>ERZ1673737.2696-NODE-2696-length-14516-cov-6.396999_pt1 | contig 14516 bp, 7 predicted proteins | sample MGYA00580211_ERZ1673737 | MGnify/ENA primary metagenome ERZ1673737 (study PRJEB41218, sample SAMN15661789) | gut metagenome | host: Homo sapiens | place: Canada: London | collected 2015-08-20/2019-03-30 | study: EMG produced TPA metagenomics assembly of... | reverse complement strand
TATCCGATTAAAATTTTTAAGCGTTCCAGCTTTTCCTGTGCGTTCTCCTTCCGTAAGCTGACCCCAATGCATGAAATCGGAACGCACATTTCCAACAGGCGGTCATAGATTCGGGCGTGAGCAGTATCCTGTGGGTGCCGTATCTCGTCCAGTGTCAGATTGGTCGTGACGATCAGGGGCTTCCGGCTGCGGTAGCGACTGTCTACAATGTTGTAGATCTGTTCCAGTGCGTACTCGGTGCCACGCTCCATACCGAAATCGTCAATGATGAGCAGGGGATAGCGGCAGAGCTTGTCCACGACCTCATTCCGCTCGGAAAAGCTGCCGTTTAGCTCGTTCAGGATCCGGGCAAAGTTCGTCATGCGCACAGGCACCTCCTGAGCCATCAGAGCGTTCGCAATGCAGCCGGCAAGGAAACTCTTGCCCGTGCCGACACCGCCCCAGAGGAGCAGCCCGATGTTCTCTGAACGCATAGTCTGCCACTGCTCCACATAGCGGTGTGCATGGTGCATCTGCGGGCTGCGGCCATTGTCGTTTTCAAAGGCCCAGTCCAGCATTGACGGGTCAGAAAATCCCTCTGCTTTCAGCCGCCGCACAAGGTCGTTGTGCTTTTGCTGGCTGATAAGGGTTTCTTGTTTTTCTCGTTCCGTGCGCTGGCAGCTGCATTCAATGGGGTGCTTGTTCTTGGCCATCAGAGCGATGCCCTTTGCAAAGAATGCTTCTTTTGGGGTATGACATTTTCCGCAATAAAGCAGACCGTCCTTGCCATAATAATCTTCTGGATTTTCGGGAATACTGGAAACGGACTGTTCAAAAATTTTTTCAATCGTCTCTATAGACTTTCTCCTTCCTTGAATGTGTAGTCCGGGATGCCCGGTGCTTGCTTCTGTTCTGACTTTTGCCGTTTTGCACAGATGCGCAGGGTGGCGGCATGGTCGGCGTACTTCCTTCCGGTGGACTGGACATAAGCGGACAACTGCTCGATCAAACCATCAAGCCCTGCAAAGTTAGCCTTGAGTCGCTTGTACTCTTTTTCCGTCAGAAAGACATTCTGATATTCTCCAAAGGTCAAATGAGCGTCTGTTGTTCTTGTCAGGTGGCTATTTTTCAGGAGGTTCTTATTACGTTGGTTAGTGGAACACTTTTGTTCCGTGGAAGATATCATTTCTGTTCCATCGGATGGAACAGAATCGTTCCATGCAGGGGAACATTTTTGCGCTGTCGGAACTTTTACAAAGATGCTGTTGGGCACAGTAATGCGACCTCTTCTGCGCTCAATCAAATCGGCATCTTCCAGCGAGCGCAACGCACGTTTAATGCTCATAGTGCTGCATCGCAGAGCGTTGCTTAATGCAGAAAGAGGAAAAATCACATAGACGAAGCCGCGCTCATCCATCCAGTTGTTCTTTTGAGAAAGAGTTGCCCGGTCAAGCAGCAGGGTGTAGAGCAACTTCGCTGTGTGGCTCAAGTCGGTATCCAGCAGAAAGCGGGGATAGGGCAGATATTGCGGCAGCGGCATATTGGGTTTCAAATAATTTGAAATGGCATTCACCTCCGTTTTTACATCCGAATTAGTGCTAAACCGTTTGAGAGTTTTGGTTTCCATCATTGTTCAGACGATCTTTTACCGTCTGAAGATACCGACTGGCACGGTCGATAAAAATCAGCAGTTTCTCATTGTTCTTCGGTTCAGTAAGAATATCCAGGTATTCACGAAAGCACATTTCCTACCGCCGGACAAAATCCTCCTGCGCTCCCTGAATCTCGCACATCATGGCTTCGCCATCTGCCAAGCGGCGAGGTGAATAGATGCTCTTGACGGCATCCTTGAGATTCTGTTTTTCTTCCTTGTTGAGTCCTTTCTTATGCCCCTGAATGTCTTGCTTGAAGGTCGTTATAAACTCATTGCCCTTTGAAGGCGAAGAATACGAATCCGTGATACTGGAATCCCGTTCGCCTTTAGGCTTACGAAGCTCTGCCACAACTTCGGGACGCTTTTCCTTTGGAACCTTTGCAATCGAGGAAATTTCACGGTCGGTTGCCCGGATCTTTCCACTCAGGATTTCTTTCTGCGCTCCGGGTACTGCCTCCTCCGCAGCTTCCACACCTTTTGCAAATTGCTCTGCACGGTAAACATAACTTTCGGATGTTCCATGTTCCGCAGCGACCTTCGATCGTGAACCGTGCTTTGTGCGGTCTGGTTCATTTTGAACCAGACCACTTTCAGATGCCAAAGTATACTGATTGCCGTGAAACGATTTGATTTGCTTTTCCGTCTCTGCCTGCTTTCCGATCAGAAATTTTTTCTGTTCTGGGGTCAGGTTTCGCCGCCTAAGCTGATTTTTACAGATCCATACGAGTGCTTCATAACGGCTGGAAAATTCTTTTTCGATGACTTCAAATGGAATAAATGGATATTTCCGAAGAATTTGATAGCGTGTATGTCCATCCACAATATAGCCGTTCCACGTGATGATCGGATTCAGTACACGTTCTTCTTTTAGGATGTTCATTTCCAGTTGGTGGGTTTCCTCAAACGACGGAGGGTTGATTTGATTCTGGAACTCCGGATCGATTTTAAGCTGGCTCAGTTTTGTCATAGGCAAACCATCCTTTCTGAAATGAAATAGAATATCATTGTTCTTACGCCGTTCTCTCTGCATGGATTTCCTGCCCCCTTCCAGCGGCGTTTTCCGGCTCGCTCTTGCGGGGTCTTCGCCGGGTATCCCATGCAGACGGTCATGAGGTTTTCAAGGTTCGATGAAGGCTCTGAAATTAGATTAACACATTCATAGAAGATTTTTTAGGAGGTCGTACCTCCGGTTTTTGGTTATAAAAAAGCGGAAGTAGTGCTTCCGGTTTTCTGCTGTAAACCATTGAAAAAATTGTATCACATTGTAAATTTCATTTTTAGGAACTGGTAGTTCCGGTTTTTAAAAAATATGAAGTGAATTTCAAGGCAAAATCGGAACTATTGGTTCTGGTTTTGCGTATCAACGTAATTTCAAATTTTGAGTGCCGTTCTCTCTGCATGGTGTTCCTGCCCCCTTTCGGCGGCGTTTTCCGGCTCTCCCACTTGGGGGTCATGGCCGGGTATCCCATGCAGACAGTCATTCAGTTTTCAAGGTTCGATGAGGAGCTGTAGAAAGCATATCACAATCATACAAGCGTTTTTAGGACGTATCAGGTCCGGTTTTGAGGGAGAAAACCGGACTTGGGAGGTCCGGTTCTTGTGAACGGCTCTGGATAGAGCATATCATAATATCACTCAAATTTTTAGGAGGTGATACTTCCGCTTTTTGCCTTCAAAACCGGAAGTAATAGTTCCGGTTTGATGCAATATTGAATGAATCAACGCCGATTTTCATAGAACAAATTTTTCTCCAAGAAATTTGCTTATTCAGCGGTCGTTAAGGTGCGAAACTAGCGCATTCTTGTGCTGAACATCGGGTTTGGGCGAAGCCCAACAAATGTTTTGAAGCTGGATTTGTAAAATCGGATTCAAAAATTGCCAGTTGGTACCAACTCGCCCTGCTTGCGGCGGTTGCAAATGCGAAAATTTTTGTGCAGAAAAATAACCGCCAGCTTCAAGTTGAACTTGAAAGCTGACGGTCCTGATTGCAAAATGATTTTCAAATTTGGAAGGCACATTGAGAGGCTTTATAGCGCCCGCAAGCAGGGCAGACGTATATACATCGTCTGCATCTGCAAGCAATGTGTCTGTCTATACAAACACCATTTGCGTTGCAAAATACTTGTTGGGAGCACCCAAACCCTTGAACTGCATCGTGCCGATGCAGGCTGATAAAGGGGCAAAACAGACAAATATACAGCGGATGCTTTGGTGAAACTGCGGTGGTTTTGAATTTCTATTTCATTGATTAGCGATTAGTGGTAGAATTATGTCATGACTGAAGTGAAACTGTAGATGAGGGACTATTATGGCATCATTAACTCATGTGTGCGTATGGTCGAAAAACGGTTGGAAGCGTATAACGCCAGAAGAAGTTGCAAGGGAACATTCTCGTGGTGGGGTTTCGGCCCGCAGCGGTATTTTCATGTGTTCGTTGTGTGGTCAATATGTTACATTTTTCAACGGAAGAGTACAAGCTCCGCATTTTCGCCATAGTTCAGCAGAAGCGGATAAGAGCTGTCCGGAACGTATGTATGTCCACGGATACGACTATACATATGCGGCAGGCGAGCATGAACTTCCAATTCGGATAGTCAATGTTACAGACTACGGGTTTGAATTTGAGTTGGGCCTACTTGCTGTTCCAAGGATAGTTCTGAACCAGCAAGAAAAAAAGAACGTCACGGTCATTCCATCTGATAAAGCAATGACACCGTTCGTATACTCGTTTGAACGCTTGAATGCGGAATCTATCACCTATGTTTCGATAGGAGAGTACCCTTGTGAAAGTTATACTGTTATATCGTCTGATGAAATAGAGAAAACCTATTGGCCCCGAGTAGTGGAAGGTATAAAAAGAAGTGGTTCGCTCTTTAGCGGAGAAACAGGACGGATGCTTACAGATGATGCGGATGTTGTAGTCGGAAAATGCTACTATTTGCTTTCCACAAGACGCCCGTATGATATTTACAATGGAATATCAATAAAGACTGTTCTGAAGAAGAGTGCCTCATGGACAACATGGTATCTATCGAAAGTTTCGGTGATAGATTTTACGGAGTCGGCAGCAAAGTTTTTCCTAAACTACCATTGTCGTCTCACAAGTGATCCGATTTCAATTCAACCGATTTGGCCGGTCTACGTGCAGTCGCCGTATATTATCCAAAACTCAGGGGAAACAACATGGTTTCATATTCGAGGACAAGGCGTTCAGAGTCAAGGAGAGATTGTTACAAAAACCTATCCAGCAGCACCAATGCTGTATTATACTTCGGATGAAGGTAAGGTGTATTCGATTGAAATCAATGAGCGACAGCAATTGATTTCAACAGGGCGAGCAAAGGTGCTGGAGTATACATATCTTTGGAAGAAGGAGCTAAAAGAACGCTCAGGTAGACCGATAGTGACTATCACTGATGTCAAAGGGAATGCTTTGAAGTCCGGTTTGGAAAATGAGCTTCCGGTAAATCACATCATACGGATACTTGCTCCATTTGATGGTGTGGTTCAAATCAAGAGTAATGGATATGTTATTGAAAAGATTCTTCTAAAGGCGGAAACAGCCATCGAATATAGTAATGTGCAGTATGGCATGAAAATCAGCGTCCTTCAAGGACTTGATATTATTTGGAACATAGAATATCAGCGTTTGAGTAGAACTGGCAGTTCTTCAGATGACTTACATGTTGTACATGAGCTGATGAGTGCTCGTGGGGCAAAAGTGCCGGTTTCACATACATTGGGCGCAACATTGTCCCTGCTGAAAAAATATCCGGAAACAAAAAAATGGATTTCTCAAAAAATACGAAGTGGCCACATAGAAGAAAATGCACTTGTATACTATAAGCATTTCATTAGATCGTTGAAAACGAAAGGAAAGGAAAAAAGATGAACTATCTTGAAAGACTATCATCAGGTGACGTAAAAACAATTTGTGAATTGATTGGACCGAGAGAACTAAAACAGAATTTTCGAGCAAATTCAAATGGATTTAATACTATAAAACCGGGCTTTCGGCCAAATTCTCTTTCGGATGAAATGGCTGTTAGTCTTACAGCGCAAAATGTGACGATGCGTTTTATATCCAAATTTCTGAATGAAAAAATTCAGTCCATGATGGATAAAATCGCTAGTGAACAGGATAAATTGATTTTACAAGGTGTTCCATCGGATGGAGCAAGAGTAGTAGCTCTGGCAAACAGCTCATTTTCTAATAATATGGAGCTTTATTTTCGTTTGGAGCAACCAGTGCGGTCTTCAGAGGAAATAGGTGCGTTGAAAATCGCTGTGCGTCTTGTGAAAGGAATGTGCCAAAACGAATCCAATAGCGTGCATGCTTCTAAAGCGGCGGATAATTTGGAGGAAGATGCTTTACGGAAAGAACTTGAAGCGCAAAAGGAATATGCACAGAAAAAGATTCAACAACTCCAAGGACTTCTGAAAGATGTGCAGGCCGATGTGAATGAAAAACGGGACAATATTATCCAGCTGCAAGCAGAAAAGAAAAAACTTGAAGGAGAACTAAATGCTGGACAAAGTGAACTTGCAAAATACCATAAATTGGAGAAATATTCTGTTAGTCAGAGTGATGTACAAGAACAAAGTATGTACCCATATTGTTCGCTTTGTCGGGTCTATTGGTATGATGGGAAAATGCGGTTAAAGCGGCTATCGGACATCGAGAACAATGAAGTCCTTGATAAATACTGTGAAACCTTTCCATATCAGAAAGAACTGTTTACAAATCAAAAAACAAACGGATTTCCGGAAAACTATGTTGGTGTTTGGAACTGGCGTACAATTCCAAATATAAATGATCCGAGTCGTGATTACATCGAATCTGAATACAATGCATTTTATCAGCCAACACAGGTCATCATTCTTAAAGAATGCACTTCTATTGAACAGATCGTCAAGAAACTAGTGATGGGCATTTCTGAAAAAATGTACTGTAATGGCGCCCTTTTTGCATATTGGAACGGCCAAAAGTATGAGGGTGTACGTTGCAGGGAACAAGACCTTGATATTGGGGCAGATAGGCTTGCATTAAGAGAAAATACCCTTGAATTACCTGTTTTTGAAATCTTCCCTTCAATGCTTTATCAAGCGGGAGAATGTCAAATTTGCAGCGTGCTAAGCCTTGGTATGCCTTGTAGAGTTGTAAAAGTTAAAGAAGCTGTGGAGATTCTGAAAACTCTGCTGCGAAATCGACTGACATGGGCTACTTCTAAACAGAAGGGCATTACGAAGGCGACTCATCAGCAGATCGTAGCATATTTACAGGAACTTCCGGACAAAGACTTTGTGCAAGAACTCTCTGAACAGTGCAATTGTACCGAGGTCGATGCGCAGAAACTAATTCAAGAGTTCGTACAGGAGGCCGATGCTTATCTCTCAGCATCGGACGTCGAAGACGAAACGTTACGTCAGATTATTCTGAGAAAACCGGACTTGGAAAAACGTTGCAAAGAGCTGCTTGCAAGGGAATGGGCGGAAGATAATGATGAAAAACTCCGTGAAGCGGAGAACTTTTTGCAGCAAAAAAAGGATGAAGCAGAGAAGGCAAAAACACAATTCGATCAACTTAACTCAGACTATGTGACGCTGGAACAGAAGCTGAAAGAATCGAATAATGAATTAGAAAAACGAGAGCAATTAGCAGCAGAAGTCGAACAACGTGTGGCGGACAGAATTGCAAAAGCTCAAAAGGATGCAGCAGATTTTATCGCATCACAAGCATTTTTGCCACAGAGCAAAAATGTAAACAATCAAAAAGTGAATGAAACCGCTGCGTTTGTATCTGGAGAAACACAGGGAGAAAACCTTGTGGTGCTTAAAACCCTAGATGATGTAATGGAGGAGCTTGCGTATAACCTGAGGGATGCAGGTGTTCAGGAAAAATACGCAAAAGCGTTGGCTGCATATCTTTGTTCGGCGTATCGGCATCATATCCCGGTGTTGCTTGCAGGTCCGAATGGATTGGGAATTGTACAGGCATTTTCAATGACATTGTTTGGAAAATCTGCTGCTATTTTATCCTGCATGGGTGAGTATTCAGAAGAGGTTTGCGACGTATGTGAAGAATCGGATGATGAAGTGGTAGCAATCTTGAACCCATTCTGTGTGGGTTGGACGCAAAGGCTGCCGCTTTTCGTGGGAGAAATCTCTAAGTTTTGTTTTCTGATCACTCCCTATGCAGAGGATTTACAGGTAGAACCACTGGGGATGCTGAACTATCTTCTTCCATTGGCAACAGAGTTTTTTGTTGATAATAGACCGACTGGTACATATTCTCCGACTAAAATCAGCGTGGATTTTAGCGAGATCTCAGTGAAAAAAGTGCGTCAATTCGGTAAAATATTCTTGTTGAAATATGGTTCGCTTGCAAAGAGAAATCTCTGGGAACTCTTTGCAGATATGGAGTATATGCTAAAGGACGATTCAATAAAAGAAACAGCAAATAGATATTTGTTTGGACTTCTCCCATTTGCGTGTTTTGCAGAAAAATTTGATACGCTTCTAGAACAACTTGAAAAAGATGTGGACAAGCTACCTAAGGATTTCTATAAGATGCTTCATGATTATCTAGGTGAAGATGAATGAACAGACAAAACAATTTGATTCCCATTATGGCGAGAAGATATCGAATTGAAAGGGGAACAACCGAACCTGTTGAACAATGGCAGATGCGTGTGATTTATAGTGTGCTGGGACAAATGGCGGATGCTTCTCTTTGGGATAAAACGGAAGATGACCAGCCGATTTCAGTGGTTCATTTCAAATCTCGCATGAAGGATCTTCTGGAAAGCTACTGTGGAATATTCAACGGTCTTAGAAAGCTGTTTGGGTATGACTATGAAAAGCTGCTGGAAGAAATCTATAACGTGCAACTTGAAGGCGGAAAGATATATCATTCAGCGTATAGATTGAGTCCAGCGAGTTATTCTGCTGCAGTGGTAGACGATGTTCTTTTTGCCAGAGGTATGGCACCCGATGAACAGCAGCTTGTCAGTGGACAGGGAACATATTTACTTTCATCCAATAATAAAGAATCAGTTCCTTTGCCAGAGATGTTCCAACTGCCAGATCAAACATTAACTGAAACATGGCGGTATTTGGTTAAAACGGCAAAATGGAATCAATTTCGCCCAAATGACATTACGGAATTTTTGCGGACAGACCCGCCGTTCAAATATGGATATTGGCAACGGGAAAAGCCTGTGGCACAAGAAGTGACGCTTATCAGAATGGGAATGAATGGAAATGGATTCTATTATCTGTATCAAGAAAAAGGAGGACAGGCATTTGTTAGCCAACTTCCAGTATGGATGACCGAAGATCATTTTTATCGCAGAGTATCGAATGCACTGCTTTCCGCAAAACAATCTTTACCGGCGGCAACATACCATGAGGACGGGGCAATTGTGATGTTAAGCTTACAGTATTTGCCAGCGGCAGAAGAACTAAATTTGATAAAGCTTTATAGTTGGCCGACATCCTGTATTGAATTGCCTCATGATTTCAATCGCATTTTTGCAAAAGATGTATTTTATGCGATAAAAAAGACACTTGAGGCTATTGGGTATCAATTTGTAAAGGAATGATAAAATGTCGAACGGCGCAAATTCAATTCATAAAAAGCTTCGTCATGATTTGGAAGACTACATAAAGGCACAGTACTTTGGAAAATCTCCACTTCTGCTTTCGGCGGTAGGACAACACCTAGATGATGAGGGCTTATTATATCAAAAGCCATTTATTGAGTCGTCCCCGGCGTACAAAAGCGTTAAGGATGGTATCCAAAAGGCTAAAATTCCGGACTGGATGAAAAAGTATTTTTCTGATCTTTCAGATGCAGGTATTGGTGTGTACCCTACACCGTTTGTTCATCAGGTTCAGGCCCTTCAAAATGCCGTTCAAGGGCGAGACTTGTTCGTTTCCACAGGTACTGGTTCTGGTAAAACAGAGTGTTTTATGTGGCCGTTGATGGCAAAATTGGCGACAGAGGCAAAGGATAATTCGGATACATGGAAAATGCGGGGTGTTCGCACGATTGTTATGTATCCGATGAATGCGCTTGTTTCGGATCAGGTGAGCCGGTTGAGGAGATTGATTGGCGATCCAGAAGGAAAATTTCTAAATGTCTTTCGCTCGACCTGTGGTGAAACTGTGCGTCGGCCACAATTTGGTATGTATACTGGTCGAACGCCATATCCCGGAAACGAACCTGTAACCAGTGAGGATAGAAAACTGGAAAAAACATTGGCACGAATGTCTTTTCCGCAGACAGATTCTGAAAAAAGCTTTTTTGAGGCACTTCGCCACGAAGGTAAAATTCCGGCAAAGATGGATATGCAAACCTTTTTAGAGGGGTTGCATAATGGCCGTCATATTCCTGATGCGGAAGATGCAGAGCTGATTACTCGATTTGAAATGCAGAAATTCTGCCCGGATATTCTGATTACGAACTATTCTATGCTGGAGTATATGCTTCTACGTCCAAGGGAAGCGAAAATCTGGCAGGATACAAAAGAGTGGCTTGAAGAAAATCCGTCGAATAAGTTGTTATTCGTGATAGATGAAGCCCATATGTACCGGGGGTCATCTGGCGGCGAGGTGGCACTTTTAATTCGAAGACTGTTTCATAAATTGGGAATTACAAGAGATCGGGTACAGTTTATTCTTACAACAGCTAGTATGCCAGATCGAGATCAGGAAGATAAAAATGCTGTTTATAAATTTGCACAAGAATTGACTGCGGCAGATACCACGGTGGAGTTTTGTTATTTGACAGGCGAAAAAGAACAGGCTGATACAGTTGAGCTTCGTTCGATACCATTGCAAAGTTTTCAGAGCGCAGATGCTTCTGTGTTTGAAGAAAATGAACGGGTATGTTTCCAAGCACTTAATCAGTTTTGGAGTGGAGTCGAAGGCTCTACTGCACCTTTTACAGATATGGCATCGGCGTGCCAGTGGATGTACGATAATTTAATTGCTTATCGTCCATTTCATACGCTGATTTCAAAATGTCGGGGCAATGCGGTATCGTTGGCTGAACTTGCGGCAGAAGCGTTCCCAGATGTCGGAGAGGAGGAAGCACTGAATTATGTCAGTATTCTACTGGCAATCGCACCGCTTGCCAAGAATGAAAAGGGGGCAGTTCTATTCCCGGCACGAATGCACATGCTGTTCAAGGGTATTAAGGGAGTCTATGCCTGTGCCAATGAAAACTGTCCACACTCACATACAGATGGAGCCCTTACATTGGGAGAAATCTTCTGGGCGGACGGTCATTTGACTTGTCCTCACTGTAATAGCGTTGTATATGAATTGTACAATGATCGTCGCTGTGGGGCGTTGTTTTATAAGGGGTATGTGTTAGGAAATGCACTTGAAACGCATCAGAGAACGTATCTATGGCATTATTCTGGTCAGGTTCTGGATTCGCAGATGAAGGAAGTGCATCTTTATCTGCCACCAGAGGATTATAAGATTCCAGATAAGCAGGGAAAGAACGTAATCCGGCCGTGTTATCTTGACATAAAGAATGGATTTATCAATTTTCGAGATGATTCAGATGACGGAAAACCGAATATCCGGAAATTATACTATTGTAATTTTGCACAAAAAAATCGGCCACAGATTTTAACGTTTCCAACTTGTCCGCATTGCAGGCATCAATTATCGTCCTCGCAGATCACATCTTTTAGCACGAGGGGCAATCAGTCCTTCTATAACTTGATAAAGACGCAGTTTGAGCAGCAACCTGCCGTCAGCGGAAAAGATAACGATCCGGAGCGGCTCCCCAATGAAGGGCGAAAAGTGCTCCTTTTCTCAGATAGTCGTCAACGAGCGGCCAAACTTGCTCGTGATATGTCAGACTCTTCTGACATTATGGCAGCGCGCCAGCTTTTTGCACTGGCAATTCATGACATGGAGCAGTCTGTGACGGAACGCTCCATGAATGAGCTTTACGATTATTTCTGCTTGGCTGCTGGACGAAACCACGTTCAAATTTTCCATGAACCGGAACGAGAGAAGTTTCGACAGGATTGTGAAGTGGCATTAAGAAATCTTGAGCGGAGTTCTCGTCGGCATAGAGAATATACGCCGCGATTTTTGATTGTAAGTGCGCCGGATCAGATGAAAAAAGATCTGCTACGCTTATTTGCAGGCGGGTACAATACGCTTTATGATTCCGCAACCAGTTGGATTGAACCAACCGATATGGCTTTAGTTGATAGTACAGACGAGCTTGATGAAAATGGCATTACGGTAACAGAGGATGAATTTCTTGAGGTATTTAACGCATGGATGACCTCGGTTTGCGATGATGCGACTGCCTTGGGACATACAATCTTAGATGAAATTCGATTGGAAGTTCGTCGTAGTTTTGACTTTTATGGGTTGGCAAAAGAGTGGAACTTCTCAAAAGCTGTTCAGGGAATTATGGGATGGAAAGATTCTTCTCAGGAGATGGCTGTATGGAAACGAGTACTAAAAAACAATTTTTTGGATACGGCACAGCCAGACAACGGAAGACTGTATGTTGATCTCTCGCGTGTAAGGCCGCGTTTTGATGTATCACATGCTTGGTATCGGTGTGAGCAGTGTTCGGAGATAACACCGTATCTGTTGCGTGGAAAATGCCCTAGTTGTGGCTTTACAGGTGTTCATGTTTTGAGCGATACGGAATATCAATCTCTTGATTTTTGGCGTAAACCTGTATCGGATGCACTGAGCGGAGACCGGATTCGTGTAATTGATACGGAAGAACATACGGCGCAACTTTCTCATAAAGATCAGAGAATGGATTTATGGAGCCAGACAGAACATTATGAGCTTCGCTTCCAAGACTTGATTCAGGAAGGGGAAAATCCAATCGATATTTTGAGTAGCACAACCACAATGGAAGTGGGCATTGATATTGGCTCACTAGTTGCCGTTGGCCTGCGCAATGTTCCCCCAATGAGAGAAAACTATCAACAGCGTGCTGGTCGAGCGGGTCGTCGGGGCGCCAGTTTGTCTACGATTGTTACATTCTGCGAAGATGGTCCGCATGATACGCTTTATTTCAATAATCCGGTGCCTATGTTCCGTGGAGATCCAAGACGCCCGTGGATAGACATTCAGAGTGAGAAACTGTTACAACGACATTTAAATATGATTGTGCTACAGGAGTTTCTTGCGAAGAAGTATTCCAGCCTCGATCAAATGACCGCAGTACTTTTTCTGGATGAAGCATTAGATGAGTTTATAGAATATCTGCCGACCGTTGCAATCTCGCAGGGAGATTTGCTTGTGCCGGCGGGAATAACCGTAGATATGGAGGATTTTCGTAAAGAATTGATAACAAGCCTGAAGTTACTGCAGGAAAAGAGAAATACACATCCAGAACAATTCGGTGCATTGCCAAATGTTCCGCCTGATAAGCAAAAAACACTGCTTGATGCTCTTTATGAGGAAGGTATCATACCGACTTATTCTTTCCCGAAGAATGTTGTTAGTACCTATATTACAGACATGAGCGGAAAGTTGCGCTATGAGGTGGACCGGGGTCTGGACGTTGCGATCAGCGAGTATGCACCGGGACGCTCCATAGTTGTTGATAAGCAAACCTATCAAATCGGTGGACTCTTCAGCCCTGGAAGTGACCGTGTGTATGGTCAGGCGACTACTCCTGCACGGGCGTATATGGACGATGCAAATTATCTGAAGCCTATCCTGACCTGCCCAGAGTGTGGGTGGTTTGGACTTGCGGATGAACGTCCAGATGTTTGTCCTTTCTGTGGAAATCGTGCATTAGAGGAAGGACGACAAATGCTTCGGCCATGGGGATTTGCACCTAAAAATGCAGAAGCAGTTCCGGATGCTCAGCTGGACGAGGAATATTCATCTGTTCAGCCTCCGCTTTATTCTACGCTTCCAGATGCGGAGGACATTCAAGCAATTCCCGGTTGTCAAAACATCCGAATGGCATCTCGCACGAATCAACGAATTATTATGGTGAATCAAGGGGCGAACAATAAGGGCTTTATGGTATGTCCTGATTGCGGTGCGGCGATGCCCGGGGATGATGGAAAGGTATTGAATGGAGTGCAGCGCCCATACAAGTCGAAATATGCAAGAGCGAAATGCAATCATAGTAACGCTAGAAATGTCAATATTGGCTATGATTTTATTACGGACATGCTGGTTTTGGAAATCAAACTTGATGAGCAGAAAATGGATATTCATCGAACAGACAATCCATGGCTGACAAGGGCTGCACAATCACTGGCTGAAGCCTTCCGTTTGGCGGCAAGCAAGGAACTTGATGTTGAGTTCACGGAACTTGTAACGGGATATCGAATCCGTACAAATGCTGCAGGAGCATTTGTCGATGTTTATCTGTACGATAGCTTGTCCAGTGGTGCCGGATACGCAGTCAGTGTGGCGGATAATATTGAAAAATTGCTGAAACAGATTCGGGAACTGCTTGTCTCTTGTGACTGCGGAAGCGCTTGTCATAGGTGCCTTAAGCATTATCGAAATCAATATGTTCACGGTCTGCTTGACAGATTCGCAGCGCTGGAACTCCTTGAATGGGGGACTTCAGGAAAGCTGGCAGAATCATTGAGCGTTGAAGAACAACACCGGCTCCTGCTCCCGCTGGAGTCGATTTTGAGAGTGTCTGGATGTACGCTTGTTGCTTTAGACGATGGCATATTAGTAAAACGTAAAGGAAAAGAGAGAAAACTCGTAGTCTATCCTGCCATGTGGAAAGAGCCGCAGCAAGAAGATACAGTATATGTGAGCAACGCATATATAAAGTATGCAAAGCCATATGCTGTGCAGAAAATTCTGAATTTTTAATGAAAAAGCCATAATTCGTGAAAGTACT
>ERZ1673737.2692-NODE-2692-length-14535-cov-4.348688_pt1 | contig 14535 bp, 13 predicted proteins | sample MGYA00580211_ERZ1673737 | MGnify/ENA primary metagenome ERZ1673737 (study PRJEB41218, sample SAMN15661789) | gut metagenome | host: Homo sapiens | place: Canada: London | collected 2015-08-20/2019-03-30 | study: EMG produced TPA metagenomics assembly of... | reverse complement strand
TATTCTCCACACAGATGGAGGCTGTCCAGGGGAGACAGAGAGCAAACGAACCGTCTTACTGTTTCATCTTGGATTTCAGAATCTGGTTGCAAGGCCAGCGAATTCAAAGCAGGATATTCGCGGGAGGCTGCGATCCAGAGCATTGCCTCGTCGACGTCCCACAGTTGTAAAACTCGAAGGTCATTGTAGTCAGTCTGTTTGTTCCATTCCCAAGGGTCACCGCCGGTGAGACTCAAGCCCTGCAGAGGTTTTCCGTGGGTGCTCTGATTGGAAGTGGGACCTGGAGGGGCGTTTGGCCGGCGAGGCAACTCCGATGAGACGTCCATAATGTTCACATTGGTTAGATTGGGGGCTAATCTGGTTGCCAAATCATAGAGCATCATTTTCTCATGCGAAGTCATCACTCTCGAGTGATGCTTTTGGTTGTATGAGAGAACAATGCTGGATAGGCAGGGGGAGGTCGCTAGCTGGTACTCGTACCAGTCGGTGCCGTGACGCGAGGATTGTTTGTGGAAGTGGCGGGGCAGACTGTAGGTCATGATATGCAGCTTGCATGTTGGAACATCCGTCTGAATGAACTTTTTTTGAAGGACCTTAAGCAAGGGAGGGGGGAACAGGGTTAGCGAGCGCCAGACAAGGTCCTTGAGACCGACCAGCTGACCCAGAAACTCTGGCAGAGGTGACCAGCCGCAGTATTCGGGACGTGGGGTGATATGGGGTTTGCCGCCGAAGTCCTGCTCGTAGAATTCCTCACGGCTTGTCAACTCGTTGATGTTGTCTCGGTCTTCTGCGCTGGACCATGGCACCGCTGTCAGCTTCTTGTCCTCGTCGTCCTCCTCCTGGATGGGAGGTAAACTTCCTTGGACGGTCACCCGCAAAACAGACGAAAAGGAATCAGTTTGCCGCAGAATTTTGTTCCAACGGTCGATGTCGACAGTCAGTTTCTTGCGATTGACCAAGGTCAGTTGGATGTCGTGGAACCGGTATTTGTTGGTCTCGCTGTACAACTTGCGGCTGACCGCAGCGAAACTGAAGATGCTCCGTGGGTCTTCAAATTGCAGGATGTCTAAAATGACGAGACGAATCTCTGGGGGGACACCTATCAGGGTAGGTTTGTCTTTCACCATGCTGGCGGTGTGCTGACAGAGTGTAAGAAAGCACGAGGCTTCTTACTCTCAGTTTGGGGCGTGTCAGCAGTGCAGCGATGGGGATGACAGAACAAGTGAAAAGGGAAGAAAGGCACGGATCACCAGATCCTAGGTGACGAACCGAGCTCGAAAGTGTAGAAGCAGGATGAAAATCCGAAGAGTGGATGGGAAGGACGAATAGAGAAGGATGGAAGAGAAGGAAGAGGAAGAGGAAGAGAAGGAAAGAACTGAGGGGTCTTATAGACAACTCCAAAACATCCCACTTCTATTCACAATCAGGCAGCGCTGTTTGACTCATGCGCAGACATTCGTAGTCAATACTGAGCAACTGAGCATTAGACAGACACCCATGAATAGAACCTACGGTATGGCATGCAGTGCATGGAACGCAACCATGTTCACTAGTTTACGAAGCAGACAAACCAGGTCTAATGAGACATTCACATTTCAAAATGGTATAGAAAGACAATGAATTCAAGGGCAATAGCCCATTTAGAGAGCACCGAGCTCCTTCAGCTTGGAGATAAGGCCGTCGACATCCTCGACCTTGCCACCACCCTTTCGTGGTGGGGGCTCTGCACAACAGAATTAGCGGAATCCAACCAGGCAGAGACATCAGAAAGTACATACCGGTAACTCTAAGAGTCTTCAACCGCCGCGTATCCTCAACACCAAGATCAGCCAGCGTCTTCTTCTCAAGCGGCTTCTTCTTAGCCTTCATGATGTTAGGCAGACTAGCATAACGAGGCTCATTCAACCGCAGATCCGTGGTAATAACCATGGGCAGCTTCGCACGGAGCGTCTCAACACCACCATCAACCTCATGGGTAATCTCAACAGTGCCAGCATCATCCTTAACCTCGACCTTGCTAGCCTGAGTAGCCTGGGGCCATCCAAGCAAACCAGCAAGCATCTGGCCAGTCTGACCCTGGTCACCGTCAATAGCCTGCTTGCCCAGCAGCACGAGGTTGACATTCTCCTTCTCGACAACGGCACGCAGCATTTTAGCAATGGTCAGCGGCTCCGGGCCGCCATCACCCTTCTCCGGTACGTCGATGTGGAATGCGCGGTCAGCGCCCATGGCCATAGCTGTGCGCAGGACATCGGGTGTCTTGGGTCCGCCGGCGGACAGCGCGAGGATGTCTTCGACCTTGATGGGGCCCTTGCGCTCGCGCAGGCGAACGGCCTCTTCGATTGAGAGCTCGTCGAATGGGTTCAGAGAGTGCTTGACACCGGCTGTTTCGACGCCGGTCTGGGCCTTGTTGATGCGGGGCTTGATCTTTTGTTGGGAATGTATGTTAGCCGGCTGAACAGTTCGAGGTATGCCCCGTCGTAGGGGTACAACTTTGAGGATCTGTTTGTTCGGAGCTCTGTTTGGAGGGGAAATAATCAAGGGAGGAACCGCAAACTAACCGCATAGTCAATGACCCGCTTGACGGGCACCAATATCCGTAGACCGCTCATTGTGTAGAATTGTAGAAGTGTAGCAATTCCTGCGTTGTAGAAGAGTTGGGATTCGGCGAGCGAAAGTGTCGACTGCGGTGACGGAGTGCCAAGAAATCAAAAACGCCGACGCGGCCCGAGTTTAACCCTCGTCGCACCACTGACCCTGCCGAGGTTAACCATACAGCCTATTATACCGCCTGGGAGTCTGGGGTCGGCAATGTTACATGGGGTAACTATTGTGGTATTGTCATCTACTCAGTCGTTGTCAAAGTAGAGCTCTATCCATGCGATATATACTATGGATTGCGGATATGGACTGAAAAACACCGAGCACATGCATGCAACTCTAGACATGTGCATATGTATTGTTCTCAAAATGAACGCTAATAATGTATTTCTCACCACGTCTCCTGCTTATATCTTCCAATCTGCTCCATCCCAATCAAATACTCCTCAGCTTGTGCTCTGCTGAAAGGATGCCCTGGCACCGGAGCCCCTCCATGCTGGAACGCTTCAATGAGGGCCTCCCGCACAGCCTGAGGCATGCGTCCCGAAGAACCACATATGTAAACCGATCCTTCCATATCATGCAGAAGACTGAAGAAGAGCGGGAAGTTCTCCCGAACAGTATCTTGTACGTAGACCTTGCGCTGCTGGTCACGCGAGAACGCAGTGAGAACCTGAAGCGGAATGATCTTGCTGAGTTCAGTCCAATCATTCTCGAAGAAGAAATCTGATTCTTGGTTCCGCCCACCGTAGAGTAGGACAGTTGGTCCGATGGGAGGGTTGACGCCGGGATTCTGCTCCCGGAAGGCTTGGACAAGCGCTGCTTTCTCCCAAAGCATAGAGCGCAGAGGTGCGATTCCTGTCCCTGGCCCAATGAGTACAGTTGCCGCTGTGAGTTGTTGTATAGAGGAATTGAGACCGCCGGGTTGTAGTTGGACCTTCAGTGTACTGCCTGGTCGGAGTACGGAGAGATACTTGGTGCAAACGCCCTCCCGGATTCTCTTGATCACTGTCTGATATTTGACGATGGCGACGAGAAGTTCGAATTGAGTTTTGCCATCGGCGGTTTTCTTGCGGCTTCCGCCACTGGCGATACTGAACTGTCGTGCGCGCATGACTGGAAGTACAGAGATCGCATGCTGCCAGGGAATCTTGACTGTGTGGAACTCATCCAAGATCTCAAGGATACTCCGTCGTGGCCGCGTAGTGTAGTCCCATAGCTCATCGAGATATTCTGGATTCGTGAGTTCTAATAACCTTTCTTTGTGCATTTCATCATTCGTGTAGTGTGCAATGGTGGAAAAGAAGGATCTTCGAGGTATCCCTTTGATATCGAGATAATCTATGAGGAGAGTACGAAGCGTAAGGCTGGGATATGAGTCGAGATTGGGAATAGGTGGTGGAGATGGGATATCTCCGGTTGGAACGAGGGAAATAGGTTTATCTGCCTGGTCGTTCCATCCCATCAGGTCAATGAATGCTTGAACATCAGCTGGAGAGGTCTTCGGCGTGATTGTGATCATATCTCCCGGAACGTAGGATACGGACTCTGGGACGGTCAGGGTAATATGGCGCACATCTTGCCAATGCTTTTGCGGGGTCACACGCCGATTTTGGGTTAATGTTGCGGACAGGGTATGTGGGATAGGACGTAAGTCATGGTCGAGGTGATGTAGCCCGGGATATTCATCTGAGTGTGTTTGATGTTCGTTTTCGACAACTGGTTTGAATGCTGGGACGGAAACATTTCCTTCCTTCGCCTGCAACGTCCATTTCGGGGGTAGCTGTACATCGTCTGGAATTGGGTGCTGTCCTTCCGGTAGAGGATGTCTATCTAACAACTGCTTTCGGAAGTCGGTCATCCATGGTAGGAATGTAGCCTCGAGTCTATAGTTGTGGAATAAAACAAGGTGAGTCATGGACGGATAGCGAGTGACTAGATGTTATATATGACTGACCCTTCCGGATGTTGCTGATCTGCTTCGCCCGTGGGATAGATCTCATTTGCACCGAGCTGCAGTAGTCGTTTATAAAGCTTGCGGATTGCCCAATTGAACCTGTATCCGTCAGCCATGAGAGCCCATGATCGCGTGGAAGCAAACATACTTGGGATAAGAGCTATCTCCCAATCCAAAACAAGCAAAGTTTATGCCCTTCAAGAAGGTTGGAGGAAGCTTCTTCAACAAAAGCGACTTCCAGAACGATCTGGCGTTGGCCGGTAAATCGCCTTGTCCGGTAGTCGAGGCCACAAATATCGTAAAAGTGTATGAGAACAGGGCTTGCTATAACCAACATCGTGAGAAACCATCATAACTATGAAAAAAACCATTGTTTCTCGGGGGAAGTACACACCGGCTTGTATTGATTCAATTCAGACACATGCGTCGCAAAACGAAGCCGCTCTGTCAGGGCACCCAATTCCTCGGCGACCTCTTGCGCATTGCCCGTTTCAGAGCCGTACAGAATGAGAACCGACCGTGACAACTGGACTGGCTGGTTGTCGCCCATATTGCGCTTTGGTGTTGAAATACCACTTTGGTTCTGGCGCGTGTTTGCCCCTCCAAAAATTCGGAGTTGAGGCCGATCTCGCCGAGGGGTGGCTGACGTCATCCGCATTGGCCGAGATCGCTCGGATGCATACTTCGATGTATTACTTACAATGGGGTTAAGTTACTACGCGGTTACAATAGACGTGATGGCAGGTTATACTGAAGGCCAGTAGTTTACACAAAGTGCAATGGAGTGTTTCGTAGACATTGATTTATATAGCACATGCCAATGCAAAGCCATGACATTTGATAATCAAAGCATCGAACCGCTGAAGAGCGAAAGGTTAAGTTGAAATAGAAAGGGTATCTTGAGTCTGCTTTTCAGTAGGTATCTTCATCACCACCTCCTCCACCACCATCGCCGAAGCCGTCATCGCCCATATCATCTCCACCGTCGTCGAAGTACTGCTCGGCGTTGTAATCGCCGCCCATCTCGTCATCATCCTCGGAGAAATCGTCGTCCATCTCCTCTGCATCCTGCTCTTCATCTTCATCAAGCAGAACGTTCTCATCCACGTCGCCCTCGGCCTCTTCATCGTCATCATCGCCGGTGGCCTTGCGCTTCGACGGTCCGCCCTCAGCTTCATCCTCCTCGTCTTCGAAGCCACGCTTGACTCCAGTTCCCGTTTGGGCCTGGTAACCGTCCATTACCGCGTCAGGTCGGAAGCTGGGCTGGAGGATTTTCCAGAGGTCGCGGGGGAAGAATTTCAAGACTGTAGGATCCGAGAATGCGCAATTAGCAATCTGCAACTCGAACCAAAATAATAAAGCCTGTCAAGTCCACAAAAGCCTTACCATAATCACGTCCAGCAATCTTAGGAAGAGTGCGCCGCTTCCGTTGATAACGACCAGAGTAGGTGGGCATCCCATGGAATGGGTCAAAGTTGGCACGCGCAGCACTGCCTTTCTTAGCCGAAGAAGAGGCAGCGTCAAGCACGGAGTAAAAAGGACCATCATGGTAGCTTTCGCGCAGGTGTCGGTAATAGTCAACCTGAGTCTGTTCCACAGTGCTCAACTTGCGCGCAAACGGCACGGTATATTTCTGCGAATACGGGTCAAACAAAGGCCAATACTCAATTTCAGGCATGATTGAAGAGCGGGAGATGCAAGTTGGAGAATTATCTGGACGGCGAGGCCAAGAAGCAAACATACAGGGTATAAAGGCTGGGGAGCTGTGTCTGGCTCCCCGCCAGGGTCGGCATCCCAAGTGAATTCTGTGCCAGGTGGCTTCCTGCCCTTTGCACCACCACCCCCACGGCGGGACATATTGTGTGATATAGCGAGGAATTGGGGGAGGATTGTATTTGCGTAGTATAGGTTGGCTATTCAATTGAGCGGATAGCATGACTAGCAGAAAAATAGGTTTCTACACCGCCCACCTAAAACGGCGCTAGTGCTGGCAATTGCCTGAAGCATTTCCCCACCACGCTAAGATAACAAACGCCGATCTTTATAGATCTGGAATTGTGTTGAATACATTTTATTTTGACGCTAGACTGAACGTTACTGTCATAATCCTAATAGTTTCTCATTCTCATATCATAGATCAGCCGTCAGCACTTGGGCACCACCAGATTGCACTGGGCCCCAAGGCCCCTCATTCACGCGCTGTTGCAAGGTTCGCATGATATCGTCGAATCCTTCAATCTGTCCTCCATTTTCCCGCAATCGGTCCAACAGTACCACAAGAACATCATGTTTAGCTGTGGCCACTTTCCAAACAACATTTTGGGAATCGCCTGCGCCGCCTCCAACAAAGTCTGCGTATGAGCGGGGTGGTTTGAAGAGATAGGGCAGCAACGTCGTCAGTGCAGGTGGCGTTAGAACTGCCCATGCCCCGGACGAAGGGAAGAATCCACTAGTAGCTGGAGATAGCTGACCTAGATTTTCTTCGGAGGGTAGCTGGAAACGCGAAGCGTTGGAATGAGAGGAAGGAGGGGGAGAGAGTTTCCAGTTGGCTGTAACAATGGCCCTCATAAAAGTGATGGCTGATAAGGCAGTATTCTTCATGACGAGAACATCGGCGGTGGCCACCACAGAGGTCCAGAAAGTAGGGTGTTCGTTGAGGTAGAGGAAGTAGAGAATGCGCGCTGCGGCCGCTTCATGGTCCCAGTCGGTTGGGGTCTGACCAGATGTGTTCAAATCCATTGAACCAGGTGTCTGATTCCGTTGCGGTCCGTGGAAGATCTTTGCGAGAACATCCAGAGCTTCGTCATTTGCAGGATCGGTGGGAATGGCTAGAACAGGGTTGGCGCCATGTTTGCCCGCCTCCACGAGAAGCACTCTAGGGAGCGAGGCTAGAACAGCCAAGTGTCCTGTGGGAGATTCTCCATGCGCCCATTGTATGGCAGGGATGGCGAGGGATCTGTTGATGGTTGATACAATCCCGTCGAGGACGGTAGCTGGACTCTGCAACAAGTGGTTCGGGTACAGCTCTGCATACCGCGAGACATATGCCATGACTGGACCAGATAGATAGATCAAATCAACGGGATCTAGTTTTGAATCATCGAGATAGTAGCTGAGCACCTTTGAATGCAACTTTTGCGCCACTAGGAAGTCGAGGGCAGGAGACGAGAAAGTCGAAGCTGAGTGCACATAGCTGAGAGCGTGGAGACCTGGCGCTTCAATATCGAGAAGCTCACGGAAGAAGCTGAGAAGTGTCATATGCATCAAAACGTCGCTCTCTTGGACCATCTGACAAGTCGCAAAATGCAGGATGCTATCGCTCTGATATTTGGCCTCAATCTCTGGAATTTGTGTAGTTGATATCATGTCCCAGCGAAGCTTTCCAGCTTTTCCCAAAAGTGCCAGAAGCCTTCCCTGTGCGACAGTCCTTTCGCGCTTAGACAGATCCCCAGGAGCTTCATTCCGGAGGCTGCATAGCCCAAATAAGAGCCCGTAGACATCCTTATCCTTGAACACTCTCCTCCACATGAGACCCTGTCCTGTCTGAGCACGATCACCGGTAGGCTCACGTTCTCCGGTTTCCAGATGACTAGCAACGTCGATCTCCAAGAGTGCCCATAACGTTTCAAGTGCAGCTTGCGCGACTTCTGTCGAAGAGGTAGAGAGCCATACTTCAACGAGCGAAGCGACCAATTCAGAGTCCCCTGCAACTATGGCAGCTTCGCTCGAGGATTTTCCAGCCTTGGCCAGTAACGATAGGGCGAGAAGATTGATGGGTGGTGACGGGGCCTTGAAGCCAGCGATAAGGTTGACAGGGGGATCGACGGATTGGAGGTCGGTGAAGCTGAAGTTCGTAGTGGCCTTGATACCTAGGGTGGTTAGGGGCGTAGGGTCCTCTTGCAAAATGGGCAAAAGAGCTGAGATCTGTGATAAAAGCGTGGCAGGAACCAAAGGGTCGGTAGATTCAATCAGCTGCAGTTGCAGCTTCTCGATGAGGGCAACGTCCAACGCCGTTGATGGATCTTGTTGTACTTGAGCCAAATGTGATTTGACCGCATCAAACGTCGAGGGAATAGACATCGTGATTTAACTGCTCTCATGCCAGCCACGAAATGGAGAGAAATGCGGCAACTTGTTGATCGCGGGGAAAGCTCACCGCCCCAGGCGAGGCCAAACGAACCAAACATGACCGCATCAACCCGCCCTCCAGCTATCTACTACTACTCCGTCATTCACGAGCGCTTCATCTACCTGGATATAGATAAACCGACAACAATGGAGCCGTCTCCAGTTTCGCAGAAGTCATCCGACTCCGGCCTCCATATTCAGTTGCATCCGCTTGTTCTCCTCACTATCTCGGATCAGATCACTCGGCATGCCGCCCGGCAGCAGCGAGGTCCAATTCTTGGTGGTCTTCTCGGACAGCATAATGGTCGCGAGATAACGCTTGAGCAAGCATTCGAATGCCCCGTCACCTGCGGACTCAACAATGAAACCATTCTACCAGCAGCATGGTTCGAAGAGCGCCTACAGCAGTGTGAGTACTCCCCACTGGACTACCCAGGTGCTTTCTACGAGTATGAATTAACAGTGCTACACTACAGTCAAGGACGTACACAAGGACCCAGCTCTCGACCTGGTTGGATGGTGGTCAACTGCTCCAGCCACCGGACCAACTGCTGCGCAGCTCCCTCTCCACCGACAGATCCTCCAGAACTACAACGAATCCGCCGTTTTCCTCGCCTTCCTCCCTTCCGAGGCCCAAGGCGCGAATTCGAACGGAGCCAAGCTTCCTCTGACCGTTTACGAGAGTGTCCACGAGGGCGAGAATGCGCAAGATGCCAGCAAAGATATGCAGGTTGATGGCGAAGAGCCGGTGCTAAATATTAAATTCCGGGAACTGCCATACTCAGTGGAGACCGGGGAATCCGAGATGATCGGCATTGATACCATTGTGCAAGGTTCCAGCACTGCTTCTATGAATGTCATCCCAACCCAGGAATCGAGCAAACAGGCGCAGCAGACAGATTCCGAGAGCAAGAAGCCAAGCTCGCAGGTTGAACTCACACAGGAGGAGGAAGAGTGTGAGTCTTTTCAGCACAAAGCACAGTTGCCTTTCTGGAGATCCACTGACTGATTCATAATATACAGTAATCTCAAGCCTCACCACCCGTCTCAACGCAGTCCGCACCCTCGAAACCCGCATCTCCCTCATCAAATCATACATCTCGACTCTATCAGAATCGGACTTTGTATCAGACGTGTCAAAGGACAACACGTCCACCACCAAACTATCCCACTCAACCCTGCGCCATATCAATTCAGTTCTCTCGAACCTCTCCCTCCTCACCCCAGCGGAACAAAGCACATTCTCCACCGAAGTCCTCTCGCAAAGCAACGACGTGCTGCTAGTCTCGCTCCTCGGCCAACTAGGCGAAAACGTCAAAGCCCTACGCGAGCTTGGCCGCAAGACTGCAACCATCCAGGCTGCACGACAGGTATCTTCCGCGCGCAAGAATCCTTCCTCCATGATCCAGCGAAGTTTCGACGAGGAGCTCTTTGCTACTGGTAACCAGGGAGGTCCAGATAGTGGGATGTACTCGTGATATGGCAGGATCTGAACCATTTTCTTTCTTCTTGATCTGTCCATGAATATTTCATGCAAATGATACCTAGGCGTATGGCAAGGCATATGGGGATCTGGGCCTTGGTTTTATTACTTCCTTTGCTTGCATGGTGTTCAATTTTCCTGGCCCTTTTCCATTGCTCCGGGCAGGACACCCTGAGACGAGATAACGAACATTGATATGATATTCTCAAGTTTTTACTGGCTACTGAAGATTAACGTAGCGTCGTACTAATTCAGAAAAGATTAGGGTATAGAACACTTTATTCATCAATGACACTGGACACTGAGATCGGAAGTAACAATACAAAATGCACGAATTTCCAGCATTCCTATCTTACCTTCAATTTCTATAAGTCCTAACCCTCTGCTTTTAAAAAAACTCTATAGACGGAGAAATCAGCCTGTACAGCGGCTAGCTAGCCCTTTTATATCGAATGTTTCTAGGAAAGTTATATCGAAAGTGAAGAAATAGTTGTATAGAATCAGATAATATAAAGCTATCTTACGCTTCTAGGTGGATTAGACTAGGAATTCTCGTCCTAAAACATAGTAGTCATCGTCGGCGACGCCTAGGCCGTAGAAGAGGCTATTAAGGCGATCATAAAACCGCTAGTCCTGGGTGTATTGGCGGTGCTAAGAACTTGATGCATTTTGGCCTAATAATGCTTAGTGAAGTATAATTACGGCGCCTTAGTAGTTAGAATCAGACAAATGTAGGGGGGTCCATTTAGGAAAGCCCAAATAACATAAAAAATAAAAGATAAATAGAGAAAAACATGCCGATATGCGAATATGGCGGGTATTCATATCCAAAAAAATGCACAGGCAAGAAAAGAGATAGAAAAAGACGCAAAATAAATGAAAAGAGAAAAAAAAAAAAAAATGCGTAAGATTCTCGGGGCATGCTCATGGGTAGCGTGAGGCTAGAACAGAATGAATTGCTACGGGGGGATGCAAAAGCGAAAATGCAACACCACCAGCCCCCTAGCACAAGATAAATACCGAGTCATAAATGAATCATTGATCATAAATGGTGGTTATCAGGGTACGGAGGTGGAGGCTGATAGGGGTCTGGCATGGGCATGGGGACCTGCTCGCGGAGCGGACCGTCCGATGGGTACGGGTGAGCCATTGCATCAGACTGGAGGGAATCATGGCTGCGGAGGGCAGAGTCGTCATAAGGCGACGAGCTTTGCCCGTAGAAGCGGGTTGAGGGGTCATGGACGTGGTCCTCGAAGTCGGAGGCATAGGGCGAGGTCCCCGTCAGCGCGATCTCCGGGTTGGGCTGCGCGTGGGCGAGAAGCACTGCGCCTTCTTCATCTGGCGTGTAACGGCCTCCTCGGCCTCCTGCCATTGTGGTTGCGGCGCCTTGGTATGCTGTTCCGGTTGTGAGTTCGCTGCCTGCTTGCGAGGGCTGGTCCTGGGGCTGGTAGCTGGGGTCTAGCATGCGAGTTTTACGGCCGACGACTAGCCAGCGGGCACTGCGTCCGATGGCTTTTAGGAGGTCCAGTGGGTTCATGGCGTCGACTAGAGCTCTGGCGCCGTAGCGTCCGCCTTCATAGGCGGTCTTGCCATTGCCATAGAAGTCGGTGATTTCACTTTGGTTGTTTAGGGTGTAGGGCTTCCATGAGAATGCCCAGAGATGTAGGCAGCCGAAGATGGCCATTTCAATGTTGATCATCACTTCCGGAAGGCCAGTTTTGAGGTCTGCTAGTGCAATCTTCTTGTTTGCTTGGATAGCGCCACCGGAGACCAAAAGACTGATAAGTGTCTAAAATATGTATTAGTTCACATCCTTTCCGTACGTTTAATAGCGGATGATGATCAACTTACCGACTGCCAGAAGGAAAGGAAAATGACGAGCTTGATCGACAAGATCTTCACAAACGGCCGGTGTTGCTTGATGTCTTGGCTCGTCTGGTAATAGAACTGGATCAGGCAGTACATTGCAATGGTGACAGAGATCGATTCAAAGACGATAGTCTACCAATAGAAGAGCTGGTTAGCAAGAGAAACACCATATATCCAGCAACATCAAAACATACCCAGATATGCGAAAAGGCAGGACTGAGGGATGCCTCGCAATACAAGCCCAAAGCCTGCGTAACAACCGCGACAATAGTCATGACAACACGGATAACACAGTATTGGAAGACGCCGGCCCAGACAATCTGCATAACAGTCAGCACCGAGACACTCCCCGAATCATAGTGTTCTCCCTCTTACATTGAACCAAGTCAATCCACTGCGCGGGTTCCGCCAGATGCCGCGGTCACCACCACAACACCTCGCAAACCAAGTCAACGGCCAAAGCCACGCCTTAGGCTGGATTCCACGGAAGTAATCCTTCTGACTGTGTAGATCGGGGGCGATATAGTGGCACATGAGGGAGAAGAAAGCGGAGATACAGAAAGCTTCGTAGCAATCGCCGATGACTTCGAAGTAGACGGAATCATGGTAGAAGAAGATGCTGAGCCATGCGACGAGGGAATAGACGGGGACCATAAACAAAATGCGGATAATACTGTAGGCAGAAACAAAGGTCACTGTTAGCGATGCTTGCGCTGGGAATCGGGGTCCACGGAATCAATCTTACTGTCGCTGTTCGATCGGTTTACTGTAATGCATGGCATGCTGCATGATCAGGAATATTGATACACCGCAGGCGAAGAGGGCGCAAGCGCCGCCCACCAGGAGTGACAGGTGGTGAAATGTAAGGCCGCCATCCCAGAGCTCGACCTCCTCGACTGTTTGATCAGCATGGAATGCTTTCCAGGGGGTCGAGTGGGCATACTTTTTTGGGTCTCTAGAGTAGTATTGCACACTGTCCAGCCCATGACTGGAGTGTGAAGGTCAACAGGGTTAGTGAAGGAGGGAACCTTTTTTCGGGCTGTTTTATCTTATCCGGATCGACAGGAGAGCGCCACAATCGTCTGAGGCAGCCCTGAAGGAAGAAGCAAATCTAATGTTTCCTTTTTTGTTTCAAATATTTTTGGTTAGTTTTTGGCTTATTTTTCATGCAGTCGCCAATCGGATTGAGTACCAAGGATCATCGGGCCTTGGGAAGGCTTGGTCTATTTTTATTGCTTGGCTCAGCCTTTCACAGCCTTGTGGAGATATCTGCAGTACAGAGTTACACCTTTCATTCACCGTAGAATACTCATACATGCTAAGTTAAATTCTTATTGTACACATGTCTGGGACAACAGCCTAGATAATTCACTTTTTTTCCTTTTTCCTTTTTCCTTTTTTTTTTACCTTGAATTCAAGCACGCCAGGAATCCCCACGTCGTCCGCCGCGTCCGCGGCCACGTCCCATGCCAGGTCGAGGGCCAGGTGCACCATATCTTTCCGGGCCGACGTCCACGAAATGATCTCCGTCTTCGAACGTAATGCGCCGCATCTCATCACCGCCACGGCGGGGGAACGTTCCTTTCTCGATAAGGTCATCAAACTGGTCCAGGCGCTTGTCGGCAATTGGGCGGGGGACAGGTAGGTAGTAAAGCTTGGGTTTGGCAGTCGTGGATTTGAATCTTTCGTCCAAAGGCTTGAATCCTTGTCCGGGGCGTGCGGAAGTTGCAGGAGGCGCATCGGAAGGACGACGATCGATCTGCGGAATGCTGCTGCGCGGACCTAATGGAGGAGTGCGGTTGAAGCCTGACTCCCGTCGACCAGGAGCGGGGCGCTGCTTCGAACCAGCCTCGGCCAGGGTGGCAGTGGTTCCATTCTCAGTTGTGTCGTATGTGACTTCCCAGCGTGGAGCAGGGCCGGCGCGATCCCGCGATGCCTCCTCTGTCTGGATCCATTCTTTGATTTGGTCGTCCGGGATGAAATCTGCCCAGAGGCTCTTGCGGTTGCGCTCGTTGGGCCATACAGTTCCATGAACAGCGGATCGGACCCGCGAGGCTGCGGCAACGCTGGTGAAACTGACAAAACAATGGGTTTTGATAGAGTCGAGATAGAAATCAATGATGGTATCGGAGTCGGCAGTTCCCGGGGCAGATGCAAGGCTGGCCAGGTGTTTGCGGAGTGCGACTGGTTGCAGTGGGCGCATCAAGCCTTCAATGTAGAGGGCAGCGGTAGCAGCGTGCCTTGCAGGTTCCACATCAACATCTTCCATCTTAGTGTCTGTGGGGCCAGAGGCGGGTGGGAGAGCAGCATCAGAGGGTGCAAATAGATCGCGGAAGCGAGCGCTTTGCTTGTTGAGAATTGTTTGCGCATCTGCAGAAGCCTCACTAGGTCGTTTGGTGTCACGATCTGGGGGCGGCTTGAGTTCATCGCGAGAAACACTCTCTTTTTCTTCTTTCGTAAAGACATGCGGTGCTGCTTCCATTGCGCGAGCCTTCCG
>ERZ1673737.2691-NODE-2691-length-14538-cov-4.347442_pt1 | contig 14538 bp, 12 predicted proteins | sample MGYA00580211_ERZ1673737 | MGnify/ENA primary metagenome ERZ1673737 (study PRJEB41218, sample SAMN15661789) | gut metagenome | host: Homo sapiens | place: Canada: London | collected 2015-08-20/2019-03-30 | study: EMG produced TPA metagenomics assembly of... | reverse complement strand
ACAAGCGAGGTGAGTACGACGAAGAAATTGCAACGAACTAGTACAGACTTACAAAACTGGAAGAAAGATTGCAAGGAATATAAGTATCCCTACGAGATAGCAACACCAAAACCTCCTGCAATGTTTTTCGAATTTTGCATGGGCGGACCTGACACGGCCAACAACGTCATGGTCTCCTTCCAGTTTAATCTGTTTCTCGCTCGGTGACTTGGTGCCAAAGGTAGAAAGGGAACTAAGCGACAAGCGAGGTGAGTAAGACGAAGAAATTGCAGCCAACTAGTACAGACTTACAAAACTGGAAGAAATATTGCAATGAATATGACAATCCCCACGAGATAGCAACTCCAAAACCTCCTCCAATATTTTTGAAATCTTACCTGGGCGGACCTGACACGGTCAACAGCGTCATGCTCTGCATCCAGTTTGGTATGTTTCTCGCTCTGCGACTTGGTGCCAAATGTAAGCGAATTTCTGTCCGAACCGATACTGTAGCTCGGGTTGGATTTCGAATTCATTGTGAAAAGTCTGATAGTGGTGTGAAATCGGTGGACCGATTGATACAAGCAAGCCTCTAGTTTTTTTTCTGTCTATTTACTTGACCGAACGCAGGACCCACTACCCTTCAGCTGTCGGGCCGCACGGTCGTCTAATAATCAGACTAGTCAAATGATCGACCTTTCCCCGCCACCCTAATTATGCCTCGACTTTTTCGAGTTTTAGAAGATCGCATTATCATTACATTGGAGGTTTACCATGCAAGTGATAAACTAAAAATTGCTCGATTCGCGCAGGAATTCTAATATACTCTACGAATTCTTTAAGGGGGTTCACGATCGCAAATCTCGTAAGAACCGTATCGTTCCAAACAAAGAAATAGGACCAGAGCAAGCGCAAGAACTAATGCATTGGATCGACACCTTGAACTAGGCTAATGCTCTGCCAACCTGCGAGATGATTCGGCAGCTAATGGTTGGCTAATGAGACCACGGCTTTTGGTGACTATTGGCAGCCCCTACGCCTAATGGATGGGCTGACAAACATTGCTTTTGAATGCGTTCACTTAATGCCTGGGTTCGTGATTTGTCGCGGTGATACACCCCCACCTCCGACAAGTTCGGAGCTGAATGCACCACCCAAAATCGTTGAGAAATTCCGGCGAAGCATTACAAAGATCAAGTAAACAACGAAGCATCACTGGGCCGATAATAGTGCTATTCCTCCGAAGATCATTAAGGGATCGGACCGAATTTTGGCGGGAAGCCTCTCGCCAGCTGAAGCGGACGCTCAGTTCGCCGACGATAGTGTCCGTATTTTGGACTACAAAGGGAGCCGCGAGACTAATAAAAGCAAGGCAAAATGCCATGGAAGCAAAGGCTAGCCATTCGCAGATGCATTTTGGTCAATAATTTGGCTGACACACTCTGGATCACGGCCAATTTATCGCATGACGAATATGAACAGCCCCTTCAACCAGCGAACTTGTTCCTCTAGCGGTTTCGGACGGGTCAGGATAATGCGGCAGAGGCATAAGTATCCACGGATTACCAAGTGCGGGTTCAGAGTCGAGCTGACGCTGGACATTGATGATAATAGCAACATTTGGCGAGCGGGATTCATCGTTCGCAAATTGCTAATACAAGAACGAAACGGTAAGCTCGTGCTCAGTACAGTAACGCGGAAATCATGGCCTGGGCCCCCTTTTCGATTGTTACAATAATTTACTACTTTGCAATATGAGGTTTCTTTATCTCAACCAACTGGATTATTGGTGGCCAAAATTTGTAACCGATTAAGTGTACATTTATGCAACATTTAAGATGGGGTTTCTTGTCAACCAAACAAAGACCAGAATTCCATAAGCTATACATTTATTGACCGAAATGTGACCCTTAAATTCGTCCCAAACGGCTATTTGCTCTAGTGTCGAATGATTGTTAATGAAAATACTCCTCCAGAACCTTCACTTGGACGAAATTCATCCGTGGTTCAGTTTGTCCAATACAGTCGTCTCGAACCTTCTTTACATTTCTCTCCGGTGTTTCATGCAATGCCATATCGAATCGACGCACAAGAGCACTTATGAGATGGTGCATCCATGACCAATTCATGCTTCAGCATGTCAGTAAAGTTCATGCCTCACAGCCATTGGGGAAACGTACTGTTGCCCTAGACAACCCAATGTTTCTTTTGATGCTGGAACGAGATATTTCTCAAGATTCCGCAATTCCTCCGGCTCGAGGAGCCACCGCTCAGGTAGAAATTTGTCAGGCTCGGGGAAGATCTCTGGGTCCCTTAAAATAAAGTATGTAGACGTTGAGATAAACGTCTGTAAAGATTAGCGTGTGTGAATTGAGAAGATCAAGCAGTCTACATACTCCAGCTGGGATATCCCACTGTCGATATCGCAGGACCTCATCTGGTGCCGAGCGATGCAGCCGAGTTACCACGACAGAGGCGAGGCGAAGACCCTCTCTGATTGTTGCGGTCTATACTGATGTTAGTCCAATGTGACCTGGAAAAAAGGTACCACGCCGCCACATACCAAAAAAGGAATTTGCTCCAATCGATCCAAGCTTAGCGTGGCTGTCACATCTGGGATAGCAGCGAAGAGCTCCTCCTTGAGTCTCTGATATGTTGTAGGGTTGTTGAGTATGTGGAACATGGTCATGGCAATGGTTTGCGACGGGGCATCTGTACCCGCAAGCATGAGAAATATAGCATCATCCTCTAACAGAGAATGACTTTTTTCGAGCAGAGGCACGTCTGGGTTAGCCAGGATTGCCGGATAGATTGCATTTGAAGTCTTCAAGAAAGGCCGTTCTGCTGCGTGACTAGTCGATTGCGCCTCGACCTCCCATTGATCATACTGATCTATCAACTGTTGGACTCGAAGTTTCACATCCTAGTCGATCCGTTATTATGATGTTATTCTCCAAATATCCATGAAAATCAGACGAGGGCTGCGGTGACGTACCTGTTCTATTGAATAAACAGGCGCATATTGGGGAACTGCTAACGAAACCGGACGTGGAATCAAGTGTGCTATGTCACCCTTAAAGTTGAAATGTCGGAATAGCCGACTGAATTGAAATGTCGAATTTACCCTGGTTTTCCAATTATTGGCTAGTTGCGGTTCATCTAAGTAGTGGAAGCCAAGGTCGTGCCCGAAAGCATGTTGAGAGAGGGTATCACTAGTGTAGCAGTGAAAAGCCGCATATAATTCCAAAGCCTCGTTGCTTTTGACCGCTGCCGCGAAGTGTTTACACAGTGATAGTGTATTTGCCTTTACCACCGGTTCAAGTTCGAGGATAGCGCTCTTCTCCAAGAAATGGCCCAAAAGCCTTCTCCAGGGTCGATGAGATTTGTGAGAGTTAAGTGAGAAGATTGACTTGGGATTTCTAATGCAGCTAAGCAAAGGATCTTTGTTGCGGTGCTTTCCCGGACCAGCGTAGACGGTGTTATAGTAGTCGGGGTCTTTAATATGTATCTCCCACGGAGATATTCGGACCACAGGGCCATATTGATTGTGAAGGTCATTAATATGCCAGGTGAATGTACCGCCTTTGATGATCTGGAAGTAGGTTTCGTAGAGGTGCGTGGCGGCTGCCAGACGAGGGCCAGGGAATTTCGCCAGGGGGCTTAGTACCAATCGGTAGAAGAGTACTATGCCGATATAAAGCAAAGTGTAAAGACAGAAAGCGTAGAAATATGCTTGATATTCTTTCATAGTGTCGTCTGGGTTCTAGGTCTCATACCTTTGCTTTCCCAATATACGGTATACAAATGTTCGGCAAAGAAGGCTAGCTCGACACTGGGGGCCCCCACTCATGCTACGTGAGGGGAAAAGAGAGTGCAACATAAGTGCATGCTCAGCTAGTATGATATCATATGCGAGCATAGCCTTGACGCTCCACAGACCGCCACTTGGACATTTTTGCTTTTGATGATAAACCCGTCACTCACGGGCCCTGATCTGCAGTCATACAAACAGAGCTTTGGTTATGCATGCGCATTTGTTTGCCTACACGGATGCATTTACTGTCACCGCGACTAAATTTTCCGTGAGACACTTATACCATATTTTCTCAGAGCGATCCTTGTTTTCTATTGACTAGCGCCGGCTTTGGGAAGGACGGATAAGATGAAGTCGTAGAGGATGGCCGACCTGAAATCTAACGTGTATCCATCTTAATAGTGGCGTCATAAGGGGTTCGACAGAAGAGAGGTACGAAACACAAAGTTGTTAGTTTTTAGAAAAGTGCAGAAATCAGACGAACATGTGAGAATATTTGGATGCTTGCATAAACTCTGAAAGACGAAAAGATTTGTCGATTGTACCATTGTACCTGCCAAGTTGCAGATATGCAAAAATTCAATTTATTACCCGCCCCGATCAATCTGCAGGTCGATCGACGAATCTCAGCTGAGCCATATGCAACTTAAGGTTCACTATCACCTCAGTTAAAGCTTTTCTTGGCATATCTATGGCTAGCTGACACGTCCCCTCTTCTGTTAGCTAAGAATCGATAATAAGGATAAGGTTCTACGAAGGATACAGCATCGAGGCCACCTACCCCGTGGAGGATTCTACTCTCCAGCGCCTCTGTTATTATGGATCTTTTCAAACTCACCCCGTGATCAAGCTCACCTTTTTAGGCATGTAAGCCAACCTCATAATCCGGCCCCACGTCTCCCTCTTTCCCCCACGGACACTTCCGCGGCACTATTGAAATGGGGATGCACGATGGCAGTGCATAGCAGACGGGTCGATATCAACAGAGAACATGTAACCAACCACTCCACTGATCGGCGGAGACGTGGAGAGTGGCCTCTGAGGACGATCGTGCGGAGCTTATAAATATACTATGGAATCAAGAATCCGAAGAAAGTGTAGTCATATTGTGGTGCCTAGATGGTTGTCATCTTGTAAGACGAAAATGAGCAGGTAGTCCCTAACATTTTGCCGCGTAGACCGCTACTCTACTGCAGGACGTGCTTCCGCCACTACACTATTTATGATCAATCCTAAAATTTTCTATCTTTCTCTCGATCTTAAGCTCCTTCTCACTATCGTAGCGGTATATACTACCACGATTCTGTTATTGATAACAGCATATCAATTTCTCCACACCTATCAGTAATTACCCTAAGTGGGTCTATTTAATCACAGCTATCCGCATCGTATCCAAAAGGTTGAAGGCCGCCCCCGAATGACCATATACCCCTCCCTCAAACATCTTGGTTGCATCTTTCCCTATTGCCCCTGTGATCATAGCTGTACCTCCCGGGTGCTCTGTCACAAAGCTCGAAACATCATGGACAACCCCTCTGATAACTATGATATTGCATCCTGTCCTCGCCTGTTGTTGGAACTCTTCCCACTCCATAACTGGAAGATCCGCCAGTGGCACACCCCAGTCCACCATCTCACACTCCTTCCCCAATTTCTCCTGTCTTCGCTGTAGCCTCCCCTTCTGAATCTCGTTTTGCGGGAAACGTCTCAGATTAGAGGCAAGCCCAATCTTATAACACATCCAGATCAACCACTTGGTCGGGTCAAAGTCATACCATCGGACCCCGTTCCGATAATCTATCGGGAATTCATGATGAAAATTATGATATCCCTCCCCAAGGGTGAGGAGACCAGTCAAAGGGTGATCTCGGGGAGATTTCCCGATTCCGTAAGGCTGATCCCCAAAATAGTGCGCGACAGAATTCACACAAAATGTGCCCTGTAGTTCTCCAGTTGTGCCCAAGCAGCCTGCCACAATGAACCCACCAGAGTAGTCATCAAAGCATAGGCCACAGACGACCGTGGGGAAGATGTAGCCCATGAGGACTGCCAGGGGGAAATAGTATCGACGCTGCCATTCCACAATAGGGTCGGATTTGAGGTCACTAATATCCACGTGGCGTGTAGTCGAGGCGTCATGTGCGGAATATGGTTTTTCAAACAAGAGCCATCCCATGTGCGCGTGGAAGAATCCACTTTTTACACTGTATGGATCTTCATCGGTATCAACATAGCGATGATGGGCCCGGTGGTCGCGACACCATTTTTTGATAGGGTCTTGTCCCGCGCCAGCGCCGATAACCGCAAAAATCAATTTCAAGAGTGGGCTCGCAGTATAAGCTCTGTGTGCCCAGAGGCGATGATAACCTGTTGATATACTTCTTTAGAATTTGCTGGAGTATAGCGGGAAAGAAATGATTGCTAGGAAACTCACCAGCCGTAATGACAATAGCTCGTAGGATGGCATAGCCGATGGCAAAACAAACGGTCTCTATACGAAGAGGAACCCAGAAAAGACCAATCAGAGCCACCAAAGGAACTCCGACAAGATAGCTTGTATTTTTCCAGTTCAGCGAGTCTTGACTACCGCGACCTGGGTTTTTGCTGGTAGGAGCTAGAAATTGAATTTCCTTAGTGGTAGGGCTCTGTTGTTTCAGAGGCATCGTTTCCGTCTTCTTCGGCTTGTAGGATTTCGTGAAAAATTGCACAAAAAGAATTATCAACGGGACGAGATAAATGCTTCCCACGATAAGACAGAAGACCTCTCCACTGTCACTCAAGCATGTAACTGCGCCATCGCTGGCCACTTTCCTGGCCTTTACGTACGAGGCCGCGGGTGAAGAGTGATTATGGCTTATAGGCAAGTGCAACGTTGGCGCCGAGTCGTAGTTGAAAGTGTTTTCTGCCACCTCTATAGGGGCCTTGTATCTCACGAAGAGATAGCAGTGGGCCCAGGCCAGTCCCACTAAGAACTGGGCGATTTGAAGGCTAGTTAGAGTGCGCTTGACACCCATAGAGACAGAAATGCCGAGGGTTTGGATAGTAAAGTATGAATACTGGAATATTGACAATTTATTGTTAGCATAGTATATCGTCGCAGACAAGAGGTGGGCCGATTTACCATCAAAGTATGGATTCCCCCATTCAATAGCACCGCAACAAGTCCCAGCGGGGACTCATATCTCATCACTGCCCATCCACAAACAATCACACCGGCGTGATGATATGTTTGCAAAGTTGAGCTCTTTTTCCCGCGGGCGAGAATTATCAGTGTGTCCACAACCTCGTAGAACTTGCTCATATAGAAAAGCCAGCCTAAATAACCGGCGCCTCCTTCCCAGACACTTGTTGGGCTCTTTAAAACTAAAAGAATGGCATAAGCGGTTAGACGAGTAATTGTCACATGAGATCCTAGTTGATGATCAAAGCTTACCGACAAATGTACTCGACTCCATTTCACAACATAATTCCGCAATATGAGCATAGTAATTGGGTCCTTCCTCTGCTGCTGCCGAAGGCCAATAGCTATATATCAAGTAGAACATTCCGCACAAAGTCCATGCAGAGTATAATGCCAGGAAAGCGTTATGCGTTACTACTAGAGCCTTGAATATGGAGGTTTTGCTAAAAGCCCATGGTTTATGCTGTCGGGTAGCATTGAAGTGATTCAAAAATATAACCGTGGCAGTATATACCGCAGCGAAAGAGAGAACGAGCTTGAGATCGAGAGAGAGATGAAAAATTCCAGGATTGATCATAAATGGTTGAAAAAATCTTGCCGCGGAAGTACCCGTAGGTGGAAGAGGGAGACGTGCAGCCGGCTTATGAGGCTGGCTTGGAGGGAGCCTAAAAAGGTCCAGTGGTGGTAAGGCGAGCTTAATCGCAGGGTGGGCTGTGAAGAGATCCATGATAGTAGAGTAGCTGGAGAGCAGGAACCTCGACGGGGTAGGTGATCTCGATGCTGGATTATAAGACTTTATAGAGCGGGGGCCTTCGTAGAAACTTATTATCGACTCTTAACTAACAAACGAGGAAAGATAGTTCATGGGTAAATTAGGATAGTTCATCTGCAGTATAGTGTCGATCTCCAGCGGTAATGGCTAGACTAAGTTGGTCAGAGCAAAAGCAAAGATCTATGGCTATGGTGCCTTAATTACTAGTGGTCATAAAAATGTATTATCTCAATCCTATATGGATTTAAGATGATTTTAAATCAATCATTGCAGGGTATATCTCGTGCTGAAAAAAGTGTTCCCTGTTTTGACCACCTTTTCTATACATTTTTATGATTTTAGATCAAACGGTTCTTATTGATTAAGTGGGCGGTGAGAGCTGACGAGTCGACGAATTAGGCGGGGTGAATGCCAAGAAAGATAAGGTTTGCTTTTTGTATAAAGTGATTCGAACTTTGCTACAGTGCATAAGCGTTTCAATAGATATCTGCATGAAGGGTTGAAGAGGCTTTGCTGTCCTGCTGAGCTGCAGACTAAAAGGGGGGACGCCTCAGCCGGCCATGTGTCACAGCAAGAAAATCCTTGATTGATTCAACCTTGTGTTCCACATCGCTCAGCCGAGATCCATCGATCGACCCACGGATTGTTCGAGGGCGGGTAATTAAATTGATGTGATTTGCACTCTTCTATCAGCTATCTGATGTACCAGAAGTTATTCCAATTTACATATTCACACTGTGAATAAGATCAACGACATACAGCAGCTGAAGAGACATCCGAACCAATAGGAAGCACAAAACCGAATTTAACTTCAATTCTCCGTTGCTTTTTCTCGCGAATTTTGCCCTTTTTAAAACAAGAGCTCAGCTGGAAACAAACATTTCTACTTCTCCGCATCTGATGTCACATATCAGCTGAGTGACGGCAAGTACCAAGGCAGATCAGCTCCAGAAATTTATAACATGTCACACGAACTATGACTACAAGGCGGTCCAGGGCGTGGCCCTAGCTCTTTGCTGTCCAACTGTGCAACTAGAGATATAGTATTTCTGGGTAAGACCCACTCAAGGGAAGGGTCAGGTTTTCTGTCTACAAAGTATCTCAGCCATTCATCCGTAACCCGGGAAAGCTCCTTCACGCGAAGTTTGGCCGCAATGTGGACGTCCAATAACTCATATCGCTTTCCAATTTTGGATTCGGCGATGAGAGATGCTCCTTGCAAGGCCTGCGCATATGGCGTATTGTTATTCATATTCTCTTATATCAGCTGCCTTGTTTTCTACCGACTTGTCCTGAGTCCCCTGGCAAGGTTTCCAGGGCCTCGCCTTGCGGCTGCAACTCGGCTCTATGAGACATATTTTCAGATTCTCAAAGGCGGAACATTCAGCTGGCATATCGAGACTTTGCATCAGCACTATGGGCCTGTGGTGAGAATTACACCGTGGGAGATCCATATCAAAGATCCTGACTACTACAATACTGTCTATGCGGGTCCCACAAGACATCGAACGAAAGACCCCTGGTTCAGTTTCATATCGTTCCCTGGGTCGATCTTTTCCACCAGCGGATTCGAGTTCCATAAGGCCCGTAGAAAGGTCTTAGGGCAGTTTTTCAAAAGGAGCGCGGTCCTGGAACTCGAGCCAGTAATCAGTGCTAAGATTGGAAGTTTGTGCAAACACTTCTCTGCTGCCGTCAGAAATAATCGGCCTCTGGAACTCCATGCCGCCTTTCACTGTTTTACCAGTGACCTTCTCTCCCAACACGCGTTTGGGCGAGGGATGGGATCCCATTATCTGGAGGAACCTCAATTGTCAGATACCTGGAAACTCGGAGTAACAGCGATGTTTGATCTCACTCGCTTGACAAGACACTTTCCTGTGTCGTCGCATCTGGCACATGCCTTTCCCGTGCTAACATCTTGGGTTGTTCCCCCTTTCCGATTTGTCTATGAACTAGAGCAGGTAAGTCAACCTTTTTCTTGTTATATTCCTGGTAATAGCGGGAGCTTACAGTTCCTATAATGCTTCTAGGATGTGAAGCGCCGAGTCAGCGCCGTAGTGACTCATCAGCAACAGAGAGAAGCTGGGGGAGGATACAAGAATGACTCTTTGGAAAAAGCTATCTATCCCACAATTCTGGCTGATCCGGAAGTGCCCGAAAGTGAAAAGGACTTGTTACGATTACAAGATGATGCAATATTCCTTATGGTGGCTGGCACCGATCTTCCCGCGCAAGCACTTGCTATTACCATGTTTCATATACTGAACAACCCCAAAGTGTACCAGAAGCTCAAGGAAGAGCTTTTCTCAGGTATTCCAGATATTAACACTACCCCCACACTGGAGGAGTTGGAGCAATTACCATATTTGGTGAGTTGGCTATAGGACATTTTCTTTAATTGCTATCCCTAACTCAACTTTGTATCTAGAGCGCGGTCGTCAGAGAATGTCTACGACTTTCTGCCATCGTCACAACACGACTGCCCCGCTCGGCCCCGGATGAAATCCTCCAATATCAGCAGTGGCAGATACCAGCTGGAGTATGAATGCCCGATGTATGCCCTGCAATAAGGAAATGATGTTAACGAGTTGCAGACAATCGTGAGTATGTCCACTTACTTCATCCTGAGAGATCCGGAAATTTTCCCAGAGCCCTATGCCTTTGAACCAGAACGATGGTTATTGCCTCGAGAGAGGTTGCGAGAGCTAGAGAAATATCTTGTTCCAGGGTCTAAAGGAACGATGGGATGTCTGGGTCAAAAGTAAGAAAATATCTAGTTGAGCAGAAGATAATTCGCTGCTGACAGTCTTTTAGCATGGCTTGGGCATGGATACACCTCGTTTTAGGATCTCTATTACGTCGCTTTGAGTTTGCTTTGCACGAAACAACTGAGAGGAATGTTGAAATTACTCGTGACAACTTCAATGGACAGACTGATCGGGGTCTGAATGTCATCCAAGTGAAGGTGTTGGAAGAATACTGTCGTTGAACTCGTTGGACTGGTTATTTGGGGAAACTGGCTTGCGTTGAAATGGGCTTATCTTCCGTGATAGCTCGTAAATGAAAGAAACCATAACAAGATATGCGTCGGGCCTTTCCTTAATAAGGAGGCGAGCTCCAGCGCTATCCTCATCTGTATTGACTTGGTTCCGTTGTAGTCGTTATTGTATCATTATTTTCGCTCATCGCTAGACGGCTGTGACACCCGGTGTTCGTGAAATAGACCGCTCCCCTGGCCGCCACTCACGGTTTCACTTTCTGAAGCAGTGAAGCCTTGGAAAGTTTTTTATCCGAGATTTATGAAATTTTCGAGTCCGCGAAAATGCTCGGAGAGATCCTGGCCGGAAACTTTCCGTTGAAGACACTTAAATCACGCTGGTTAACATTCACCTGCGCGGTTGATTGGATTTCTTGCTCTGGTGACTCTTCGGTGTCCGGGTCTGAAACAATAACACTGGATCCATGAATATATCGCTCTTATTCCCACAAGAACAAAGATTGGTAGGGACATGTAGCAATGGCAGCAGCAGCATATGCTAAAGACCTCTTGTATCGAATTCTCGCATCAAGCAAATGCACGTAGTATAAGCGATTTACTTTTGACTTGTCAGTTTACGAAGGAAGATATTTATGCCATAGGTCAACTTCGCTTGAAAAGTTGAAGATATTGCAAGAGCCGGCGGGGACGTTGTGTGAGCCGAACACTGTAAAAGTGAGCAGTGGAGACGATATGAAGGTGACCGGCCGAAGATATCCAAACACGGGCTTTCATGTGTTCATTTGCCCGAGATGGAATACCCTACATTGCTGGACCCCATGGCCTTGCTCAAGAGCGAAGCATCATACAAGGAACCTAGAATAGGCCGATTGATTAAGTTGAAACCGCCACAGAGGATCAAATCGTCATATGAAGACGCTTCGACGCTGGTTATTCCCACAGTCAAAAATGAGCTTGTACCTGAAGAGATACCGCTACCTTCTTCTCCAATTCCTGAATCTCCAAGTTTTCGGGGATTTTCAAATTTTCAATGGACACAACAAGCTCCAGTCTAATCTAAACCTAACACCAAATTTGTATCTCTGATATCACCTGTGATCCCAAAGTTAATTCATCGGTCTTCGCTTCGGTACGAATACTCTCCAATCCGATTTTGATTCAAGGCAATTAGCGCCTTCCTGTAAAGATTGGCTGTGGTGAGCGTATGCTCGAACAATTGGGTATCAAAAGCAGCCTTACACGATGAGGGTGATTGGATAGTGTACGCCTTGTTTCACTTATCTTAAAGAAGCCCTATTTGATTCTGATGACTTACACGTAGTTTTTAAATCAATGTGGTCAATACAATCCTAGTTAATTATAACTAAAATTTGATATAAACCTCATAATAATCATCTTTAAGTTTAGCTCTCCTCTTCGCAGAAGGTATCATCCACTCTATTCTCTATCTCTTAGTCTATATTAAAATATATTCAGCAACACAACGTGTAGTATATATCCTATCCCGCTTTATTAAGGGTGGAGTCTTCCTTTACACTATTATAATAGCCTAACGACCTAGGCTTTTAGGCATTTAATAATTTTTTTTATATATATTTGATTGACGTCTATCCTAACTCACCTAGGAGTTGTTATGTAGCAATGTGCTACATAATATATCGTTTTTCATGTGACCACAAGAGTCAGCCTACCCTGGATCTTCCTCTATGTGGATGCAGCAAACAGAAGGCTCTTGCAAGGGTCATTTCATTTGATTACTACTTTGTTTGTTTGCAGCTATGTAGCAACCTTGCCAGACGCAACTTAGAGATGCAGCAAATAAAAAACATTTTATGGTAGAATCAATGGCTTAGAAGTAAATATGGCTAGTTCTAACAAATATTCCACTTTCACCAAGCCTTGCAGCTGACCTTGCAGCCTGGCTTATAGTGGCGCGGTCTCTACCTTCTCCTCCTCTCTCAAGAAGAAGCAATGCTTGGATGGGCTAGCCTGTAAAAATAAAGATAATGTCTTGTTAAGTGAAAGGCGTCTTGCAAGTTCGTGAAGAATTTCCTTCTGTGTAGAGATTAAATATATAAGATAAAGTCCCATCATACGAGGGATCAGGCGATGACTACCCTGCTCAGCTGGGCACCCGGCCAACTTCACCCTGTTCTTATAAATGAGATGCCACTCGCGTATTTTTAATTCTTTAAATGAGGCTTTATATCCAGATTGGCTATACATTTAGCCTTCCCGTCGTATGGGCTCTTGTTACTTTGACGGATGGCCAAACCTTCTACTCTGCATGATAAATCTGTCTATCATTACGTGCCTTTAAAAATGGCTACATCAGTTTTGGATGCTGAACAATACACCTATTGCAAAGAACAACGGCATTGAATCTATATACGGGGAGCTTGCTTGGCGGCGGCTCGCATGTGGAATATATTAACGCACCGATAGCCTACCAATAAGAAACCATGCGATCCTTACAGTATCTCAAGCTTAGGCTAATCTGGCCACGTGGCTATATCTCAACAAAGTATGAACGGGTTGCTGATCTATGACAGGTCTATGACTCCCGTGGACGTGTGCGTGTCATAGTAGTATGTGTCAAACTATATCACCCTCTCTTCCCCCCTTCCCCACCTCCTCCGCAAAACATTCCCTGTACACGCCTTCAATATATCAGTTGAATGAATGCTCACCATGACTCGACTCCCTCGCATATCTTTTCGCAATATTTTGCGACTCCGTGATCCAGCCCCCAGGGTCAAACCGGTCGAACCCATGAAATCCAAGACACTCTGGATGATCCCAGCAGAAATAGTAGAAATTATCTTCCAGCTTCTTTCCGATCTAGACCGAGCTTGTTTTGCACTGAGTTGTAAGAGGTTGCATGCCTGCTATGTCTCATATAACAGACAACGTGGAATAAGTGTACTATCAACATTGCCCAGGACGTTGTTACTTCGTCGCCTTCAAAACGAACGCTGGGTATACTGTTTTAGATGTCAAAATCTTCACCAGTACTCTAGATGGCAGTTTCTTCAACTTGGTTGGAGATGTGATCCAAAGCCCGCTATATCCAAATGCAATGCTTGGTGCGACACCCAACACGATGACAGAGTTGACATTTGTCCATGCTCGAGTATCACATTCCATCAAAAACAACATCCAATTGAGTACTTTCGATCTCAACTGGAGACTTTAAAGCGTTCAGATTATCAGAAATTATCTGGGACGTTTACACATCTCTGCACTGTTCAGCATCCTCTAGTACCGGTGACTGTCCTAACTCGAGCTCGGTTCAACGAAACTTCCAAGACTTTCCAGGTGGAAAATCAGTTCGCGTTCCAGACTTCCAAAGAAGCAGCTTCGTCAGGGCTCTTCCAAAAGATCAGCTCTAGACTAAGCAGGTACGAAACCGAAATCTGGCTAAAGAACTATTTTGATGAAGCTCAATCCAACTTCTTCATTGGGGATGAAAGCTCTAACTGGTACCAATGCCATGGCTGGAACGTTGCGGGGGGCAGACCGTATAACTTCAGGATAATGCTACATAGAGATTTGGGGGGCGATAGGAGACCCAGCAAAGGGTGGGAAAATAATTGTCATAATTAGCGGATTGTCGTCTGCTAGATTGCTCGTTTTGCTCCTCCCTTTCCAAATTAGCTGCCATGGGCTGATACAATATCTGCCAACTTGAACTGTTCTCCAGCCTAGAAGCACTTAGATGCCTCAATACCAATATTTCAGCTGTTTTCAATAATATTTGAGTCACATTTTCTTTACTGCCACGCCCTCATGTC
>ERZ1673737.2689-NODE-2689-length-14542-cov-19.206737_pt1 | contig 14542 bp, 10 predicted proteins | sample MGYA00580211_ERZ1673737 | MGnify/ENA primary metagenome ERZ1673737 (study PRJEB41218, sample SAMN15661789) | gut metagenome | host: Homo sapiens | place: Canada: London | collected 2015-08-20/2019-03-30 | study: EMG produced TPA metagenomics assembly of... | reverse complement strand
CCCGCATGGGGTCCTGATTGAAGATGTTGCCGTGGTCATAGGGGGTGATGTGCATTCCCTTGACCAGCAGCTCGCCGTCCTCAATATCGACCCAGCTGTCTTTCAGGTTTACGCCGCCGGCACGCAGGCTCTTGACCTCGGTGCCTTTCAGCTCAACGCCGGTCTCCAGCGCTTCCAGAACGAAATACTCGTGGCGCGCTTCCCGGTTTGTGGCAATCGTCTTGGTTGCCGGACGCTCTTTGGTCGGTGCCATTCCGCGCGCCTCCTTTCTATCGCTTTGGTATCGTTACGTTAGTATATCATATTTTTGTGGATTTTCAAGGTCACTTTTTGAAGAAACTGTAAATCTTTCCCACAAAAAGCGCCTTACAGCTTTTTATAGCCCGCCGGTTCGTCCGCTGCACACCGCCGCTCCATCAGGTAGGTGTCCAGCCAGCGGCCGTGGCAGTCCCGGGCAATGCGCTCCCGGCGGCCCACCACGCGGAAGCCGCATTTCAGGTGCAGGCCCCGGGAGGGGGCGTTGTCCTGCAGCACCGTGGACTGCAGCGTCCAGTACCCGGCCTGTTCGGCCTCGCGGCAGAGCGCTGTGAGCAGGTGATAGCCCAGCCCCTTGCCCCGGAATTTCTCCCCGACATAGATGCTCACCTCGGCCACGCCGCGGTAGCACCAGCGGGGGTCTACCCGATGCAGGGCTGCCCAGCCGGCTACGACCCCATCGTCCAGCACCACCAGGCGGCATTCCCGGGTATGGGATGCGTCCCAGGCGGTGTAGGGCGGGCAGTTGGTCTGGAAGGTGGCGTGCTCGGTGGCAATGCCCTCCAGATATATTTTGGACACGGCAGTCCAATCCTCCGGCATCATGGGCCGGACTGTGATCTCACTCATATTCCTATCCTGACCGGAGCCGCAATGCTCCGGTTTCCCCTCATTGCGTGTGCAATATCTCTTTTCAGTATAGCAGAATCTGCCGCAAATCACAATGGAAACCTGTTCACCTCAGGCCGGGCAGAGTGTCCGGAATCTGAATACCCGGCCCCTCGGAAACGTGGAGATCACAACGCATGGATTTTGCGGACAGATTTGTTTTGACAATACCGGCGGGTGTGATACAATAGAACAAAAAACAACCGGTGTCGCCTGTGCAGTCTCATATTATAGTCCTCTGTATGGGAAAATGCAATCAGGGCGGTGCCGGGGGAAAGGAACGGAACATGAAACAGGCAAAACGAATCGTCGCGATGGTGCTGTGTCTGCTGGCACTGCTGGCCCTGCCCGCCGGTGCCGTAATGGAAAAGGGAGAGCCCAACATCACGGCCCAGACCACCATGAAGGAAGTGCGCAACAACCCGGGCATCAAGAACTCCGGCTTCTACACCTACTCGCAGGATAAGGACTGCCCGCCGGGTCAGGCCCTGTGGGAGATGACCACTGTGGAAGGCTACACCAACGAGTATGTGGCCGAAGGCTGTGCCAAGGGGCTGAATCTGGTCATTGAGAACTACAACAATGGCGTTCAGGTCACTCACTCATTCTACACGGATGCGGAAAAGGCGGCGGACCGCACCAAAAACAACACCGGCCTGTTCTATTTCCCGGCCAAGGCTGAAAATGCCAAGTTTGCGCTGATCCTGGCTGGTAGCGGTGCCAATGAGAGCGCCGAGCTGGAGGAGGGAGCCTGCACGGCCTGGCAGCTGCATGAGCTGGGCTATGCCGCCTTTATTCTGCGGTATCGCGTCTGGACGGATGCTTCCGATGATGCTCCGCTGGAGGACATCGGCCGGGCCGTGCAGTACATTGAGGAACACGCTGCGGAGTTTGGCATCCAGCCGGAGCAGTACGCCATCGTGGGATATTCCATGGGCGGCCACCTGACGGGTCTGTTCGGCACGGAATCGGTGGGGTATCAGCATTACAATGTGCCCAAGCCCGCTGCCCTGCTGCTGGGCTACCCCATCAACGATATGACCTACATCAAGCCCATCTACCATGTCATTCAGGATATCGGCGCGTACGGCCCCAAATACTATACCCGGAACCTTTCGGATGAGATCACGCCGGACTACCCCGCCACCTACCACTGGCACGGCGTGAACGACACGCTGCTGAAGGAGCTGGTCTACTGGCGGCAGGGACCGCAGCTGGAAGCTGCCCTGCAGGCCAATCACGTCAAGCATGTTTACCGGGTGTTCAACAATGCACCTCACGTCTGCGGCATCGGCACCGGAACAGATGCCGAGAACTGGCTGGTGGAAGCCACTGCTTTCTGGGAAGAGCAGTGCGCCTGAGAGAAAGGATGAAACAGGATGAAAGATCTGAACGAAGCATTTGTGCATCTGAACGTCGGTCTGCCCGATGATGTGGAGCGGCTGAAGGCCGCAGGCTATTACAAAGAAGCCGTGGCACGGATCGATGAATATCTGGCCGAGGACTGGACGGAGACCCAGAACAGCCCCCGCAGTCAGGGGTTGGAAATGCCGGAGTATGAGCAGCCCGCCAACCCTGTGCCTCACGGCGTGGATGCGCTGCGGGATGCCCTGCTGGTGCAGAAGGAGATCATGTGCCGTCTGCCGCAGGAATACTGCTGGAACGAGGCACAGGCCGTGGCCCGGATGCAGGGCCTTGTGCGGGATTTCACGGTGGAGGAGTTCCGCCAGCTGGTGCATGATGGCCGGGTGGACTGGCGGTTTGTGGAAGGGGAGAAGCACTACCTTGACCGCTTTGCCGAGACGCTGATCGCCACCCACGCCGACCTTGCCGCCCGTCAGCTCGACCCGCCCGCCCCGGCTACGCTGGCCCGGGAGCGCCGCCGCCGCATCCATGACCAGATGGAGCGGGAAGGGCAGGCCAGTGCCCGCATCACGCTGAAGACCAGCGTGGGGATGTCGGATGAGGCCTTTGCCGCCGCTCTGGCTAAGGCAAAGGCAGAGGGCCGGGAGAGCGTGCACGTTCGCGCCTGGCTGCCCATTCCGGCGGAATGCCTGGCCCAGAGCGAGATCGAGCTGCAGAGCTTTACCGAGCAGCCGGGCCGCATCGCCGATGCAAACGCCCCCCAGCGTACCGTCTGCTGGGAGGCTGACCTGACCGAAAACCGCCGCTTCGGGGTGCAGTACCGTTACAAGACAACGGCAGTCTATGCTGACCCACTGGGCTTTGTGCCTGCACCGGAACAGCCGACCTTTGATACCGAGGAGCAGGCTCCGCATATCGTGTTCACACCCTACCTGCGGGCGCTGGCTGCACAGCTGACCGAAGGAATCACCGACCCGGCGGAAAAGGCAAAGCGCATCTATGATTACGTTACCCTGAACGTGCGGTATCACTATCAGCCCGCCTACTTTGTGCAGGACTGCCTGCCCGACCGCTGCGCACGGGACCGGCGCGGTGACTGCGGTATTATGGCCCTGACCTTCATCACCCTCTGCCGTCTGGTGGGCATTCCGGCCCGCTGGCAGAGCGGCCTGTCGGTGTCGCCCACCGGCGTGGGCTGCCACGACTGGGCCATGTTCTACATTGCCCCCAAGGGCTGGATGTATGCCGACTGCTCGTTTGGTGCCTCCATGGCACGGCAGGGCGAGGAAGAGCTGCGCCGCCACTACTTCGGCAGCCTGGACACCGGGCGCATGGTGGCAAACCGCGCCTTTGAGGCACCCTTTGACCCGCCGATGTACGGGTTCCGCTCCGACCCCTATGATAACCAGTCGGGCGAGTGCGAGGTGGACGGCGTGGGCCTTTATGGCGATGCGCTGGATACCCGGAAAGAATTGGTCGATTTCGAGGACTTATAATCAATGGAATTTTTAGCTGGATTGTACACCCTGCTGCTGGTCACCATCTGCCTGCTGCTGGCAGCGGTGCTCTGGAAACTGAACAAGCCCCGGAACGGGGGAGACTACGAGGAGCTCAAGCGCTGGATGCAGCAGCAGCTCGATGCACAGGCAAAAGACTTTGCGGCCAGACAGGCGGCAATGGCGGAGCAGAACTATACCGCCATCCGCAGCGTCAGTGAGACGCTGCAGACCTCGGTGCAGAGCATGAGCACCACGCTGGCACAGGGCCAGAGCGGCCAGCAGCAGATCCTGACCCAGCGGCTCCAGAGTCTGGAGGCCGCCAACACCCAGAAGCTGGAAGAGCTGCGCAAGACCCTTGCGGAAAACATGACCGCCCTGCAGGCCGAGAACGCCAAAAAGCTGGATGAGATCCGCCACACCGTGGATGAGCAACTGCAGGATGCCCTGCAGAAGCGGGTGACCGAGAGCTTCAAGGCTGTGAACGACCAGCTGGAACAGGTGTACAAGGGGCTGGGCGAGATGCAGAACCTTGCCGCCGATGTGGGCGGGCTGAAGCAGGTGCTCTCGAACGTTAAGACCCGCGGCATTCTGGGTGAAATCCAGCTGGGGGCCATTCTGGAAGAGATCCTGGCCCCGGAGCAGTACGAGACCAATGTGGCCACCATCCCGGGCAGCACCCAGCGGGTGGAATATGCCATCAAGATGCCGGGTGCGGACGGCGGCACGGTCTGGCTGCCCATCGACTCCAAATTCCCCGGCGATACCTACGCGCACTTGCAGGATGCCCAGGCCTCCGGCGATGCGCAGGCGGTGGAGAATGCCCGCCATGCGCTGGAACTGGTGCTGCGGAGCGAGGCAAAGGATATCCGGGAAAAGTATGTGGAACCGCCCTACACCACGACCTTTGGCATCCTCTTCCTGCCTTTTGAAGGATTGTACGCCGAGGTGGTGAACGCCGGTCTGCTGGAGGTGCTGCAGCGGGATTATCAGGTGAACATTGCAGGCCCCAGCACCATGGCGGCTCTGCTCAACAGCCTGCAGATGGGCTTCAAGACCCTTGCCATCCAGAAGCGCTCCGGCGAGGTCTGGCAGCTGCTGGGTGCCGTTAAGACGGAGTTCGACAAGTTCGGGCAGGGGCTCTCCAAGATGCAGCAGCGCCTGCGCCAGACCGATGAAGAGCTGGACAACCTCATTGGTGTCCGCAGCCGGGCCATCAGCCGCAAGCTCCGCAGTGTCCAGAGCCTGGATGATGCCAGCGCAGCAGCCCTGCTGGAGCTGGACAACGAGCCCGGCCAGCCGGTGGCAGCAAGACTGCCGGAGGAGCTTGAATAATCTTTAACGATGTGCTATACTAGGAACCGTTATTAGTATTATACTGCCGCTTTTCCGGCACAGCAATATGGATAGAGAGGATGTCTGCTATGAGCGTGAAAAAGATCAGCGAAGCCATTCTGGGCGTGGGTGTGGACGATACCACCATTGACCTGTTCGAGAGCCAGTACCCGGTGCCCACCGGCGTGAGCTACAATTCCTATGTCATTCTGGACGAAAAGACCGCCATTCTGGATACGGTGGACAACCGTGCCACGGAGCCCTGGCTTGCCAACCTGACCGAGGCACTGGCCGGACGCAAGCCGGATTACCTGGTGGTCAGCCACATGGAGCCTGACCATGGTGCCAATATCGCCAGACTGGCCGCCCTCTACCCGGAAATGCAGGTGGTGGGCAACGCCAAGACCTTCCTGTATATGGATCAGTTCTTTGGAGCGGATGCCATTGCCAAGGAGCGCCGCGTGGTGGTGAAGGACGGCGAGAGCCTGAGCCTGGGCACCCACACCTTGACCTTTGTGTTTGCCCCCATGGTGCACTGGCCCGAGGTCATGGTGAGCTATGAGAGCAGTGAAAAGGTGCTCTTCTCTGCAGACGGCTTTGGCCGGTTTGGTGCAGTGGCCAGGTTTGACGAAAACGCCGACTGGGCCAGCGAGGCCCGCCGCTACTACCTGAATATCGTGGGCAAGTACGGCCCGCAGGTGCAGGCTCTGCTGAAAAAGGCCGCCGCGCTGGATATTGCCACCATCTGCCCCCTGCACGGCCCTGTGCTGACCGGCGATCTGAGCAAGTACCTGAACTACTATGACCTGTGGTCCAGCTACAAGGCCGAGGAGCCGGAGAAGATCCTGGTGGCCAGCGCTTCCATCCACGGCCACACCAGAGCCGCCGCCCACACCATGGCTGAGAAGCTGCGCGCCAAGGGTGCCAAGGTGGTGGAGATGGATCTGACCCGCACCGATGTCTCCTATGCCGTCACTGAGGCCTTCCGCTGCGGCCGGATCGTGCTGGCCTGCGCCACCTACGATGGCTTCCTCTTCCCGCCGATGGAGAATCTGCTGACCCACCTCAAGACCAAGAACTTCCAGGGCCGCACCGTTGGCCTGATGGAGAACGGCACCTGGGCCCCCATGGCTGCAAAGCTGATGCGTGCCGAGCTGGACGGCATGAAGAACATCACCGTCTGTGATGCCGTTGTGACCATCCGCTCTGCCGCCAATGCCGCCGCTGAGGCACAGATGGATGTGCTGGCTGACGAGCTGCTGGCAAAGTAACGAATTGACCCCATAAAAAGAATGAACGCCTGCCGTGTGAGAAAAGCCCGGCAGGCGTTCGTTTTGCTTATGCGGGAGGTATAGCAGAGTAGCATCTTCGCACGGGGGTAGGCGGCAAAGTCTTTTTTGTGTGGAGTTCGCCTTTCTTTGTCAGAACAAATCGTACTGCTTCATAGTTTCAGCTTTTCGGGAATCATGCTTCTCGTAGTAGCCGATCAGGGTACCGTCCTCGTCCCGCAGGGCAACCATGTAGACATCACGGACATGCTTTGGATTGTAGTAGGTATAGACGATGTTATGGTCTGCATCAGCGGCAAACCACTCGACCACCTTGCGGATGGCTTCCACCGAATGGGGGTTGTGGCAGTTCAGCAGGCTTTTGCCAAGCAGGGAAGCGCCGCCGTATTTTTTGTAATCCACCACGGCGGCAGGATTCATGTAAATGATGATGTGGTTCAGATCGCAGATGACCACCGATTCGCGGTCCTGGTCGATGATGCTTTTGAAATAGGCGTTCAGGTCTGCCATGATGTTGCTCCTTCTTTATTCTTATCCAGTGCGTCGAACTGTTTGACGATCTGGGGGTCTTTCAGCTTGATGACCTTGCCGGTGAGGTAGTGCAGGGTGTTCTCCTCCGGGATATCCAGGAAGCTGATGCGGACGGCGCAGAGAGCCTGCGTTCGGGTACCGGTGCGCTCGTTCATCTTGCGGTTGCCGTATTTGATATCTCCCAGCACCGGCTTGCCCAGGTAGGCCAGATGCGCGCGGATCTGGTGGGTGCGGCCCGTGACCAGGCCGATCTTGCACAGGGCAAAGGGTCCGGCGGTGCGCAGCACGTCCACATCGGTGATGATCTGCTTACGGCGCTCATCCTGAGATTGGTGGGCATGGATGCTGACCTTGTTGTTCTTTTCGTCGTGCTCCCACCAGGCTGTGAACCGCCCGCTCTGGGGGATGCCCACGGTGATGGTGTAGTATTCCTTTTTGAGCAGATCGGTGCGGATGATCTCGTTCATGTCCCGCAGGGCGGCGTAGCTCTTGGCAGCGATGACAAGGCCCTCGGTGCCACGGTCCAGCCGGTTGCAGATGCCAGGTTTGAAGCGGTTCTCACCGCCCGCATCGTACTCGCCCTTTTGGGCCAGATACTGGGTGAATGCGTCCACAAGGTTGGCATCGCCGGTGCGGTCGCTGTGGCAGAGCAGGTGGGTGGGCTTGTACAGCACGGCAATGTTCTCGTCCTCATAGATGACGGTCACCTTGGGCTGGTTCTGCTGCTTTTTGGGGGCGGGCTTGCGGGCTGCAGGCTTTGCGCCCTCTGGCGGGAAGAATTCATCGTTGATGTACAGTTCAATGAGGTCGCCCGCCTTGAGCCGATCCTCGGGGGCGCCTTTTTTGCCGTTGACCTTGACCCGCTTGTTGCGGAAGCTCTTGTACAGCAGGCTGGTGGGGAGATCGCGGGTCACGCTCTGGACAAAGCGGGAAAGCCGCACGCCCTCGTCATTTGCAGTGGCAGTGAATTGTTTCATAAAATCGTTCCTTTTGTTGGATGAAAGACAAGCCCTCTCCGTCTTTGCTTCGCAAATCCACCTCTCCCAAAGGGAGAGGCAATGCATCTCCCGGGTTCAGTACATGCTGACCGAGAGCCACAAGGGGCTCTCCCTTTGGGAGAGCTGGCAAAGCCGCAGGCTTTGACTGAGAGGGCATATTGATTCATAAAAAAGCCTTTTCTCTATAATAAACCACCCTTTCTTTGAAGTCAACGCAGAATATTTCCTGTGCCCCCTTGTGTTTTGCTGAAAAAACGGTACTATTAGAGTAATAACGCAAAAGGAGAACGACCATGGCGAAGGAAAGCAGCCAGCATACGGGGCACCGCCAGCGGATGCGCGCCCGGGTGGAGCAGTACGGACTGGGAAGTCTGGCACCCCATGAAGCGCTGGAATATGTCCTTTACATCACCAACACCCGCAAGGACACCAACGGCCTTGCCCATGTCCTCATGGACCGGTTCGGAGACTTTGCCGGGGTGCTGGATGCCTCCGAGGAGGATCTGCTGACGGTGGAGGGCGTAGGCCCCTCTACCGCCCGGATGCTGCATCTTTTGCCGCAGATCGGCAGATACTATACCCAGTGTGCGGTCAACGGCAAAAAATGCATGAAGACCACCGACCAGCTGGCCGAATACCTGATGGCACAGTTTGCCGGGACTGTGCAGGAACGCGCCCTGCTGGCTGCGCTGGATGGCCGCAGCCGCATCAAGGGGCTGTTCTGGCTGCGGGACGGCACCAGCGACCGGGTGAGTCTGGAGATCAAGGATGTGGTGGCGGCAGCCCTCAAGGGCGGTACCGACAGTGTGGTGCTCTGCCATAACCACCCCAACGGCGTGGCCCTGCCCTCGCGGGAGGATCTGATGGCCACCGAGAATATCGTCCGGGCACTGGGGCTGGTCAAGGTGCATCTGCGGGATCACATCATCCTGACCGAGAGCGAATATTTCTCCATGCGGGAGGCCAACCGCCTGCCGTTCTACGATTTCCAGACCGGGGAGATGCTCAGGCCGTATTGATATTATAAAATAATTGTGTTATAATCAACATGAAAAGCACAACTATTTGTAGTTCTATCTGAGAACAGAAAGGAGAACTGAGACATGGCCGATGAACAGTTCCATCTCGTCTCCAACTATGCCCCCACGGGTGACCAGCCCCAAGCCATTGAGCAACTGGTAGAGGGCATTGAGCGGGGCGACCGCTGCCAGACCCTGCTGGGTGTGACCGGCAGCGGCAAGACCTTTACCATGGCCAACGTGATCGCCCGGTGCAACCGTCCCACGCTGGTGCTGGCCCATAATAAGACGCTGGCGGCCCAGCTCTGCACCGAGTTCCGCTCGTTCTTCCCGGACAATGCGGTGGAGTATTTTGTTTCCTACTACGATTACTACCAGCCCGAAGCCTACATTCCCAGCACCGATACCTACATTGAAAAGGACAGCGCCATCAACGATGAAATCGACCGCCTGCGTCATTCAGCCACGGCGGCGCTTTCGGAGCGGCGGGATGTCATCATTGTGGCATCGGTGTCCTGTATCTACTCTCTGGGTGACCCCATCGATTACCGCAGCATGGTCATCAGCCTGCGGCCCGGGATGCAGATGGAGCGGGATGACCTGTGCAAAAAGCTGGTCACCCTGCAATATGAGCGGAACGACATCAATTTTATCCGCAATAAGTTCCGTGTTCACGGCGACACGGTGGATATCTATCTGGCCTACATGAGCGACCTTGCCATCCGGGTGGAGTTCTTCGGGGATGAGATCGACCGCATCACGGAGTTCAACCCCGTTACCGGCACCCGGCAGAACGTGGTGAAGCATGTGGCCATCTTCCCGGCCAGCCACTACATCGTCAGCGCCGATAAAAAGGCAGCGGCCATTGAAAAGATCCGCGCCGAGTGTGACGAGCAGGTGAAGAAGTTTACCGCCGAGGGCAAGCTCATCGAGGCCCAGCGCATCCAGCAGCGAACGAACTACGACATCGAGATGCTGACCGAAGTGGGGATCTGCAAGGGCATCGAGAACTATTCTGCGGTGCTGTCGGGCCGTGCGCCGGGCAGTATGCCCACCACCCTGCTGGATTATTTCCCGGAGGATTTTCTGCTTTTTGTGGATGAGAGCCATGTGACCCTGCCGCAGGTGCGTGCTATGTACGGCGGCGACTATGCCCGCAAAAAGACGCTGGTGGAATACGGCTTCCGTCTGCCGTCGGCTTTTGACAACCGCCCCCTCAAGTTTGAGGAGGTGGAGAGCAAACTGAACCAGATGGTGTTCGTCTCGGCCACGCCGGGCGAGTACGAGCGCCGGAACAGCACCCGGATCGCGCAGCAGGTCATCCGGCCCACCGGCCTGCTGGACCCGCTGATCTCGGTGCGGCCTGTGGAGGGGCAGGTGACTGACCTGCTGGGCGAGATCAACGCCCGCACGGCGAAGAACGAGCGTGTTCTTGTGACCACCCTGACCAAGAAGATGGCCGAGGACCTGACCGACTTCTTGACCGAGCAGGGCATCAAGGTCAAATATATGCACCACGAGGTGGATACCTTTGAACGGATGGAGATCATCAAAGATCTGCGTCTGGGCTCCATCGATGTGGTGGTGGGCATCAACCTCCTGCGCGAGGGCCTGGATCTGCCCGAGGTCAGCCTTGTGGCGATCCTGGATGCCGACAAGGAAGGCTTCCTGCGCAGTGAGACCAGCCTCATCCAGACCATTGGCCGCGCGGCCCGCAACGCAGAGGGTCTGGTCATTATGTACGCCGATGAAGTGACGGACAGCATGGACCGTGCCATCACCGAGACCGAGCGCCGCCGCGCCATCCAGATGGCCTACAATGAGGAGCACGGCATCGTACCTAAGACCATCGTCAAGGCCATTGCGGACAGCATTGAGATCAGCGATAAGGCGGAGAACGCAAAGCGGAATACCCGCCGCATGGGCAAACTGGAGCGGGAAGCTGCCATTGAACGCCTGACCCGGGAGATGAAGGAGGCTGCCAAGCTGCTGGAATTTGAGCATGCGGCCTTCCTGCGTGACCAGATCGACCGCCTGCGCCGGGGCGAGAACCCCACCGTGGACTCGGATGCCGAGACCGAGCGCAGGCAGAACCATGCACAGACACAGAGAAGAGGGAGAAAGTACCTTGGCAAACGATAAGATCGTCATCAAAGGCGCACGGGAGCACAACCTGAAGAATATTAATCTGACCCTCCCGCGCGAAAAATTCATTGTTATGACCGGCCTGTCCGGTTCCGGCAAGTCGAGCCTTGCCTTCGATACCATTTATGCCGACGGCCAGCGCCGCTATGTGGAGAGCCTTTCTAGCTACGCCCGGATGTTCCTGGGCCGGATGGACAAGCCCGATGTGGATGAGATCACCGGCCTGTCGCCGGCCATTTCCATTGACCAGAAGACCACCAGCCACAACCCCCGCTCTACCGTGGGCACCGTGACCGAGATCTACGATTACCTGCGTCTGTTGTATGCCCGCGTGGGCGTGCCCCACTGCCCGGTGTGCGGCCGCGTCATCAGCCAGCAGACCGTGGATGAGATGGTGGATGCCGTGCTCAAGCTGGAGGACGGCACCAAATTCCAGGTGCTGGCTCCCGTGGTGCGCCAGCGAAAGGGCACGCAGCAGAAGGAGCTGGATGCCGCCCGGCGGGGCGGCTACTCCCGTGTGAGGATCGACGGCAATCTGTATGACTTGGACGAAGAGATCACGCTGGAAAAGAACATCAAGCACACGGTGGAGATCGTGGTGGACCGCCTTGCCATGCGCAAGGGCATCCGGGGCCGTCTGGCGGATTCGCTGGAAACTGCGCTGGCTCTGGCCGGCGGCATCGCTGAGATCGATGTCATCGGTGGGGAGTGCATGACCTTCAGCCAGAACTTTGCCTGCCCGGAGCACGGCATCTCCATCGGGGATCTGTCGCCCCGGCTCTTCTCCTTCAACAACCCCCAGGGTGCCTGTGAGAAGTGCACGGGCCTTGGTACGTTTATGCGGGTGGACGAGGAGCGCATCCTGCCCAATAAGAACCTGTCCATCCGGCAGGGGGCCATCAAGGCCAGCGGCTGGTACTACGCCGAGGGCTCTGTCAGCGAAATGTACTACCTTGGTCTGGGTAAAAAATACGGCTTTACGTTGGACACGCCCATCAAGGATATGAGCACCGAGGCAGTGAACGCTCTGCTCTACGGCACCAACGGCGAAAAGATCGAGATGCACCGAACCAACGAGTTCGGCAGCGGTGTCTACTATAATACGTTTGAGGGCATCGTGGAGAACCTGGAGCGCCGCTTCCGGGAGACCAACAGCGAGTGGATGAAGGAAGAGATCGGCAGCTTCATGTCCGGCGTGGAGTGCCCGGACTGCCACGGCAAGCGCCTGAAGCCGGTGGTGCTGGCAGTGACCGTTGGGGATAAGAACATCAGCGAGTTCTGCGAAATGTCCATCCGGGATGAGCTGAAATTCATTGCCGAAAATGAGCCGCACCTGACCGAGAAGCAGAGGCAGATCGGCGGTCAGATCATGAAGGAGATCCGGAACCGCCTGCAGTTTTTGCAGAGCGTGGGTCTGGACTACCTGACCCTGGCCCGCGCGGCCGGCACCCTGTCCGGCGGCGAGAGCCAGCGCATCCGCCTCACCACCCAGATCGGCAGTGCGCTGTCCGGCGTGCTCTATGTGCTGGACGAGCCCAGCATCGGCCTGCACCAGCGCGACAACGACAAGCTCATTGCGACCCTGAAGAACCTGCGGGATCTCGGCAATACCGTCATCGTGGTCGAGCACGATGAGGATACCATGCGCAGTGCGGACTATATCGTGGATGTAGGCCCCGGCGCAGGCGTTCACGGCGGCGAGATCGTGGCGGCGGGCTCCGTGAAGGATATCTGTAAGGCCAAGCGAAGCATCACCGGCGATTACCTTTCCGGCCGCAAGCGCATTTCCGTGCCCCAGACCCGCCGCACCGGCAATGGAAACTTCCTGACTGTGAAAGGTGCCCGGGAGAACAACCTGCGCAACATTGATGTCCGGTTCCCGTTGGGCGAGTTCGTCTGTGTGACCGGCATCTCCGGCTCCGGCAAGTCCAGCCTGATCAACGAGATCCTGTACAAGACGCTGGCTTGTGAGCTGAACGGTGCCCGCAGCCGTGCGGGCAAGTGCGACGGGGTGGAGGGTCTGGAGTTCGTGGATAAGGTCATTGGCATCGACCAGCAGCCCATCGGCCGCACGCCCCGCTCCAACCCGGCCACCTATACCGGCGTGTTCAACGATATCCGCGCCGTCTTTGCCGAGACCCAGGATGCAAAGATGCGCGGCTACGGCCCGGGAAGGTTCAGTTTCAATGTCAAGGGCGGCCGCTGTGAGGCCTGCGAAGGCAATGGCATCCTGCAGATCGAGATGCACTTTCTGCCGGATGTTTATGTTCCCTGTGAGGTATGCAAGGGCGCGCGCTATAACCGCGAGACACTGGAGGTAAAGTATAAGGAAAAGACCATCTCCGACGTGCTGAACATGACCGTGGAGGAGGCGGTGGTGTTCTTTGCAAACCAGCCCAAGATCGCCCGCAAGCTGCAGACCCTGCTGGACGTGGGCCTTGGCTATGTCACCTTAGGGCAGAGCGCCACCACCCTGTCCGGCGGCGAAGCTCAGCGTGTCAAACTGGCCAACGAACTTGCCCGCCGCAGTACCGGCAAGACGGTGTATATCCTCGATGAGCCCACCACCGGTCTGCACATCGCGGACGTGCATCGCCTGATCGAGGTACTGCAGAAACTGGTGGATGCGGGCAACACAGTCATTGTCATCGAGCATAATCTGGATCTCATCAAGTGTGCCGACCACATCATTGACCTTGGCCCTGAAGGCGGCAGCGCCGGTGGTCTGGTGATTGCCGAGGGTACGCCTGAGCAGGTGGCCGAGGTGCCCGGCAGCTTTACCGGCCAGTACCTCAAGCCTCTGCTGGAAAAGGACAGGCAGCTGCGGGCCGCAGAAGCGGAAACTGGCGTAAAAGCAAAAAAGTAAAGCGGCGCTCATACGATGAAAATCATACTTTTCTTGAAAAAATCAGAAAAAGATGCAGAAAAGTGTTGACAAAACCCGGAAAGATGCGTATAATATCTTTTGTCGCCAATGCTTCGGTAGGGAGGCAGAGGACGATATCCGGGTGTAGCGCAGTTTTGGTAGCGCGCTTGAATGGGGTTCAAGAGGCCGTGAGTTCGATTCTCGCCACTCGGACCATAAATCCAACGATTTCACGTTAGAAATCGTTGGATTTTTTTGTTTATAGGCTGGCCTCAATTTGATTTTGACCACAATGCCATAAAGAAAGTTTGGAGAACCATTCAAAGAAATGCTCTGAACAAAAACTGAATACGGTTATTTTGACATAGCAACGCTGCTTATATAGAGCAAAGCACTGCTTATAAATAGTGGCGTCAGGAATTGAGATTTTGGAATGCCAAAAAAGACACCCTCACTTTTGATAGAAATCTCATGCAGGGATGTCCTTATCTCAACGCGAAGGTGTCTTAATAACGAGGGTCAGATGCCACGGAACGTAAAGGTGAACTCCACAGGCTTGGTCACATCAGGAATA
>ERZ1673737.2680-NODE-2680-length-14564-cov-5.259701_pt1 | contig 14564 bp, 13 predicted proteins | sample MGYA00580211_ERZ1673737 | MGnify/ENA primary metagenome ERZ1673737 (study PRJEB41218, sample SAMN15661789) | gut metagenome | host: Homo sapiens | place: Canada: London | collected 2015-08-20/2019-03-30 | study: EMG produced TPA metagenomics assembly of... | reverse complement strand
CTTTTTTTAAAGTTTTTTTTACTTAAATTTGATTTTAGCTTTTTTATGCGGTTTTAAGAACCTTAAATTTTGGTTCTTATCAAATCTGGATCATCTTTAATAATCTTCTGCATTAAGGAATAAAAAATTTTTTTAATCCTAAAAAGTAGCTAGTCGTCAAAAAGTGAAAACAAAAGAGTTTTAAATATTTTTTCACTAATATACTTTGTAATCACAGATACATATTTTTAAATATATAGAATAAAAAATTAAATGAAAATTAAACTTATTTTGGGAGCTATTGCTTTTATCTGCATACAAGCTTTTGCAGGAACAGCTTTAAATCTTCCTGAACCAACACTTAAGAGTTGTACTGATAAAGCTTTTTTAGATAGCTTAGAAAAGCGTCTACAAAATGACTTTACCAAACATGAAATAACTAGAGAAGAATTATACGATTATCAAAATTTTTCAGCCCAATGTTTATTATTACTTAGAGATTCTGAATAATTTAGAGTCTTTTAAGCTAGATCCACTAAAGATATCGTAATTAACTTCCTCCGCTTGCTAAAGCAAGGGGATCCTTACTGCTGAGCTAACTGTCTAGATTCAATGCTCTTCTACACTAATTCGTAAAAAGAATTATCCGACCATAAGTTAGAAACTTTTTGGGAGAACACTCTAGATTAGAAAATTTCATTTTTCTAATCATCCCACTACATCCTTAAACTTAAGTACAAGGTTTTGTGTGCTTAAAATTTGATACCTTAAAAAACAAAACCCTGTAAGATTTTTCTCCTACAGGGCTTAGAATTTATGAGCTTTTTATCTAATTTTTATCTAAAATTAGAGCTTAACCTTTACAACTACCTTAACAACTGGCATCTCGTTGCCATTGTAAGCTGCGCGAGGCTGATGAACCTCCTCAGGAGGAACAACTACGAAATCACCGGACTTAAGATTTACCGGGGTGTAGAAGGCCGGAGCCTCATAGAAATAAACGTCGTTAGCAGGTACAGACTCAACTAACTTGCAATCATCGCGTAATGCAACACCAAAAGATTCCTGACCTTCAGCTAAGTACTGAATATCAAAATAATCGTTGTGAGCCTCAAAACGAGCTTTCTCAAACGGTAAAGTGGTATAGCGCTGAACTAAAGCGAAAACGCCGTCACAAATCTCATAACGACCATCAGCCATCTTGGTAACGTCGTTGTCATTTAACCACTGATAAGCAGCCTTAAATTTAGGCTCTAAATAATCATACTTAGTTGCAAGCTTAATGGAACTAGCTAACATTATTGTGTTCTCCTTTATTTATGGTGCGATCATGATAGCTTATCAGCTCAAAAAGAAGCAAAATCTATCTATCAAATTCGTGGCCTACATAGCATTTATTTTTAATTTTTTTGCGTATTTGCTGATTTATAAACACAAACATTTGCGTTGATGCTAATTTTTAAATTCTAAAATAAAGAAGAAAAATCTAATTTATTTAAAAGCTTACCTTCTAAATTAAATAGCTTAACGCCTTCTTCATCGATTAAGGCAAAACCCTTTTCCGTGCCACCTTTAGGGATAGTTGTTGAGCCTGGATTTAAACTCTTTATCCCTGATTTGTGCTCAAAAATGCCACTAACATGAGTATGACCACTTAAGACTAAATCATGTGGAGTTAGACCTAAAAGAGATAGATCTTCACAAGTTTCTATTTTATGTAAATGACCATGGGTCAAAAATATTCGGCATAGACCTTGTTTAGTTTCACAATACAACCAGCCATATGGAGCATTACATGGGAATGAAAATACCATGCTATCAACTTCACTATCACAATTACCGCGAACAGCAATAATATGTTCTTTATGAGTATTTAAAAGATCTGCTACATGTGGTGGAGCATAAGATTTAGGCACACAATTACGTGGACCATGATTTAAAAGATCTCCTAAAAGGACTATAGCATCGCATTTAAAACTTTCAAAAAAACTCAAAGCCTGAGTTAATTCCTCGCTGCCACCGTGAATATCAGATAAGACTAAATAACGCATATCGATCCTTCAAAAACTTAAATTATTTTTTTATCTAAAAAATTTTTTAGTATTATTCTAAGTATACATGCCTAATAACGGAATTCTTTTTTATGAACCCAAATATTATCTTAGTAATTGCAGCCTGTATTACCTCTTTTTTCAGCTCTTTTATGAGTAGCTCTATCAATGTGGCTATTCCCGCTATTGCTAACACATATGGAATTGCACCGCAATTAATTCCTAATGCTATTAGTGCCTATGTAATTACCGTAACAGCTTTTATTTTTCCTTCAATTGCTTTAGCCAATCGTTTTGGCTTTCGCAATATCTTTGCTTTTGGCGCCATAAGTTCAGCTCTAACAGCGTTTGCAGTGCCATTTGCGCCAAATTTTTTACTTTTTACTCTTGGTAGAGCCTTACAAGGTATATGTAATGCCAGCATTTTTTGTACCTCAATGGCTCTTATCACCTATCATGTTCCTAAAGAAAAACGCGGTTTTTATATAGGAATTTGTATTGCAGCAGTCTATGCAGGCTTAACCTTTTCTCCAACCCTAGGTGGACTTATTACAGATAATCTAAGTTGGCAATATATGTTTTATATTACCGCTACAGGTAATTTATTTGCCGGTTTCTTACTTTTAAAAATAAAAAAAGATCCTAATGTAAGTACAGGTTATCCTTTAATTCGCATGACTATCTGTACTTTAAGCGTCAGTTTTATTTTCATAGCTTTAGCTTTTATCACTAAAGGTACAATTTATAGCTTTATTTTAATTTTAGGCATCATACTTGCAATTTATTATTTGTACTTAGAAAAAAGATCTCAACGCCCTCTCTTACCTATAAATTTACTGCTTGAAAATAAAGTATTAATTTACAGTCTCTTAGCATCTTTGTGTAATTATATGGCGACCTTTGCCATCGCTTTATTGTTATCAATGCACTTGCAATTAATTACTAATTTATCAGCTTCTCAAACAGGCTTAATCTTAATGATAGGACCTTTATGCCAATGCCTACTCTCGCCTATTTCTGGGAAATTAGTTGGTAAATTAAGTCCGCATACCTTAGTTTTAAGTGGCATGCTTTTATCTACAATCGCCACACTTATTTATACTAACTTAACTTTAACTACCGATCTTATCGTCATAAATATTGCACAAGTTATAGGCGGTATTGGTTTTGGACTATTCTCTTCACCAAATACAACACTAATTATGAGTTCTGTAGATAAGACTAAATTAGCCTTAGTAAATGGACTACAGGCATTTTCTCGTAATCTAGGTATGGCTTCATGCATGGCTGTAGTTACTCTTATAATTACCCTCTTTATAAAAGTTGCGCCTAAAGATGAACTTTATAAGGTAGAACTTAATGACACTATCAGCATTTGCTTTTTGATTTCAACCATTGTAGGCGTTATCGGCATTCTCTTCTGTATTCTTAGCGCTTTTTACTATTACAAAAATCGCAAATTGCAAACAAAGTTGCGAATTAAAAATTAAATAGTGAAAAATAATAAAAACTCTATTTATATCCTATTTTTTTAACTTTTTATTTTATTAAAAATAGTGAGGGATCTAACATTACTGAAAACGTTTGTAGTATAAGATCAAAAATATTCATGAAATGTTTTATTAAGGAATGCACCCTCATGACCGAAATTAAAAGTTTAATTGAGCAAGGCAAGGCTGTTTTAGGTATCGAATTAGGCTCGACTCGTATTAAAGCTGAACTTATCAATCCTGAAACCTACGCCCCGGTCGCCTCAGGTAGCCATACTTGGGAAAACCATTTAGAGAACGGTATTTGGACCTATCACTTAGATGAGGTTTGGACTGGTATTCAGGATTGCTATGCTGACTTAGTAAAAAACGTCCAAGAAAAATATGGGGTTGCACTTAAAGCTTTAGGTGGCTTTGGCGTATCTGCCATGATGCATGGCTATTTGGCTTTTGATAAAGAAGGCAAGCAATTAGCTCAATTCCGCACCTGGCGTAATACTAATGCTCGTGAAGCTTCCGAAGCTTTAACCAATGCTTTCCAATTCAATATTCCAGAGCGCTGGAGTATCTCTCACCTCTACCAATGTATCTTAGATAAAGAAGAGCATGTAAAAGATGTTGCCTTCTTTACCACTTTAGCAGGCTATATCCACTGGAAGCTCACAGGTCGCAAGGTTTTAGGTATCGGCGATGCTGCCGGTATGTTCCCTATTGATTCTCAAACTGGTAGTTATAAAGAAAATTATCTTGATATTTTTGAAAAACTTATCGCTGATAAAGGCTTTAGCTGGAAACTAAAAGATCTCTTACCTGAGGTTCTAAATGCAGGTGATAATGCCGGTGAAATTACTCCTGAAGGCGCTTTATTATTAGATCCTACTGGTAATTTACAGCCTTCTTGCCCTGTATGCCCTCCTGAAGGCGATGCTGGCACCGGTATGGTTGCCACCAACGCTGTAGCTGTAAGAACAGGTAATGTTTCTGCTGGTACTTCTATTTTTGCAATGATAGTTTTAGAGAAGGCTTTAAGCAAACTTCACCGCGAAATCGATAACGTTACCACACCAGATGGTAAACAAGTTGCCATGGTTCATGCTAATAACTGTACCTCTGATCTAAATTCATGGGTCAACTTATTTGCAGACTTTGCCAAAGCCGCTGGCTTTGAAATTGATATGAACACCCTCTTTAAAGTTCTCTACAACCGTGCCTTAAACGAAGGCGATCCTGACTGTGGTGGTGTTTTAACCTATGGCTATTTCTCAGGTGAATTTATCACCGATATGAAAGAAGGTCGTCCTTTATTAGTCAGAACTCCTAATGCTAAGTTCAATGTTGCCAATCTCATGCGCTCTAACCTCAATACCTCTTTAGGAGCTGTTCGTTTAGGCATGAATATTCTCCAGGACGAGGGCGTAAAGATCGATAAGTTGATGGGCCATGGCGGTCTATTTAAGACCCCTGTTGTAGGTCAACAAATTATGGCTGACGCTTTAAATTCTCCGGTAACCGTTATGACTACCGCAGGTGAAGGCGGTTCTTGGGGTATTGCCGTATTAGCTGCATATCTTGTAAATAAAGAATCTGGTGAAAGCTTACCTGATTTCTTAAATAACAAGGTCTTCTCTTGCGCCGAAGGTTCAACCTTAGAGCCTAATGCCCAGGGAGTCGAAGGATTTAACTCCTTTATGAAAAATTATGTTAACTGCTTGCCTGTTGAAAGAGCAGCTGTTGATTGCTTAAAGTAACTTAAACCATACATCATCAGAAGTCCCCTCTAAAATAGGAGGGGTATTCACTATTTATCCTCCAATAGATTGTCCGCGGATTTTTAATCCGCGGTTTTTTTATATTTTTTACAAAAAAAATATTAGTTATATTTTTATAAAATCATCCTAAGATCAAAGAATTATTCACAGGTAGTGATAATATGCTAAAGTCTGTTTTTATGAATATTAATTTGATGCTTAGAGGATAATAATTATGTTGCAACCTGGCTGCATGTATTGCGATACCGTATGCGATCATCGCGATAGTCTTATGATCAAAATCTGCGATTTTAAGCAAGGAACTCTTTACCTTTTCCGTGATCAGAAAAATCTTGGCCGTTGTATCTTAGCTGCTAAAGAACACTATAGCGATTTAACCGAGATGGCTCCTGCCGATCTCCATGAGTTTTGGGATGAAGTAGTTGAGGTTGCTAACGCTATTCACCGCGCCTTCAATCCAGATAAGATTAACTATGGTAGCTATGCTGATGTTGTCAAACACTTGCATATCCACATCGTTCCTAAGTACATTGGTGGACCAAACTGGGGTGGACCTTTTGCTGATGACAATCCTAAGGCTCTATCTGATGAAGAATATCAAAAGATCATTGATACCTTTAAAAAAGAACTAAGAAAATAAAGATTTATCTAAAAAAACTTCATAGACAATAAAGAGCCCCCATTTGACATCCTCCCCTTGCTAAAGCAAGGGGAGGATGTCAATATATATGCAGTTTTTTCTCTAAACAAATATTCTTTTAGGAAAAATCATACTCCCTACTTTTTTCGCTACAACTTTTCATGATTGACAATTGCCGTTACAAACATCGAATCTTCAAGATACAGATCTCTTAAATTTATTTATATGACAGGACTCAAGTAAGTACCTGAGTCCTAAATTAGAATCAATCAGCTTTCTTTAAAGCCTTTTTAATAAATTTAACAATCAATGGTGAGAACCATAAAGAAATGGTAATAATACCTAAGGTTGCAGAAATAGGACGAGAGAAGAATGAGGTTAAATCCCACTCTGACTTAATCATAGACTGCATAAAGGTATTCTCTAGCATATCGCCTAAAACCAATCCCAAAATTGCTGGGGCAACTGGAATATTATGATTAATCATAAAATATGCTAAAACACCAAAACCTAACATAGCAGCAATATCAAAATTGGAGTTTTGAATTGCAAAGGCGCCAACAATACAGAAACCTAAAATAATAGGATTGAGTAAGTTTGAAGGTACCTTCATGATCTTTGAAGCTAAAGTAATAGCGATATAACCTAAAGGTATCATTAAAATATTAGCTAAGATAAAGACCATATAGATGGCAAATAAGAAATCACCATGATTAGTAAACAGCGTAGGTCCCGGTTCAAGGCCCTTCATAAAGAGCACACCGATGATAATGGCAGTTAAACTGTCTCCAGGAATTCCGAATACTAAAGCTGGGATAAAAGCACCAGAGATAGCAGCATTGTTAGAGGTTGTGGCATTGACAATACCCTCAATTGAACCTTTTCCAAAAGAATCTGGATCTTTTGAGGCTTTCTTACTTACACCATAGCAAATCCAGGCTGCAATATCGCCACCAGCTCCAGGGAGAATACCCACAAAGGTACCGATTACCTGCGATCTGAGCATCTGCCTCCAGTATTTCTTAAAGACGCCACCTAAGCCTGAAAAAATATTTTTAGTGTATTTTATAAACTCTACACTTGCACTTTGCTTAGTTGAGACATTGCTAAAGAGTTCAGCTATACCGAACATACCAATCATAGCCGGAATAAAGCCAAATCCTTCAAACAATTCTGGCATATCGAAGGTAAAACGAGGGAAACCTAAAGTAATATCTAAGCCCACACAATTTATCAAAAGACCAATCATCAATGAAATTAAGCCCTTAAGAGGAGAGCCACTTGAAATGATAACTGCGCAAGATAAACCTAAAACTGCTAACCAGAAAAACTCATAGGAGGAGAACTGTAAAGCTACATCAGCTAAAATTGGCGCCATACTTAAAAGTACGATTGAACCAAATAGTCCACCTAAGGCTGAAAATACCAGATCGATACCCAAAACAACCGAAGCTTTGCCTTTTTTAGCTAAAGCATAGCTATCATTACAATAAGCAGCAGATGATGGCGTTCCTGGAATATGCAACAATGTTCCTGGTAAATCACCGGCAAAAATTGCCATAGCAGCCATAGAAATGATCGAAGCTATAGCAGGAACAGCATCCATGTAAAAGGTAATCGGAACTAATAAAGCTACCGCCATTGTAGCGGTAAGACCTGGCATAGCTCCGATAAACAAACCATAAAGGCCTGATAGTACAACCACACTGAGTACATAAGGGTCGAATACCAAGGCTAAGCCTTGAGCCATGATTTCTGTATCAAACATCTGCTACCCCCTAAAAATAAAATAGACCTTCAGGCAGTGGTACAAGCAAGCCTTTGGCAAAAATTAAATAAATAGCAAGGACAGCACAAGCTGAAACTATAATAGCTTTCCACCATACGGTTTTAAGAATTAACATCATGCCTAAAATCACTATTTCCATAGTAATTAAAAAACCTAATTGCTCTGAAAAATATATATAAAAGATAACTAAGGCAATGATGACAAAAATGTTAAAGACGCCCGGTATGGTGATGTTTTTATTGATGGCAAATAAAGGATGCTCACGTAGATGCAGAGCTCCGCGAATGGTTAACAAAATGCCACAACCGGTAAAAATTAAAGATAAAACTACTGGAAATAACCAAGGTCCAGGCTTGCCATCATTTTGATCTGGAAATTCAATAGCAACTGAGCAGATAACAAAACCCGCAATTACAATTAGAATTCCTAATATAAAATCATGAACTCTCATGAAATTGTCCTCAACTAAAAAAGCCACCGGGAAGGAGAATAGCCGGTGGCTTTAGACATTTAGTATTTTTTATTACTTAGCTAAGCCTAAGGCCTTTAAAGACTTACCTAAATTGGTGTCGGACTCTTCCATATACTTAGCAAAATCCTCACCCTCTAAATACTTAACACCGAAACCACGATCTTCCATAAACTTCAAATAAGCCGGATCATTAACAGCCTTCTTCAAAGCATTCATCAAGATTTCACGTCTTTCAGCAGGTACTCCCTTAGGTAAACCGATACCACGCCAAGTACCTACAGTGATAGGAGTTCCCTTTTCAGCCATAGTCGGAATATCTGGGAACTTTTCATCACGTTTATCAGACATTACTGCCAAACCAATAGCTTTACCGGTTTTATACATAGTGGCTGACTCTGCTACAGAGGTGAAGCAAGCATCAATACCACCGGCGGCCATTTCCTTATAAGCCTCAGCTGATCCTGAGGTAGGAATATAAGTAATAGCGGTAACCGGGAGTCCTACAGACTCAAGCCACTGACCCATAGCGACATGCCAAATACCGCCTACTGAGGTGGCACCACCACGAACCTTACCTGGATTTGCCTTTAGATAAGCTACAAATTCTTCATAGGTCTTGTAAGGAGCACTTGCGGAAATAGTAACAGTAGCAGGATCTTCATTTAAGAGAGCTAAAGGATCAAAATCTTTATAATTTACCTTTACTGCAGGAGTAATCCAATGATCCATGGCAAGCTCAGCGGTTAACTGACCTAAGGTGTAACCATCAGGCTTTGCACGAGCTAATGCAGACCAACCTACAGCACCGCCACCACCAGTCTGATTTATAACCTTTATTGGCTGGCCTAATTCCTTCTCCATTAAACCGGCAACATAGCGTAACTGTGCATCAGAACCGCCACCAGCTCCCCAAGGACAAATCAAAGTCAATGCGTGAGTCGGGAATTTATCAGCAGCATTAGCACTTCCGGCACTTACAGCCATCATAACGGCACAGGCCATGGCAGCAACAAAAGATTTCTTCATTTATAAGCTCTCCTGATATTTGTTTTCATTCGTTATTCACGAAAAATTACGCATATTTTTGAATAAAGATTTAAAAATAATAGAACGTATGCGTTATGAACAAGATTAAATGTTTTATAAAATAAAAATTATGATTTCCATATCATTATTTGTAATATATTGTTTCAAATTTATATAAATTTGAGCAAGTTAACATGTTATGCGTATCATAAAATATAACTTTTTCAAATAAATAAAAAAAAAGAGGAAGCAAAAAATGCTTCCTCAAAGAGAGTACTGTTTAATTCTATTTCTTAGCTTTTTCTTCATTTTGAGCTGAAGATTCAGCCTTTAAGTTCATAAGTTTATTCTTATGAGCGGTAACGATTGCTTGCATTACGATGAATAGACACAAGAGGATACCTACCACAATCTTAGTCCACCAAGCCGACAGAGTACCTTGGAAGGAAATCATGGTTAAAATGGTGCCCTGAATCATTACACCTAATAAAGTACCGGGGATAAAGCCTACACCACCCATAAGTTGAGTGCCGCCGATAACAGAAGAGGCGATAGCATCCATTTCCATACCCAAACCATGCTGGTTATAACCCGAGAGCATGATTAAAGAATAAGCAATACCACCTAAAGCAGCGCAAAAACCTGAAATGATATAAACTTTAAGACGAATACTATCTACCTTAAGGCCCATCAATCGCGCTGATTGTTCATTTCCACCAATAGCATAAACACCACGACCAAATGAGGTATAGCGTAAAACTAAGGTAGCTATCACAACCACGACTAAAGCTACAATTGCACCTAAAGATAAGAAGCAATCACCTATCTCTACAGAGAAAAATGCTAATTCTCCATAAAAAGCATTATCAATAGGCACACTATCACGAGAGATAATTGCGCTCAAACCACGGCAAAGGAACATGGTACCTAAGGTAACAATAAATGGCTGTAATTTAAAATATGTAATTAAAAAGCCATTTATAAAACCAACAGCAACACCAATCCATAAAACGATAAACATACAAAGCCAAGGGCTTAGATTAGTGTCACGCATAAGCCATGCTAAGCACATGCAAGTTAAAGCAACTACAGCACCTACTGATAGGTCGATACCACCAAAGCCAGAGATGATGGTGAAAGTAATACCCACGGTAATAATGATAAGCGGTGCATTATCTATAAACAGGTTTAAAAACACCTGCAAGGAAAAGAAACCTTCAAAAGCTAAAGAACCTGCACCAAATAAAATGACAAACAATACAAAGGTCACATAGAACGGAAAGTTCTGTGAAGCGATTAAATTGCTCAGAGATTTAGGCATTTTTTACCTCCTGAGACTTTAACTTATAGTTGCGATACATCTGCTTGAACTTCTCAGACTGGAAGACAATGATAAGTAAAATTACCACAGCTTTTACTGCAGGTAAGCGGTCTGATGATACGCCTACAGCATACATAGTAGTAGTCAAAGTCTGAATGGTAATAGCACCAATAATGGTTCCACCAATAAAATACTTACCACCAATCATGAGGGTTCCACCTAAAGTTACCGCCAAGATTGCGTCCATTTCCATATTTAAACCAGCGTTATTAGCATCAGCTGCACGAATTAAAGAGCCTTCAATTAATCCTGCAGTTCCTGCACAAAAACCGGAGAAAATATATACAGCAAATAATACGGCTGTAACTTTAATACCAGCATAACGAGAGGCTGTTTGATTGATACCTACAGATTGAATCATAAGACCGATAGAAGTCTTCTTATCTAAAATGATCACTAAGCAAATCATGGCCAAAGCAATCAACATAGCTGTAGGTAAAGGCACACCGGGAATATTGCCACCAATCCATGCAAAGGGCTTGTAATAAACAGTGATGATCTGACCGTCAGTCATAAGCTGAGCAATACCACGACCTGCTGTCATTAAGATCAAGGTAGCAACCATTGCCTGAATCTTAAAGCCTGCAACTAGCAAACCATTCCAACAACCAGCAATAATACCGATGATTAAAGAACAGCAAATAGCCATCCAGAAAGGATGTTGCGGCACACCAGAAATATCACCACCTAAGAGAGTGCAACATGTAGCAGCAGAGATAGCTACTACCGCACCTACTGAAATATCAATACCTCCAGTAGCAATAACAAAAGTCATGCCCAAGGCTAAAATAATTAAAGAAGATGCTCGATAGAGAATATCGATAGGACGACCATAAAGATTACCGTTTTCCATCATCTCAATCTTAAAGAAGTCTTCAACAAAAACAGCATTGAAGAGCAGTAAGATCGCTAAGGCTATCAAAGGTAACGCAAGCGAACTTTTTGTAAATTTTTTAAGCACGTTGTCCACGATAATCTCCTGCTATAGCTTGCATAATATGCGCAGTTGTAATTTCATCATCGTTAAGCTCGGTAATCTTTTCATGATCACGGATCACCAGCACTCTTGAACAGGTACGTACCATCTCTCCCATCTCACCTGAGATAAAGACAACGGACATGCCCTTTTCTTTAGCTAAGCTTACAGATAAAGCTTCAATTTCACTCTTAGTACCGACATCGATGCCTCGAGTAGGTTCATCTAAAATCAAAAGAGAAGGCTCTGTGGCAAGCCATCTGGCAATAATTACTTTTTGCTGATTACCACCGGAAAGATTCTTGATAAGTTGTTCTCTATCAGAAACTTTTATGCGCAATAAATCTATATAGTAGTCAGCAAGTTCATTTTGTTTAGATCTAGGAATATGCGTGAACATGCCTTTCTTAGCTTGCATGGCGAGAATAATATTTTCACGTACAGACAAATCACCAATAATACCTGTAAGTTTTCTATCCTCAGGACAAAAAGCGATACGCTGCTTCATCATATCCATAGGAGATTTTACGGAGATTGTGGTACCGTCAATTTTGATCGTACCTGATGATTTATGCATAATGCCAAACAAAGTCTCAGCAATCTCGGTTCTTCCTGAACCTAAAAGACCGGCTAAACCTATAACCTCTCCTTTATGAATATTCATAGAGAGGTCTTTTACCTTACCAGGCACTGTTACATTTTCTGTTTCAATAAAGACTTCGTCAGAGCGCTTAGATTTATCAACATCGCTCTCAATTTGACCTTCTTTAATTTCCTTACCCATCATCTTAGAAATTAAAGAGATACGTTCTAAATTGGCAATCTCATATTCACCTACGTAACAGCCATCACGTAAAATAGTAATACGATCACAAATGGTATAAATCTGCTCTAAGAAGTGGGAAATAAAGATAATCGAAATTCCCTGTTCTTTTAAAGAACGCATGATCTTAAAGAGACTTTCTGTTTCCTTATCTGAAAGTGATGAGGTTGGTTCGTCTAAGATTAAAATTTTGCACTTAGTATCAATAGCACGTGCAATAGCGATCATCTGTTGCATTGCTACAGGGTAGAAATTCAGTTCCTTATTAACGTCAATATCAATACTCAGACTATCGTGTAAAAGTTTAGCAGCATTTTTTGACATGGTAGCCCAATCAATACGACCAAAAGCTCCACGAGGTTCACGACCGATATAAATATTTTCAGCAACGGTTAAATTAGCGCAAAGGTTTACCTCCTGATAAACAGTGGAGATACCCATATTCTGACTTTCAAGCGGGGTTTGTGGGTTTATTACTTGATTGTCATAAGTAATCTCGCCTGCGGTTTTATGATATACGCCGGTTAATACTTTAATTAACGTGGACTTACCAGCGCCATTCTCACCCATAAGCGAGTGAATTTCACCTTTTTTAAGATTAAAAGTGACGTCTTTTAAAGCCTTCACCCCAGGAAAAAACATATCAATATGTTTCATCTGAAGGATGTAGTCATTGTCACCTGAGGCCATAAACAGTCCTCCTAAAGTGCAGGATTATAATTAATTATTTGAATTTATTATGATAAATCTTAAAGGATGCCTGAAAAAAAGGCATCCTCTTTTTTAAGTTAAGTACGTTTTATGAATTAGTACTTACGTGTAGGGAATACTTCTTTTGCAGTGTCAGCCGGGAATACGCCTTCCTCAACGAATACACTCTTAGGAACGGCCTCACCCTTGATAATCTTCTCTGCAGTCTCAAAGAAGATCTCACCCTGTAACGGGTTGCACTCGATAGTAGCATTAGCCTTGCCATCAATCATAGCCTGGAAGATACCTTTAACAGCATCAACAGAAACGATGACGATATCTTTAGCCGGTTTCAAACCTGCAGCCTCAATAGACTGAATTGCACCTAAAGCCATATCATCATTATGGGCAAATAAAATATCGATATCATTACGATAGTTCTTTAAGAAGGACTCCATAACCTCCTGGCCTTTCTGACGAGTGAAGTCACCTGTCTGGGAAGCTAAAATATTGTACTTGTCCTTATTAGGAGAAGCGTTTAAAGCCTCATTAAAGCCAGTACCACGACCTGTTGCTGCAGAGCTACCTACGGTACCCTCTAAGATAACAATGTTGAGCTTATCACCACCATTACGAGGCTTAATATTGTTCTTAGAGCAATACTCATCGATCCAGTTAAAAGCTTTCTTACCTTCAGTTACAGAATCAGTACCAATCTTAGCAACATATAAATTAGGATCAGAAACAGTTAAATCACGGTCCATAACCAATACAGGGATCTTAGCGCGCTTAGCTTCACGTAAAATATTGTCCCAACCAGTGGCTACGATCGGTACGAAACCGATTAAATCAACTTTTTGAGCGATGAAGGTACGAATAGCCTTAATTTGATTCTCTTGCTTTTGCTGAGCATCAGAGAACTTCAAATTAATATTGTGCTTCTCAGCTGCGGCTTTCACGTCATTGGTATTAGCTGTACGCCACTCAGATTCAGCACCGATCTGAGAGAAACCAATGGTCAATTGCTTTGCTTGAACTGTAGTCATTGCAGAAGCAGCAATAGCTGCACTTAAACCGACTGCTAGCATAGCTTTAACAAACTTCATAACAACTCCTTATTTTTTTTGTTTTGAAGACTTATTACCGTAATGAAACGTTTACGTCATTACGTTTATATAAATAATAGTCAATATATCCAAATAAAAAAATTTCGCTCTTTAAATATGTGAACCTATGCTCGGTTTTAAGAAAAAAAAATAAAGAAAATCAGATATAGCTCACTTTTTTAAAATCGTTTGCAATACATGTTGTAATTTTTGTTATTTTTTTATAAATTAATTGTTTTTCATGAAGTTAAATTTAATTTTTTGCTACTAAATATTATTTAGAATCTAAAAAATAATTTATTTTTGTAAACGGTTGTAAAATTGACTTCCTCCCCTTGCTAAAGCAAGGGGATTCCTACTGCTAGATATTAC
>ERZ1673737.2677-NODE-2677-length-14585-cov-4.419339_pt1 | contig 14585 bp, 9 predicted proteins | sample MGYA00580211_ERZ1673737 | MGnify/ENA primary metagenome ERZ1673737 (study PRJEB41218, sample SAMN15661789) | gut metagenome | host: Homo sapiens | place: Canada: London | collected 2015-08-20/2019-03-30 | study: EMG produced TPA metagenomics assembly of... | reverse complement strand
CAGTTATCGTGCCCAACAAGAGTTTTGATTAAATTTCCACGGGCATCCCAGAGACGAATGCTCTTGTCACGAGATCCTGTGGCCACGAACTCGGCAGACGACGATGCGGCCGGGGGCTTTTTCTGTCCCGCAAGAGGGGCGAGGTGGGGATAGCTCGTTGGTGGAGCGAAGGCAACACATTCGATAACATGCTCGTGGCCTAGGAATGTAGACTTTGTTTCACCGGAAGAAACATCCCACAGGCGAGGAACTTGGTCATCTCCCGCGGAGAAGAGGAAGCGACCATCGGGGGACGGCGCAACATCTCGAACCCAGGATGCGTGGCCCTGTAGGGTCTTGAGGCAGTAGCCAGTTGTGACATCCCATATCCGTAGAGTATGATCGCGAGACGCCGAGACGAGCAGGTTTCCTGACATGGGAGATCCTGCCGCTCCGGATGGAATGAAACGCACTGCTGATACGCTGTGGTCATGTCCTGGCAGGGTTCGGATATTCTTGTATTCGTCCGCTGGGTCCCACAGCTTGATCGTTAGATCCGAAGAACAGGACGCAAGAAGGGTTCCGCCGCGCGGTCCTCCATAGTCAACATCTAATACTGCCCTTGTATGTCCTTTGATGGTCCTCTCCAGCTCACCCAGCTCCCAGTCCCAAATTTTGATTGTGGTGTCTTCTGAACCGGACGCGAGGGAGGAAAATATGGGGTGAAAAGCGACACATGTGACTGGTGAGCGATGCGATTCGAGATCATGGCGCGCTGGGGCTCGCGGCAGCCAGGATGCTGGGTCTTGATTTCGTCGAGAGAGAGATGTGGGGGTTGCAGTGTCCAGCTCAGCCTGCAGTGAGGCGCATCGTGATTCTAAATCCATGATCTATACTAGAATGTATCATTAATAAACCGACGTTCTTGTCTTCAACGGTCTTCACACGCACCTTCTTCTGTAGGCGGACAACGCTAGTCCACTTCTTCTCCAGCAGGCCCTCATATTTCTTTAGTGTGCTGTCGTCCACTGTAATCGAGTCGCCGAGCTCTTCTCGTAGAGCAGCCGAGCTCTGAGGCAAGTTTGCAGATGCTAGATATGCGATGATACCTTTGTGCCTGTCGCAAGAAGCGAACATCAGCAATCAGAACCCCTAAATGAGCCGAGACGGGTCACCTGCAGCTCCTCCGCCTGGCGCGGAGTGAGAAACTGGCTCATAATTGCAGCGCCGGTATGTGTGTTCCAAGCAATTTGCGCCAATTTCCCCGCGCATGTATTGTAGGCGTTTTGAATTGGCGAGTTCGAGTTCGAAAAGTGCGATTGGGCGGTGTCGGGAGACGGTGGGCGAGTGAGGGCGAATTGGCTGAATATTGGGAGCTAACAAAGAGCAAAAAAGGAGTCGAAAGATAAGTCTAAAGATTAATCAAGAGACAAGAAGACCATTAAAAAAGACAAGTAAAGAGAGGGAAAGAAAGAGAGAAGAAAAGAGAAGCCCACCGCGGGGTCACAACAAACCCGTGCCAAGCCGCTTGTTTACTTCCCGATCTCCAACTGTTTATTTCTTCTCTCCACCTCCCTTTGATGCTTTCATCACTTTACTGAAACAACTCGATTATTCCATTCTTTGCTCAAACTGGTACGTTGGTACGCTGTTACGCTGGTACGCTGGTACGCCTGAATCCTCGTTCGACCTTCTTCCTCTCCGGCACATTTCCGTTGAAGCGCAGACCGGACACCCGCAGCAGCGCTGACATACCTCCTGTTTCCAGAAATTGCAGTGGTTTCGCTGTTGCCTAAAGAATCGACGTCAGGATGGCTGACGGCGAAGAGGACTTCTCCTCCTTGCCTCTGGAAGAGCGGTTCGCTAATAAGGTGAGATACATGCTCCATCTCAAATTCGATTGAACCCTATGACAATGACTGACGTTGTTTTATATAGAGCTGGAAAGTCCGCAAGGAAGCATACGGAAGTGCTAAAACAGTCTTTGAAAACACCGCCGATGAATCAGACCCGGCGTTCGTGCCATTCCTACGAGACCCCGATTTGTGGAAAGGGGTAGTCACAGATTCCCATGTTGCCGCACAGGCCGATGGTCTTGCAGCATACTGTGCTTTCCTCAAATTCGGAGGAACCCAGGCTTGTACAAGGTGCGTGTCATAGGTTCCAGCTGCAAGACTGGTTAGTCCGTCCTGCGTTTTACTGACAGTTCACACTTAGGAGCCGTGGATTTACGATTGGCCCAATCGCCGAGAAATGTCTGCCGGCCCCGAAAGCTAAACCCGGTGCTCTAGAAGCGATCTTGTTATTTGTGAAATTCGACAAGGCCGATCCGGTGTTCGAGGCACTCGTGCCCCAACTCACACACAAACTACCTAAGATGGTCGCCGCCACATTCTCAGCTTTCACTGCCATACATCACAACTATGGATGCAAGACAGTTGACCCTAAGCAAACTTTAAAGACGCTACCAACTGGATTTGCCCATGCCGATAAGAACGTCCGTATCGAAGTACAGAACCTTGCAGTCGAACTCTATCGGTGGCTCGGGGAGGCTATCAAGTCTTTTTTCTGGGCTGGCCTTAAACCCACTCAACAAGCGGATTTGGAAAAGCTATTCGAGAAGGTGAAACAGGAACCCCCGCCGCAGCAAATAATGTTCACAGCAGCGCAAGAATATGCCATGGCCAGCGCCTCCCCGGCAGCCGAAGATGGTGGAGAAGCAGCCGACACGGGCTTTGATGACGAGGCCGATGAAGAAGAGGTTGATGGGTATAACCTGGCAGATCCGGTTGATGTTATGTCCAAAATCCCCAAGGACTTCCAGGAACAAATGGCCTCCAAGAAATGGCAAGAACGCGTGGAAGCGCTGGAAGCTCTTCACAAGGCCATTGATGTTTTCAGAATCAAACCCGGTCCCTTCGATGACATTGTGCAGACGTTGGCGGCGAACGTTGGCAACGTCAACATCAAGGTCATGACTGGGGCTGCAAACTGTATCAGCAAGTTGGCCAGCGGTCTGCGCGGCGGGTTCCTCGCGAAATACCGTGGTGAGGTCATGAGACCCCTTTTTACCCGTCTGAAGGAGGTAGGTGAAAAGGCAAAGCCTGTGTTCCTCGCTTTGCAAGCTGTCTTCGAAACAGCCACGCTTTCGGATTGTTTAGAAACAACTCTTGAATTCCTCAAGGATAAGAATCCACGAATCAAGCAGGGTACTAGCGACTTCCTTGTTCACTGCTTAGAAAAAACCAAAACGGTGCCATCCAAAGCAGAGCAGAAAGAGATCGCCGAGGCAGGCGGAAAACTCCTGCCCGAGTCAGCTCCGGCAACCCGTGAAGGAGGTGCTAAGATTCTGGGCACTTTGATGAAGATCGCGGGCGAACGAGCCACGTACGCGTATCTTACGGGTGTTGACAAGCTGGACAAATACAAACCGAAGATCGCCGAATATTTTGAGACAGCAAAGGTGGTCGCCAAGGAGCGCCCCAAGCCTATAGTGGCACCCCCAAAGCCCGCAGCTCCAGCTGGCAAGAAAGTTGTTGGCAAGAAGCCAGCCCTAGGAATGAAGAAACCAGCTCCTGCGGCTGCTGCGCCTCCAGCGCCCGAATCCCCTGCTAAGACTGCGCCCAGAGCCTTGCCTTCAAAGCTCGGCGGTGTTCCCAAACCTGGTGGTCTCCCCACTCCTGGGGCTGGTCTCAAGCTTCAAAGAAAGTTAGCTGGCCCAGGAAGCGCTGCCTCGCCATCGAGACGGGTTGCCGATCCCCCGTCAGAAGACACAGCACCCCCGCCAGCTGCCCCGAAGTTTGGACTTGGTCGCGGTCTTGCTGGGCGTCCCATTGCGAAGCCATCAGCGCCTGTAGAATCCGCCCCGAGCCCGGTTTCCCCCGCAATGAACGCGATGTCTGCCGCTGATCGTGCCGAGTTGGCGGAACTTCGCATGGAGAAGGAAAGCTCCAGCCGAACAATTGAAGATATGAAGTCAGAGCGTTCGAGGCTCAATTCTACGATAACTGAGCTCCAGAACCAGAATGCACAGCTGATTGAAGACCACACCCGAGATGTTTTGAGCATTAAAGCCAAAGAGACTCAATTGGTACGGGCACGGAGTGATGCTGAAGCCGCAGAAGCGAATGTCCAAAAACAACAAAGAGAGATCGAACGCCTGAAGCGTGAATTGGCACGAGCACTTCGTGCATCTGCCATGAGCCCGCCAAACGCAACATCTGATACCGGCAGCATTGGTATTCCAGAAACCACCTCGTCGATTTATCAAGAACCCACCGGAAGCGCACACGCTTTTGCACGAAATGGACTTCACGCGGGATCCCGCTTCGAGAGCGCGCGCCCTCGCAGCATTGTCTCTGCTAGTCCAAGTGAAGAGAAAGAAAACACCGGTCTAGAATCCCCAGGGTTTGGCAGTCGAGATGGCGGCCTCGGTCGACGCAAGTTGAGCCCTACATATGGCTACTCGGGCATCGCCAGTCCGACACGCTCATCCACCCGGAACTCCAATACCAACCTCACAGAAGACGACCAACAACAACCCAGATCTACTGAGCCAGCTGAAAACTGGAAGCGGGCAGCCGAAGTCACCAGTCAACTGAAGGCGAGAATTGAACAAATGAAGGTAAGGATATACTCTTTGCGCTTGTTGATATACAATACTGGTATCTAACTTAAAGACAGGTACGACAAGGGCTTTCACGACAACCCGCCCAACGTTAATGACCGAATGATCTTGATCACGTTTATGTCTCTCGTCCTTTTTATACACCCTTTTTTTGCGCCTGCCTTGATTTGCTTCAACTTGTGTTTTTTGACGGGCTCTCTTGGTGCCATTGTCTCTTTCTTAAAACCGGCGATGAGTATTTTCTGTTTCTTCTATGGTCGTCTAGGAGCACAGGGTCGGATTTCTGGGTTTCTTTCTGTATCTTTTTCTGCGTCTGCATTTGCCGTGGCCTTTGGGTCCTTGTAATTTCATCATACGAGCCTTGTCTTCTTCCCTTATTCTTGTTCTGATCCTCAACGGTTGGACGGATTGTCCATGTGGTGGGATATGAAGTGTTTGGTTCGCCATTACTATGTTTCTGCTATCACTTCCCGTTCGTTCTTCAATTTTTGATGTACAAACCTCCTCCTGTGATATCGCTAGTTGCTTCTTACTTCGATTGTTCTTCGGTTACTGTCTGGCATGAAGTTGGATCCTCTTTTATCGCTCTCATTCGGGGCTTGTGGTTAGAAGGATGGTTGCATTATGTACCTTAAGATACCCGAGTTGGACAGAATGGGTTTAGGTTGAAACCAGGAATAGGAAATGGATTGTTTTGGCCACCAGAGTTCATCTCCAGGGCAAAATGTAAAGGATATATAACGTTATAAATACTAACGTCAGAAATGAGTGTACAGCTTCCTGAGAGAATCTTACTCTTACTCCCCTCAAAACAGTTCAATTCTTAATTCTTCTTAGGCTATCTTCATGGCTTTCTTTGAGTAGGCTGTTGAAATATGTTGATACACCATCGAGCGCCGTGCCTGATAACTAAGTTACTTGCAGTCCTTTTATGGTGAGTTCATAGCTATCAATAGCATTAAGCATCACAATATACTAGCGATGTAAAGTAAACAACCAATCTATAACTATCATTGCTCCTAGAAGGAAAACTTGAAAAACAGTGCTCCACACAGCTCCGGATGTCTTGTGTAGTTGTGTGTTGGTGTCCAACTAACTCATGGGACACGACTGGCTTTATTTCCGTGGTGGATAAATCCCACAAATTTTGCAAATTTTTTTTTGCGTAAGTTGGCACTCAGCTACAGCCCTGAAGTGAACTGCAGGTCATACAATTACAACTACACATACAAAGCAGACGACATGAATGCCTAATTCAGATGGGACTATATGAGCCATCAATAGAATTGAACAGGTAAAAATGCATTCATGGGTATCTGCAGAAAGTGGTACATGGGGGCCATTGGAGTTCGTAAGAAGAAAAATTTGTCTTTTTTGTTAGAACAGGACCCAAAAAAGGCCCAGGGGCTCTTTCGCACCCATCTAAAGCTAAAAGAATCGGCCGTCAATGAGTCATCCAGAGCCTTGAACACCTTAATTGTTTCCCATTAAACTTTTTTTGAGAGCCGAGCGCTTTTTGAAAAACGATCCCGTCAAACAGACATCTCGGACCAAGCTGTAGTTACACAAGCTTAGACCTTGATGGCGGCCTCGAGGGCCTTCTGCTTCTTCTCAATGCGGGCGTTGGCCTTGGAGCCCATGATACCACCACCCCAGTGGCGGCGGGAGTCCTCGTACTTGTCGGTGTAACCCTCCTTAATGGCGGAGAGGAGCTTGGCGAACTCGGCCTTGTCCTCGGAGCGGGTCTCGGTGAGAGCCAGGACGGCGGAGGTCTTCTTGTGGACGACGGTACCGAGACGGGCCTTGCCCTTGACGATGGCGTAGGGGACACCCATCTTGCGGCAGAGAGCGGGCAGGAAGACAACGAGCTCAATGGGGTCGACATCGTGGGCGATGAGGACGAGGGAAGCCTTCTTGTTCTCGACCAGGCCGACGACGTGGTTGAGACCGTACTTGACGTGGTAGGGCTTCTTGGAGACATCCTCCTTCTTCTTGCCCTCGGAGACGGCGGTAGCCTCCTGGACGAGACGCTCCTTCTTCTCGGCCTTGGTCTCAGGGCGGTACTTGGAAAGGAGCTTGAAGGTCTGGGCAGCGGTGTTGCGGTCCAGAGTGGCCTGGAACTGAGCGATTGAAGGAGGAACCTTCAGGCGCATGTTCAGGATCTTCTTCTGGCGCTGAAGACGGACATACTCGGGCCACTTGACGAAGCGGGACAGGTTGCGCTTAGGCTGGATGTCCTGGCCGATACCGAAGTTGCGGGAACGCTTCTCGATGAGAGGGTTCTGTTGCGAGTAAGAGGGGTTAGTGTCTTCAAGACTCAACGCACTCCCAGTGGAAAAAGAAAACTAACCTTGGCGGCCTTCTTGCCAGCACCAGCCTTGCCCTGGGGGTAGGGCATGGCGGCGGTCTTCTTTCCGGACTTAGTGGGAGGCTATCATTGAGAAAAGAAGATCAGCGTGCTGTCCACCGAATGCTGCATCTTCTTTGAACTCTAAGGAGAGCGATGAGCCAAGCCTTGTTACGGGCATTGGACTCATGCTTCCAGCCAAATCATCACACGATACAACACATCTCTTTCGAGGCTGTGTGCGATCGGCGGAATTGCTTAGATATCAAATCTGAAGCAGTGCGAATGTGTTTTATGACATTGCAGGAACTAGTATCTCTGATAGAATATCAAGAGACATTCAGGTACTCACCACCATGTTGTCGACTGGGATCGTTGCGCTGGTTGACGATTGACGGATGGGAAAGGAAAAAGTTCGCGTGGATGCAACTTATGAATTTGTCGTGGGTCACGCTAGCGCGATCAGGTGACCAGGGCTAGGGTTAGCGCTTAGGGCAGATCCACCCAGTCAGGTGACAGTCACCTGATATCAGATTGCCATTAGATCTACAGGAACAAATTGTTAAAACAGTCGTTATTTGGGTATCTGATGCTCTCCTTCATGAAGCTCCATCTTTTCATATGGTGTATCATCTCAGATCACCAATTACTGAATCTCATAGCCACCAGTTCCGAGCCCCGCTAAAGCAAGTCTAATTACATACAACTGAACGCCATAGATAGACCAGATCAGATCGCATAATCATCAAAGTTATCCTATGCAACAAACCCACACATCTAATTACCAGGAAACCAAATCACCGCCATGCCCCCAGTCCAGGCAAAGCACCCCGTCCCAAACCAGCACTAGCAGCCTGAACAGCCTTCCTCTTACCCAGCGAGCCCTCCTGGGCACGAACACCAGCAATAATCTTCTCAATATGCGTCTCAACCACAACACCACCGACAATCATCTCACCCAGCACAGCATGTAGCGTCTCATACCCAAAGATCAGATCCAATTCGCAGACATTCTCAAACATCCGGTCTAACGACTCGACAAACACCTGAATCAAATCAATAAGAGCTAGTGGTGACTCTGTAGACGTAGAAATCATGATAAACGACAGCGTTGCGTAGGTGCGGTATGTGATCTGGGTGGGGGTATCGGAGGGTCCGGTGGCGGAGGAGCTGGCGCCCTGGGAGAGGAGGGGTGGGAGTGGGAGGAAGTTGCAAGCGCTTGCCGGGCGCTGTGCGACTAGACGGTATATTTGCGCGATGAGGGATTGCTGGGTTTGCGTGTCCTGGGTTACCGTGTGAGTTGGGGTGTCTGGCGCGGAGTCCGCGGTGGTGCGGGGTGTCGCTCGAGGACTTACCAGCTGTGTGTAGAACTTGGTCAGCCGGGGCTGGCCATTGTTATTGAAGACTAGGACTGCGTTGATCATCTTGAATGGTGAGGTGACAGGGAGTACCGCTGCACTTGTACTTGGATGTGAGAATGGCTTATCGATAACTGCGGTCTTGGCTCGACTTGCCCCGTGCGCCGATCTGGAGGAATCGACCTCTTTTTTTGTTCTAACTCTTGATCGCGGTCCAAGAAGAGAGAGGATGAATTCAATATCATTATGCGGGCGCAGAGAGCCTAAGAGAACCATCTATACAACAATACGAGCGCTATCCTCAGCCTCCAATACACAAAAACGCGAGCTCAAAGACCTCACCCCGTCCGACCTCTGCTACTACTGGGATACGCAACCTCCCCGACCCGAACAACTAGCCTTCGCCGACAAGGTCTTCACTCCGTCCCGTCATTCTCCCTTGAAGCTCTGGTCCGCGGCCAAGTTCCGTACGACACCACTCTCATCAGTAGACCCCGAAGTCGCATTCCTAGGCCGGTCAAATGTCGGCAAGAGCTCACTCTTGAACGCAATAATGGGGCAGGAGGTCTGCTGGACATCCTCGAAACCAGGACGGACGAGGGAAATGAACGCATTTGGGATTGGGGGTACGAAAGGCGGCGAACACAAGGTCGTCTTGCTTGATATGCCGGGATATGGAAAGGCCAGTCGAGCTGAGTGGGGAGCGGAGATTATGAAGTATCTCCAGGGACGGAAGCAGTAAGTTATATCTCTATCCCTGTTATCGGCTTGGAAATAGTATGTTCTGACATTCACTATCGCAGACTCCGTCGAGCATTCATCCTCATCGACAGCACACATGGCATTAAACAAACAGATGCCGATATCCTCCAAATGTTTCGACACTACGCCATCCCACACCAGATCATCCTTTCCAAAGTCGACAAATTCCTCGCGAAAAAGATGAAGTTAATAAAGTCCGGCGTATCGCCGTACAACCTCGAACGACTTCAGCTTTTGCTGCAGGGTGTCAAACCAATTATCCAACCTGATCCTCGAGTCTCCGAGGGGCCTGGTGCCCTAGGTGAGATCTTGACTTGCAGTGCTGAGGCGCAGATTGGTCCTGGTCGCGCGCTGGGGATTGATGCTATTCGCTGGTCGATTTTGTCTGCTGCTGGTATTGACGGGAGTCTAGAGGGTAGTCGTCCTGCTGATCCGGTGCCTGCCGTGGATACGTCGAATTCTATTTGGTGATGGCCTTAGGCACATGGTGGAGTTTGGATATGATCTACTCTCGTCGAGTTTCTGGCTTGACTTGTTGGTGTGGCTAGCCGCATATGCTCTGTTCATTCATGGCAAAAATGCCTTCGCCTTTTTGGATGAGGATAGTGAGACATGAGTTACTCTCTAGACGCAGAACGAACCTCCAGAGGTTTCAGCTGGCCGGTCTATACGCCATAAAATGGCTGTCTTTTAAGTTGATGATGTCGTCCTTGACACAGGCCAAGAGATGGTCATACGTGGAGCCTTTAAATTCTTTGTACTATATAGTTATCTGCTACAGGCAGAACATATCATACGATATACCCAAGATAAACAGTAAAATAAAGATCATAATCAATCTACTACAGTCCGTTAAGAGACAACGCGAAGCATAAAAAATATGTAAAAGAATCCACGGGACTCATCATCGATATGTTGTTGCCGTTATGACGAAGATAGGATTGGAATTCACATACGGATCAGGCAGACAAAGAAAACGTATCGTGGCAGATGCAAGGGTAAGGGATGATATTTGGGGATACAGAAGGATAGAAGCCCTCAGTTAAGTAGTTGATATGAGGAAAGGAAAAGATAACGCCTGGCCCCCATCATAATGCTGCAAGACCAAAGAATGCCGACCACGCTATGCAAAGGTTTGTTCCGATGGAAGACGAGAGCTGTAAGGATGGGTATCGTGAATTGGTAGTTTGGGGTATTGAGAGATCACAGGAAAGTAGGAAATGTAGAAAGGATGGTTCGTCGGATATGGTTTAAAGTCAATATTGGAAAGCAGACTTGCTTTCAGTCAGACAGGTCGTCATCTTCATCGACTTTCAGTCAGACAGGTCGTCATCTTCATCGAGGTTTTGGACCTCCTGTCCACGTGCGTTGACAACGATGCGGGAGGCGAGTTTGCTTTCTGGCACTCCATCGCGTGCAGCGCCGAAGTCAAGTACCTGGTGAACCATGTTAGCAAAAAGGTCTAGAAAGATCGATTTTATAACTTACTTCAATGTAAGTTATACTGTCACGCTGCACGGCAGCAACACATCGTCGGTCATTGAATTTGACCTGCCACACGCCACTGAGGTCAGATAGAAGATCTCGCACGCAGTCGCCTGTCGTCACATCCCACATCTTCAGGGTACGGTCAGATCCAGAGATGACCTTTTGCCCATCGTGTTGGAAGCAAGTGATGGCGCCGGTGTGTGCAGTCAGCGTGTTCTTGCAGTGGCCGTGAACAGAATCCCAAATTCGGAGAGTAGAGTCCGCGGCCGCTGAGACAAGGAAATCGTTCTGCAAAGCAAGTAGACCAACAAGAGAGGTGTGGCCTTCAAGGTTGTAGAGAACAGACCCATCATCTAGCGACCACACCTTGACCATATGATCCATTGCTCCACTGATGCAACGATTGCGCTTGTGGTCAAGAACAACGCTGTACACCTTCATGGAATGCCCCTGTAGAGTGTGCAGTGTTTGACCGGTGGAAATCTTCCAGACCTTGACGGTGCAATCATAGCTACCACTCACAAGGGTATCGCCATGGGCCGCAATAGCACGAACAGAATGCTGATGACCAGTGAGAACCCGGAGGAAGTAGGGACAGTCAGCGTCATCGACAAGCGGACCGCCCTGGTAATAGACTGGGTCTCCGGGCTTTGGGAGCTTCCAAACCCGCAGGTTGGAATCCCGAGATCCAGTAATAATCAAAGGCTCTTTCGGCATCATTTCAGGCTGCCCATTGACATTTTTGCCCACCTCAGTGGGAAGAACAATCTGCAAGCAGCGGACAGTGGAGGTGTGACCGTGGAAGATCTGGGTACATCTGGCCTGCTCGATATCCCAGACTCGGACAGAGCGATCCGTGGAACCGGATACCAGTGTGTTGCCATAATACTCAAGAGCCCAGACGCCGCCCTCGTGCCCCTCTAGCGTTGCCTTCAACGCGCCAGTCTTGGTATCATATACATTGATGTTGGTGTCGTCACTGCCAGTAAGAACCTTGTCGGCGTCAAACTGCAAACAGGTGACGACATGGCGGTCATGGGCGCGGAAAGCGATGTGTTGTGGCTTCACTTCCGGCCTCATCCACCCCTTGCGGATAGCATCATGACGACGGTAGAGAACTTTATATAGATAAAGTCCCCGAAGAGAGGGATTGCCAACCTCGGCGTAAGGCACCGCAGCGGCTGCAGCGCTGGCGGCGGCATACGGGGCCTCGGAAGCGGCAATGTCTTTTTTCCAACACGGATCACTGCACTCTCCCCCACTGGATGAAATCTTGCGCTTGGCCAGCTTGCGGCTTGTAGTACGCGTGTTGGCTTTGCGCTTGGGTCGTCGTAACGACGACGACAGGGCTGAATAGGAGGATCGGCTGTTTGAGTCCATTGCCAATGGAACAGGAGACTCCTCTCTATCCGCCCTGAAGAAGGCCATAAGGCTGAGATCTTGCTCAGGCTCTTCAGGGCTGTGAGGAAGCTGCCATCCCCATCCCTGTCTAATGGCCCGCTCCAATTCTCCATCTGAAAGAGAATATCCATCCTGGTCAATGAGGTGCTTCCAGGATTTTTCGTCAGAATTAGTGATATGCCTCCACCGCTTGGACACCTGCGCAGCACGGCACATGCTTTGGACGTCAAGGTATTTGGTGATGTTGAGACTGAGCTCGAGAGGGAGAAGAGCGAGGAAATCGCACTTTAACGTCGGGTTGACCACATCTGCTACAAAATGTAGGGTAGGCTTAGGGCATCGTCGAAGGAACTGATACATAAGATAGGTCTTCATCTCCTCGGGTACCGAATCAAAGAATTCGAGTACCTTTGGCATATCCAAAAGAGAGGGAGGCGACCGTGAGTTGGGCCCATTCGCTGCATCCTGAAGCCGCATGGCCTTCGAAAAACGGGAGACGTTATGATCGAGACTAGAATCCGTATCAACGTCAAGTCCTTCAGAATCAAACGAGGACTCGCCATGAAGAGCGTTCATAGCGGCAACCGGAGAGAGGCTAGGACTCGGCAGGCACATATCTTGTGCCATGGCATTGTCAATTGCGGAGAGCTGGGAGGTAAGTTCCGGTCTGCTCTGTGACGCGGGTACTTGTGTTCCATATGTCGTATCCTGGCTGAAAGAAGCCGGTTCATGTGCATTTGAGCAATTCTGGTCCACTTCAGGTGCTTGAGGCTCCTGGTTGCCAGAACTGGAACGAATACCGTGTAGTCCATTTTGTTGCACGGCATCTTGGCTCACGTGTTGTGGACCTTTGGTTCCGATTTCAGAAGACAGAGGGGACGGCAAAGGAGGCTCTCTGCGCGGGAATACCGCACTGTGGATTCTCTGTCTCGGCACTACTATCTCGCCAGATCCACCGAAGTTCGCCTCAGTGTCTGGTGTGGCCAGACCCGGGGCAAGATGAGTTGGTGCCACGCCACTTTGGCGGGTGCGGCGTGTTATGGGCTCAGAAGGAACACGAGATGCACGAGTCCGCGGAAGGGTCGAGGATCGTGGCTCGGGGATAGAGACAGGGGATACGGCACGACGACGGGAGTTGAAAGGATGGCTGGAGGGTTGACTCGTGATCCTTGGAGGGGCCAGCCGCCGGGTGGGGTTGTCAACCTCAGAAGTGAACGAGCTCACGGAACGAATCTGACCGTTTGCCGCCTTTAACGCCTCAGTTTTCTCCTTTGTCTACACGATGTTAGCATTTCAACCGAAATAAAGCGATGATGAAACCCCTTACCTCGCTGGCAGCAGTTTTAGTGTCCTCGGGTTCGTTGAAAACTATAGATCTGTCGCCGATCTTGAACTTGAGATTCCTCAAAGATGCTGGAGTCGGGGCCGAGGCGAGAGGGTACTGTCTGTGGTCCAAGTCCTTGACGGAGCGCGGGGGTTTGATGACCAAAGGAGGAAAGGAGGTGGTCGTAGTCGTGGTGGTGGTCACCACCGTGGTTCGAGTCGCTGGAGCGAAAGAAAACTGTCCGAGGGCAGCATCCGATGGCCCTTCAGCCAGTTCATCTCTCTCCGGCTCGTCCATTCTATATCGTTGGGCGGATCGAGCGTCAGGGCTGTGGGCGACATGTGACGAAAGCGTAGATAGGTTGTGATCGGCGTATGTCGAATCAGGGATTTGAGAGGCAGCATTCAAGGACATGATGCTCAAGAGGGGAGCATCGAGTACGAAAGAAGTCACCGCGATGTCCAGGTGTTCGTAGGAAATCGCCCCTGCAAACCATGAGAAAAAGATCAGAGCATTTCGGATTCAAAAGTGCACAGGGGATAGAAAGAAGCAAGGAAGTCAAAGGAAGGGGAGAAACAGTGGCGGCTGACAAGGAGTTGGGGCGGAGAACAACAATTATTCCGACGATGTCATGGCCCAACTTCAATTTTGCACGTTCTGTTCTTTGTCTCTTTGATATTGGATATTTGGATGTTGTATCCTATTTGATAATTCTATTTGATTCATGTTCTATTCTTCTACTCTACTATCTCTTCCATTTCTTCCATTTGTTATCTGGACGGAAGAAATATCAACCCTGTAGTCTCTAGGCCTACAAGTGGGACTGGGCACACTAGGCCGTTACATCCAGTCTAGCCTTTGGCCACTTTGCTTGCACTTTGCCTATTTGCCCGCTTGACTCGAAACTGCAACTTTGCCATTTACGGCGACCTTTTCTTCCCGGTTTCTTCAGTCTCGCCACATGTCACGTGAAGCGGGGACGTGCCCTTGTATATAGATTCATAATGCTGGATTTCAAGTTAGTATCCTGTTAAGGGAGGATTCATTGAACGTGTCTATTTTCCGATATATGTATCTATTTCTCTACAACTTCCAAGGCTTCCCCACATTTTCTTCAAGGGTTTGGCCCACAAAAGTACTGTGGATGTTCCTAGAAATTAATGTCCTGCACATGGGCCTGTCAATTTTCGTATGTTAAGTGTGATCGAGACTCATTTCATTTTGTAGTATATATAGCACCTCGCTGCATATAACCCTATGATATATTTAGCCGTAGCATAGTGGCTTAACAACGCCACT
>ERZ1673737.2675-NODE-2675-length-14586-cov-3.967724_pt1 | contig 14586 bp, 14 predicted proteins | sample MGYA00580211_ERZ1673737 | MGnify/ENA primary metagenome ERZ1673737 (study PRJEB41218, sample SAMN15661789) | gut metagenome | host: Homo sapiens | place: Canada: London | collected 2015-08-20/2019-03-30 | study: EMG produced TPA metagenomics assembly of... | reverse complement strand
CCATGCCCTGGGGAATCATAAGAAAATCAGTCTGTGCCCGGAGAAAAATGGCCTAATCTAAGCAAGGAAGATGCATCCACCTGTTGACTTGTCCGATCGAAAGAAGGTAAAAAGAGGCTAGTGCTTCCACTTGCACCTGCTGTAGGTTTGGATGGCTTAAAGACGCAACATCGTGCGTGTTAAGCTGCCACGCCCGTGAGAAGTATACTGCATGGTCCTCATGGTCGTGATGGGCATGGCACGATGCGAGGCAAGAATGTCTCGCGGCAATGGCGAATACCATGTTCAACACTGCCATCCATCTTCTTCCTGGCCGTAGATTTGCCTTCGAATAGAAAGCTCGGCACTGACTTAGGAAGAGACTCTTTCCAAGGAATGGAAAAGTTTCATGTATAACACTGAAGTAGTTGTTGACCAGTTGATCTGCGATCCCTTGCGAAGGCCGTTCCATCATGGCCACATTATCTGAGATCACAGTCCCCGAATCATCGGGGAAATAATTCACAGATGACAGCGAGGCGATGTCTGCATCCTTCTGGGGACTGCCCAGTGTTGGATCCTTTTGCTCCAAAAAACGCTTGAGTTGGTGCAGCCACTTTATTTCCGAATGTCCGCCGATGAAACCGGTAGCCTGCGCCTCTGCATCGCGATTGAAATCTTCTTCGACAAACTCCACGGGGCCAATCGTGCAAGCCGGCGTATTAGCATTGTCAGATACTCGCAACGGAAGTGCCGATGCCAGAGACGTGCTTGGAATCTAGACATTGTCAGATGACAAGGTAATTTCAAGGAGTGAGATATTGACTTTATTCAGCGGATGAGGAGGTGCGTCTATTGCGCCAGGTTGATTGACAGGCGTATCAGGGTGATGGTCGGGATGGAGATAGATCTTTCGTAGGAGGGTTTCATACGTTTCGACCTGGGCTGTCAAATCATCAAGTTGTCTAAACACCCCTGTCAGATGCGAGTGTATTTGCATCTAATTTGAACCACGCACTTGACCATTTTCTCGCGCTTTCGATCACCATAGATGCACGTAACAGCGGACATTTGGCATCGATGGCATGTTGGACGGTGGCCACTGCATTTCACCTTTTGATCGCGGCAGTTTACACATGCCCTGGAGACCCGGCCTGGATTGGCTAATGGTTTTGTGTTTGCGGCTCGAGGGATGGCAATTTTCGGATTTGGCGTTTGCTTCGCAGTGTCGACGTGTGAATCGTAAAGGGGGTTTGAGCTTTCGGAAGCTGTGGTGGATGATGGTTCGGATGAATCTTCCTGTAAGTTGCCCGATACACTCCAGTCGTAGCTGAAGAAGGCTACGTCGTCTACAAGATCAGACGCGGGTTGCCGGGAGGACGATAGAGGAGGAGGGCGCAAGTTTCCACTCATGGTCACTTTCAGTTTGGCTGGCTGCCAACCTGTAGCGCCACGGAAGATGCACAGAATTTGAATTTGTAGTAGAAAATACACCTCTAGCAGTGGGGAAACCGCAAGTCAAGTGAGACCTCTCTCCGTTCATATCAAAACCACGCTTGTACATGTGTAGTTAGTCCTCCAGGAAAATGTAGGGTTGGACCTCCAAACAAATCCTCTGATTGGCTGGCACTCACATCCGTTCCCCCTTCGGGCCGTCAAAGGACTTCCATGGATCGTCACTGAGCGCTGACTGAAACTTCAATTTGGATATAAACAGGATAAATGCACGTTTTCATTTCATGAGTTTTATTTTACCTGACTGTATGTTGCAAATTATACAGGAGAACATTGACATTGAGCTTTCAAACCTAGAGACGAACAGCAAGGGGAAATACAATACGAATTGTGGTAAGGAACGACGTCACCAAAACGACCAATTTTATAGCAAAGACTCGTCATATTATTCAGCCGGTGTCGGGAGAACATTGTGACATGTTTGGCCGGCATATGCCTGAGGCATGATATCTCCATTTTTTGCACCAGTGGTTAAGTGATACCATGTTGACAGATAATGAAATCGATTATCCTTTCCCCTTTGGTATGAAACCTCTTACCGGTAACAACATTTTGCTTAGTATATGTAGGTAGTCGCTATCACAGGTCTTATACCGTCCTAACATCTAAATGTACTTACTGTAGTGAGCATAAGCCCAATCCCCCTTATGGAAGTTGTATTCCCGCGATGTTGATAGAGGGTAGGCCTGACCAGCCATCTATCAATCCTGGAAAAAAAAGTGTCTCAGCATTAGGAAAGACCTGTCATATGATTAAAGGAGCCTTACACGTGAAAGACCCGACTAGGGGTTACTAACCATACACCAGAGAGCATTAGAAGAAAGGCTGGGTAAGAAACACTAACTGTGCGCAAGATTGATAATAGAAGGTGTTGGAACCAGTAATATTTCAATACAATCCGCCCATCTTGCGTGTGCAAGCCAGGTCGTCTACAGCAGTTTATCTCGCTTGGGCGAGGTCAACGGGAAAGGCCTAGTACGGCAGTGTATCAACTCACAACAAACCTAACGAAGCATTCCAACGAGTATTTGAACGAGCATTTGAAATAGGCGTATTAAAATGCTTAATATATTAGCACACCAAGGGCATTTCGAAATAATATTTGCAATTTCATTCACATCTGTTCAAGATTACCTCGGCCTTCCAGGGGGTTGAATGAATTATATACTCTGTCCTAGCCCAGAAACCACTATACCCAGTAGAACTGAATGTAAATAAAAATGGTAGCGGTCGATCCCCTCATATGTTCCCGCGATAATGTACATAATCAAAAGCAACAGAGAAGCAAGTACATCGCTGAAACGAAAAACAACAAAGTAACCGCCCCTTTCTTGACATGACGCCAGGAATCCCACAAAAAAAAGCCCTCTTGAGCTGTATAATCAAATTTAATCTGCCAAAGTATAGAATGCTTCCGGTCATGAAGGCCAGTGCGGGCCCATGTTCATCGGTAAGTAAGGATGCAAAAAAGGAAAATAATGCCTCAAAAGCCCAACAGCAAGACACACAGGAGTACCAAGTGGGAACTTTGCTCTACCATTGGTATTGACCACGCTAACATTTTTCATATCATAGCATCCCTGGTCTTCATCCGCCGCCTCAATCATGGCAGCAGCCAAATCGAGATAAGATACAGGACTCTCCTCATCGGACAGACTTAGAGCGTGGCCGCGCTGCACGTCAACCGACAAAGCGCCGGGTTTGATGAAGACAGAAGTCAGCCAGTCCTTCTGGGCACGAAGTAGTGTCTCCGCTTCTATCAAGTCCTCATAGACGTAAGAAGACGAGCGTAATAGGAGGAATTGTAGCACGGTATTTATGTTTCGGGAAAAATTCTCGTCGATGGTGGCCGATGAAAGAAGAATGATCTTGGGCACGCTTTTGGTACTGGCACCGCCACGGGCGGTGGCGTCCTGCATACCCCACAGGACCTGTATCACGGCGTTGGCAGTATCTCGGGCAAGGGAACAGTTGGGAATGTTATCGTTAGTGGAGATAACTAGAAAGACAGCCCGGACATCGCAGATACACGATGCTAAAAGCTCATGATCTTGGATGCTGCCTTCGAAAATCTCCACCCGCCCGTTTTCCTTTGTTTCAGGTAGAAGGTGTAAGAGCTTGTTGCGGTTGCGACAATATGCATGGATTCGAGATTCTGGCCTCTTCAGAAGATTCTCAATGAGGGCAGTGCCACAGTTCCCTGTCGAGCCTAAGATGGCGTACGTTTCGTGCGCGGACATGCTTGAGGACCCCCTTGCGTGAATTTCTTTTCTTTTTTTTTTTTTGACGTGTGGGGCAGTCAAGAAGCACTTGATAAGGGAAAGCCTCTTGAATGCAAGAGGCTAGTCGAATAATGCATGAATCAATTGGAAAGTCGAAATAGCCAATGCGCGCTTCAAATAAGTCCTGATTTTGAATTTTATCGGCTGCTTTTTGGAGGTGTGTAATTGTGCGATGGCTCACGTCCACGAGATGAGGTTTTGATATGTACACTCCAAGGGCATTTTGGGCTTCATTTGGTATTCTGACTTGAAGGATTGCTTTTGTTCATATTGGAGCATAGTTCAGGCAGGGATCAAGGGTAACGTTAAGAACAAGCGACCCGAGCGCAAAGATAGGGGGTGTGGCAATGATGGCCTGAGAGATAAGGCATTCATCTCCACTCGACATCTTCAACTTAGACCACAAGTTAGCTTGGATTACACACAAGTCTCGCAAAATCGTCTGAATGTGGGCGAAAGGCTTTAATGAGGCATAGCTTTGCAGGTTGTTGAGAGTCAAGGCGATTACTGATCTGCGTTGGCCAGGGCGACAATGACAGCTTTCTCTACACAAAGGGCAGAAGATTCTGATTGATACTTGCTGGCACCGATATATCACATCTCTTGAGCATAATAATTGAGACCAAAAAGTTTCTCTATTGCCGACCTTTAAATGAGTCACAACAATCAGGCCTTTCAGGATAATCTTTCTTCGGCGTATAGCCCGTGCTATCGGTACATTCAGTGCACTGCGATTCCCCCGAACGCCGACAGAGATGAGTGGGTTATATTTTCTTGTGAGATTTGCTAACGTCTATCTAAATAGCATGAGATCAATCTTACATGTACTGTCGTCATACTCGATCGACATTTTATCTGTAATACAGTGATAGGAGCTCGAAAGCAGCTCGTGACACTTTTTTCAGTGCCTAAAATACAATGCAGTTCAGCCTTTGCTTACAACTGACATTTTCAACATCTTGGATGATTCTACGCAGCCTGGTCCTTGATCGATATCGGTCACCTTAGACAGAAATTTGATTGTAGACGTGATATTTGTCTAACAACCCTCAATTCCATCAACAATCTCTCCGTCTCTGATGTACTCCTCGATCCAACCTATAGTGATCCTGGTCTAGGTTAATCACAGCCAGTGAATACATTGTTGGATAAACTTACATGCTTCTTTTAGTATCGGCAAAGTTCTCATGATCACCCGCTAGATGTTCTTTATACCAAGGATCCTGCTTCATACGTTTGTAGTCTTCGATGTTTCGAAAGACAACCTGACTAAAGCAATCAAAGTCGGCAATGTTCGCCATCTGAGGGTCAAACAGCTGGCTCATCAAGGCCCGAGTGGAACTTTGGTTATGGATCTGAAAGCAACAGATCATTAGATAGTGAATCTGACGCGGAGCAGTCGAGAAATAAAATGGAACGAAGAAAATTCTCACCTGAGTCCATCTCTTGACACCGTACTTGACCATCAGTTCTTTTGTCATGGGCGCAGAAACATTGACCATGTGGTGGCGATAATCTTCTTCACTCATGCCGGGCTTGCGGTAGCCACATATTGTTAGACAGAGAAACTTGTTATCAGCAGGCCCTGATGTCTCGGGGATCTCTGGATCGTTCAATATAGTCATGTTTGGGATTGGCGAATGACCCAGCTTGGCAAAGGCAAATGATTTCTTAAAATATGGAATGTAATTCAAAGCATATGGTCTACTTAAGAGATAATATGACAGTACTTTTGAATTTGGCATTCTTTCCTGCGAGGGGATATCCAAGGGGTGCATCGGCAACCCGCCCTAGCGTCGTGTCAGGCTATAGTTCTGCGTCCAAGTATCTCGGCATTTAAGTGGCGCCAGATATGAACGGGCCTATTATATTGGCACGGTAAAATCTTTAGCCCCCGCTCAAAGTTGAAATGCCTCTATAGTGATCTCAGCCAGGTATTCTGTTCACTTGAAACTAGCGGTTCACTGCGATCTCCAGACAAACCACCCGACAGTGGTCACGCCTCTACAGCTGCGCATTTTGCTACTTAACTTCTCGCCACGTAAGCTGGCCTTTCAGAGAGGGATCCTTAGCGTGGTCGATCTACATGCGGGTTCAGAATCTGCCTTCGGGGTAAACAATGGCACAATTGACCCGAGGCCGGACCTTGCAGCACATGGGAATTTTTGGCTTCTCAGACGCGCACATTCCGATAATTGCTTACGAATACACATCCCGAACTAACCCACCAACCGTGGTATACACCCAAAATGGATAGACAAAGCATAGCTATAATATATTCAGGCCCACCGACGTTGTGAAATGGCAATAAACAAACTACGATACAAAGGCAAACGCAATCAAAGCTACCCCTTAGTTAAATAAATATCCATAGTTTCGACGGTTCAAGTGACAGCAAACCACTTTTTCACGCCTCCTCTCATATCAAATCCAACTATGCCTTCTTCAGCGAGCTTTCTAAGGATCTCGTCCATGAACGGGTCCAACACCTCCTCCATAAGATGATCGCTCATTTTATCTCCATGCACTGCCATGACCACCTCCTTGGTCGAGAGCCTTCTACCCCGCGGGCCACTTTCAATTTGATGTAGAGCCCGCAGCACTTGGCGCTCACGTCGCAACTTCGCTCCCAGCTCTCCCGCAATCTTGGAATTGAGGCTTGCTATCACATCCCCATGTGCCGGGTAGCCCTTGATGCATTCATATGACTGCATTGTGCGTAATGTTTCCATCCAGGTGCCGAGGTGCTCAACTGCTGTGGTGCCCTGACCAAGCACGTTGTCCCCAGTAAACATGGCATTCTCCTCTTCTAAAATGAAGCACATATGGTCACTGGAGTGTCCTGGTGTGTGAACGGCTCGCAATGTAGCGCCCTCAACGGTGAATATTTGGCCGTCGAAGATGGGCTGCTGAGACTTGCTCGGGGTATGTTTGAAAATAAACCGCGAGAGATCTGGGTACAGTTGAATGAGATCGGGAACACCGCCGGTATGATCTCCGTGCCAGTGTGTTAGAAGGACTTCCGATAGTGAAAATCTTCCGGTAGCCAGTGTTTCTGCAACCAACCCAGCCCAGGCTGGAATGCCCTGGCCTGTGTCGATGATGAGACGCTTGGCTCCAGTACCGACAATATAGGTGTTCGTTCCTTGAAGAGTAAACTGAATAGCGTGGCATAGTTTTAGTATTCATTGATATCTTGTAAAACAAACCTGGGAATGTCGAGTTCACGAAATTCGGGCTCACCTTTCCAGGGTTCTGTCCAAGGATACGGATTACTCGTGGACTAATCTGCTCCACATCTAACAGTTTTGACATGCATTTTTGCTGGGCTTTCAAATAATCTTCAAAGGCGCAGATATTCAAGGCTTTATTGATTTGACGATAGCCTCCCTCACCCGACAACATGTTGGGCCGAGGTTCGAGGTCTTGTCTTGGTGTGAGAAGATAAAGCCTTATTTCAAATTTGAAGACAGGACTTGACACTAGTAGAGCTGAAAGCCCGCAGCTTGTGTAAGGGGCAGATAAGCATGGCCAGTAAGGGGGTGGCAAGACAATCACGCGTCTATCTCCAGAATGGAATTAGAGGTGTTAGAGAGGGCATAATTTCCCGATATAAAAGCCCGAAGTCCGGGGTAATTAGTACAGATTACAAGTTCAAGGTGAACCTCGTATTCACATCAGAATGATATTCAATCCTAGGTCAAGTATCCGTCCCTCGGTCGCAGTTTAACTATTATCGACTGTGGATAGCTCAGAATTGATCACAAGCGTAGATGACCCCTTGCTTGACTGATCCCGCTGTCTTTCCATTTCTGGAGGCGTGCGTCCATGTGTCATGGGGTTATAAAACAAATCTCATCTGGCATCAGTCAGTAACCTATTTTTCAGAGAGAGTTACGGCCATATAATGGGTTGTATAGGAACTAGTTCTATGAATCAGTTTTCAAGCATGATGCCATCCTCCATCGCCGAGTCCTCGGATGAAGCTATCAGCATTTCAGTCTGCTATTTTGGTAATGAGTTTCCCCACGGTGACATGAATGATGTGTTCCGACGGCTTCACAACCACAGCAAAAACAGACAACATCTGTTGTTAGCCAACTTTATTGAAGCCGCCACTTTGGTTATCCGGGAGGAAGTTCAGTCACTGCCGGCCAATTTAAGGGCTTCGTTTCCGCCATTTGAGACAGTATTTAGCCTCGCAAACAATGCCGACCTACGCAGTGGCCCTCTCGGTGACTGTGTGGACGGGATGCTCGTTTGTGCAGTTCAACTTGCAACCTTCATCGGGTAGGATAAAAGCCAATATAACCATCCGACAAGACTCCCGCTGACCACGTACGTCCCAGACACTATGAACGCAGCAGTAAGATCCCACTTAATTCTCAGAGTGCGGACCTGTGGGTAGCTGGTCTGGGGACTGGCCTTCTGTCGGCTGCCGCTGTTTCGCTCTCCCATACATTGTCAGATTTGCCTGTTGCTGGGTCTGAGGCTCTCCGTATAGCGTTTAGACTTGGCTTAGTGGTCAATGAGGTTTCACAAAACCTGCAGCCTTCCAACGACGCTCAAACTGGTAATAGCTGGGCATATGTTGTTCCAGGAGTTGCCCATGAAGAAGTTCAAAATGAGCTTGATGCCATACAAGAAGTTGAGGTTCGTCGCATATTTATATTTGGTCAAGGTTTCTCTTCTTACTGGCTTTGACGTCTACCCATAGGAATTCCCCATCCTGAATAAGGTGTTTATCAGTGCTTGGAGTCGAGGGTCAGTGACTATCAGCGGACCACCAGCACGACTGAAGCACATTTTCCTCGCATCTGACTTCTTGCGAGATCGTAAGTTCATTGCTCTGCCAGTCTACGGAGGTTTATGTCACGCAAGACATATCTACACGAAGGAGCATGTCGACCGCATCCTCCAATCCAAGTCAAGCAAACAGCTTGATACCAGGCTCATGCCGCGTGCTCCCTTGTTTTCGACCAGCACCGGCCAGCCGTTTCTAGCAACAAGCGCCAGTGGGCTTCTCCATAACACGGTAGAGGAATTACTGACCCAAACGATTCATTGGGACAAGGTTGTCCAGGCAATCGTACAGCGGGCAAACGATGTCAGAGTGTCCGAGTGTGTGGTACTTACGCTACGGTCGTCTTTACCCGCTCGCGACCTGGTCGAGGCGCTGAGCTTCGAGTCGAATGGATTCCAAACAACGCAAGACACTCTGGAATGGGTTTCCCAGTCTGAAAGCTTTTCAGAATGCACCAGAGGTACGCAACAAGCGAAAATTGCTATTGTTGGCATGTCGTGTCGTATGCCCGGAGGTGCGAACACCACCGACAAGTTCTGGGATGTTTTGAACGAGGGTCTCGATGTGCATGGAAAGGTCCCGGCTGATCGATTTGATGTTGGATCACACTGTGATCCCACTGGCAAGCGTGCGAACACTAGCCATACACCGTACGGCTGCTTCATTGACGAGCCTGGCCAATTCGATGCGCCTTTCTTCAACATGTCACCGCGCGAGGCTATGCAAACAGACCCTATGCAGAGACTAGCACTTGTAACAGCCTATGAAGCTCTGGAACGAGCTGGCTATGTTGCGGACCGTACGGCATCAACCGACCTACATCGTATTGGTACTTTCTATGGCCAAGCTAGTGACGACTACCGGGAAGTCAACACAAGCCAGGATATAGGGACCTATTTTATTACTGGGGGATGTCGTGCCTTTGGTCCAGGTCGTATCAACTACTTTTTCAAATTCTCGGGACCGAGCTATAGCATCGATACAGCATGTTCGTCTGGACTGGCCGCAATAAATGTGAGTTGATTCACCTTTGTTTGAGATAAATAAAACGTTCAGAAGAACTAATCAGGGCCGAAAATATGCAGGTGGCCTGCAACTCCCTTTGGAACGGAGACACGGATATGGCAGTGGCAGGGGGAATGAACGTGTTGACCAATTCGGACGCGTTCGCTGGACTGAGCAATGGCCACTTCCTATCAAGGACATCGAATGCATGCAAGACATGGGATTGCGAAGCGGATGGTTATTGCCGAGCTGACGGTGTTGCATCGCTTGTCATGAAACGGCTGGAAGACGCCCAAGCCGACAACGATAACATTCTGGGTGTCATTCTCGCGGCTGGAACAAATCACTCGGCGGAGGCAATTTCCATCACACATCCTCATGCAGGTCATCAAGCATACCTCACGCGACAGATCCTCTCCCAAGCTGGGGTGGATCCTTTGGATGTCAGTTACGTGGAAATGCACGGAACTGGTACGCAGGCGGGCGATGGTCAAGAGATTAAGTCTGTCTCTGATGTCTTCGCCCCATTAACAAATGCCAAGCGCCGCAGTCTGAAGCAGCCACTATATATAGGTGCGGTGAAGGCAAATTTTGGTCATGGTGAAGCTGTTGCGGGTACAACAGCGCTGCTCAAGTTGTTGCTCATGTTCGACAGAGAGATCATTCCGCCACATATCGGTATCAAGAACGCAATCAACCCGGCGTTTTCCAAGGACCTTGATAGAAGGAATATTCAAATACCATACCAGAGAATATCTTGGCGAAGGACTTCGGACAGGAAACGTGTTGCTGTTGTGAATAACTTCAGTGCTGCCGGGGGAAACACGAGCATTGTCATTGAAGAGCCACCCGTGCAAACCGAAGTTTGCAATCAGGATCCTCGCAACAGCCACATTATTGCAGTTTCGGCTAAGAGCAAGGTTTCGTTAAAAGGAAACCTGCAGCGCCTCATCGCCTACCTGGAGGCAAACCCGAATGTCTCACTGTCGAACTTGGCGTACACAACTACCGCTCGGCGTCATCATCATAACCACCGTGTGGCCGTGCCCACATCAGATGTGAAGCATTTAATAAGGCAGTTGAATTGTTCTCTTCAATCAGCGGAATCCCATGAAGCAATCCCCTCAACTGGACCGACGCCAGTGGTATTTGCCTTCACAGGACAGGGGGCATCTCATCGGTCTAGTAACTTGGAACTTTTCCGAGATTCTCCGTATTTTCAATTACAAGTTCGGCACTTTGACACGCTGTGCCAGGTTCAGGGATTTCCATCCATCATTCCTGTCATTGATGGAAGCTATCCTGAGGACCACGCGCACTCACCTACAGTCACACAGCTTGCACTTGTATGTGTTGAGATGGCATTGACAAAATACTGGGAGTCACTAGGTATCAGACCGGATGTTGTGGTTGGTCACAGCCTGGGTGAGTATGCGGCTTTGCACGCAGCAGGCGTGCTGTCTGCCAATGATACAATTTTCCTTGTTGGTCAGCGAGCTAGGATCCTGGAGAGGAAATGCCAAGCTGGAAGCCACAAAATGTTGGCAGTCCGAGCCTCGCTCGAAGAAGTGGTTGTTAAAGTAAATGGGAAGCCATTTGAGATCGCGTGCCTCAACGGACCCAGAGACACAGTTCTGAGCGGAACAGTTGGCGAAATTGAAGCACTGATGGCGGAACTTGAAATCTCTGGGATCAAGTGCCTTCAACTGGATGTGGCATTTTCGTTTCACTCCAAGCAAATGGATCCTATTCTCGACGAGCTGGAAGATATGGCTAGGACAGGGGCAATCTTCCATCCTCCAAATCTACCCATCATCTCCCCTGTGCTCGGCAAAATCATATTCGATGAGAGGACAATCAATGCCAATTATATATGCCGAGCAACGAGAGAGACCGTCAATTTCATGGGCGCCGTGGAAACGGCACTCCGTATCTCAACGGTTGACGAAACAATGGCGTGGATTGAACTGGGACCACATCCCGTCTGTGTTGGATTTGCACAATCGATCATGTCACCGATAGGTGTTACAGTTCCATCCCTCCGTCGAGGCGAGAATAATTGGCAGACTCTCTCACAATCCCTGGCTCTGCTTCATCGCGCTGGTGTAGAAGTGAACTGGAACGAGTTCCATCGGCCCTTCGAAAAAGGCCTGCGGCTCTTGGACCTGCCTACGTATGCCTGGAATGAGAAGAACCACTGGATACAATATAACGGCAATTGGGCTCTCACCAAAGGCAACATTCCAGATGGAATTGAGAACAAAACACTTTCAACGACGATTCCCGCCATTCATACACGACCTACGCCCATCTCCAGCCTACGAACATCCCTAGTTCACAGGGTTATCGAAGGGAACTTCTCTGGGGTAGCTGGACGAGTTATCGTTCAATCAGATTTGATGCAATCGGACTTTTTGGCTGCTGCATGGGGACACAAGATGAACGGGACCGGTGTGGTGACTTCAGTAAATCTCGACGCTTATGCCTAAACTTGACGATCAGTCTGCTAATGATTCTTGCAATTTCTAGTCGATACATGCGGATATTGCATTGACACTGGGAAAACATCTCCTGCATAATCTGGATTTAAAGAACGACAAGAGTGTCCTTGATATGGAAATATCGAACCTTGTCGTGCGTGAAGGCTTAGTGGCACAAAAGAAGACTGACACGCCGCAACTCATTCAGATCTCTATCAGTACATCTGATATTAGATCGGGGATAGCATTCATTGAGATTCACAATGCCTCTAGTGATGGGCTCTCGCTTCTGGACAATGATCCTATCGTGACAGCCCAGGTTGTCTATGGAAGCGCAAAGACCTGGCTCTCTAGTTGGGTGCCATTCCTCCACTTTGTTCAAGGTCGAATCGAGACGTTGTCACAACTGGCTGACGATGGTCTGGCAAACAGACTCTCGCATAACATGGTATATGCACTTTTTGCCGACAAATTGGTTGACTATGCAGAGAAGTATCGCGGCATGCGCTCTGTGGTACTACACGGACTCGAGGCTTTCGCCGATGTTACCATCAAGGCAACTGATATGAGTGGAACGTGGACGGTGCCTCCTTTCTTTATTGATAGCGTGTTCCACTTGGCTGGCTTCGTCATGAACGTTTCGGACACTATGGACACAAAGAACAACTTTTGTGTCACCCCTGGCTGGGGATCCCTTCGCATGGCTCGCCCGCTGGTGGCTGGAGCCAGTTATCGATCTTATGTGAAGATGATTCCTACTGCCGAGGACGCATCAATTTATCTAGGTGACGTCTACGTACTGCAAGGCGATGAAATTGTGGGTGTCATGCAGGCTATGAAGTTCCGTCGCTACCCCCGCGTGCTACTGAATCGCTTTTTTTCGTCTCCCGACACCAGATCCAGTCTCATGAGTGGTGCAGATGTTCCCGATACTGGCAAGCTTGCTCATTCGGGGCTTTTGCCTTCTTCTTCGTCTGCTGCAGAAGTCATCAGATCAAACGGGGGCTCACAGTCAGCCGCAGAATCACCAATGAAAGAGAGCTCAATGGTTGCTCCGGCAAACTGTTTGCCTCTTCAACAAATTGCTGTCGATGCAATAGGCAGCTCTTCTACGAGTAGTACTGTTGGTAAAGCAATAGCACTGGTGGCTCATGAAGCCGCTATGGAGCCGTCTGATTTGACAGATGATGCCACGTTCACTAGTCTCGGTGTCGACAGCTTGATGAGTTTGGTCATCGCTGAACGACTACGAGAGGAGTTGGGCATTTCCGTCAGCGGGAGCCTGTTTTTAGAATACCCAACTGTTGGGGATTTGCGAACTTGGTTGGCGGAATATTATGGTTGATTCATCGTCTCACGAGGTAAAGTCTGTCATTTCGGATCTATATACTTGATTTGCTTTTAGTCTACATCTTTTATCTGTTGGTTCTGTGTCTTTTTATATCCATGCTTCTATTCAACTCTCTCTAGTAATCCTCATCTATTCTCCTCAGACTTTGATACTATCCTAGTATATATTGTTCCCTGAAGATCTCTGTCATAATACACATTTGTTACCTCGCTGAAAATAACATGGTTTGTCCCATCTTGTGGTCAATCAAATCCTCGCGACATGACATGTAATAAGACCTGGAAAGCTTATATCTGCCACGACCCGCCAAAATGGCGCACAAATTCCATTTCGCACGCACTTCCTTATGTACTTCAAGCACATCTGTCTGGTCGAATGTTGCTCGGAAGACACCGAACAAATTTCATGAATATTTCAATGGTCTTTGCTTGGATTGCATGAAGAACCATCTAAACGAAGATTCCGAGTACTGGCGGAAGGATGCCCGCGACTCAGACGATGAAAACGACGGTTCTTATCGCATTTTCCACGGCGAGCCAACGTGGTATTTCAGCTTTCTGGGTCGTCAAGTGAGAAACCGATATGGAAAAAATGAGAAAGACGAGGGAAGATGTATATCTGCTACTGATTGAATCTATTTGCCCCGGGTTTTGCGACCCAGCCTTCATATTGATTAGTTATACCATCACTCTTCCCATCTGAGTCCAGCTAACTACCAACCCTGCTCCGGACCTTGCAGGCCCCTGTCTTTTTATTTGAGATCTTCATGTCCTTCCTTCGGTTCAGCAAGCTGCTAGGTACAAATATTAAGGACTTATTGATCGATGCTCTCTCTGCTTATGTAGTTAAGCAAAGCAAATTGAGACCGCGCAAAAGTTAGAACGCCGCTGCCAGCTATCATGCTTTCTTGCATTGAGTGGCATGAGTTTCCTTTAGTTACAGAAGGGCTATAGACAATCTACTTGTGTGAGCTATCCAAAAATTGGCAGTAACTGCCTTGCGCAGTTCTCGCAAATACAGTGGTGGCCACTGTGAGATTTTTCGCATCTATGATACGTTGTATTGCCTGATGTTTCGAGTGCACACAACATACTACTCGTAAGTCTTTACAAAGCCATGAGACTTCACATTAAATTCTTTCTTGTAGGTCGCAATATTTACCAACCACGC
>ERZ1673737.2673-NODE-2673-length-14592-cov-4.377382_pt1 | contig 14592 bp, 10 predicted proteins | sample MGYA00580211_ERZ1673737 | MGnify/ENA primary metagenome ERZ1673737 (study PRJEB41218, sample SAMN15661789) | gut metagenome | host: Homo sapiens | place: Canada: London | collected 2015-08-20/2019-03-30 | study: EMG produced TPA metagenomics assembly of... | reverse complement strand
GTTTGCGCATGGGGCTTGAGGTGGCCGGGATCATCTCCGTGTTTACACTTACAGCATGCAATAGGGTTTCTTCCAGCCCAGCTCATTCTGGATGTATGAAGCAGTCTCCGTTTGGACCACGAAGCTAGCCAAGCTGAGTAGGAGGAATCCCGATGCAATCATGTATTTCTTGCGAGTCGCTTGGGCGGCATCGTGTTCCGGGCTCTTCCTCCGGATGGTTGGGCGTCTGGGCTGGTGCAGCATGGGTCGGCCTTCCGTGTCACCATTTCCAAAGCTTGAGCGGGGTAACCGACCATGGCGTTCATTTTTGAGCAAGGGTTGTTGCGAGCGGCCATCCGTGGGTCGGTGCAATGGGGGGCGATTGACAACCATCTCGTCGTCCGAGTCTTGGGAGTCGTGGACCGTGTCCGGGGTTGAGATCACCCGCGGCTCTGAGAGCTCAATATTATCTGAAGCCACAGTGTCGTTGGTGGGGGTGTCGCTAATCGTCTTGATTATTGCATAGAATCCTCCGTGGTCAAAGGGATTCTTGTCCGATCTACTGTCCTTGCGAAAGATAACAGATAAGAGGCCGAGGTCAAGGGGCGAGCAGATGAGGTGGCTGAATCACGGTTTTCGACGAAATATAACGCATGAGACCAGCTCCCATGTGCTCTGGCTCTGGCTCTAATGTACCACTCCGTTCGCAGGGTATGGTTACATGCGATCCAGGAACAGATCGAGGGATCGGGGATTTGGGAATAGGTCTGAGATGAAGTTGACAGCAAATGCAAGCCAGTGGGAAACGAATGTCGGGATCAATTGAATATGAAATGGAGTGTGAGAAAAGACAATCCAACGTCAAAGGCGTTGCATGGTCGCCTTCAGCGGTCGTCACAGGGGTCCCGCTTTGGATATGCACGTGATGTACAAGGGGGCGCACGTCAAGCCATACTGGGACTAGCGCGGTTTCATTATGTCATGCCTTGGCATTCTCCACGGTCTCACGAGATACGGAGTACTGGGAGCCAAGACCTTTATTTAGATCAGAAGGCTCAGTCAGGTTTCTTAGGCAGCTGACCCATTTAGTCCCATATCACGGAGTACAGTGTACACCTCGCATGAACTGAAACGGTGTTAGCTCTATACATCTATCTCGCTAGCTCTGCCTCATCTTGCGGCTATATTCTTGATCTATGATACTGCTTATGGGATGCAACGCCGGCTTGGGGTGGTGTGTGGTTGTCGTGCTGAACCTCTTAAAATGAAATATGTTCATTGCTATCAATTCAAGCCCCCATATGAAAGATGCTATGATGCTATGAACAGCCCCCACAATATCTCTGGACAGTGCCCTAGCCTACTTAGGCCCATACAGAGCCTTCTGAGTATCATAAGTATACTTCAGATCCAGATGCCAATAATTCGGTGAGTTAGACTTAGCAACAAGCCAAGCCTCATCCAAAGCCCGAACAACTTCCTCAGGCAAAGGACCCTTCTGAAGATCAGCAAGGTTGGTCTCGAGCTGGCCAAAGCTGCTAACACCAACGAGGACGCCGTCACGGCCACCATTGTCCATTCTCAGGGCAGAGTGGTGGCGCACCCAGCGAAGAGCCGTCTCCAGCAAGGTGAGACCGTGCTTCTCCACAACAGGCTCGATCAGACTCAGGGCTTCGAAGGTCGCATCTCTGAAGTAGCGGTTGCGGTAGTTGGTGCCGGTGGAGCTGGCATCGCTGTACCTGCCCTCAGCGGGGATATCGCGTGTCTTGTATTTTCCGGAGAACAGACCGCCGGCTAGAGGGTTGTAGATGACAATGTCGAGGCCGTACCGGTGACAGGCAGGGACTAGTTCCGTCTCGATATTGCGAGCTATCATGATATAATTGCGTCAGTCGAAAACTGTCATGGTAATTGAAGGAAAGGAGAGATATCGAAGGAAGGAATAGAGGAGATACTCACTAATGGCATTGTACATAGCCTGGTAGATAGTAGGACGTACCCATCCATTGGCAGCACAGAGCGTGCAGATCTCAGCAACTTCAAAGGCCGTAAAGTTACTCAGACCAAGCTGAACAAACTTGCCCTCCTTGTGCAGTTGATTAACAGCCTCGAGAGTCTCAGCAAATGGGGTTGCACGATCAGCAGCATGCAGGTAGAAAATATCAACTGTATCAGTCTGCAGCTCCTTCAGAGAAAGCTCCAAGTTCTCACGGAGGATGTCTGGCTTGTGGAAGCCGGGTTGGTGCGGGTACCATTTGGTAGCCAGAGTCAAACCGCGCGACTTCCAGTTCGCCTTGGCTGTGAAAGCCTCCTGCTCTCCGTCAATGTAGATGCGAGCGGTGTCGACTTCATTGAAGCCCTGCTGCTGGAAGTAATCGAGGCATTTGTTGTACTCGTCGAGCGAGGTGATCCGGGCGCCCTTGGCCTCAGAGGGACCAAAGGTCATCAGCCCGAGAATCACTCTCGGCTTGGGGTTCTGTGCAATGAGAGGCATAGTGATCGTCGATGTGTTGAGAAGAGTTGGAGGTCAAGCGGAGATGGCGGGGCTGCGGAGGACCCCGATAACTGGTAATTGCGGGCGGCCTTCGTATTCATTCCTCGTATTTTCTTAGCCTCTACACACCTCTTGTATTTTCAAAATGAGCCCTCAAACGTCTCTTGAGCGGCGATACGACGTCAAGGAAATATGTACGCTCAATCCGAGAAAAGGCGAGCGGAAGTATAGCATCTTGATCATCAACCCCAACACCTCCACGCACATGACAGAAGCATTGAAGCCAATCCTGGCTAGCATGAACTATACCGATGTCCACTTTGAATACTTTACTGCTCCAGACTCTCCCGTTCAGGTCAAAGGAGTCAAGAATGAACCAATCGCCAGCATCAACAACGCCGAAGAATCCTGCAGTTCGGCATTGAACTGTTGGTCCGTAAGGGAACTGGTTCCATACTACGATGCCTTTCTGGTAGCATGCTATTCCGCACACCCATTTGTCGGCCAGCTGAGGCAAGACATCCAGTCAACGGAAGAGAACAACCCAACAACGCGAAACAAATATGTCACTGGCATCTTCGAAGCATCCATCACCGCTGCCCTTTCTCTGGTTAGTGGATTCGCATTGGAAAGACCAATCAATCCCGCAGAGAGATTGCATAAATACCAAGAAAAGGGCAGCTTTGGCATTGTCACGACCGGCTCCCCGTGGAAGGATGAGCTTATCCACGGCGTCCAGGGCGCATTAGGATACGGGGATCGAGACGGGAGCTCGATGCATTTTGCAGGTGTTGAGACCACCGGTCTGTCTGCCATTGAACTACACACCACAGACCCAGAGGAAGTTCGACAGAGGATCGTCGAGGCCACTCGCAATCTACTTCGGAACTCTGAGTCTCGTGTGAAGGCTGTTTGTCTGGGATGCGCTGGTATGGTGGGTATGGAAGAGGCTGTGCGAGAAGGATGTGAGCAGGAATATGGAATTCTAGAGGGTGGTCGAGTGCGCATCGTAGATGGGGTGGTTGCAGGCGCAGGAAACCTCATTACGGCCTTGAAAGCTGGATTCTGAGTGGTATGTATACCAAGGGTTGAGACTTTGGAGAGACGAGTCCTTAAAATTGGTGCATAGCTAGTTTAATCAGCAAGAGTATAGCTTTCAATCATCTAAACATCCTTTACTGTATCTCTATACGTCAACATTATATGTTGTGTTGATGCAAACTTCTGCCTAAGGCGACGATCTCGGCCAAAAAGTTCCCCGCGCCAACGCGATACGCGTTGAGAGCTGCAACACTCGACGGCTTTTGCGCACGAAAGATGCCAAGGTTTGTGGACTCCCCCAACTAATCAAATATTTCAAACTGTGTCTCTCGCTGGAATAGAAATGCTAATACTGGCGGAATGGCAGAGAAATCATCACAATCCAAGCTGGCCAGTGCGGCAACAACGGTATGTGGCATACGTCTGCGAGCTCCTCAACGAAATACCTGGCCCTGCGCTGTCGATTGATTTCGAAGAAACCCAAGAAAAAGTGGACTAGGTTGCTAACATGCGGTCGGTTTAGTCGGTAGCCAGTTCTGGCAGCAGCTGTGCCAGGAGCATGGAATCAGCGCAGATGGAAACCTAGCGGATTTTGCGACAGAGGGTGGTGATCGCAAGGATGTTTTCTTCTACCAGGTGTGTTTATGGGAGCATGAACTATATCCCTCGGCCGGTGGCTCAACGCTAACGACGTTGATAGAGTGACGATACCCGATACATTCCCCGAGCGATTCTCCTCGACCTAGAACCCAGAGTATGCGAGCAGGTTCCCTGATATACCCTGCAACAGGTCACTAAAACGCCCTTTCTAGGTACTCAATGGTATCCAGACCGGTCCCTACAAGAACATCTATAACCCCGAGAACTTCTTCATCGGACAACAAGGTATCGGAGCCGGAAACAACTGGGGAGCTGGATATGCAGCTGGCGAGGGTATATCAGAGGAGATTTTCGACATGATCGACCGAGAAGCGGACGGAAGTGACTCATTAGAAGGATTTATGCTTCTACACTCCATCGCCGGAGGTACAGGTTCAGGACTGGGCAGTTTCATTCTGGAACGCATGAACGATCGCTTCCCCAAGAAGCTCATCCAAACATACTCCGTCTTCCCCGATACGCAAAACCCTGATGTTGTTGTCAGTCCTTACAACAGCTTGCTCGCCATGCGGCGATTGACTCAAGATGCCGACTCCGTGGTTGTCCTCGATAATGGCGCTCTATCACGGATCGTTGCTGACCGGCTTCATGTGCAAGAGCCTTCATTCCACCAAACCAACCAGCTGGTATCGACAGTGATGTCGGCATCTACTACCACACTACGATACCCCGGATACATGCACAACGACCTTGCGGGGATCATTGCCTCACTCATCCCAACCCCGCGCAGCCATTTCCTTCTCACATCATACACCCCATTCACTGGCGCCAACATCGACCAAGCCAGGACAGTGCGAAAAACAACCGTTTTGGATGTGATGCGTCGTCTCCTACAGCCTAAGAACCGAATGGTCTCTATCAACCCTAGCAAGTCCAGCTGCTACATCAGTATCCTCAACATTATCCAAGGTGAAGCGGACCCGACCGATGTGCACAAGTCACTCCTACGCATTCGAGAGCGTCGTCTCGCGTCTTTCATCCCCTGGGGCCCAGCCAGTATCCAAGTGGCACTGACCAAGAAATCTCCATACATCTCGGATCCCGGCCACCGCGTCAGCGGCCTCATGCTAGCCAATCACACCTCCGTGGCAACCCTCTTCAAGCGCATCGTCCACCAATATGACCGATTCCGCAACCGCAATGCCTTCCTGGAACAATACAAAAAGGAAGCGCCATTCTCCGACGGACTGGGCGAGTTCGACGAAGCGCGGGCGGTAGTAATGGATCTAATCGGCGAGTACGAAGCAGCAGAAAAGGAGAATTACCTAGACCCAGATGCCGGCAAGGCAAATGAAACCGGAGCATGATTTGGCATTGGATTGGAAAATTGTTTCATTTCTAGCTTTCCCGCCAATTTGCTTTCTCCTGTCTCCTTTTTTTTTACTTTTTCGTTGGGGCAAGGGGTTCGGGCGCATGGGCGTTTCCAATTTTCTCTCGCTTTACATATCAAACCAATGCACACCTCCACATTTGAAATGGAACACGTAGCCCCGGTAAATCAAGTCAACGTGTGATTGCGATGTGACCCAGTTCGGCACATGTGCAGTAAGGCTAGGCGAATGTGAGATAGACAGAGAAATTGGGTAGCGGGATCGGCCTCACTTTAGGCATTGGGTCTTGAAGTTAGTTAAACGGAGCCACTAACGTTACCCGACTTCCTGGAATGGCTTTGATCCCGTGCGCATTGCATTTACCGATAGCTTCGGCTGCAGAGACTTGGCTGCGAGTTGCTCGTATTGGACACTTCACCTGTTTTTTACCTCTCTCTTAGGTCATAGCTCCACTTACACTGTGGCCTTACACTGTGGCTTTAATGTGATATCCAGGATCTGTAAATATAATGTACGTCGGTAGTGGAGATACGGGAAATATGGGAGATATGTGAGATATGCGAGATATGTGAGATGTGGGTAGATGATGCAGTACTGCAATACCTACTATTGGGTGTTCTGGTTATACCGCCGTAGACGCAGGAATATCGGATGAACCTGTTGCCACTTGAAATGGGTGGCGGACACTGAGACGGAAGTATTTTCGGGGGGGTCACCTATAAGCATCACGTGTATAGTTATCCCTGAACATAGAGGTATAGGCCCGAGACACAGATAGGAGACTATACGGACTAGTCCACTGTATTGTCTATAGTGTAATTGTAATCTATATCTAATACTCTACTCTACTAATTACTTATCGAACCTTCTGGGAATCTCCACTTTACCTCATTCCGTCACCCCCAGTCGCCTCACTGACTCAGCCTTCTGTGGCTTTCTCCCGTCTGTTCCGATCCCTATATATACCCCTTCTGCAGGTACTCCCTTCTTCTTCCCCCTTTACGACTTTGCCGTCTTCCTTCCTACACTCCCATCAATACAAGCAACTCCGATCTAGACTTGATCTACTTCCCCTCGCCCCCCAACGCATCTCCGCACTTGGCTCGGCGCTTATTAAACTCCCCCAAAGACCACCCAACAACCCCCTTCGAGAGTACCACCAAACAACCAGGCGCCTCGCCTCCTCCTTCTCTCTTCCTCAGTCGGTTACTCTCCAACCGGCCTCTCCAACTCTCTCGACCGTCACTCTACAAATCACGACAATGCCTCCCCGCAAGCCCCGTTGCAACTTCAAGGAGTGCAAGGAAGCCGCCCAGCGCATCGTCGGCGACTGCAGCTTCTGCGCTGGCCACTTTTGCTCTAAACATCGCATGCTGGAAGCACACTCCTGCAGCGGGTTGGAGGACTGCAAGAAGGAGAGCCATGCTCGTAACGCTGATAAGCTGAACAGCGAGCGGACTGTTGTTGTGAAGGGCGTATGAGGGATATCATAATGCGAGTGGAGTTGAGTGAAATAGGACGGGGTCTGTTTCTTGGAACAGCGGGACTGTTCTCTGTTCTTTGTGCCTGAACAGGACACACAGGACAGATGGGGCTATCTCCCCGTCTCCACCCCATCCTCATCTCCAACTCCGTCTCCGCAGGTGTCGCCTCGCCTTCTTGTTGCCTTTTTTCCCCGTTTTGTCTCTCGCAGTGATCTCGGATTTAGCGCGGTGTTTCGTTCTACTTGATCTTGGATTTCTTGGAGATGAGTTGTTCTGGTTTGGTTTGATCTATATCTAGATCTATACTCTGTTTGGGGTCATTTGCATGGCGTTGTTATCTGGTGTCGTCTCTACTATTTATCTCTTGATCTACTGCCGTCTTGCATTTAAGGCTTGACTTCTTTTCGGGAACTGCTTATAATAGAGCTCCTGCGGGTCTTCGTTTTAGCCTCGAAATATACATATCTTTTCAATTATTTCGTTCAGAATACTATATTGTATACACCACACCCACATGATATAGTAGACACAAAGTAGATATCATGTGGTCCATGTACATGATCCACCAGATCACGGGTTTTACATCTACACCTGACTAAAGGAACTCCTTAAAACGGGAAATTGAAACATTGGTAAAAGTACAGAATGCAGGTACTGGTTTGTATCTAAGCCTTAAGCTCCATGCATTGAAATCCATTGAAGCCCAAACAACCATTTAACCCGGTCCAATCTTGGGCCTGTAATTAGTTAGCAGACACCCATGTAAGTGAAACAAAGCAACAAAGAAACAAAGAAAAAGAAAGACATACATATCGTGATGCTCACTCAACCGACTGAGATACTTATTCAGTTCCTCAACCCGCTCTTTATGAGTCTTGACGCCTTCCCGCTGAAGTCGTTCATGTAACTAACCCAGTAAGTCAGTTGAAGATATCCAACAAAGCCACATCAAGCCAAACGCTTTCATGAAAAGAAAGGAAAAGAGAAATAAAAAGAAAGAGAAACATACCCGTTTCCGCCGAATCTCCTCATACTTCCTCTCCGTCTCAGTCTTCCCACCCCCAATCTCGCGCTCCTTATCACCATCGTCATTGTCATTATCATCGCGCTTCTCCACTTTAGAATCAGTCGGCGTTGCGGGATCACTCGTCTCAACAGCCGATTTCTGCGTCACATCACCAGTCCCAGGAGTCCCAGAACCCTCCTCCTTCTTCTTCGAACTCTTCTTCTTTTTCTTCTCTATCCGTCCTCCACTAACCTTGCTCCCCTTGAGCTTGAGCTTGCCGCCACCGATGGAGTACTCGTCGCCCGCCATGAGTGGGTCGAATTGCGTTTGGATGTCGGAGCGTTAAGGAGGATGACGTGTGCTCTTCCTTGTTTTTTATTGTTTTCTTCTTTTTGCGTTTGGCGGTGTGGCTTTTTGAAGATGGGCGGAGATGGGGACCGCTGGAGTTGCGCGTGCGGAATAAGAGAGCGGTCGGCGGTCGCTTTGGTTTTGATATTGGTTTTCGGGTTTCGGAGTTATAGGTAAGGTTGATTTTGGGGGTTCGTTCTTCGTAGATGATACGACTTGGGATTTGCTTGAGTTGGGTGTTGGAAACGGAGTGAGTTGGAGTTGAGGTTGGAGTGGGCCAATCAGAGGCGGTGGGAACTTTTCTATAGACCAGCTAGAGGAGCTATAGACCACGCTCAGTTACATTTGCGGAAGATCAAGTGTGTCTGGATAATTGTTTCAATATTCTATCATTATTTTATCGTAACATAGACCCTGCTAATCAAAAGGAATTGGGCGCAAGTTTGATCCACCCATACGCTTGCGCATCTCTGCGCCCGCAGCCACGGTACTGGGTACCTTGATACCACAGCAGTCGCCAAACCAGTCCGCGCTGTCGTGTCCATGATCGTGGCCGTGGGCATGGTCGTGGCCGTCATGCTCAATATCGCCTTCGGAGGGATCACTCATGCCTTCAGCGGCAGGCAATAGGCTCCCAAACAAGAAGTGTTGCATGATAGGAAGCTTTCCAAGCACTTCCTTGACGAACATTTTCTTCATACCGCTCTCGACCTTGAACCAATTTTTGGCTCCGGAGATATCGTCCAGCATGGGACTGTGCCAGCGTAGACCCTTGACGGTCTTGACACTATCGACCCACCGAACTTGGTCCAAATAGAGATAATTATCACCCTCCTCATCCAATGTAGCTGTATTGTGGATACCCAATGGAGTGATATACCCATGGCCGACTAATTGACTGGCGCCAAATAAGAACGGAAGGAAATGATAATCATCCAGGCCCCACACACCATGTGAACCAGCAGGCTCGAGGTAGTAAGTGGACTGTATTTCGCGCATGAGATGCATGTACTCGATATAGACCTTGACCACCACGGCAGGGAAGTCCGAGGCAGGGAGGAGACCGAGCTGGTACAGACATAGCAGCCACATCATGAAGTTCAATTCATGCCCCGAGCCATAGTCAATTCGGTCTTTTGATCCCAGAGAGTTAATCAGGTATGTGGAGGCCTCCTCGGTTGCAGCGGTATCTTTCAGCCCCAGGATATTGGTGTGCCATGAGGCGCTCTGGGAGGCAACATCGTCGAACAAGGTACGGAAAGCGGGATTACCGAACCGCGATCCACCTTGGTCAATTGCAGGGTTTCTGGTCAGGAGGGCCCGGATCTGAGTTACGACCGAGAAGATCTTGGAGATGGATTCGGACTGGGGCTTTTTCTGAAGGTCGGTGACAGAGTGCCCGCGGACGGAATCGGCTAGTCCGAAGACAAACGCAAGTACTAGATTGTAGGTTGGTGAAGAGAGAAAGAGTTCATGATCCTTGGGGGAGAGGATCCGACGAGTTGGATGGCGATACTGGTGGGCGGAGAGGTCTGGAGGAGAAGGGAGAGGAGGGGTTGTTGGGGTTGGGTCTCGGGCGTTGGTCTGTGGCCGGCGGTTATTTGACCGCAACTCTGAAAGCTTCTTGGAAAGATCGACCTTCCCAGGAGAGGTCTGTGATGCCATGCTTGTATGTTTGTTGAGCGAGGAGGGGAGAAAGGTGGCGATCAACAGATGGCATAAAACAGCTCTGACCGCCTACCCAAACAGAACATGACGCCATTTGTTAGGGTTCTGATAAGTGGTGACTCTTTCGTGCTAGAAGAGATGTTGACTTGAACATCTACACAGATCATGGAATCATTTCCACCCAGCTCTTGATCCATCATCAATTCATAGTGATCTACCGATTAAACCCAAGTGGGTTGCAGTGGACCCTTCCCCAGAATCACGTGCGGAGATCAATGCACGCTTTGCGCGAGGTCACACCGGCACAGTGCAGTCAGAGCAGCGCTGATTGACACTAACAGATACCAGAACTTCGAAATAAGGTAGACAGATCGCACTCTGTCTCACTGTGAGCACCGCATAGCAAAATCCACTTTTCGTTTTCGCAAAAGGAGTCCCTGGTGCCTCAGTGCATAAACACGGTCCCTCTTCCCTCGGGATTGGACAAAACAGTCCGACTGATTAAATGATCACGCCATAATGAATACATTTGATTCGCCTCCGACAGGCCAGAACAACGGAGCTAGAAGCATCCAGTCCTCTCGTTCGCCTACCAACACCGATTCAGCCCTGTCCTCTTCCGTCGGCAGTGCCCGGTCCCACTCAAGCTCTTCCCGAACGCATGCACGCCCTTCGAACCAACAACAGAGCTCTCAATCCACCGAAGCCACTCCGATTAACGCGGCTGATTTCGCGAGGCGCAACTATCAATATACCGAGCGGGCCGAAAGCACCCAACACAAGAACCTACACCCAGATAACGCAAACACCGGCAATGGCACCAACCAGTCGACTAACCAGGACTCACCACCCAAGCCCCAGCAGTCCTGGTATAGCAAATTAGCAGACCGATACGGCAGCCTCGAACTGGAAAACAAGGGCAGCGTTGCGCGTGACCATCTTGCATTAGGTACAAACTACACGCAACTACAACCTTCAGACATACCTCCAAAATTAACAAGATCAACAGAACGAACCTTCCTAGCATGGATGCGCACCTCTCTAGCCTTTGCCTCAATCGGCATCGCAGTAACCCAACTATTCCGCTTAAATAGTGCCAACACAAATACAAACCCAAATGCCTATAACATAAATGGTGCCAACCCGGCCATCCTCCCACCGAACCTCTCATACGACTCAGCCGCATTCCACACATCATCCGCCTCCGCCCGTCTCCGCAGCGTGGGCAAACCCCTCGGCTCGACATTCATCGGCGTCTCGATCCTCATTCTGATAGTTGGCTTCCACCGCTACTTCGAGAGCCAATATTGGATTATCCGCGGGAAGTTCCCTGCTAGTCGTGGCAGTATAGCGCTTACGGCATTTGTGGCTGCTGCGCTGATTATTGCTGCGCTTGCGGTTATTTTAGCTGTTTCGCCCGGTGCTGTGGAGGGTTAATTGCATATTAGTTACTGTATAGGTGGATTGAACAGTGGGCAGGTTATTCATCTTATCTCGTTGTGCATCTCCTCATTCGGCGTTCATAGCATCTTTGCGTCTTTGGATTGTATTCTGCTGCTTTATACATACGTTAGGATGGACTTTCATCTTTAGGTCATTTCTTACTTGAGAGATATTTGTCTATTGCGCTCCTGTACGCTTACCTTCTAAGTTGAAAATTTCAAGGCTCTTTTCAAGGCTCTTATAAATACAGCATAAATACTTCAGCTGAATATGATACGGTTAGACAGACTACTGACATCCATGACATCTTCACTTTCGAATAGCGCAACTCGTATCATAAAACGTTGCTAACAATCCACCATAACCTACAGACAATATCTACAAGACCAAACCAGCGAATAGAAATGTTTAGTTCTTTTCTGTCATAAGAGTCCCAGATCCACCGGCACCAGACCAGTCTAGGTACAATGTAGGAAGCAGGAAAAGAGACAGGGGAAAAGCCGCAAGATTGACGGGAGTATATCGACAAGGATGGGGGGAAGAAGTGAGGATAAGAGAAAAGACAGAGGACAACATGGCTTGCAAACAATGCGAAGCAAGAAATCAGAGAGAAATAAGGAGCAGAGCAAGAACCGGAACCGAAACCGCCTAAATACAATGCGTTTATCGCGGGCCGAGCTTGTCCAGGGCGCGGGCACCCTGCTCCTGCCACTCCTGCTTGCTCACCCACATATCTTCCTTGTCGGCGATCTAGAGGGATGGTGTTAGTAGGGCTCTGGGTGAAAGGCAACGGGGAAGATAGGCATACCAGGTTGGCAAGTACGGCACCACCCAGGAAGACCATGTGTCTCCGTCGAGGGGGATCTTCGATGCGGACCTTGAATTTCTAGGAGATCATTAGCCAATTTCATACGTTGTTCTGTGTGTTAATTGAACGTACGTTCAGACGTTCTGGGTCTCCACCCAATACCCGAGTAAGCCAGAGCTGCTTCAGCTCCTTCTCCAACCGCGAGGGCAGACCGGGGTACATGCTGCTACCACCACTGAGCACAATGGCCTTGTATAGACTGGAACGAACATCGACATCGGCACCCTGGATACAGTTGAAGAGCATCTCAGCAATACCGGGCTGGTCAACATCAACCAAGTGCGGCTGGAACAGACACTCGGGAGCCTCGAAGCGTTCGCTGCCGACGCGGATGACACGGCCGTCGGGGAGGGTGTACGACTCGACAAGAACGGTGGTATCCTCGGACAGCTTCTTGTCCAACTCGAGATCGTAAGAGACGTAAGCGAGCTTCTCCTTAATCTGGCGCACGGTCTCGAAATCGGCGGTTCGGTTCAGCGCATAGCCGCGGCGCAGGAGGAGCGCAATCAGGTTGCGGGTGACATCGCGGCCGGCAACATCCAGACGGCGGATGTGGTGGTTTAGCACGGTCGACTCGTACACGGGGATAATGTGCGTCACACCGTCACCGGAATCCACAACCACTCCGCTGCTCAGACCTATAGCACCCCCGTCAGTATTATCACCGGAATCGGTTCCACTTTCGCACTACATACCCTGGGCATACAGTGCCAGCACCGCCTGGATCGCCACATAGACACCACCGAATCCATAGCCCTCCAGCATAACCTCAGCCATCTGCTCGCGGTTCTTGAGCGGGTTCATCGGGGGTTCCGTGAGGAGAATCTTGCGACCCGCAGGGTCGATCTTCATCTTATCGTAAAAGGTGTAATTCCATAGATGCTGCATGTCGTCCCACTTCTTGACAATTCCATTTTCCATCTAGAGCAGCGCGGGTTAGGCATCGACAACAACGTCTGCGGAGACGGCGGGGTATGACGGTGAGGGACAAGTCTGTAGACATACAGGATAGCTGATCTGGAGCATAGATCGTGCGGCAGCGGCTTCATCTCCGCACATGATATCCTTGAGGACAAAGTCGTTTGACTGCTCCTCCGTTCGCAAGATGGGCCGCCCCACTATCGAGGGGAACTGGTGCTCTGGGAAGTTCTGACAGGAATATGAATTAGAGAAGATTATCACAGTGTTGAGAAGGCTATGCGACATACCTGGGCGGCATAGCCGACCTTGAGGAAACCAGTTCCTCCATCGAGCACTGCAGAGTGGTTAGCTTATTAGCTTGGGAAGCTGGGACACGGTAGCCTGGGAAGGTGTACCAATGGGCATATCCGCCATATTGAAGGAATTGGAAATGTGACAAATGAGGTGGGAGTGTCGGGGAGTGAAGTTCTGGGAGCTCCCAAGAAGAGCGGAATTGGAAGGGTTCAAGGGAGGAGAGTTGGGGATGTTTGAAGTCGAAGCCGACGACGGACGGAGCATCATAACTTACGTGACCATACCGTACCTGATATTCCCCCCACAACTGGGGGCGAGCCGCAGGTATGACCATACGTGACGGCATCAACACATTTTCAGGCTGAACAAGCTCCAAAAGACGAAGCTGAGGGGGAAATTGAGGTTATTTGGACTCGTGAATTTGTGAATGGTTGTGAATAGTGGGGTGGGATGGTTGTATGCATTCAATTTGACATGATACATGTATAACGCCTTGCAGGAGGCAGGTCAACACATGGGATTGCCTCAAATCTCAACTACGCATTAGCATGACAAGATATCTCTATAGACTCCGATCTAGCCAGGTCAAACGTGGGCGAACATCCTGTCGGCCGACTCCGATATCCTCGGGAACGTGTCGCTCCACCATCTCTACCCCGGACAACCACAACTTCCGATTCTGCCCATAGGGTATAACCTACCTGATCTGCTGACCATCCTGTAAAGTTATCGCCAATTCCATCTCACAGCCTCGATCAAACAACACAAGCATGCCACAAATCGGCTGGGTAAGTACTCACCGCACCTAAGAGAGCAAACAACTAATGAACTCCCAGTATGGCCTCGGGTCCATGGGTCTAGCGATGGCCTCCAACCTACAAAGGCACCTAGCAACCAAGAAAGCGCTGAGCCTACTCTACTCCAACCGCACAATGTCGCGCGGAGCTCCGCTGCAAGCACTGGGAGGAATCCCAGAAACCAATTTCTCAAAACTAGTCTCCAACTGCGGAATCATCTTCACGATGGTAATCAATATCAAACCCATACCCAACCCA
>ERZ1673737.2671-NODE-2671-length-14595-cov-4.023590_pt1 | contig 14595 bp, 19 predicted proteins | sample MGYA00580211_ERZ1673737 | MGnify/ENA primary metagenome ERZ1673737 (study PRJEB41218, sample SAMN15661789) | gut metagenome | host: Homo sapiens | place: Canada: London | collected 2015-08-20/2019-03-30 | study: EMG produced TPA metagenomics assembly of... | reverse complement strand
TTGACTCACGCAGGAATACTGGAAGGGTATTTGGTGAGGTTCGGTGCTAGATCTCAGCGCTTAGCCTAGTGGGGAGCCTGCTTCTTTATACAGCTAAGACCGCCGGCGTCAGGCGAACAGGCGACGTGGTCGAAAGTCGCCCCGGGCAGCGATTGGTCAGTACCCTTGTTTGCTGCCTGGTCACAGGGCTATATAGGAGCTAAGGCGCCCGAAGGGAGCACATGAATATCGACTCCGCTTCGCAGAGTGGGACTCCAATTGGTATATATTTCGAGCCGACAGCAGGATCCGAACCTGCGTCCTAGGATCTCAAAAACATAGCCGCCACACTCCTCTGTCTCTACCAGTGAAGGCCAGATGACGCTCTACCGTTGCGCCAACCTGCTGGCAGAGAGACCCTAGGCCTGCCTTGGGCTCCGGAGCTTGGACTTGATGTCAATAATTAGGTAGGAGGCTAACAGGTGGCACGCGCCACCCGAAGTGGATCCTCCTGACGCCTTGGCGAACCTTTTCGATAGAGCCTCAGATCCACCGTTGTGCCACTAACTATGCTTAGATTTTTGAAATCGCTGGTAAGATCCTTATCAACACGACTCCTGGCAGGCAATGTGTTGCCTCAGGGATCAGACCTCCTTTGTTTTGCTTGCCCCTAGTTCAGAGGACTATTTAGTCTGCTGCTTCTCCATAGAGAATAATTGTCCTCTTGGATCCTCTTCTCCCTCCCCCATCCGTAGGGACCTTCTGCCTGTCAGCTCCCCGACTTGTGAAGTGGACTTTGGCTCTTCCTGTGAGTTGCCTGACAAGCCGCCACACCCTTGCAGACCAGTTTTCTGATAGGAACACCACTGCATAGATTTGTTGACAGTTTTTCTCCAGAATAGCTCTAAAAGCCATGCGAACTGGAGAAAAAGGAAGGGACAATGGCGGCCAATCACAGATATTCTGGCCTTATATCAGCATCCTTGAGCTACTGGTCATAGGCAATCTGGATGGGTCGGGTAGGCATATGGCAGAAGGAAAGTCACGTTCTGTAGCCATGTATGCTCTCAAAATGACAATCCCTTTTACGCACTTGTGAGAACCTTCCAATCTTCAGAATTGGCCATAACGTTATAGGCCCCAATACACCACTTGACGAATACTTCTATTCACGTAGGATGTCATAGTACAAGGTTCAATACCCTTGAAGGGAGAGTCACTCAAAACCGAAGTAGTTGAATTACGAAAGAAAAGGGTCCGAACTATCCACTCCTAGAAGCTGCGCATCACGCCATTTTCCTGTTGGCTCCATAAAATTGCTTGTAAGCAATCTTTATTATTCTGAACTTTTTAACGTCCGTGGCAGTAAGACTATGAGAATTAAATCTTTCATCTTCACATGTTCGCCAGATTCAAGAATCATTACCTAGGTAGAGTACAGTCGGACATATGGAAGTCGAAAACTATAACTGCCGAAATGATCACGTGTCGGCTGAGTTGAGCCCGGACTGAAAGTTACTCAGACTCCGGTACCTAAAAGTACCCGCTAACAGTTCTATACCAAGGCCTAGATAACGACAGATACCAAATTAAGGCATACCAGCTGACAGCATCCACCCGGCGCTGCCCCCAAATTCTCTAGCCTCACAGCGCCAAGCACCCTCCATCGGGGCTGATCAGCTCATCAAGAAACGCAGGTACGCAAAAACCGAGAGCCAGGCCCAGGTCCGAGCCAGAACCCACAAGTAAAAAGCCAAACCCAGCAACCATGCACCTATTGCCGATCAGGGAAGCGAAGGAAATAACCTATCACCAGCTCGAACCACCCCTTTCCAAGTTCAATGCCCCGTTTGACGTCCCCGTGCAGGACCAACGGCTCATACGGCAACCCCCACGCCACGAAACCACAAAACCACTCGTAGGACCTCCCAACAGGGAAATAGTAGAACGCTGGATAACCAGATCCAACATATCCAATCAGGCGGTTGCAGCGGTGCACGGGGTCTGCAACTGGATTGAACCCGGGCGGGGTCCATGGTTTGGGGGCCGGTGGGGAATTCTGGATCGAGGTGATAGGGTTCAGGCGAGACTGGGGTTGGGACTTGTATATATTCTACAGTATTCAGGTTTTTGTTCCCTGTTGCTGTTAGTTGGTGATAGGCTTTGCTTGGTGCTCTCGATACAGGACTCATGCCCGAGTCTAGGTTATCGGGCCAATCGGGGCACTGGGTGAATTAGTAGAAAGCTGCAACCTTAACCCCGCAATCTGGGAACTTTCTGCAGCTCGCCCGATTTGGCGATTTCGTCTTTTTTATTTTATTTTTTATCTTTTAATTTTTTTAATTTTCCGTTTCTTTTTTCCGCCCCTGGGTGACTTTGGGTTTTGCCTCCTAGTCTGGTCTCCGACCTGTCAATGCGATGGTTTACCTCTTTGCCTCACCTGGTATACTTTTCGCTAATTTCCATCTATCCACAGGTCGTAGCTTGCCTTGTATTTTATGGAATATGGAACTGAATGGGAAAGTTGGACTGGTCGATCCTGCACGATCACCGTTGATCCAGGATTTCGGGAACGCCTCATCGCTCGTACCCCCCAGGAGCTAAGTTAGCTACCCAACAACAACGTCATTTCAATCCTGCAATCCTGCAGGTCCAACCTACACCAAAATCACTCTCTACATATCACAGAAGCTACGAACCTTCTTTTATCGACTAACTAATTAATATGAATTAAATAATAGAAATAAGAGCCTCCGACTTCCAAAACCTAATACCCTACCAAAAACCCAAAGTAAAGGAGCACAAGACCTCCTACCACAGAATCGAAGCCAGGGGAGGCAAAATGCAGGGAGAGCTCACCTCCCCTCCCGCTAAGAAATTCAAAGTCGAGAAAAGTACCTTTGTTCCACACAACGCCCTATCTGTCGACCTGGGAACCATCGCTACATAGACTCCGTATGACATAGGAATGACAAATTAGTAAAGGGGGGTATTCCACGGTTTGTCCAGTTAGAGTACTTCTGGTTTGACCCTTTGATGGGTAGTTTTGATAGAATATACCTCATAGTATCTAGGTCTAAGGCAACATTGCGAGTTTTAAACTTGGTCTTTCTTATTTTTTATTTTTTTTTTGCAGTTAGAAACTGTTGCTCTGCGGGTATGGATAGAGTTCCTTAACTCAATGCGGTGCGGTGCTTATACCGTCAGATTTACCCGTTCATGTAAAGCCATGAGTTAATTATTCAAGTAAACCACTCTCATTGGAAAATGGGAGAGAAAAAGTAACTCCCAAAGTTACACTGGAGAAGATAGCCACAGCTACAGCTAGCTACCAGCTACTAGCTACCTGGCACGGCCCGGTAGAGCACAAAGGCTGGGACCGAGACAGAGACCGAGAGTAAAACACCCACAAGTCCACATATGGAAACTGAGATGCCAATAATCGCGCAGGGTGAATACCCAGCGAACATACAGTTGCGTCGATCATCAGTGGGGACATCGCCGGATTAGGGTGTGGACTTGGCGTTGCGTTGATGTTTGCGGGAGTGTCAATGCAACGTCGACCATTTTGTGGGACGGAAATAGAATAGACCAGGGCGAGAATCTTCAAGGATTGATGTGAATTGTGGTTTCATGTCACTGTGCAAGTAGACTCATGGTAGGTGAAAAAATGAAAAAATGAAAAGAGCAACTCGATTCGATCGGATACTCTCCCTTCCGCTTAGGTTCACACACAGCAACTCTGTTCAAAATATTAAATGAGAAAATGGATTTGAAATATGATACAGGAGCGAATATACAAAGCCACAAAAGAGTCAAGCCGATATACAAGAAAGAAATGAAGTCAAGAAAAGAAAAAAAAATAACTACCTGGGTATCAGGTATCACTGATCGTAATGGGGCATCAGGAAGAAGAAGAAAAAATCAACAAGAGACGCTGGTAAACTCGTCAACAGCGACAAAATCGTCAAAGCCAAACGGCTCGCGATCAGAAAGTGGCACAGTCGAGTTCCCCAAGTGCAAAGCAAACTGACTGAAATCCGAATAATCCGCATCCATCCCCTCATTGGAAACCATAATGCCATCCTCATTTCCATTTTGATTCCCACTCTCCGTCTTGACAGGCGCAGGCATACTCATCTGAGCAGCAACAGTAGTCGGCGACATGGGACTATGAGGCGTAGGACAGAAATCAGGAGTCGAGTGCGTCTCCGCAGACAGCGCCTCAATCCTAGGCGAGCTAGTGCTCGACGGTGGCATAGCGAAGTGCGTGCTCTGGGTAAGGAGGTGGAGGTTGTGGTAGCTATTACTGGGCTGCGACTGGCCGCGCGAGTGGCCAGAGGGAGTGGGCGTGGGGCCAGTCATGGAACCCGAATGCGCGACCCGTGGAGCTTGGTGCAGAGGCAATTCTGGTGCGGAGGCTAGTCGGTCTCTGAATTGGCGCTGCATTTGGATGGTGTCGGGCACTGTGGGTTGCTGCATCATGCTTTGCTGCCACATTTGCACTTGGTCGGTGGGGGTTTGGCCCGGGGTGGGGACTTGCTGTTGCATGGCCCAGTTCGGCATTTGGGTGTTCCATGCTGGGGTGGTGGCCTGCTGATTCACGTACTCTGGGATCTGGGCTGAGTTGGGGCCTGTTGAGGGGGTGACCATTGAGTATGGCGCCTCGGAGCCGGGCATACAGGCCATGTAGGAGTTGGCGTTGTTATCGTAGGATGTTGCTGGCGAGAGGATGTAGCCGTCGCCTGTTGCCAAAGGGCTTGCCATGGAGTTTGAATCTTGCGAGAAGGACGAGCGGATGTTGGTCAGGTCCAGGCTCATTTTGCGAGGGCCACCATCCGCTGATGGGCGGGGTGTATAAGTGCTCGCTCGGCGGTTGGCGATTGAAGATCCAGGAGACGGACGATTACCAAAAGCTGCTATCAGATGGCGGTGGAACTGTTGTTCGATTTGCATGTTCTGAGCTTGCAGCATGCGGATACGCTTCTCTGCGTAGCGCTCGTCGACTTCTTCATACATGGCTTCTCGTTCGACAATCTCCTTGGTGATGTGAAAGCCCTTGCCTGTGCGTTTCTTGTGCAGCATAGAGGCCCTATTGGCCGATTCTAGCCGAGCATCCAGGCTGCGATCTTTTCGCCGCGACGCAGCGATAAAGGCTCTAGTATATGGTTAGCAAGGTCTTGTATCAATTGGAAAGTACATACCTCTCCTGATTCTCCTCCCGTGAGCGGGGGATCGGGGTGATATCGGCGTCCATAACTAAAGGCAGTATAGATGTGCAGAAAAGAATACATACGGGCGGGGGCACTTAAATATAGAGGGGCAGGTGTCAGGCCCTCTCTAAGCTTAGGACCCGAACCATGGATTTCAGACGATCATAGTTTGGCTACTTAAAAACCTTCGCCCACCGCGAACCATGGTTGGCTCCTGCCCTCGTTACTAACGTTCCAGCCCGCGACTACCCAATACGAGTACCATTCGCGGGCCTTCCTGTTCTCCGGATACTTCTTCCTTTGCACGTAAGCTGCAGATATACCCCGTTTTGCGGAAATGAGTCTAGACTGCAATTTATCAAGGTATGAACTTGGAAAGTGGGGGGGTTACTCCAGATCTGTTATGTTACCGTAAAGCCCAAAAAGCCCAAAAAACCCTGCAGATCAAGCGTTAACCGTTGATCCCTACCTATTCTTACATTTTCTGTTACTTTTCTTCTTACTTTTTTCCTATCTCGCAGAGCCAACCAAATACCGTAGGGTGCTCTGGCACACGTGATAGCCGGATCGGGCTTTCGCCTGGAGCCGCACCCTTACACGATGTTGAAGAACCCAAGGCAATCCCAATATTTGATAGGTTGGACCTGCATCACCTCCGATCTGATCTGCCGCAGTCTATTCTCTCGGAGATATGCATCGATCGAGGATCCTCGACGGACAACGTTCGGTCACGCATCTTACGATCATCACCTGCCTAGAAGAGTAATGAGCGCGAAGTTTTAATCAACGGGTACATTCCCATGTTCTGTCTTACGGCATTTCCGAGGGTTCTCGTCTATCTAACGGTGTACTTCTCCGTACTCGTGAATACTCGGGACCTCTTCCAAGGCGACATTCATTCAGCCTAAAGTTTCTCCACTTGCACCGCCACTTGGATCAGGAGATGTTGGACCTGCAGGCGTATTTAGCCAGGCCTAGCCGAAGATTAGCGAAGGTGTTGGGGTCCATTGTAAACCGGAGTAATGTTCTACAGTTGCAAGTCTCTGGTATATGGTTGGTCGCAGTTGAGCCGGCCAGTCAGCCCTGCGAGATAGAGCTTGACCTTGGTTCTAGTAAGCCATGTTCAGCTCAGCTACCTAATACAGCCTAACAGTCCATGGAGAAAAACAACGCCATATCGAGGCCAAACTCTCTATGCACGCCACCGGTCTAGCCCTCCTTATCGCTTATCACCCGGCCGAGACTAAGCCAGTTCAGGCAATTGCCACTTGGACTTCAGAACATAACAAATATGTAGTAATGGCAGTTTGAGGGCATTTATGTTCTAGATCTGCCCTTTAAGGCTACATGAACTGCTAAATTGCAATTATCTCGTGGGGGCTCGGCAAATCCAGCTGATCGACCCCACCGATCTTACAACGCTCAAGCATTGGTTTTCGGTCTCGATGCATGCACTACGCCGCAGTAGACGGTTAATAGGTCGAGTGTGGCTCCATATGTCTTAATTTTCAGCATATCGCTTGACAAATATCTTCGTAATAATCCAGCCACATGCTTAGGGCGCAGAGGCCATGTGAAAACGGATATGGGTGTTTTAATTGGCTCATCCTATCTATACAGGTGTATCTCAGCTGTACTAAATACAGTATCTCGTCTATTCAGCCAGCCAGCACCACAGACATTTCCTCAAAGGCCTTCAGGGCTGTTATAGTCACTCATGATGTGCCCTGTCTGCGACACGCCAACACCACATGTCACACCGCCATATTTGGCCAAGCCCTAATCTCACCCGCACTACCTACTAACCTCCAAGAGAAACCACCTAATCTAATCCCTCGGAACCTCAAAATCCCTCTCAACAAGCCTGCCAATTTCCTCAATGCCCAGACCCCTCAATGCCCAGGCCCCTCAATGCCCAGGCCCCTCAATGCCCCAAGGGTCCCCATCAACAACAACCCCCTCCAACCCCTCCCTCCGTCTCGAATAAAGATCAATACCCGCTGACGTGAAAACTGTCTTCGCAAAATAAGTCATAACCCGCTCATTCCCATCGTCAGCACGCCCAAAACCAAGACACTCCCAGTGCGAACTAGCAATAACCAACCAACCCCTCCCGCACCAATCCCATGCTTCAGGAGCACCGGGCGTTGGCATGTCAATCCCACGCATGGATTTTATTATTGAGGAGTTGATACCCTGGTATTGGACTAGATCGTCGAGCTGGGCTATCCCGCTTGGTGAGGGCGGCAGGGTCTGTAGGTTATTTTCACGTTGAGTTTGTCTTTTTCAGAGGGGAGGCTGGTGTGGGTTACATGCCAGGTTCCTGTTAGGAAATTGTTTGCTGGTGGGATGCATTTGGTGCTTTGGTATGTACTGGATGTATTGGATGCGATGGTTGATGGTGGTTGATAGGGGGGTGCGCGATAAGTACCGTTGGGTGATACTTGTGATAGCTACCCAACCCGATGTGGTTGGGATGTCAACAATATCTTGTATAGGATATTAGGGGTCTACTGGTGTTTTACTGGTATGCTGTAGTTACTTTGGCTCGAGGGATACTGTATCATATCATTAGGGGCTGTAAGCGTAGATGTACAGGTGTTTAGTAGAATAAGAGAGGAGCAAAGGAAAATAGATTCTATAGAAGCTTATGCATATCTGAAACAAAATGAGGGGAAACGATGGCGCAAGCTTCAACATCCCTGTCATTATGCGTTGGCACTATGCTATCTAGTTGCATACAAAGCGTGCCATGGCCCCGCGCTATCTGGGTCCACGTAAGTATACAGACAAGACGTTGGAAGCCGTACTTCGCACAGCTCTTCGACCTGTCTCTAGAACAACGATAGCTATACAGTTATCAGCAAGATATAGCAGTACACTGTACACTGCTATCACGCTAGAATTGGATTTTTGGAAAGCCCCTCGAAATGGCCGAGAAACGGAATAAAAGGGTTGGAGGTCGGCCGTTTTGATTGTTTCTCCCAAAGCTTTGGGCTGCAACAATTATTTTGTGTCCCTGCAAGCTACTCAACATACAAATACCCCGCAATGTATTAATCAATGTCCCATACCGATACAATGCTCTCCAACCTGTAAGCTTATCTACGCATAAGCCACAGAAGATCAAGATGATAATTTGCTGAGGGAGCTATGTACCCTCCATGTCCTCCTCGATGGCAGCCCATCCGTGTCCCGGTGCCATGTCGCATGCCCTTCCTGTGGTCAGACTCGCCGTTGAGCCTTTTCTACAGTGTCTCTCTCATCACGCCTCCATACACGCTGAGTTATTCATGCTGACGGACAAACAGGACCTCATACCTCTCCAGCTTAGTGCTTCCACGCTGCCTGTTGTTGCGCGTTGATAGCCTCGTCAAGCAAGTAAATCGAAACAGAGGGAGCAAATATATTCTGTTAGATACTATACTAGGTTATCCTATACAGTACAATTACATTCCGATTCTTCCTCAGACCCACACCTTCAAATCAATCCTAACCCACACCCTACAGTACCCACAGAGTGAGGCAGAGACCGGAGAATAATCGGAATCACTTCTCCTCGGGCTCGGCAAACAGCAACATACTCGGCCGATCATTCGGATATCCATGTCGCTTCGTTCCGCCGCTATAGGTTCATCTGATGTATGAGTCGGAATACCGAGGCTGTGACCTAAACGGCGTGATTGTATACCAAGAAGGGAATTCGTTACTGGGGGGGGGGGTGGATAAGCGGCGATGGGGTCATATTTCTCCGCGGATTTGATCTGATTTCTAATATTTAGGGTTCGCGGTAGTATAGGTATGTGACTGTGGTAGAACTAGTTTTTTGGTGCTTTGCTAGTTGTGTATCGGATTTACTTGGGTTGGAAGCGATTAGGGTTGGGGTACGTGTACATGAACAGATGCCGAGGTCTTATTATGTTGCTTTCTGTTGTGTTTTGTACTATATCATAAGTGAGGGTTCAATAGGACCCTGCGGTACTTGCTAACTTGCTAATCCTATTAGCGTCCAAATGTTGGTAGGACCTCTACCGAAACTTAAGTTAATGTAAGGAATCTTTCAAATATTTTCCTCCACCTTTCTCAAGCGAGTAAGTAGTACAGGTAATGAAAGCTTAATCTTCTTTATAAACAGCATGAATAAGGACGCTAAGTTCTCAATGGGCGGAAAGCCAAGCAAAGGAAAACACATCAAGAGCAGGGGGGAGGTTGCCGTGAGGCTGGAAGCAGAGCAGCCAGTTTCAGTACAGAAACCAGACAGAACCACAAAGCAATGCAACATCTAAACAGGATGCTGTCTGCTCGGTTCTTCCGAGCCCACTTCGGACAGCTCTGAGCCCGTGGGGCGGATCGAGCTAGAGCATAGACTAAATTAAGACCTGATTTTGTGGTCCGCATTTTGTCTAGGAGATGCCTAAAGGTGGCACCATGCCCTGTTCCTCGCGGGCCACGCCACCAAGCTTGTAGGACACCTTGAATCGGATTTTCACCGAATTGCCCTTTCCTGCATCGATGCCGTCCATGAGCATTTCTTGTTGGACGCCGTTTTGCTGTCCGGGGGCAATGTCTCGGCCTGATTGCGGGCGGAGTTGTAGGGTGTAGGACTACAGATGGTTAGTAACTCATTATGGGGAATGACGAAGAAAGAGACTGTAGCTTACCTTCTCCACAGCAACCTGGAAGTGGAGCTCCCCAATGGGTTGGCTGGTTGGGTTTGAGAAGACGGCCACAACGTGGATTTGACGTGGCTGGTTTGGCACTCTGCGCGCAGCAAAGTCAACGAGAAGCTGGGAGTTGAGAACTTGGATCTTGTTTGTCGTGGGGAGTGCATTGCTGGCTGGCAGGGAAGAAGCGAAATCCCACTCATCATCAGCTTCGGCCTTCGCGGCCTGCCGCGCCGGCTGCGGTGACGAACTGGGACCTCCGACCAGATCAAGCAATGACGAGGAGGCTGGAGCTGGGTGGCTTTGCGCTGGGGGCGGTTGGAATGGACTAGATCCCGCCCTAGGGCTGGCAGAGACGAGCGATGCAAATGGATCGGCTGGCGGCGGGGTTGCCGTGGACTGGACTTGGGGTGATGCCCGCATGGCGGGTGTTGGAGATTGAGAAACAGGTCGCGAACTGTTAATGGAAGCAAGGATATCATAATTAGGTTTGAACGATGCCGGCGTCTGCTGAGGCTGTGGGATAGGCGGTGTTGAGCCTGCTGACATGGATGGGAAATTGTCTGCAATACTGTTAGTGACAAGGATCGGGATTTGCAATGGGCATTACTTACTGGAAGGTCCGAGGGAGATACCACCGCCGGGAGAGGGGGCTTGTTCACCTAGTGAAAGGCCGAGAAGGTCATTCTCCAAGGAGCTACCACCCTGGGATAGGCCGGCCTCGTTACCGTTAGAACTTGGTTGAGGCTCTGGGTCAAAGTCGATAAGAGAGAGCTCGTTGTTGGCATTTGTGGAAACTCCAGTCGTAGTACCGAGTGTTCCTTTAGGAATCCTAGCTGCAGCATCCAAATCACCCTTCTTAACCAGCTTATACCGCTCGATTGTGCGGTGTATGCTGTCGTTAATCTCCAGCAGCTTGTGAACGGCCTCGGGGTCTTCCGATTCCTCTTCGCACATCTTCTGGATCTTGGGGTGGGCACTTTGCAAAGCGTTCGCAAGCTCCTAATCGACATAGGATGTTAGAGTCGATACCATTGTAGAATAGCATGTATTGGTTAGATCACGCACCTCGAACACGTCGCCTTCAGGGACAGCTTCCCCAGGCTGTTGGTTTTGTAGCATCTCCTCCAAAATTTTAGCTTTTTGCTGCACCTTGGACACTTCTTCCGCCGCCTTGGCCCGATAATCGGTCTTGTGCCGATTGTCGAAACCAGCCATAACCTTCATTAGCCGGTTGGCTTCCTGAAGGTCGGCAGGGGTGCCCCTGCGAATCAGCTCTTGGAGCTTTGCAGATTGCGCCTCCTTCTCTTCCTCCTCCATCTCATCAGCCGAGCGGAGATTCTAAAACTGTTAGCTCAATCTTGACGTAACAACAAGATTCGGTGCACATACATCACTCGGGTTCAAGACAGCGGCATCCTCTCGGCGTACCTCCGGGAACATGTAGCCCTTGTACAGTAAAAGACGATGCATGTCCCGGATGAAACCCAAGTCCTCCTTGTAGCGCGATGTTTGGCAGATAGTCTGCCGCCACTCCTCGATCGACTCCAAGATGCGGTGCTGGACCCGGGAGGGTCGCATAGGCGGCCGCTCGGGGAACCTGCGAACCAATTCATTCAGGAATTCCTTTGTGCTAATCTGGAGATGGAACGGGTATCCGCAGTTTTTGACGCAAATGTCGAGTAGCTATTGCTGGTCAGTCTCCTTGCGCCAGCTGTCATTTGAGCTCCCCACGTACCGCCAAGGCTAACAACGCGACATTCTGGTTTCGGGAATTGATAAGATGAACGATGTCGAATGCGGATTCTCGAGGTCTAGGAGAGAGGTTATGAGTATGCGCATCCCTGCCAACATTGGTCTCCAACTCACGCATTGCCTTTCTTGGAGTTGATTAGGTCTGCAACTTCGAGGTTCAGGGCCAGGTTGGGCTCGTAGTTCTGGGGATCGCATGCATTTCCTGGAAGGGATCAAACATTAGCTTAGATTCTTCTATATTCCTTCCAGTTCATGATCAATACTCACGGATTGCCCGCTGCAGCGGCGAAAACCCCGGCTCAGGGTAGGCCCCGAAGCGGTCCCTAGCCGCCATTCGTGCTGAGGCAGCCTCCAGGATGGCGGTATGGATAGGAAATAAGAAACAGAGATCGAAGAGAGAGACGAAGTCGGGGAAGATGCAATCGAGGAATGCGATATGTGTACAATGATGGGGGGGCTGAGGCGGGCGGAGAACCCGTTAGTTTGCACGTGTGGCTCTTGTGCTTAGCCTTGATCTTTTTTCCTTCTTTCGCGACTCGAGCTGACTTCAATTTGCATTGATTAACAGTTATTCGTCACATACGATGGTCCGCCACAAGAAAGACAACTTCTCGCGAGGAGGCAAGAAATTTAATCCCCGCCCTAAGCCAGTGCCCCGCGGCAATGAAGATACTGAGGGTGCTGTCTCGTCGCGGCCAGCCTACAAGGCCGCTTGCTGGGATATGGGACACTGCGACCCCAAGCGATGCTCCGGCAAGCGATTGATGAAGCTGGGATTGATGCGGGATCTCCATATTGGCCAGCGCCACCCTGGCGTGATCATCTCGTATGTTTCGCATCGCATTTTTCTTGGCTAAATATACTAACGACCCACGGCCAGTCCAAATGCAAAGCGGATCGTTTCTCCTGCAGACAAGGAGCTTATGGAACAACACGGTGCAGCAGTGGTCGAATGCTCCTGGGTGCGCGTCCAGGAGGTGCCTTGGTCGCGGATTGGCGGAAAGTGCGAAAGACTCCGTATGTGATTCAGTCGGACACCTACGAGGCTTATTGGAAGCTGACTATTCTGGCGCACAGTTCCTTACCTTATCGCCGCCAATACTGTCAACTACGGCAAGCCATGGCGTTTGAACTGTGTCGAGGCGCTCGCCGCCTGTTTCGCTATTTGTGGCCGTCTAGAGTGGGCTGAGGACCTCCTCAGGCATTTCAGCTACGGACAATCTTTCTTGGATATTAACTCGGAGCTTCTTAAGCGCTACGCCGCTTGCGAAACCGAGGAGGATGTCAAAAACGCAGAGACAGAATGGCTTGCCAAGATCGAACGGGAATATGAAGAAAACCGCGCGGACGGAGGCGACGATATCTGGACTACTGGAAACACCAACCGGCTACCGGCACGGAACTCTGACGACGACGACGACGACGACGATGATGACGACGACGACGAAAGCGGAGAAGAGGGCAGCGAAAAAGAAGGAACCGACGAGGAGGAAGAGGAATACAAGGACCCATTTGCGATTTCCGATGACTCCGAAGACGAAGAACAAATGGCAGAGATTCGTCGCAAAATCCTCAGTTCCAAGTCTTTCCAAAACCCAGACGCCGAGGAGAAACAGCAACCCGAGAAAATCGCTCGTCCTGAGCAGCTGTACGTTGACTCGGATGCTGAGTCTGGCTCTGCAGGAAGCGAGGATGAAGCATTTGACAACATCATCAATGCGACTACGGTCACTGACCGCACCGGAATCAAAGCAATCCAGCAGCGGAAAGGAAAAGAAACCGTCACCGCCTCGTTTTCTCGGACCGAACTTTCTGCACCTAAGAGATGGTGAGGGAATATCGTTTTCCTGGATTCATCTATATAGGTTGAAATTCTATGATCAGCCCACAGTCTTTGGAGCAAGGCATTCAAACACCCGACAGAGGAAACACTCATATCAGATGCGCTGGGTCCGCTTATTCGAGACTGGGTCGCCAGGCCATCGAACATGGCCCAGCCCCATTCCAGTATGAAAGATTTGTCTCCGCCCAAAAGCGCTTCCAGTCGGACAATTAAAGCGTCTACTACAATTTCCTACTCGCAAGTGCGTCAACTCCGTGACTACCCGCACATGCACACCTGGAGGTAGCATTGCTGTGAACCTCCAAATTGCATATTTTATGATTCATGTCCCGATATTTTCTCAAGGTGCCTCTATGTATGGCAAACGGCTTGGGAAATAAACCGAAAAGTTCATAGGTTCATTAAATTCGATCAGAATTCTCTTTGGTGCAGTTTCTAGTTATAGTTCGATATGCGATCCTGAAGAGTACAATTGCGCGCTATAGGAACCGGAGCAACATCAAGGACCTAGTGACTTAGCTTTCGTAGAACCCATTTCCCCCAGTGACTCAGTGACTCACTTCTCTACTTCACCTTCATTTATCTCTTTACTTTTCATCCAGCTACTCTTACCATCACCTTACATAACACTTACACTCAAACTAACGCACTACAACACAAAGTGCGTACTAATTTCTTGCCTTGTGATGCTGTCAACAGACAGCTGACCTAGGACAGCATGGAGCAGAAGCTATTCTCCAGCTAAAGGAGCAGCAAGCAAAGTTTGAATGCAAACTCGAGAAGGAAGGGAAATGCCCGCTTTACGAGACCGACATGGTGAAACGTTAGATCCGGTATATACCTACATTGAATGGTTGAGGATGCGCTGCATGAAACTTGCTGCCATGAAAATCTGGACTACACCTGGGAGCCTATTGAGACTATGCAAGATGAGATGGAAGACAAAGCGCCAGCGGTGTTGGAGGAGCTTGATGAACAGAACAGAATGATTTCTGACCAGCGAGAATCTCAGAATGTCTTCTCTCGTAGTTCAAAGAACAAGACGAGAAGATGAATTCTTAGCTCTATAGCTAGGCAAAACAGATATCTAGCCTTACTAACCAAAACGTAAATCTGGCATCCAAGCTGAAAGAACAGACTA
>ERZ1673737.2669-NODE-2669-length-14605-cov-4.826117_pt1 | contig 14605 bp, 11 predicted proteins | sample MGYA00580211_ERZ1673737 | MGnify/ENA primary metagenome ERZ1673737 (study PRJEB41218, sample SAMN15661789) | gut metagenome | host: Homo sapiens | place: Canada: London | collected 2015-08-20/2019-03-30 | study: EMG produced TPA metagenomics assembly of... | reverse complement strand
TAAAAAAGGTATGTATTTGTAATATCAGGTAGGAACAAATTAAGTTGATGATAAAAAAAACATCCTAAACCATTAAAATTTAAGATGTTTTTTTAAATAAATTGCTTAAGAGTTTATGACTTATTTAGTCTCAGTACTATTATTAGACTCAGGATCTTTAAGCTCCTTTGCAGCAGGAGAAAGAGGCATTTCAACAGGATTTATATCTCTACGCTCTTCTTCAAGATCGTCTAAATGTTTATTTAAAAGATCTTCTAAATCATCATCCTCATCTAATTGAGGTGCATTTGCATTCTCGTTATCATTACTGATCGGAGTCATAACAGTGCCATTAGCTACAAGTTCAGCTAAAGCGTGTGCCTGCATACCTACAGATACATAACGGTTAATAATAGTCCGCATAGCCATGAGGAAGTTTAAATACATCTCAGAGGAGTGCATAGATACACGTTGAGAACCTATAATATTAACCATATCTAATTGGCATTTATCAATACGGCGATTAAGCTTCTTCACGCGTTTAACTAAATTCTCAATATTCTGAGCATTAGGATCGCTACCTACTGCATGAATATCATCTGACATACGCTCAAGACGCATTAACATCTCAATTAAGCTTCTCTTCATCACACCCTCAAAGATGGTATGACGGTTAGCTACATGATTTAAAGCTTGATCGATAGTAAAACGTAAAGTCTTTGAAGCTTCGCGTAGATTTGAAAATACTAAGTAGAAGAAGAACTTTGCATCAGGGGTAGAGTTAGCATCTTCCTTAACTTTTTGCGAGAAGGCATCACCACCATCTAAAGATAATTTGTAATAGGCACTACGCTCTTGCGAGATAGCTTCTAATACATAGGTAGCCTTATTGCGAGTACGTCTTAAATTTAACTCATTATCAGCAAAGAAGTACTGCATGCAATTGCGTAAGCATTCAATTTGCTTATCAAAGTATGCAGGAGTTGCCTTAGTTACAGAACTTAAGATTTCCTCATCTGTCTGGGCCTTTAAGACCTGAGAGGCAACATCAGCTTTAGAATGCTTAATAAAGTTAGTATAGATAATTAAAGCAATTACAGCCGGTACTAAGATTACAACTGCAATTTGACCTAAATTAAATAAGACAAAAGCAAGTAAGAAAGCACTAGTAAAGGCGGAGATACCAGTTAAGAACCAGCCTGCAATTACAGTTACAACACCTGAAATACGGAAAACTGCACTCTCACGATCCCAAGCACCATCAGCAAAAGAAGAACCCATGGCAACCATGAAGGTTACATAGGTAGTAGAAAGAGGTAACTTTAAGGAAGTAGCAAAAGAAATCAAAGCTGAGGCTACAACTAAGTTAACACTTGCACGGACATAGTCAAAAGGCAAAGGTATCTGACCTTTAACTACAGGTAACTTCTCATAGCGCTTTGAAACTAAGGAGACTACACCCTTAGGGGAAGCTTTATAAACAGTGCGAGAAACACCTAAGCCCATACGAGTAATGATACGGCCTAAGGTTGAAGCACCAAATTGCTCACGAGAACCTGAAGAACTTGAAGAAAGGTTAATTGAAGTCTGAACTACCTGACGAGCTCTCTTAGAGATCCATAAGGTAACACACATGATAAGACCTGCAGTAAAAAGCCAACCGGTTGCAGTTAAGGCATCAGTATTTAAGCAGTCCATCATAAAGCTATCGGCACTAACACCAGAAGCGGCCCAATGTTCATAAGCATCTAAAGCTGCTAATGGTACACCGACGAAGTTTACCAAATCGTTTCCGGCAAAGGAGAACGCTAAAGCAAAGGTTCCAGAGAGGATGATAAGCTTGAAAATATTCCAGCCCATCAAAGCCATAACCTGACCTAAGACTGTAAAGAATATAAACATTCCCCACATAATTAAGGTAAGGTTATTATCCATAAAATCTAAGGCTTCCTTAGTCATAAAGGATGCTCCATGAGCACCTTTAATAAAGAGGAAGTAGCTAATGGCGGTTAAAGATATACCAGTAAAAATACCACCTAAATAACGAACAGAGCTTTTGAATTTAAAGCTAAATAATAATCTGCAGACAAACTGAATTAGCACTCCTGAAACGAAGGCTATAACAACTGATAATAAGATAGCTGAAACAATAGTTGCGGTACGATCTAATTTAATATATTCAAAGATTTCTGAAAAGGACATCCCCATGCCACTTATTTTGTAAACTGAGGCAAAGGTTGCAGCTCCTAATAATTCAAAAATGATAGAAACGGTAGTCGAGGTAGGTAAGCCAAAAGAATTGAATATATTAAGTAAGATAACATCGCCTATAACTACAGCTGAGAAAATCAACATGATTTCATAAAAACTGAACATCTGTGGCGAAAGCATACCTTTACGCGCTACCTCCATCATGCCTGAGGAGAAAGTAGCACCAATAAGCACGCCAGCTGAAGCTACCAACATAATTACAGCTAAAGGAACAATACGCGTACCAACAGCCGAGTTTAGAAAGTTGCAAGCATCGTTACTAACACCGACAAATAAATCAATTGCCGCTAAAAGCAACAGCATCACAACCATTACAATGAATAATGACTCAAACATAGAGTGTCCTGTGGTGGAATAATTGTCATAGGGTCAAAATAAAATTTTGATCATAATAATTTTACATTTATTTAACCAATTTTTTAAGTGTCGCTATTTTATATGACATTTATTAAATTTATGTTAAGTCGCATTTCTAAAAAAATTTCATTTGCGCATTCTCTATTGTTAGCTAAACAGCAATTTTTTTAAATCAAAACAAATTTGTTTGTCTATGCACAAAAAAATAAAAAATCTTAACTAAATCAAAGCCAGAACTATAACTAAAATTTTACTTTTGTGAGCAATGCTATATCTTTAATCACATGTATAAAGGATATAATATCTATATTAAGAAATAACCATATTAAGTAATAACTATAGTCTGCTTTTGTAAGGAAACCGCTGATGAAAAATGAGTTATTAAAAGAAAGCGATTTAAAAAAAGACATTGTTTATCGGCGCATTAAACAACTTATTGTTAGTTGTTATTTTCCAATGGGATCAAAACTATCTGAAACAATTATTGAAAAAAAACTCCACGCTAATAAAGCGCCTATTCGTGATGCTTTAAAACGTTTACAAGCTGAGGGTTTAGTTGAGCGTCGCCCTAAAAGTGGCACCTATGTTTTTTCTTTAAGTAATCAAGATCTTATCGATCTTTTAAACTTCAGATTTGTCATTGAATCTCAAGCTACAATTTTATCTTTTGACAAGCACCCTCAGAAGCTTATCAATGAGCTTGAACAAGTTTTAGATATGATGAAGCGCGATCTTAATACTAATAATATTCGTGATTATTTAGATCAAGACTCAAATTTCCATCAAACTTTAGTCTCTCAATGTGACAACCGCTATTTTATTGAGTCCTATAAATTGGTATCAGCAGTAATGGATACTGCGCGTAATTTTTTAGGAAATAACGTTTCTCACTTGCATCGCTCTGTAATTCAGCATGAAGATATTTTAAATGCCATAAAGAGTTTGGATATTGGTAAGGTTGTCGAGCTCTTACGCGAACATATTCTTCCTGATTATGGTGCATATTGGAAGGGATCTAATTTAACTGGCATTATTACGAGAAAATAAGCAAAATAAATTAAAATATACATCTAGATAAAGAGCCTTAATTTTTTAGGCTCTTATTTATTTACACAAAAAATTTTTTAAATCTAGCTTATAAAATTTCTATGACCTAGTTAAAAGATTTTTATTATTTGACGCAATAGGAGGAGGCTCTCTTTCCTTAATCAGGAAGGATGTAGCCTGTTTTTTTAATGAATCTTGAATATTTAGGCCTAGCTCTAGGTTTCTTTGGTGCCTGTGCACAGGCTGCTAATTATGCCTTTACTAAAGATTGTGTAGAAAAATACCATTTACAAGGAATAAGACAGTTAATTGCTGTACATATTTTAATGTTTGTTATGGTCATTATTCCTTTCTTTGCTTTTGAATATTGGCGTTTTTTTAGCTTACAGACCGTAATCTATTGTCTGTGTATCATCGTCCCATATCTTTTAGCTCAATATCTTATGATAAGAGCACTAACTATTGCTGACAGTTCAATTATCTCTCCTCTGCTTACTATCAAAATCCCGATCCTAGCTTTAATATCGGTACTTTTATTTGATCAAACCTTTAGTCCATTGCAACTGTTATGCGTAACAGTTATTATTTGCCTGGGATTTTATTTCTCATCCCTGTCAGGGCGAGTAAAACTTGGGCCTTTATGTTTAATTGCCCTAGCTTGCACTTGTTTTTCAACCTCTGATATTGCCATGACTTTATTCATGAAGACCTTACCTACCACAAGATTTCATCAAATCACCGCAGGTATTGCCTATGAATATTTTGCTTGCGCAGTTTTTGCTGTACCTTTAATGTTTTACAAACCTTTAAATATCCATACAAAAGAGGTTTGGCAAACTAAATGGATTGGCTTAGCCTGGATGCTCAGTATGGTTGGTATCGTCGGTTGTTTTAATCTTGCAGGTGTAGTTGAAGGAAATATTATCCAAACACTGCGTTCTGTAATTGGAATTATCATTGCCTATCTTTTCTACAGACAATATATTCACGATCACAGTACTTTTAAAAAGAAAATGAGCAGTGCCATCGGTATGTTCATCGCAGTGACGGTATATTATTTGTAGACTTATAGGTCAAAACATGAGTTTAGAGCATATTGGTATTTTTTTAGGCTTCTTTGGTGCAGTTTTTCAAGCCTTCAATTATGCCTTTACAAAGGATTGTGCTGAAAAATATAAATTAAGAGGTTTACGACAGCTAGTCTGCGTACATTTAGGTTTATTTGTTTTAGTCCTCTTTCCTTTCTTTTATTTTAATCTGATAAAGCATATATCTTTAGAGCTTGTCTTTGATACCCTATGGGCTTCTGTACCATATTTGTTAGCACAATACTTGACGATTATTACGCTAACCATGACCGACAGTTCGATTTTCTCCCCGCTATTGGCCTTTAAAATTCCTGTTTTAGCCATCATCGCTTTATTATTCTTAGATCAAGCTTTTGCTATAAATCAGATCTTAGCGATTGGAGCTATCATTCTATTGGGAATCTATTTCTCCTCAATCTCAGGCAGAATCAAGCTTTTACCTTTACTTTTAATCACTATCATCTGCTTTATGTATGCCGTATCTGATCTCGGTATGGCTGAGTTTATGCGGGATTGGCCTGAGGATAATCGCGCTATGGCCATCTGTGGATGTATTTGTTATCAATTTATCTTCTGTGGTGTCATTGCTATGCCTTTTATGAAAATTCCTCGTTTTCATTTAAGTCTAAACAATGTTTATCAAACCAAAAACATCGCCATAGCTTGGATGATTTCAGATATTTTCTTTGTGATCTGCTTTAATTTTGCAGGCGTAGTTGAGACTTCAATTGTACAATCTTTACGTAGTGTCCTAGGTGTAATCATCGCTTATATCTTCTATCGCAATTACATTCATGACGAAAATACCTTTAAACGCAAAATGATCGTTGCAATATTAATGATTATCTCTGTGGTGACATTCTATATTTAATAGGATTTTTGTATGAATCTTGAACAATTCGGTATTCTTTTAGGCTTTGCTGGCGCCTTGTGTAATGCTCTAAATTACGCCTTTTCAAAAGACTGCGTAGAAAAATATGGTCTACATGGTATCAGGCAATTAATTGTGGTTCATGTAACTTTCTTAATTATCATGTTGCCACCTTTAATCTTTACCGGCCTTTATAAATATTTTTCTTTAGAAATTTTAATCAATACTATCTATATTATTGTTCCTTATGTTTTTTCTCAATATTTAATTATAAGACTCTTAACGGCAACCGATAGTTCGGTAGTATCTCCTCTTTTAACCTTAAAAATCCCTGTAGTTGCTACCATAAGTTTCATTCTCTCGGGTCAGATTTTTACACCACAGCAAATCTTTGCCATTGCAATGATCATTCTTTTGGGTTTTTATTTCTCCTCTCTTTCAGGACGAATTAAATTGATGCCGCTACTTGTCATGTTATGTATTTGTACAGGCTATGCTTTTGCAGATTATGCAACTGTACATTTCATGAAGAATTATCCTGGTAGCAATATTGAAAAGACTTTGGCTTGTATCTGTTGGCAATATGTTATTTGTGGTTTTGTTGCCCTACCTTTAATGCTTTTAAAGAAATCAAAGCTAAAAGCTATTCATCTTTGGTACGGCAAGAGTGCTTCTCTGTCTTGGCTTTTTGGAACTTTTTGCTGGGTAGGATGTTTCTATCTTGCAGGTATTGTTGAGGGTAATATCATACAATCTCTACGCTGTGTAATTGGCGTATTGATTGCTTATATTTTCTATAAAAAATATATTAAAGATCCCAATACTTTCAAAAAGAAATTAGTAATTGCTGCTTTAATGTTTACAGCAGTATTCATTTACTATATCTAAAGCATTTTGTTTTTCCATAACTTTTTTTTACAAGAAATCCCCGTTATCAATAACGGGGGATCATACTAATTAGAGCCAACCTTTTTTCTTAAAGAAGAGATAGGTTACTAGTGCCGAAAGCGCCATCATGCCTATAGACAGAGGGTAGCCCCAATGCCAATCAATTTCTGGCATAAATTTAAAGTTCATACCATAAACAGAAGCAATCCAAGTCGGAGGCATAAAGACTACCGCCGCCACAGAGAAGATCTTAATGATCTTATTTTGTTTATGATTGGTATAACCCATTGAAGACTCTAGCTGGAAATTGATCTTATTTGACAAAAATTGAGTATGTGGCAAGATTGATTCAATATCATTTAAGACCTCGTCAATACTGCGATTTTGTCTATCATCTAAAATACTTTCAAAGGTTTTCTTAATAAAACGTAAAGCACGTCTAGTATCATACAAAGCCTGTAAGATCTGACTATTTAATTCCTCTTGATTGATAAGTTCTTTTAGAGTCTGCTCTACATGATTTTCATCAGTAATCTGCTCTGCTGTATCATCCAAAGTACTGTAAGCATCCTCAATTAAATCTGATAATTGATCGACTTTTAGATCTTGAAGCTCAAGCAAAATATCCAAGGAAGATCTTAAATTTACCTTGTGATGTCGAATGTAATAACGCAATAATCTAACAATAGAAACATCTTCCTCTCTAAATGAGATCAATAGATTTTTGCGCATGGTAAAGGACATATTAACACCACGAGTTTCGTTAGCTAAACGCTGCGGAAACAAGGACAAAATATGTACACCATCAGGACCAACTCTAAAACGAGATGATGACTCAATATCATCCATCTCATCTTCTTCGGGAACATCTTCCACGAAAAGTTTTTCAAGCCAGTCACGTTCCTCATCATCAGGCTGATTAACATCCAACCAAATTACATCTGAGGGTAATGGATCACCAGGTTGTACTGGTCTTAAGGTGAGTTCATCGTCGTCATCAAGACGGCAAGCTGTAATCATAATAATCTCCCGTTCACAGTACTTTTAGAGAGTACTGATATAGATGGCGGCAGGTTGAAAACTGCACGGGAGCGTATTTTTCAATACGCATCATACATAAAGGTTAAAATTTAGGTTGTGTGTATTTTTTCACAAATTACATACTAATGCTACATAAAATTTCAACCATTAGAAAAAAATTTAAAACGACCTTCCTATTTAAAATTAATATTACAAATATTTTAATTTCATTTTAAACAAATCCCAGGATCCTTAAGTGCCTCAAATAAGTTTATTCAACTTATTATGGGAACATCATTACCTGGGATTTTAGCTTATAAATAAAAACTTATTTAACGGCTTCTAAAACATACTGTTTTAAAGTCTCATAACAAGGCTTTAAGGTTACAGCTTGCAAAGCTAAGGACTCGCGCTTCTCTAAAGCCTCAGGCAATGGCAAGTCAATACCTAAGGTCTCATCAACAACATCCTTAAACTTAGCTGGATGTGCTGTACCTAAGAAAATGCCTGTCTCGCCATCTTTTAAGTTATTAGCTAAGGTCTGATAAGCAATAGCTGCATGAGGCTCTAAAATATAACCGGTACGGCCATAGAGATCACGCATAGTCTCACGAGTCTCATCATCGCTCATTGAGCCATAATCAAAATCCTCAAAAGACCAATTATTCATCTTAACTAAAGCCTCAACACGCGGCCAGTTATTAGGACGGGAAATATCCATAGCATTAGATAAGGTTGCAATGGTCTTATGCGGATCCCAATTACCACTAGCTAAATATCTAGGCACAGTGTCATTAGCATTGCAAGAAATGACAAAACGACACTTAAGACCTAAAGTCTTAGCAATTAAACCTGCGGTGATATTACCAAAGTTACCACAAGGAACAGAGAAAACAACGCTCTCACGCTTGTCTTTTGGTAATTGAGCTACTGCTTCAAAATAGTAGCAAACCTGGGCTAAAAGACGGCTTACATTGATGGAATTTGCTGAATTAAGACCTACAGTCTGCTTAAATTCAGCATCATCAAAAGCAGTCTTAACTAAATCCTGACACTCATCAAAAATGCCGGAAATACGTACAGCCTTAATATTGCCACCTAAGGTTGCAATTAACTTCTCTTGTAAAGTAGAAATTTTTCCATCAGGATAAAGTACAACTACATCTATGCCCTTTTGACCATAAAAAGCATCAGCTACAGCGGCACCGGTATCACCTGAGGTTGCAGTTAAAATGGTAAGTTTTCTCTCACCTCTTATAGAACCTAAAACACGAGCCATAAAACGCGCACCAAAGTCCTTAAAGGCTAAGGTCGGGCCATGGAAAAGCTCTAAAGCAAAAATATTTTCATCAGCCTTAACTAAGGGAGCTTTAAAGGTAAAAGCATCGGCAATAATACTGTCTAAATTCTCAATTTCATCGCCAATTAAGTGTCTTAAAATCTTTTGAGAGCGCTCAACTAAGGATAAATTTAATAATTCATCGATATTAGTTAAAGGCTCAATTCTATCTGGAAAGAATAAGCCCTGATCGTGACCGATACCCTTAACTACCGCCTGTGCAAAACTGACGGACTCGTTATGATCTTTAAGATTGTAAAGTTGCATTCGTACTAGTCCTTATAAACTTCAGCATATGCACCACGTCTGTCTAACTTACAGACATGGCAAAAGCCGTCTTCGTTGGCAATAAAATTACGCTCTAAATAAACCTTCATTTCCTGAGCTTTTTCAAGATCGGTAAATACCGAGAAGATTGAAGAGCCTGAACCTGAAATACCTGTTGCCAAAGCCCCTAAAGTCTTAGCATGCTCACGAGCCTCTTTTAAACCAGGAATGAGTTGCTCACGGTAAGGTTCAGCGATAACATCAATTAAGCATTTTGCAGCTAAATCAGCATCTCCACAGTGACAAGCATCAACAAAGGTAGCTAAACGTCTACCATAATTGATTACAGTTGCACGAGGGTAGCTATCAGGCAAGATCTGACGGGCTGCATTGGTGGAAACCTTAATGCCTGGGAAGCAAGATACCCAATACCAGCTATCAAAATCAGGCAAAGTCTTAGAGATAATACCATTCTCACCAACAATAAGTTGCAAACCACCATAATAACAAGGAGCAACATTATCATAATGAATTGAGCCTGATATTTTACCTTCAAGCTTACCCATAAGCTTCAAGCATTCATTTTCACCTAAAACATTATCATGAATAGCATCTAAAGCTACAATAGCAGCTACTACACTTGCAGCTGAACTACCTAAACCTGAACAGACTGGTAAATTCTTACTTAAAACCATGTTCACGTCTTTAGCTTTAAGACCACGCGTTTCTAATTCTTTCTTGTAAATTAAATAAGCGTCATAAACAATATTGCGTTTAGCATCAGAAGGCAGACGTTTGGCAAAGCGACCTTTAACCTCTACTTTACAGCCCTCATCCCCTTCGCTAATAAAAATTTCATCGCCTAAAATTTCGCCTGAAATTGGCTTTAAAGCTGCGCCTAAAAGATCGAAACCTACAGATAAATTAGCAGCTGAAGCTGGAGCATAAGCTCTATAAACAATACTCACTTTTAATCCTCACGAGTCCAGCTTTGTAAACGTAAGATATCAGCTAATACGCCTGCTGCAGTAACAGAGGTACCAGCACCATAACCACGAATTACCAACGGAATTGGCTGATAATAAGCCGTGGTAAAGGCTAAGGCATTTTCACCACCACGAATCTTGTATAAAGGATCAGCAGAATCACATGCCTTTACGCCACAATAGCATTCACCATCACTGCTAATAGTAGCTACATAACGTAAGACCTTACCCTGAGCTTTTGCTTCCATAACCTTAGAGGAGAATTTCTCATCGGCAAATTTAAGATTATCTAAAACCTCTTTAGCATTGCTACCTTCTAAGAATTTAGCATCAACTGCAGCTTCAACCTTAATATCAGATAACTCTAATTCATAACCACATTCACGAGCTAAAATTAAGACCTTACGGGCTACATCCATACCCTCTAAATCATCGCGCGGATTAGGCTCGGTAAAGCCCTTCTCATAAGCATCTAAAGTTGCCTGAGATAAAGTATAACCATCCTCAACTAAACCGAAGATATAGGATAAGGTTCCAGACATAATGCCTGAAAATTCAATTAAGCTATCACCTGCAGCTAATTCATTTTGTAAGGTATTGATAACCGGTAAACCCGCACCAACGTTAGCCTCATAGAGGAACTTACGATGATTTACCTTAGCTGTCTCACGTAAAGCCTTATAGTAGGCAATAGTGCCAGTATTAGCCTTCTTAGACGGGGTAACTACATGAGCTCCCTCTTCCATAAAGGCAGTATAGGATAAAGCAATCTTTTCACTTGAGGTACAATCAACAACTACCGGATTGATAAGATGACCTGACTTTATTAGAGATTTTAAGGTCTCAACATTAAACTCGCCTGGAACACCTTCTTTCTCTAAAAGCTCTTTATAGTTATCCAGATCAATACCGCTACTCTTACCTAAGAAGCTTCTTGAATTAGCAATACCTACAACCTTAATTTCAACACCATGTCTTTCAGCAATAGCTACACTCTGATGATTAATCTGTTTTAAGAGCTCGCCACCTACACCACCAATACCAACAACAATTAATTCTAAACGTTGCTTAGAATTAAAGAAGGCAGTATGGGCAAAAGCTACAGCCTCTGTTACACGGCTTTCAGTAATTACAGCAGAAATAGATCTCTCAGAAGAGCCCTGAGCAATAGCACGAATATTAACGTTAGCTTCAGCTAAAGCCCTAAAGAAACGTCCTGAAATACCACGGACTTTGCGCATACCATCACCGACAACGGAGATAATTGCACACTTATCCTTAACCTCTAAAGGATTTAATAAACCTTCTTTAAGCTCTAATCTAAATTCCTCGTCAATTGCCAAACGGGTACGCAAGAGATCGGAAGTAGAAATACAGAAAGAAATAGAATACTCAGAAGAAGATTGAGTAATTAAGGTAATGGAAACACCAGCTCTTGATACTGCAGTAAAAAGGCGTCCTGCTAAGCCGACCATACCCTTCATACCAGGGCCTGAGACGTTAATTAAAGATACGTTCTTTAAATCAGAAATACCCTTAATCGGAACAGATAAATCAGTATCCTCTGAAATTAAGGTACCCTCGCCATTAGGATTCTTAGTATTTTTAATTAAACACGGAATATGGAAACGGGCAATAGGAGCAATGGTACGAGGATGTAAAACCTTAGCACCGAAATAAGATAACTCCATGGCCTCATCATAGGACATCTTCTTAAGTAAGATAGCATCAGGTACAGCACGTGGATCGCAGCTATAAACACCATCTACGTCAGTCCAAATCTCACAGCATTCAGCATCAGAAATTGCTGCTAAACAGGCTGCTGAATAATCAGAACCATTACGACCTAATAAAACTAATTGACCTTTTTCGTCACCGCCACAGAAGCCAGCCATCAAGGTGATAGCCTCAGGATCATTCTCTAAAGCTTGATAACGAGCTCTAGATTTTTCGATATTAACCGAGGACTCCATAATACCGCCCTCAGTTACTAATACAGCAACCGGATCGATAACTCTAACCTTATGTCCCATAGCTCTTAATAACTCAGACATAATTGCAATAGAGAAACTCTCACCACGGCTTTCAATAAAAGCCTGAACTAATTCCGGGCACTGTCCTAAAAGGAGCATACCCTCAACACGGCGTTTAATTAGAGCTAAAGTGGTATTGAACTCTAATAAAATCTTTTCCTTGTCAAAATTAGGATATTTAGATGCACAAGTGGTAATAATCGGCTCAATAATGGATCTAATCTGGGCAAATTCTTCTTTGCCATCTTGTCCACTAGCACCTTGACCTACCAGCGCTACTAACAGATTAGTAATCTTAGCCGGAGCGGATAGCACCAAAGCTGTACTATCCTTAGCTGCGGTATTGATTACGATATCTGCTACATTAAAAAAGCGCTCGGCATTGGCCACTGAGGTGCCGCCGAATTTAAGAACGCGCATACATGCTCCTGTTGGCTTATTACTTAATAAATAAAAAGGGTTATTTTATGCCACACATAAAATATTGTTTTAATTTTTATCAAGGATAGAAGCTTTGATTAAATTCTTATTTGATCGCAAATAAACAGCTTTATCCTTTATCAAAAAAGTTACTTTGATTAAAAATCAAAGCTCATCTTAAATTAGAAAACAAGAAAATTTATTTTGATAGGCTCTATTTTAAAGATTTTTTACAGCCTTTGCATATACCTAATTTAATGCACTTTTTTAGCGATATTTTAGCCCTTTAAGACAAAAATATTAAACTAAATTCTAATTAATCTATATTTGATATAAAAATTTAAATAAAACAACAAATTAATTATCAAAAATAATTTTGATAATACCTCCCTTTAAGTTTTTAAGGGAGGTAAACAATTATTTAAAGATAGGAGTTTTAATGGTATTGAAGCGAGATTTAGGACGGAATTTTAAACTATTGCTATCATCTAAAGCAGCTTTTCCTAAGAGAACCACACTTTGTGTACGTAAATTTTGCGCTCTTAAATTTAAAATATCATCTGCAACTATTCTATCTATGCCCTCTAAAGGAGTGCAGTCAATACCATTAGATTTTGCAGCATAAAGAATAGTAGCTAAAGCTATATAGGTTTGTTTAGCACACCAAGTTCCCATAGTTCCATTTTTATTATGTGCATCTACAGATCTTAAAATATGCTCATAGCGCTGTTTAAAAACTTCCTCATTTTCAAAACGGCCATCTTTTTGCTCCTGCAGGCATACTTCCATAACATCATCTTTAGTCAAAGTAGCTTTTGAAGTAATAACGATAGCTACATAAGCATCTAAATAGCGTTGTAAATTAAAATCCTTAATCGCCCCAGCAAACTTTTCCTTTTGAGCTTGTCCTTTAATTAAGAAAAAGGCCCATGGTTGTAAATTTAAAGCACTAGGAGTTAAAACTGCACATTGAAGAATGTTATCGATGATCTTGTCATCTATTACAGCATTTTTATCATATCTCTTAGTAGCATAACGGTTGAGCAATAAATTTTGAAAATCCATGAACCCCTCATTTAAAAATTAATTTGTAAGGAATTGCTATTTTATATACAAAAAAACAAAATTATATCGATATTAATAAATAAGCTTATGTTTTGCTAGCAACCAAACATTTTCACTTTTAACCTAACCAAAATGTAGCAAAATTTAAAAAAGGTCATACTACTAAAATCAATTTTCTTTTCTTAATTAAGTTTTTTTAGTTAAGAGATATTCTGTTTTGACCAATAAGCTCCATGCTCAGGAAGAATATGTTCTTTAAGCTCAATGACACTACTTTGCTCAAGGTTATCTTCTATTAAACCTTGAATTATATTTAAATGTTGTCTATGAGATCTTTTCATATGTTCAGGATTACTACCTAATTTATTCTTTATGGTAGCCATCTTAGAGGAGATCAATCTAAAAGATTCGCTAAAATATCTGTTAGACGTAGCTTCAATTAAAGTGTCATGAAATTTATTATCTAAATCTAAATAACTTGAGACATTGTTTTCTTTTATGGTGTTATCCATAAGATCATAAATAAGACTTAGTTTTTGAATAAGCGAATGTTTATTTTTTCGATAAGCTAATATAAGAGCCTCTGTTTCAATTGAGCATCTAAAATACAATAAATCATTTAATTCTTCATTAGTAACATTGAAAACATAAGTTCCACTTTTAGGCTTAACTTGAACTAAACCTTCAGTATTTAACATATTCAAAGCCGCTCTAATCGGCGCTTTATTGCAATTAAGTTCCTCTGTTAATCTGGCTTCAGACAATTTTGAGCCTAAAGGAAAATAGCCACTAATAATTTTGTCTTTGATTCTGTTATAAACAATATCTTTTAAAAGATCTGATTGCATAATAAACACTGTCTAGAGGAAGAAAAATTAATAAAAAAAGGTTTAGTCTATATAAATTATAAACTATAACCTACTCAAATTTTGTAGAAAAGTGTGCCATACATAGACTTAATTAGCTGGTAAAAT
>ERZ1673737.2667-NODE-2667-length-14613-cov-3.958786_pt1 | contig 14613 bp, 11 predicted proteins | sample MGYA00580211_ERZ1673737 | MGnify/ENA primary metagenome ERZ1673737 (study PRJEB41218, sample SAMN15661789) | gut metagenome | host: Homo sapiens | place: Canada: London | collected 2015-08-20/2019-03-30 | study: EMG produced TPA metagenomics assembly of... | reverse complement strand
GGATGTTGTATTTTCTGCATTCCTTACGTCCTCATATCATTCCTTCTTTACTTTCATTGCTCTACCTATTCTGCACGGGCTCGTTATACTTCGATGTGGTCCATCATTTGCTTCATCGTTGCAACAACTCATCTCATCCTCTCTTTCAATGCTTGGCCCGTATACACCGTTATCACCATCTCTACTATACACGGCATATGGATTTCAACGAGAAATACCGCAAGCAAAATCTTTTTCAAGCATTGCCTCTTGAGCTAGGACTTCAGGTCATTGGCACCGTACTAGGGTACATTTTTGCTACTTTGGTGACCCCCAGCGGCCAAGTGTGGATTCCACGAACTCACCTGTGGTCTATCATCGGGTTTCAGGTTGTGAAAATGATTTTTGTGATCCTCACAAGTGGTCGTGACTCGAACCACCTCATCTACGACACTGCTCCCAAAGATCCTAATTGGATCTTTGTAGGCCCAGAGTTCCACGCTCTCCACCACGTTTACCCAGATCGCTATATGGGATCCTTCATCAAACTGTTTGACTGGGTATGGGGCACCGCCTACTCCTTCCGAGGAAAACGCTTCGTGATCACCGGTGGAAATGGAGCTTCCGGTCAAGCCATGGTGACAGAGCTGGAACGCGAGGGAGTGCAAAACATTCGCAAATTGAAGTTTGGTAGTGATTGGGATTATGACCACTTTGAGAATGCAGCCTCGGTGCTTTCAACCTGTGACATCCTTATCCTGGCGCACAGTACGAAGGGAGAAGATGCAATGAAATCAAATTGCGACTCAGCCGTGCGACTGGTGCAGCTATTCAAGCAGCACAGAGAGACAAACACATCCAGTCCAACGCTTCCTGAAGTATGGTATGTTGGCAGTGAAGCTGAACTGCTTCCGTCATTTGGAAATGCACAGTTACAACGCTTTTCTGACTCAAAACGACGCTTCCTCCCACATGCGCGTTCATATTATGATGATGACGACATACTTTACCGCCACATCGTTCTATCGGCTTTCCAGTCATACATGGGGTCCGCCGTTCTTTCAGCAGGCTGGGCGGCTAAGTGTTCAATGTGGTGGATCCGGAGAGGTGCTCGCTACATTCCTGTCTCCTACACCGGGGTTGCCTATCTGAATTATTTCAAGTTTATGTACTGGTTTCCATAAGCGCAGGAGATGAATAGTCTATGAAAATAATAAAAGCGAATACCAAATTCAAACCATCTTCCTTCCTATTATGCCGCTGTCGATTTAAAAGGTATCGAGGCCGTTTTTTTGTTGAGTAGATATCTAGTCAGTCTGCTATAATTTGGCAGACGGACACGATACGGCAGCTCCATCCCCGGATTTGCGGCCAGATCTATATCCATTGTGGCTGGTGTATGTCTCGTATACCGACGGATCGTGGGCAAAAGCCAATAGATTGCGTGTCTGGAGAATCCCGATCTACCACAGTATTACACAGTATTACACGCCTAGACAATACTCCTCGGCGCACCTTTGGTTTTCCACTATTTCCTCGGGGGTTGGTAAATTGTCCGCCGAGGCTAGACTTTTCCAAGTAAAATCCGGAACAGCAGAAGGAAAGGCGTAAGGCGTCAGTCAGTACAGGTGAGGGACTGTCCTTGGCGCCACACTGGGGCTGACTAGCGCATCCTGTTGGGAGAGAAGCATCAGCTCGGCGTTTCGTGTCTTAAAGGGAGACCATTGTCTTTGCCAGCATATACTCCGCCATCGGCGAAACGGACCTCATCCGACTTAAGTAAATGAACTTACGAACCCTTGTCATGTTTTACGTATAGTCCGAGACAATTGTGGACTTATACCACGGGTGATAGGCTCCGCAATGCCAGGCACCAGTGTGGAACAGAATTGGGCAACTTGTTCAATTGCAACAGGGAATAATAGGGGTAGGGCACCTGTCGCCTATTGGATGAAGCTGTCAATATTTCCCTTTGATGCAAGACATTTGCATTGATACCCTGCGGGGGATGTTCCTATCGTTCAATGGAGAAATTTGACCGTCGTCTATTTAGGTCAATCACTTGTGACATAGCATTCCACGGAGGTTGAACAGTACAACAAATACTCCCTTGAACGTTAGCTATAGATTAGCAGACACACATCGAAGCTGGAAAGATAGGATGCGTATGTACAGGATATCATCAAGGTAAATTACATTAAGAGTCAGCCACCAGGGCCCGACAAAATACATACGTACGTAGCAAGCATATTACGGTCATAAACCTAAACCAACCCAGAAGAACGACCAGCCCTCTTCCTCGGCTTCATAGCCCAACCAGACAAACAAGTCCAACCAGCACCACTCTTCCTCCCCTCATCAAAGACAGCCCCAACACCCTCAAGCAACATCGATCGTTCCCGACCCATCTCCATCCGCAGCTTCAACAACCATGACTCCCACATCCAACCGCCGAACAAACCAGTGATACTAGCAATATCGGCTGTGCTCCCTACTGGTCCTTGTACGGCTTCGTATTCTTCGATTTGGCTTTGCACACGCGGGGCGGGTGTTTCGCGTGGTGGCTGGTGCTCGATTGGCTCTGTGCCCATGGGTAGGAACATCCAGGCGCGCTTTGTGCCTACGAATCCGTTGTTGCGGAGACGGGCGAGGAACGTCTTTGAGGCGACTGGGTCGTAGCCCCGCTTACGGAGGTTGAAGACCATCTCGACAGATGTTGCTGAGGCGTATGGTCCTGCGCGGGAGATTTCTGCGTCTAGGACTTGAAATTCGAGGTAGCCGCCTGGCTTGAGGCAGCGCATGCATTCCTTTAGAACTAGGTCATATTCGTCGCTGTTCTTGCCGGCTGGGCATTCGGTCTTGAGTAGGGAGTGGAGGGAGCGCGCTGAAATCAGGTCGAATTGGTTGTTGCCAAAGGGGAGTTCCCAGAGGCTTTGGACAGTGACCTGGCGGTGGTTAGGTGGGCCTTTGATGGCGCTGTTCACAGTTTGGTTCTTGGATGCCACGGTGTAGACCTTGACATTTGGGAACTCGTGAGCTGCTTGCCATGCCCAGTCGCAGGAGGAGTGGCCACCGAGATCAAGGATTCGGAAGCTGCGCTTGCCTGGTCCTTCAGCCGAGCTGGGGTTGGAGGTGGTGCGTGCAAGCCGGCGCTGAGCAGGGCTTGTGAGGAGCTTGCCGCCATTGAGAGACCGAAGAGCGTCCATGGCCCACATGGGCTGGCAGAGTTGAGCGAGGACCAGTTGTTCTTTCTCAAGCTTGTCGAATTTAGCCTTCTCAGCTAGCTCGGATGTGATCACCGAGTTGCGAGGAGCCTTGGCAAAGGGGCCCTTGTACGCAGGTCGCTCTTGGCGGACAAGCTCATACTTGCCAATAAGACAATTGATGTGCAGGTCACTCATGCCAAGACGCATGGACTGAACAGCATCGAAGCGCATGTTACGGTGGAGGAAACCATCAGTCTTGCTTGATCGTTGCCGAATGGACTGGAAACCTTGCCAGTAAATTGAGTCCTTGCTGGCAAGCATTGGCGGCAAGGGACTCAAAGCCTCGGGGATAGCTTCGGAAAATCGGACCATCTTCTTGAAAGACTCTTCTGTCTTCTCTTGCACCTCAGCCTCGGCAGCTTCAGTCTCATCCTCAGAAGCCTCGATGGGCTCAAGCTCATTTACTGGATTGGTCTCATTGAGAGCGGCGAGGTACGAGGCCTGTGCAGCCAGCCAGACACTGGTTCGGTCGTGGCTGTCAACTGCACGGTGCTGTAGTTCCTGGTCATAAAGCTCGTCATATTCGTACCCATTTCCGGAGCGAGGAATCTCCTGAACTTGCACAGCATCAAAGGCAGCGCTCATCGGACTATCCTGGTAGATGGACCGACGGGTTGGCGTCTCACCGAGACGAATGGCAGTAGGCGGGTCTTCTTCATCTCGAACGGCTGTGACTGGGTCTTCTTCAACAGGGCGTTCGGGCCAGTCGACCACCTGCTCCACAATTTCCCCCTCATCCCGACGCCATGGCAGGTTGTAGAATCCTTCTGCTGCTGCTGATGTTGGCTGGTTGTTGGTATTTGGAATGGACCAAGTGTGACGGGCACGTGGCGCAAGTGAGGCAAAGAAACCTCCAGGCGACGGGATGCTCAGGTCACTAAAACTGTATCCAGACAGCTCGGATGCCGGAGTAACCCCGTCAGCACTGCGTGGACGGCTGGGAGGTGCTTGCAGCTGCCACATCTCGCCATTTCCTTCGGAAGTTTCAGACCACGAGTCAGGTGTACCATCCAGACGAATATGGTGCAGCATAGCCAGAGCCGAGTCAGGTAGGAAGACACCCTGGTTCGTGGGCGTGGACTCGCGTATTGGCTCGTCATTCAATTGAAGCGACGGCGATGGCGACGGTGAATATCTCTGAGCAGCAGAAGGAATCTGAGGGAAATTTCCCAGAACGTGGCGCCAGTCATCGTGCGAGCTCTCAATGGCGATAGGCACTTCAATGTCTGAGCTACCATCTCCATTGTCCATATCACTATCACTTCCATCCAGATCGGGTCGAACATGTATATCATGCGCGGTCCAGTTTGTATCTGGTAGAGACTGAGAGTCTGGTGTAGCCAATCCACTGATGACCGATTCCTGGTCGGAAGAGATACTTCCATCGAGCGAAGGAGGAGCGTGGTATGCGGGTACGGCGCGGCCGAGCATGGATAGAGCTGCAGGGGACACAGGGATCTTGGGCGGAGGAGTTGGTGGTATTGGCGAGCTCTTGTGACCCCCGGTCATGGATGGCCACACTGTAGGTGAAGGAATCTCGAGGGTGAGGAGGCGTTTCCGACTTCCTGTTGAAGTCACTGAGTTCCGAGTAATTGGTGTCACCAAACTTGATGGCCGGGTATCGGGGGAAAAGCACGAGTCGCTAATTTCCGTCTCATTGTCATCCATATCGTCATCTGTGGCGTCGTACAGGTCATCGTATCCTTGAGAATGTCGTTGCCATTCTGTATCTGTGTCTGAGCAACACGATGACGTTGTCCCCGCAGAGAGAGGCGATCTTAGACGAGCAAGGCGGGCATGTGTGGGCACGGATAGACCGGTTGTCTTGAGTCTCAGCTGCGGGCTGATTGCCGCTGGCGTAGGTCTGGGAGGTGAGGCCTTGGGGCTAGTCTGTGCGAATTGTGACTCGCGCGTATCCTCCATTATAGTATTAAGCACCGTCCCCCGGGCCTGCCGGAGGGGCGGACATCGAGCAGTCGAGCGGAATGTGTCGGTCATCTTATCAACTGCTGGATTCTGGTTTGTGTGAATGACAGTATATCTAGGGTATCTCGAGTAGGAAATGAAGACTCCGATCAACGGGTCTGATCAAGAGAAGGTGTGAACGGAACACAAGGAAACAAAAAGAAAGTGCACAAGCTACCGGAGCAGGCACAAAAGACAAATAAACAGAACGCTAGACTTCAAAATCACGGCACTGAAATGCCTATATAGTCGAATGGGCGCTTTCACCAGCCGGGGAAGTCCAATGAACAGGCGATCCTTGCTCACGGATTGTCATATTGTTGCAGAACTACTGCAGCACTGGGCACGTTTAGTCCAATAACCCCGGTCGCGACGGTGGCTAGCAACGGTCTGATTGGTATTGAGAAAGTGGGCGCATCGCCTTGGACCAGGGTGTCATCTCCTGGAGGAAGAGCCAAGACCATTTTCTCAGCAAAAACAAAAGGCCGAATAGCAAAAAAGGTAGTGGGGGCGAATGAGCATCATTGAAGTTGTGATGAACCGCCGGGGTCGAGGGATGCAGTGTGAAGAGGTCGGTGATTGGCGCAGCGTAGCCGCCGGACTACTATCTTTAGGGGAATTAGCGGCTTTTCGACGTCAGTGCAACCTCATTTATGCCGATTTCCACTCGATACGGAAGGACTTGGGATAATTAATGATCGGTGAGAAGGGGAAATGAGGGGAAATGGCCGCCAAGTAGAGAGTAATGCACACTAAGACATGGCCCAACACATAATTATAGAACTGCTAATTGACCGCAGTTGGCCACATTTGTCCATGTGACTTGGATGTGACCTAAAGGCGCGTAGAGAAGCTAATCCCAACCTTCATACTTGGACTGTGATATGATCTCCAAGTCACATTAGATTACCCTAATGGCGCTACCATCGACATGAGTTATCACCGTATGATCTGACTTTTCATAGTCACCTTCCCAAGGTTAATAGGGGAACTTTGAATAAGCGATAATTTAAATGGCCACGCCACACATACTGGAGACATGTTGACAGCGGTTAGTGTGGCGCCTTCTCACATCATGTATGCAATTCTGAACACGACAGTGATACTTTCATATGCCAATGTATTTGATACTTCACTTAACGCTGGCCGAGGCCCCTTGTCCACAGAAAATGCTAACCTTTTCGGAAGACCGGCAATGACTGCACATACATTGGGAGATAATGTTCCAGACCAGCACCGGCGAGTACCGTCTAGGTCTTGGCTCAGGCTATTAAGCATATCCATCAAACAATCAGATCACTTGCAGAACGCGGTAACAACCTAAACACATCACAGTTCCAATCTACGAGGTGTAAAGATATCTTCGCGCTGCTGACCGTTGATTGCACGCATGCACCCCTCTGATCTCACATCGAATTGTTGGTTCGAATCAAAGCTGAGCTTTTAGTGCTCCAATATTAATCATTATTCTGCGCATGAAGAGCTCCGGTGCATAATTCACCTCGTCTTCGAGCTTGTGCCGGACACGTCAAGCTGGTTCGTATTGCGACGGGCCGTTCCGGTTCACAGCCAGAAACCAAGCAACCCTTCACTCTTGGTTAAACAGCCAGATTTTAGTTAGCCCTAGGAGATTCAAGCGGAATCAGGAATACCACTTTATATCGCAAAAGGATCATAGCCCGAATCATCTACTCAAACTGCATGCATAACACTCGGGTTTGTGTTGCTGGAAAGAGTCCTTGGAAGCACGTAGCCTATCTACCACCTCGGTACTTTGGTTTGGCCTCTGATTCAATCCGATGAATGGGACATCAATTCATCCATCCTAAGATGGAGTTGGAGTGATCTAAGCGTTCGAATGGAGTGGATATTTTACCTATTCTTCATTAAGGGGTCTGCTACTCTTAGGCGACTGTAGTTCATTGATATTTTTGAATCATCAAGTGGCTAGCTTGACATATTGTGTGATGGACAAGGGCGAAATGATTGCAAGTTTGTTTCCGCTTCATCGGTTCATGTATTTTGGCGCGCTGTGCTGGAAAAAAGTATCCGAAGTAGTATATGGGCGCATGGGCGACAGGGCCATACAACTATACAACAAGGCCCTGTCAATTAAAATGATAGCATCATTCCTTATCTCTAAACACTTAGAATGTAATTTTCAAAAACGTTGAGAATAACCAGTCCAGAATCTATTGTTGAAGAGTGTTGATCAAGCCCGGAGCAGTGTGCCCCGACTAGCACATATGGCCCGCTTTTCCAACACAGTCCAAGCACGACACGGAATCGGGCAAAAGAATGGTGGTTCTAACGGCTATTGAAGGACGGTAGGAGAAAGAACGTTCCCGATCTGCGAGGTACACATGTAGAAGGATCTACTGCTTAGCCGATCGAGGTTCGAGGATGGTCACCAGGTAGAGTTCAGGCCATGATCAACGAGATAGTACCCAATAGCATATAGTACCAATTGGATATAGTTACAGCGGTCCGTGGATTCAAACCATCGAGGCTCACTATTAAGAATCAACCAAAGAAATAAGAACCGGTGGGGACATGATTGGCTGCTCAGGACTCTCCGAAGCTTCGAAGATTCCAGGCGATTCCTAATTTGTTTAGATCGAAAATATCCCTGTCTGATCCCCTGTCTATCAAGGTCAGCAGACGGGTGCAATTTTTATTTCTTGTTGATGGCGACGGAATCACCCAAATGGGCAACCCAGGATATTCCTGTAAGGGGAGTTGATTTGTCAGATGATCTATGCAGTCTCCATATTTTGCCCCCATCAGTCAATGGCAAGGGGCACCTGCATTGTACTGCAGATGTAGGGGAGGGCGCGATGTAGATCGTGGCTCCCACGTGAGAGTCGGATCCCTTATCGGGTTCTTCGTGGAAAGAGTTGGGTAGAAATAGACAAGAGAAAAGAGAAAGAGAGGAAAGAAAAGGCAGCGAAACATAGAATAACAATGAGAACAAGTTATATACTTGTGTAGCCAACTAAAACCTCTACGGGTGTACGGTGAACCCACCTTCGCCACTCTACAGCTTCAGACATCGTCATACTAAAGTAATTTTTTTTCTATATCTGCCCCTCCCCCTCCTTTCCACCTCATACAACACATCACGACTCACAATGTCACCGCCCGCCATTATCGCCCCCTCCATCCTCAGCGCCAACTTCGCCAATCTCGGCCATGATTGCTCCAAGAAGATGGAACAGGGCGCCGACTGGCTACACGTCGACATCATGGACGGCCACTTCGTGCCCAATATGACAATCGGCTGCCCCGTCGTCTCCCAGATCCGTGGCTGCGTCGACAGACCCCTCGAGCCCTGCGGCCGGGGTACATTTGATTGCCATATGATGATCATGGAGGTCCGTTGAGTATTTCCCGCGGAGATCCGCGATCCCGCAAGCTTCAAGCTCCTCCAGTGTGAAGCTCCCAGCTGACATTTCTTTTCTTCGTTATAGCCCCATAAATGGGTTCACGAATTCAAGAATGCCGGTTGCGATCTTTACTGTTTCCACTATGAAGCGGCTGTCTCCTCCGTCGCCGCGACCGACCCTACCGATAAAGAGACCACCGATCGTACCAGCCCCAAGCAATTGATCCGTTATATTCACGAGGAAGGTATGCAGGCTGGTATTGCTATTAAGCCAGATACACCTGTCGATGTGTTGTGGGATATTCTTGAGAGTGAAGACCCCGCCGAGCGACCAGACGTGAGTTCTATTTTGTATTGCTCTTTATATACCCAAAGTACTTGTACTGACTGGAATAGATGGTGCTCGTCATGACTGTGCACCCCGGTTTCGGTGGACAGAAGTTCATGGCTTCTGAACTCCCCAAGGTCGCTGCTCTGCGCGAACGGTTCCCCGATTTGAACATTGAGGTTGATGGAGGTCTTGGTCTGGGGACAATTGATCAGGCTGCTGATGCCGGTGCTAATGTGATCGTTGCGGGTTCGGCGGTCTTTGGTGCTGCGGACCCTGGCGATGTCATTGCCAAGTTGCGCGACGCTGTCCAGAAGCGTCGCGGTTAGATACATACAAAAGGGGGTTTGGTGTTTTGGCCTTTTATTCTTAAATTACGAGTTATGATTGGCATTGTACGTGGGTGTCTCCATGGGGTTTTGATCTATTTGCGCTTAACTTGAGCAAGGGAATTGTTCAATGTACAGATTTCATAATCATCGAAGTCGTGAAATGCATCTCCCTCAGTCCTTGGACTCTGCTTCCTTATCCTTTGCGTCTTCCTTTTCCTTGGCCTCCTCGGCCTTGGACTCCTTGGATTCATCCTTATCCTTCACATCCTCTTTGACATCGGACTTCTTGGTCTCAGTCTTGGGTTCCTCGGCCTTGGGCTCCTCAGCTCCTGCAGCCGCCGTTTTAGTGTCATTCGCATTCTCAAAGAGCGGTGTCGCGACTTCCTCAATCGTGTCGGCTCCCGGTTGCTCTGCAGCCTGCTTGCGGATAGCATCGAGATTACCAGAAGGCTCGTCAGCAGTAATAGACGCCCTAATCTCACGCACAACCTTATCCTGCTCCGCCTTATCCGTAGTCGAGATGATAGAACCGCGATGATGCTCAACCAGCCCAAGCTCCTCGGCATTATCCGCGTGGAAGTTGGCTGATGACACGGCTGCCATTTCAGGAACCAGGACGGGACGTTTGGCTGTCTTGGGTGAATCGGGGGCAGTGTCTGGCAGCTCGGCGGCGACGGAGCCGCGGTGTCCACGGGGGGCTGGCTTCTCAACGGGTTCCTCCTTCGCCGGTTCTTTTTTTTCTTCGGACTTGGACGCGGCCTTGGATGCGGCCTCCGAGCTGGCCTGGCGCAGTGCAAGCACAGCTTTGTCGTCTTTCTTCTCTTCGGTCTTAGTCGGCGGGCTTTGGATCTTGATTGTGGAGGGCTTGGGGGTTGCGGGTTCAGGCTCGGTCTTGGTATCGGTCGCGGCGGGGATTGGGTTGCTGGTTGCTGGCATTCCACCCAGGTCCTGGACGCTGAGGACTACCAGACGGAGCTCGCCGAATTCGTTCCATTCTTCGATTTGTTCTAGGTCCTGTGGTTTGGGGGTTAGTGGTGCTGTTGGGAGAACTGGGAGCTGTCTTCCATGCAAGGGGATGGTCACATACTCCCACAATGTCGCCGTATTTCACCAGGCCTGGTAGCTTCTTGCCCTTGGAGCGGCGACCCCAGAGCTTCCGAGCAGCATCGTCGGTGGCAACATCAACAGCGCGGAAGGGAAGCTTGTTTGCCTTGAGAATTGTCTCAATGCGGGCAGTTGCGGTAACGATGTGCGATGACCCCGCGGTCAGGGACGTGTAGAGGTAGAGAGTTGGGTCGGACATGGTGTGTGTGTGTGTGTGTGTAGAGGTTAAGATGACGAGAGAGTGAGGTGAGGGGTTGAAGGTTAACCAAAGGCTTTAATGAGTTCCTCTAACTCGAGCTTGAGCGTGTGGAAGATCGAATTTCCCCCTGAGGCTTATGACGTATCACGTGCAAACTACATGCATAGACTTGCAACAATTTATCTTAGTCTAATCTTCATCTTCGCCTTATATCTTTCTAACTCCTATGATGTAGTCTTCCTCTCTCCACAATATGTGCCGTACCATGTCTCCAACGGTTACCCGCCCTGGCAAACGGCCCCAGCGTGGCAACTTGACGTCACTCCAACCCAATTCCAGGTTTGGCATCATTTGGGTCCAATTGCAGTCTGTTTTATGTCAGTTTCAGTTTGGAATACTAGTCAGTGCAGACTATTGCAGGCTTGGGGAGTTTGGCTGTACTCTGTACATGAGGATATGGCGTGTCTAAAACATCATGGATGAGTGCGCCTGACCTATATCGGAGTCTCAGTGCCAGTGCCCATAGCTCTGGTTCATACGTAATGGGATCCAGTCGCCTCCTGGTGCATCTGACTCTTATTTCTACCACAGCTCTAGGCATCGAGCAGTCTTTCAATAACCACCAGCAAATCATGAGCGAACGAATTGTCAACATCAAACCTACCTCACACACTAAAATTAGTGAATAGATTGGCCAGCACAGCAGAGGACGCGACAATCCGATATACACCAGCTGCTCTAGAATCGCCATCTTCTGGTGCAGGTATACGCAACTCTATAGCAGGGCATCTATCAGTCCAAATGCAACACGACAATGTACAAGCAAGGATCCACCCCCGCGATCCAAACTGAATGTGTTATACCATCCATCCTCACCAAGTACACACCCAGAGCCTCAAAAATGCGTCGCAAACCCGAGGCGCAAGCCAGTCATGCACAGCCGGAGCCACCCCCTTGTCAAACGACAAAGACAATTGACCTACTCACTCGAACATCCAAGCTTTTGGAAACGGGCCTATGGAACTCGCATGGCATCTTTATCTATCCTGACGCGAATTGGTACCCTCGCACCCGACTGGGTGGACAGGATTGCTTGTGGCTTGACTTGGCGGTGGTTGCAGGTTGCCAGTCGGATCGTTGGATGGGTTGTCTCATGACACAGCTGCGGATTCAGTCTTTGTCTGGAGTTTCTAGGTTACAGATCGAAGATTAAACGTGGGGGTTGTCGGAGTATAGAACGATACTCCAGTTGAAGTAAGCCCCCGTGGTCGATCTGTTCGGTTAGATTCTGCATTCCCTTCTACTTCAGGGAATTGACATAATTAGGAGATATTAGGCAGTGAGAATATAGTAGTGGCTATTTACCTATTCCAGTCCCCTGCATCGAAATGGCCACCCGTGCACAAACTCAGGAACCTATCATTATAGAAAGCTCCCCTTCGCCGTCCAATCTCACGTGTGCCATATCCCAGTCCAGGACGATGCAGGCAGCAGGTCTGGGCTGTGATGCAGGGGCTGGCTTATCAGGATTTCAGCTTGAAAGGCACATGTCGGAGTAACTTGTAGGGGGTTGGGTGGTTTTGATTGCTGTGTTTCTGGTCCCGAATGAGGAAACTGAGGTTTGCTCTAGAGTCGATCAGGAGACGTAGATTCGACTTGACGGTGAGGCCGGGTATCGTGTCAAATGGTGGACGGACTCTCGGGCCACCCTGTAGAAGGCGGTGCAGCAATAGCAAACCCCCGATTTGTCGGGTGTATAGGTCTTTTTTAGTAGAGAGTGATACATCCAAATCATTCTGCACTTAGTTTTGTCCACAACGCTCAGGGCGATCAAAGTCTATCCTGAAATAGAGAACGACGTAATGAGTGAAGAACTTGGTAGTGTACTTCTGGCATGAAACGGCGGCAGCACCAGTAGTCGCCCAGGATCAGCATTTGGTTTCAATAGAAGGGTGGAGCGTGCATCACGTGGAGTTACTAGTGCAGAACCCGAAAGGATTAGGCAAGCAAACTGCTGGAATATTCCCTACTCCGTAGTTGACATGGAATGCCTCCTGTTCTAGATTTGAGATCCTGGAACCATGGAACTGGTGCGGGAGTTGCCCATGGTTCAACAATGTATAAACGGCTCAAATATCGAAGCCCTCATTTTCGCTATTTCATTGTTTCGCATTTTCATTTGCATTTTCATCGGTTGGGCATTCGAGCTGCACCTGATGGACCACAGCGACGTGGCAGCCATCCAGACGAACCATCCGCATCTGAGGGTCTTGGCTGGAGGGCTCAAGGGTTTCCCGCTGTAGGCGCTGTATTCGCGGAAAGGGGATGTATATGTATAGACAGGTAGCAGGTCACCTTTTCGTAAGCAAAGTATTCGCTGGCCTCGGGAGACTCTCGGGCTGATCCGGTTCGCTGCCTCACTTTTTGGTCTTTCTCGCTCCCGCAGCTCAGCCAACGAGATGTCTCTTTCCCGTCTGTCACCCGGGCTTGCTCCGATGGTTTGTTACAATACATCATGGTGGGTATAGGGGTCCAGACTCGGGATCGACTTGGAGTATAGTAGCCTCTGTTAATCCTCGTATCTCATTTTGTAGGGGACCTTCTTGAGCCCAATATTTCCCTCTTTTACGCGTCTTCTCCCAACTTATGATATTCGGTGATCTACCAATCCACCTCAGATCCTCTTGTCTTGATAAGATCGGCTTTCCATCTGCCTACCACCTGCCATCTGCTTTCTGTAATTATTTCCCCCCAGATCTACGTACGTTGTTCCTATTCTGTCGCAGGTGTATACTAACCCGCGCAGACTCCTCTCCCTATATTTGACTACTGATAGACAGTGACTTACCCGGCCATTGTCCATTGTGAGGAACCGTTCCACACCATGACTGTCCACCTGGCCGACGACGAACTGTTCACGAGAGCCATCTCCGGATACCGCGAAGTGTTTTTGGTTCAACATTCCCACCTCTCGGAATCCGAACAGATCCAACTCTGGAGGGAACGGCTCGGTCAGTTCATGCCGGCCCCCCAGGATGAGCCCGTAGGGAAACCAGGGAAACGGTCTCGACAAGATGCGACTCCTCGGACGATACCTCCCTGTGACTCTGGTCTCCCACGGGCAAAACGGAGAGCCACCGTAGGTGACTTTGGTCTCTTGCTCCTCTCGTCTCCTGCTCCCATGCGATCGCTTCTCTTGTCTTCTGACCCGCCACATCCGTCCTTGGATTGACCATTGGCAGACCCCGGACCTCGCAGTCTCCGATCTGACGCGGAACCTCTCGCACGCCTCCTCTCCTGACCTACCGCGGACCGCGTCCCTGTCGACTCCCGAGGGAGCCTACCGTCACACCGCCATGGTCCGCTCCCAAAGCCAGCAGATCCCGGTCTCCCACCGACACCCGCCTGCCGGGGCTGCCATGGGCAAACGCCAGTCCTTCGGCCCCCGGACCCGTCGTCTCGACCATGTCGACGAGTATTCGCCCTCCGAGTACGCCCGCTATTTGGACACCTCGCAGCCGTTTGACGCGGCCTGGACTTTCAATGGACGGACTGGACCATCCTCCCCGTGCCCCTGGACGTCCCCCTTCGACCAGGCCTCGACATCGGCAGTGGAAATGTCACGCAGCGAAACCACCGACTCACTCATCGGCGGCATCGACATGTTCCGCTTCGACTCGTCCGGACCATCCCAATCCCCAACCTCCATCGGCTCCGTTCCGCCGGACTGGGTGCCAGCTTCCTCCCCTTTCACGTATCAAGACCCCTTTCTCTCTGTGTATCCTGACCTAGATCCCACAATCCCCATGACCTTCTCCAACACCTCCCCCTTCTCAACCTCCGCTCCCCCATCCACCCCCTTCTGCCCCATGCCCCACGCCTTTCCCTCAATGGAGGCAGCGGAAATGAGACCCTCGGATTCATTCGACAGCATCAACTCGGCAGCTTCACAATCTCGCGCCGCACGCCGCACTCACGAGCAAATCGCCCATGGCGCCCGTCCCATCGCGCCAAAGCGCGACTCCCACGACAGCACCATGCCCCTCTCCGACCCA
>ERZ1673737.2666-NODE-2666-length-14613-cov-4.085726_pt1 | contig 14613 bp, 11 predicted proteins | sample MGYA00580211_ERZ1673737 | MGnify/ENA primary metagenome ERZ1673737 (study PRJEB41218, sample SAMN15661789) | gut metagenome | host: Homo sapiens | place: Canada: London | collected 2015-08-20/2019-03-30 | study: EMG produced TPA metagenomics assembly of... | reverse complement strand
ACGGTTGCTTCGATTTGCCGTACTCTTAGCCCCAAAGCTCGTGATGGAGATGAACAAGCAAAAACTTTGCTCGACAAGCTGTTTACCCTGCACGAGGGTCTTGCCCTACCATTGGGTGCTATGATCACACAGACTCAATGGCCTGTTGTCCGCAGTGAGGGCTGGTTTGCTCTTGCTTTGATGGCGACGAATAAGCTTGGGTGTGCCGCGGTTGTGGACTGCTTGCACAAGACTGAGGTCACCGAATTGCTCAAGACGACGCTGGGCGCGGAGACTTCGGGTCAAGATGGCGCCGAGGAAGAAACCGACAAATCTCAAGAGAACAAGGACCGAGACAACGCTTTTATTCTTGTGAAAGAGCTGCTGAAGAATGAGGTGAGTTTGGTGTCCAAAAACGATGAAAAGCATTTACTAATTAGACAATAGGCCGGTGCACTCCCTGTCGGATATAGAGATATGCTAGGGGATTTGGTGAAAGCTCATACTTTGCAGTTGGGAGCTACTGCGGACGCTTAGTTATGTACTTCAACATGAACTTTTGGGATGCACCCTTTGTCACGTTCGTATACCAAGCCAGTATAGATTGAGCAATACTTATAGAACAAAGACCCAAGAAAGAGTGTTATTCGGCTCTTAAGCTGTAGCGAAAAAAAATATCTTCTTCCTTCTCCTATTGTTCTAAAATTGTAAAAAAAAAAGTGGTTGAATTCTAGTATGAGAATTAAGAGGCCATTGATAGCCGAACAAAAACATTGGGTATTTGTATATACATCATCTCTTCCCTCCCCGACACACCCTTGACTCGTGCTAGTCAATATTACTCTGTCTGCAAGCACACTCGCTCTTCTGCATATGCTCGATAACGAGCCAGAAGATCCGTAGCATCCAAACCAGCCGCACCTTGACGGGAAGAATAATGCGAAACAAGACCCTTGCCATCAATTATGACATGCGGGCGATTTCCATCCGGCTTCTTTGGATGAGAAGTTGTTGTCTTGCTGTTGTGGCGGAACATATGGTGCACAGCCACCGCATCATTCCCCCAGAAGCATCCGAAGCTTTGGCTGATGGGCTCAGTGGGATCGACCCAGATCGGGAACTTGTACCGTCCCAAGTCATTGTCTTCGAGGTGGTACAAGAACGAATAGTGCTGCTGTGCACCAACTGTCCAGTCGTCTAGGGTTGGACCAGTGTCGGTGTATACTGAAGCGGAGATAGGGTCTCGATCAATGCTCTTATCGCTAGGCAGCAACCAGCGGTGTCCTTCGAAAGGGGGTTCAAAGTCTTTGTGGATTCTGAAGCTCAAGGGGCCTTGCCAGTGTGGGAGACTTGAAGCTCGCCAATCTTGATGCAGTTCAGAGTTTGATCGGGATGGTTGGTCGACGTGGTATAGCTCTGGGAGATATGGAAGTGCAATACCCGGATGACTGTGAAGTGATGCGAGAGCTGCCTCATTCACGACATTGGCTGACACCATAATGGAGCTGGGATTATTAAGTTTCGTGTTGACAATTGTTGGAATGGTGTGATCTTCCAGGAACACGGTGTCGCCGTCAATTCGGATGTACATCACATTGTTCATTACGGACTTCCACTCCATATCCTGGCCGGCTGGAGCAATAGCATATTCGGGTGTTTGATTGACGATTGAATACAGCCATTCCATGCTAAGGGCGTCATTGGCCTGCGGCACAAAGACAACCTGGTCAAGGAATCCATCATTATGAACCAAATTTTTCTGGGATATGTTAGATAAAGCCATAATAGAGATTCAAAGTGACTTACCTGCAGATAGCATTCCAGAATCGATGTAGGCTCATGGTTAGCGAAAGGAACCAGAGCGACAATCTTGAAGCCCTGGGGCTTGGAGTAATGGTTCGATCCCTGCGATAATGCGAAGAACGGAGAGATCTCCTTTCGGAACAGTACTGAAGTGACATCGAACGGTAAGATCCCCGGGTTGAAGTAGGTTAGCACCGTCAAGATGATGCACATATAACCCAAAAAGCTCCACAGGAAGACCAAGACCCAGTCGCGCCAGTTGGCAGGCTTCTCCTCTTTGTTGGCCTCGACATCGCGGAGGTTGCGAGTGCGACGCATAATTAACCGTTCCCGCGCCACCTTACAGGTGCTTTGCTAGCCGAGAAAGTTGGACAAGCCATTGTGAGAATCTGGGGTATCAGGGCCCATTTAATGGCGGCCAAGACTGTATTTCCGGTCGTTTGAATAAAGCTTTGTGATCCGTTTTCGGGAGCTTATCACCCTCAGCCATTGATCGAGTCCGCTGTCAACCCAAGATCGACCATCTCACCTCTTTGTTCTTGACAAAGCAGTTAGGATCAACCGTGTACTGCCGGATCGGGCAATGGTTGACGGCGGCAAGCGGACAAAGGGTGAAGAATGTGGCTGTGGAATGTGAAGGGCGACGACTTCGGAAGGGGATCAAGTCGAGATTGAGGGCACATATGCAGCTATTCATAATTACTTGATCCAATGCATCTGTGAAGTATGCACATCTCTGTCTCTGTGGTGCTAGTCAATGCTTATGTCCATCTCTGTGGGTCAGGATGAAGTACTCATAAAGTGGACCTTGATTGTTTGAGAAATACAAGTCATATTGGATTTAATTGATTTAGAATCAAGTATTCCAGTTTCAGAGGAGTGAGTGACGTATTTCTCTGTGGTATAAAGTGTAGACAAGTGTAGATGTGATGTTTTGTCTTGTTCCTCGGATATGACGTCGCCAGCACGTGTTTATGCACATCCGAGCTCACCTTACACTCTCTACACTCTTCTCTACATTGCAGTATACACTCTGTTCCATGTTAACATATCTCTACATGGAATCATGAGGACGGCCGTCCTGTTCGGCCGTTTCTGTCTCAAGCGCGGTCTTCCGCGTCTCCCTCGACACCATTTCGGTCGCCCGTCATGGCCGCGGCAATTGCCCACGGGCACCTCGCGCCGGGGTCCCATCATAGGAGGGCTGTTTATGACTGCCCTGGCTCCCGTCGCATTCTTGAAACTGGCAGAGGATAATGATGGTCAAGGCAAGACCGCTGAGATGCAGATGCTGGAGGCCTCGCGCGAAGAGGTTCGGAAGACGGTTTCGCCTGACGCGCAAGGTCTCTCCAAGCTCTGCCAGACAATATGGGTCTACTTCTACTACTACGTCTATGACCCTGTCGCCACAGGGTTCCGGTTTATGCACCTCGCCATCATTTTCATCCCGGTCGTTGCCGCGGTGCCGGCCATTTGGATTGGACGAAAAGTCCAGGATCACAACAGTGCGCGGACTGGCACCCTGTGGTGGTATCGCTTCTTGGTGAAGTCTATGGAGCGTGCTGGGCCTGCATTTATCAAGGTAAGCTCTCCTGCCTGGCAAGCCGTTTACTGTGTACTAACCTGAACAGCTCGGGCAATGGGCCGCATCGCGAACAGATATCTTCCCTCCTGAAATGTGCAACATAATGTCGTCTCTACACTCGAATGCGCCCGCTCACTCACTTTGGCAAACGAAACGAATCATTTGCAGGGCATTCAATGGACTGCCGTTCGAGGATATCTTTGAAGAATTCCAGGAGGAACCTCTCGGGGTCGGCGCGATTGCGCAGGTCTACAAAGCGAAGTTGAAGCCGAGCTTGGCTGCTTCTGGTGAGCAAGAACTGGGCATTGAACCGGAAACGCTGGGCGCGAAGGTTCGAAAGAATGTCGACGTACTGGTCAAAAGTTCACCGCAGCGAGTGCCATCCTCATATGTGGCGATTAAGGTTCTGCATCCCCGGGTTGAGCAGATGATTCGCAGAGACTTGAAGATTATGTCGTTCTTCGCCTCGATGATCAATGCTATCCCAACAATGCACTGGCTATCCTTCCCCGACGAGGTCCAACAGTTCGGGGAAATGATGAAGCTCCAGTTGGATCTCCGGATCGAGGCTACCAACCTGGTTATGTTCCGTCAGAAATTCATGTCTCGTACCACTGCCTGGTTCCCGTATCCGTATTTGGATTACACCACCCGCGAGGTACTGGTCGAGGAGTTCGCGCAAGGGATCCCGTTGGCCACCTTCTTGGATATCGGAGGAGGCGTGTACCAGCACGATATTGCCAACGAAGGCCTAGATGCTTTCTTGCATATGCTTCTCATTGACAATTTCGTTCATGCGGACCTCCACCCGGGAAACATTATGGTTCGGTTTTACAAACCTAGCGAGCTTGACCTTTCCCTCCGCAAACATTCCCGTGCATTTGATGCCCCGACACGGGCTGAAGTTGACGTGACGGAAGCAGTCCTCAGACGCTTACGCCCACACTCTCATAACCGCGATGATTGGAACGCTGCTCTTTCCCAGCTCAATGACGAGGGGTATCGACCGCAGCTTATTTTTATTGACACAGGTCTCGTCACTCAATTGAATGACCTCAACCGACGGAATTTCCTAGATCTGTTCCGTGCTATTGCTGAGTTTGACGGCTACCGGGCTGGTCAGCTCATGGTCGAGCGATGCCGGACACCCGCAGAGGTACTCGACCCAGAAGTATTTGCGCTGAAAATGCAGCATCTAGTTCTGAGCATCAAGTCAAGAACCTTTGCTCTAGGAAATGTCAAGATCGGCGACGTTCTAAGTGAAGTATTGACTATGGTCCGCGGTCACCATGTGCGGTTTGAAGGAGATTTTGTAAACGTTGTTATTTCCTGTCTTCTTCTTGAAGGTATTGGGCGCAGCCTCAACCCCGACCTAGATCTGTTTAAGAGGTGAGTGCTTCCCCCGTGAGGTTTCAGGCCGCTGCCTCTTGTGGATTGTAGTGACTGACATTTCTCTAGTGCGCTTCCCATTCTACGACAGCTGGGATCTGGCAGAACATTCTTGCAGACTGTTCGTTCAGGTGACACCTCGATGCTTCGAGTTTGGGTTGGCTTAGAAGCTCGTGGGTTGCTGCAGGCCAGCATCGAGAGTGTAGAACACTGCGTCAAGTACGACCAACTGTCGCCTAATATATGAGCCCCTTCACCCATTTTGTACTATAGACATGTTCCTTTTTCACAGTTGATATGAGTGATTAGATGAAATTACACGAGTTCACCAGAGACATATGTTTAGTTTGTATCTAACGTTGGAAAATAAGCTAGTAAATGGATCAATAATATAAACATCTAACTCTGGTCAAATTAATGCGAATATCATTATCATGCGTGTGCTCACATAGCCTAGCAAGAAGAAGCAAGGTTGTATAAGACAAGAGGGAAGAAAAGAACATAATACAAGCATAAGCGCCGAAGATGAATCATGGAACGCCTGCGCCATGTCTTCAAAAGTGTACAAAGTAGAGTGGAGAAGCAGTCAGCCTGATCAACGGTAATTTCAGTGTTGACGCGAAGCCTGTGCAGCCTGTTCACGAACAGAGGCGCCGCTAGCCCTCCACCAGACATCACCGCCCCATCGCATTAGTCGTTCAACAGCGGCTGTGGGCGAGTCCAATGCGGGACGGATGTCGAGGTAGAAGACGGGCTCTCCGGTGGGTTCGGGCTCGCCGGAGTAGTAGTCGATCACGTACCGAACTTCCTTGGGGCCAGCAGGAGTTTGGCGGATGACATACCAGTCGTGACGGTCAAATGGGGGTTTCGTCCTGTTGAGGTTGAAGTCAGTCTCTGCCTCATGAATTTGCATGGATACTGGAATTGCTTACTCAAATTTGCTTGGGTACGCCCAACCAAGGGCCTGGAAGATCTGCGCTTTGGGAGTCAATTCTTTCGGCCGGCCCTGGAATCGGAGCAGACGAGGCTCGGAAGACTGATCGATTTTACCAGTCATTTCATCGTGGTACAAGTCGAAGCTCAGGTTTTCCTCGCCGCGTCGGCACCTTTCCCATCCAGCCATGAGACCCTTGGCAAACACGCGCTCCCATCCGACGATCTCGTTCCAGGCGCCTTCATTCAGGAAGTTGTGAACCGCAACCATCGACTCGACGGCATCCTGGGGAGTGTCGGTATGTCCTTTGCGCAGCATCGCATTGTACATTTGTTGGGGAGACGGGTACTCCCAGTTCCCTTCCGCGTCACCCCTAGGAATAGAAGAGGGCTCACGGTCAACAGGGAGGTCGACAGTCTGGTTCTCAGCGCGCTCTTGGGAGATGGACGCGAACATATAGTTCATAGGGTTCAGTCGCGACAAGGTAGAGGGCTTGGCCGGGGCCGGCGCGGGTGGCTGCGGCGTTTGCGCGGAGGATGATTTCGGTGGCGTATAGAATGGCGAGTCGGCGGATTTCATCGGGCAGGCATCGGGAAGTTCAGCGCGCACTGGCGCTGCTCCAGACTCGTGCATCGGGCATCCCGGCTGTAGACACGGGTCAGTCTATATAATCCAAGTATAGTTTGCACGGGAGACGGACTGGAGGAGCGGCACCTGAGGATCCATGCGGAGCCGGTGGTGTAGGAACCTTTGGAGAGTCTGCCCAAAACCAACCCATTTTGTAAAAATTTCTTGTTGTAGAGAAGATGAGAAATCGCCTTCACGCGATAAAAGATGGAGCAGGCGGAACTTTTTTCTGATGACATAAAGGTCCACGTGATAGACCTAGCCCAAAGCGGTGAAGTTTAAACACTCTTAAGTTATAGCGCAATGTTATATCTATCGCCTTCGAGTCTCTAGACAGGTGTGTATAACTACGAGCGAATACAGTTTCTTAAGCAAATCCTACCCTATTACTATGGCTGATATCTAAGCATTTTTGTAGTCCACTTTTCAGGCCATTTGAAAGCGATGCTAAAATATCTAACACATGGTTTTATAGCTAGTTAGGGACTATTAGTAGTATTAAGCACGACAGTACTGCGATGTAATGTCAATTATATAGCCATTATTGTTTCTACAGGTCAAGATCAAATAGCGGTGCTCTGCACCTCCCGATGTCTTATGAATTGGGGTTAAAGTTGGTTTATAAGCGATGTAAGAATGGTATGAATTCGCAATAAGTTAAGTCTACTATCACATGTTTACAAGAAGTTAATGCCAATCCCCAGCTGCAACCCTTTGCGGCCTTCTTCGCCTTTTCTCAACACTAGAGGCAAGGAGAAGTTGAGCTCGAACCGAGCAACAGGGTGTGCATAAACAATACCAAAGCCAGCTGCAATGCTGGGCAGGCCATTTTGTAATTCAGACAATGTGGAGACCATGGCATCTTGCACCTCACCATTGGTAGTGGGAGTGGCCTTTTGGGATGTTCGCAGAGGCAACAGACGGCCACCGTTCAGGAAAGCCTGGAAGCGCACAGGCTTCTCAGCCCCAAGTCGAGGAAGAGGGAACAGCAAGTTGGCGCTTCCGGCAGCGTAGACATCGCCGCCTAGGGAGTCGGCTCCCTCACGGGGGCCGAGACCGCAGAGACGGAACCCACGAACATCGGTAGGTCCTCCGAGGAGGAAGCGGTCATTAACACGGGAAAGCTGGGGGCGAGAGTTGGAGTCCAGTCCGAGGGGGTAGAGAAGACCGGCACGGAACCCAGTGGTAAAGCTGACACCGCTATCACCCTTGATGCCGGGGACGGGGATAGGGATAGCACCCTGAGTTTCAATCTCCGACTTCCAGAAAGAGACATCACCCTTCAGAGGGCCAATGCCGGCAACTTCGTTAAAGGCCTTGGCGTAGTAACCGCGAGATGGCAAGAGGGCATTATCACGCTGGTCATTGACCCAGCTGTGGAAGATGCTACTCTTCACGCTGTCACCCGCATCTGCGCGGACGGTAGGGGAGGCACTCTCTGCAAGGCCAGTAAGCTGTCTCCAGAAACCATTGTAGCCCAACTCGTGACGGTGTCCAGATTTGCTGATCCATCGGAGCTTGCTCCAGCCGCCCTTGACGACCTCTTCGTGGCTAGCCCAAGACTTTTGAGTAGAGCTTGCAATGCCACCGACTTCCAGGCGGAAATCAGGGTCACCCAAGATTGGAGTCTCGAACGCAGCCTGGTAAGCGGACCGCGTGCGAGTACCGAGCGAAGCATTCAAGTTCAGAGTCTCGGCGCCACCGAAGACATTGCGCCAGAGAAGGTTTCCGTACGCTGAGCCCTCGGCATTTCCAAGGTCAGTTCCGGTCTTCAGTAGCACGCGGGACTTCTCCCGGGTGGCCAAGTAGACATCGATGTTGCGCATGCCATTCTGGCCCTGCGACTCATCCAAGTATACGGAAATAGGCTGGTGGAACAGATCTTTGTAATTGTTAGCTATTATCCCACCAATACCATGATTTTTTTTCGAAGACCCATACCAAACCGACCAAGCTTGTCAGCTGTAGCCGACACCTCCCGCAACGCCTCCGACAGTGTATATGGGCGACCCTTGTTCTCGCTCAAAAGCGGGCTCAGGCTGCGCTCTAGGAAGCTGCGACGAGTGTGAGGAGCACTTGTCACTTGGACCGAGGAGATTGTACAGGGCAATGTTGAGTTTTCGTCGATCTAGATGTCGAATTCACAATCAGCCGGGGGCTCCGCAGGCAAGCAAACGCAGATTGACAGCTATATTCTGCTTTCAGGGGTTGGGAAACACACCAATTCTGCAAGTCTGCTCTGCGCTTTTTGATAAATAGCTTGCATACGCTCATTCACGGCATTTTGTTGCTCTTCCAGCACCTTGGGGTCAGCGCGCTGTTGTAGACGCTCGAAGACCTAAGTAAAGGTCAGTAATGATGCGATATGGCAAATAGAGTCTGTCCCTATATACTCACGCTCTCATCTCCGGCAGCAAATGAGGAAGACATTATTGCGCCGAATGGCTAGAACCTCCTCCGGGGAAGCATTTCGGAGTTCGCGTGCCGAATCCGCGAAGATACGGGTGGGTAGGCACGTGACCTAACGGCACGGCCGTGCCTTATGCGATGGACCATCACTCTCCAACTCTCTTCTGACATCTTACTCCCTCTTCTGTTATTGCTTTACTCTCGGGTCAGACCTTTTTGTCTTTGTCGCTTTTTACGTTTTTAATATTCTCCTTCGAAGATGGCAACAAAAGCAGCCTTCAAACGGGTAAGTGGCGAGCTGTCGCAGACCTATAGCATCAGCCCAATAATGGTCTAACAATACTACAGCTCACCCGTGAATATCAAAACATTCAAAAGGAGCCTACACCATTTATTGTCACTCATCCCTCTGAGCAAAACATCCTTGAGTGAGTTGACTTACTCTCCCGCATTGCAGTGCGGAAATCTGACTTATCTGATATAGATGGCATTATGTCCTCACCGGACCTCCCGGGACCCCTTATGAGAAGGGACAATACTGGGGCACATTAATATTCCCTCCCGAGTACCCATTCGCACCTCCCGCCATCCGCATGCACACACCCAGTGGCCGATTCCAGCCTTCCACTCGACTGTGTCTCAGTATCAGCGACTTCCACCCCAAATCCTTCAACCCCGCCTGGGAAGTCTCCACCATTCTCATCGGATTACTCTCTTTCATGACCAGCGAAGAAATGACCACAGGAAGTGTTTCTGCTTCAGAGAGCGAACGGAGAGTGCTTGCAGCGCGATCGCGGTGGTGGAATTCAACCGGAGGTGGCTCTCACATCAGCGCCACCGCTGGTGTCACTCGAACCGCCAAGGGAATCAACAATGTCAAGGCAGGAGACGGTGGTCTAAAGTTCCGCACAGAATGGCCCGAACTAGATCAGGAGAACTGGGCTTGGATGAAAGAACATCGCATCGACACCAGTACCGGCCAGATCTTACCCGACCCCGATGCGCCCATCAAATGTTCGCCTGATACGAGTGCCCTGCGCAGACGACCTAACGGAAGTGTTCCCGCATTTGGTGGCGTTATGGAAGGAGGGAATGTTGCGCGAGAGGCAGGTCAAGGCTGGGTTCGACAACACCGAGTTTGGATCGGCGTGGCCCTCTTCTTTGGCTATGCCCTGATCTCCCGACTACTGAGTGATATGCGTGCTTGAGAGGCTATAGAATACCTTTTGTCTTTTAGCGGGATTTGCATGGCAAGGAGTTTAGAGAATGCAATGCATGTCTGACATGTTACACCGTTGACCACCAGATCATCCCAGGAGATTAGCGCTGAATTGGGCTTGTGCTCACCCCGCGTTGGCAATGTAACTACTTCATTTCTCTTCTAAATCCGCCGTCCCCCACTGCATAGTCTCTATCCACTTCTTTATTGGGTCTGTCCCTGTTTTGCCTCTATTCCTTTGCATTCCGAAGCCTTGGCCGGGATGGACCATCTGCAGCCGTTCACCTTTGGTCCCCGTTTCCAGTCAGGTCAGTGCTTGTGCCAGTTGCAGACTGCAGGGGAGCCCTGGTTCCCAACCTCTGTTCATGAGATGCTTCTTTCAGGGCTTCCTTTGGCTCCCGTTTGTCTATTGTCATGGTTGCACCAAGGGGATCGGTCCGAGTGGTTCTTTACTAAATCCCCGTCCAGAGCCCAAGATGAAACCTGCGCCGCTTGATCGGCCTTCGTTTACGTTCATCGATCACGATGATGATCTGACCTCCAAGAGGATCAAGGATGTCAATGCTCGCAAAGCCATTCGCTCTCATGTCATGCGTGATGTGCGCCGGCGTGAGAGGCTTGCAGGATTGAAACGAACCTCCAGACGTGCTCAACATGATGCTCCAAAGGTTGCCGAGGACGAGGACGAGCAAAGATTGGTGATAAGGGCTCAGTCGCAGTCATCTGCCTATTCTTCAATCCTAGACTCAGACAGTCTGAACTACCCTTTGTATCCAAGAGGACGTCCAGCGAGATGGTCTGCTGGTTATCCTTTGCCACTCCACTCAAATCCAAACCCACCCACCTCATGGTTCCTCGATCCGTTCTCTACCTTACCAGGCACCAGTGAGCTTCCTTTGATGGTTGCCCACTTGGTGTACTACTGTGAGTCGTGCCATCTCCTCGACTTCCTAGAGTTCTGTCATTTCCATCTTTCAAACTCCATGGGCCTCTCAGGAATGAGCTGACTGCAGGGTGAAGGGAAAACCATATTTGTCCCCATGACATTCCCCAACACGGGCAAAAGTTCAACACAAGAGATGGAGCTAATGGTGCGGTCCTCATTCTCGGATAAGGGCAGCTTCTTTGGGTTAATGAGCATGTGCGCTGCACATCGAGCCGTTCTCGCGAGCCAGCATACGTGTATAATCAACTCAGATAGCCGAAATCAGGCACTCGACCCTGATTATTGTATGATGAGGGCAAAATCTATTGGAGAAATGAATGCGAAGATGCAAGATCCGAATCGCAGACTCAGTGACGAGGCATTTGATACCATCATCAACCTTCTAACTGGCGCGGTATGACTTGACACTTGAACTCCATTTTGCCCGCCTTCTAACGATCCACAGCTTATCATCGGCGAGTTTGAAGAAGCTCATATTCACCTCAAAGGACTTAAGCGTATGGTTGAGCTGCGAGGTGGAATAACAGATGACAGCATTCGTTCGTCTTCAATGTTGTCTGCTATCATTACGTGCGTTGCTCCAGCCTACCCTCCTACTACCCCATGCTCACTTTTAGGATATTAGCACCGACATCAAAGCAGCGTCCGGATTAATGACCAAGCCTGTCTTTCCCTTGACTTGGGATGCCCAGCCCATTCCTTCAGATATCCAGCAGCGCATTATGCCACAAGCTTTGTCCCCTCTCAATAATCTCGGATCGGGATTTTTCGCCAATTCCTTTATCAGTCCCTCCTTGCAACGAATTTTATATGTGCTACGGGATATGCTTTTCTTTAGCATCATGAATCAGATGACACCTGCGGCTATTCAACCCATTGATCAGGACTTTTTCCGAGTCCTTAACTGCGAAGCAGAGCATCAACTGCTCAGCTATATATATGCAGATGAGTCTCCCAATCCGCTGTTGAAGCTTCACCCTATTGAAGCCGTCACTAGAGTGGCTTCTATCTGTTTCCTTAATCATTTTATGATTGTTTCGCCTTCATCCTCTGGCCTGGGCCGAGCCCTTACCAAACACCTCACGACGGCAGTGGAGACTTGCAAACTATCTTTTCTACAGGAGCTACCCAAGGAAAACTTCGGTCTATATACTTGGGCGCTCTTCGTCGGAGCTCAAGGGTCTCAAGGCCAGGCTGAACGAGCCTGGTTTGTGGAGCGTCTGGCCCACGTTGCAATGATCTGTGTGTGGCAGTCGTGGGAACAAGTCTCAAAAGTAATGGCCAATTATTTCTTTGTTATGACGTTGGATGGCTTGAGCTGGCGATCGGTCTGGGACGAAGCAATGACTGGGTTTGTGATCTCTGAGGCGGACGAAATGGAGTGTCTTTTTGAACGAGATGCACCCATCAATTAGCTCTCGGTGTGAGCCTCTGTATATTTCTTACGGCAGTGCCAGTCTAGTAATAATAATGAAAACCCACCAAAATGGGAGAAATACTTGTTGTTGAGCTATGTATATTTATATTGACAACGAACTTTTTATATAAAAGAGGCCAAAGAGAAAGCCAGTAGGAGAGAATGAGCCTCAAAACAATCACAAAAGAGATTCCATATCCAGAAAGCGACTGTTTAGTCCGTCTGATGGTTTATACTTCAGCCGGCGCTTAGTAATCACCATTGAGGCCATTTGGAGCTCCGAAGCTCCAACAATCCAAACCCTCACACTCAAGAACACCACAAGCAAATCCCACGCCAAATCGAATCCCGCGACCTTTCACCACTCTATCCGCCGTCCGTCGCGGCAATGGCCCAATACTACCCCCAACAGCAAGGCTACGCCCCCCAAGGCTCCGCACAGAATCTCCAGTTCTTCCCCTCGTCCTACACCTCAGTCTCCGGCCACACAACCCCATCACAAGCATCCTATGGCGGCGGCTTCGGTGGCGCTCCCAATCCCTCAGCGCAGGCCTTCCCCGCCGCTGCTGGTTATGGCGGCTTTGGATCCCCGGCTGCGGGCGTTAGTGGACGGATGGGGGAACAGGGCGGCTTGAGGACGGGTTGGTTGGCTGCGTTTGGGACGGAGGGGTACGATGGCGAGCCGCCATTGCTTGAGGAATTGGGTGTTAACTTCGAGCATATTCGCACGAAGGTTAGTTGTGTCTTTGGTCGTTGTTTGGAGGGTGTTCGTTCAGGAGACGTGGGGTGGCTTGTTTACCCCGGGTTTTTGGGTTCGATTGGGTTATGGCTTGTCTTGGGATAGGATGGGGACTTGCACAATTACTTGGACAAACAGCTAACAATAATCCTTCGGTATCCAGACCTTGACCGTTCTGAATCCCTTCGCTTCAATCGATAACCACCTCATGGACGACAGCGACCTCTACGGAGCCTTGCTCTACATCGTCCTATACGGAACCTTCCTCCTACTTTCCGGAAAGGTTTTCTACGGATACATCTACGGCGTCGCCGTCTTCGGCACCGTCGCCCTTCACCTCATCCTCAGCCTCATGTCTCCGGCCCTAGACACGGTCCCAGCCGCCAACGCTGCAGACCCTACCAACTACAACCCTCACCACAAACCCTCCATGTCCAACGCCTCAGCGGCCGGCCACTTCTCTGCTACTTTGACCTTCCCTCGCTCCGCTAGCGTTCTTGGCTACTGCTTCCTTCCCTTGGTGCTTACCAGCCTCATTGGTATTCTCATTCCTATGGATACGCTGTTCGGCTATCTCTTGACGACGGCTGCCGTTGGCTGGTGCACGTACAGTTCGTCGGGTATGTTCTGTTCTGTAGCGCGCATGAGTGGCATGAGAGGCCTGGTGGCGTATCCGTTGGCTTTGTTCTATGTGGTTTTCGGTATTATGGGTATTTTCTCTTCGCGCGGTACTGGTTCATTGGCTGCTAAAACGGGTGCGGCTTGAAACGCAGGTAGATTTGTAGGGGGTATATAAATCCTCTCTACCGCCCCATTGCTCTACTGCCCTGCGAAATTAAAGTCTGTAGGTTAGTGGCTGCAAAGTCTAGGATCCAGCTTGGCCCGGGCTTTGCTTTTAATCATGAATATTATGAAATTCCAGCTGTGATGTATCGTTATGCATTATTAGATCGTCAACCATATCTTCACTCCGGTCCTATGCTATGCGGATCTTCCCTAAATGCAAGTTAAATGAGAGCCGCATACTAAATGCCCAAAATCACAAGAGTTGACTTGTTGGTTTGTCTAGCTTTGCGTTGGAGCCCATTTTGTTAACCATTCTCTTGTCTTCTCCAGATCACCACTTGAAGCTTCGGTTCCTGCAATGCACCATGCCAGGTCATATCCTTTGCCCTCCATTCCGGCGCTTTCGGCGGCAATCAATTCGGCCAGGGTTCGACGATGTTGACTTGTCTCATCGGTGCAGAAATAAAAGGGTGCCGTGTTTGGCACATCGGGCTTGATGTTGAGAGCTTCAACAAGAGGACGCGTCACCTTCATGATATCCGCCACGGCCATGGGGGCTGGAGGACCAGATGCATTATGCTTCTTCTGCTTCGCCGTCTTGCAGTACTCATTTTGACACCAGGGCTTGCCACACCCAGTCATCATCTGGGACAGGTATTTGCGTTCAATACGGCGCCGCAGAGCTTTGCCTTCTGGGTCGTGGGTGTCCACGTATAAAGGTCCGAAACAGAAATTGCATAGACCCAAAGACTCGTTTCCTGTATTGTTCAATGTACGGCC
>ERZ1673737.2662-NODE-2662-length-14633-cov-4.235492_pt1 | contig 14633 bp, 12 predicted proteins | sample MGYA00580211_ERZ1673737 | MGnify/ENA primary metagenome ERZ1673737 (study PRJEB41218, sample SAMN15661789) | gut metagenome | host: Homo sapiens | place: Canada: London | collected 2015-08-20/2019-03-30 | study: EMG produced TPA metagenomics assembly of... | reverse complement strand
GCAAACAAGGCTGACCTTTTTCCTCCTTCTTCTCGCGGGTCCGAAGCGGGTCCGAGAGACGATGCGAACTATTGAGGAGATCGACAGTCTGATCGCCAAAGCAGCCCTGCTGGAAAGTGTCACACGTGGAGCATCTGAGATAACGCCAAATCGGATCCAGCACATATTGATTCAGTGTTTTATGCCGAGTTTCTGGAGTATAATTAAGTTTGGCCAGGTGAGGCTGGATCGCGCATCTTGTCAGAACCAATGTGGTTAGGGGCTCGGCTGTCAATTCAGCTCTAACTCTAGCCTAATGCCTTTTACTTGCCCCCTAGGCAACACCTTTTGAGGGTGTAAATCCCAATTGATTTTGGAAGACCAGAAACATTTTCCCAAAATTGGGCTCACTGAAGCTTACTGCAGGTTATAGTATGTCGGTGGTACCGAAGGATGAATATCTCCTCCACTTGCCTCCACTGTCGCCACAGTTCACTGTCATGCTGTGGCTTGCAGTTCTTTCTTGAAGGGAGGGCCCTGCAGAGCCGAATGTTGCGGTCTGCTCTCCCTGGATATCACTGGGTTCTTATTGGTCAACTAGGTCTAGTTCGGACCTCCTGTTGATAATAAAGCTTCGGTATACGTCCCAGATGAGATGCCTGCAGACTAGTGGTGCGCCACATCTCCAATGGAGGTTCGAACGGTAACATCTGTGAGAGACTGAAATGACAGACATCGAATGACAAGACACCGGTTTTTGGTAGCGGTCCCCGGATGTCAAGCAGCGACCCGCTGGTTGATCCGTGCACGAAACTATTGAATGGATAAGCCGACAATCCCATCTCCTGTGCCTCAATCCACAGGATTCCCAACCCTGCGGATGAACGTTGATTCTGCGTGCCAAGACGTTCATCTGACAAAGTTCTCACGGAAAAAGCATCCAAGACGCGAAGGGATCGAATCAAAAATGCAGGAGAGAGTGGAACCCCATGCCCTGAACTCTACGGCCGATCCTGCCACTAGCTTCAGATCTCCTGTGCATCTCGATCCCTCAGATCTCGTACTTACTCCACATCTTTGTTGGACGCGTACCCGTTGATCAGACCAGAAGACAGGACTAGGATCAATTTCGCCCCACTGTTCGATCCCATGCTGCCGGAACGTGCGGCGGCAAGGATCCTGCATGTGCCGAATAGTCAATCGAGCTCATAATTTTTTCACTGCATCACGGCTGGCTTACCCGTCCCAGGTACCTGGTCACCGACCATTGACGCGAATCGCGTACTTTTGGACGGTGGCAACATTGGGTCCCATCTTTTCCAACTGGTAAGGTTATGCGTCCAGACTACGGTATTGGCCCCTCGGCGCATGCCGTGAAGTATATGAAGTCCCGGCCGGAACCACTTCAAGCTCGATCTAATCATATCCCATCTCTATCATCATCTCTGATTCCGAGTTCCCTTCGACCCCATTCTACTTAATCTTCTCGTGTTCGTCTTTACTTTACTCGGGCTTTATTCCAGATCCTTTGTGAGTATACTTCACTTATACTTCACCAATTACGCCCGTTCCACCAGTTCCTCGTTGGGCCAAAGTAGATCAAGGTGCCTTAAACCTTATATATCTATGAGCTCTTCCTCCTTCTACGCCCTCCAACAAAGCAAAAAATGGCCGGTCGTGAATTCACTCTGTCTTTCGAGACCACTCCCCCAACAGCTGTGCGGCCCGGATTCCCTTTTACCATCCCGGTGGTCATTGCAGTGAATCCCATCGGGACCCCAGCCCAAAACGCCCAAGCCCTAGTGGTGAACGCCTCCCTTCGCGACGAAGCCGGTACTGGAGCCGCAGCGGGCCTGAGCGGCAATCTTACAGCGAGCGTTCGCAGCCGAGCCGACAATGCAAAGAGCGGATACGCAAAATTTAACCCTCTGACGATTTCACAACCGGGCAAGTTTCGTCTGCGCGTGATGCTCAGCGCAGCCTCGTATAACGGCGTGGTGACCAAGGAGTACGTCGATTCAGCGGTAATCCACGTGCACGCCGGCGCAGCAGCTGCGCAGCAACCAAGTGGGTCGTTCTTTTCCTGTTTTCCTGGCTTTTCTGTGTCAATCTGTGTTCATTTGTTCTCATATTGGCCGTTGGATCTCTTCGCGTTCTTTTTCGCTCCCGCTGTTTCTATGCCCCTCTCCCACCACAACGGTTCTCAGCTTAGGGCCTCAGTTTTAACCCCTCCCCTGCCATTTTCGGACTCCTGCTGACTGCGGGAACCTTAGCTGCTGCTCAAGTGGCACGCCTTCAGCGACTGACGGCTGAAAATCTGGATATCTCCGCTGCCGACATTGCGGCATGGCAGCGCGCGTAATTCGGCGATAGATAGATAGATATCTTTCCTTCATTTTTGGGAGTTATTGGGCGTCCGCTTTTCCTTGGTTCGTTTTGTCGCAATTTTACTCATTCGAAATACGTTTCATGCGGAGGAAAGTAATAAGGAGTATCACAAATATTGCACCTTTGTTAAATAGTCCAGGGCGCACCGGTCTATTAACTATCCACTTTTCTCGGCGACTTACTCCATATCCTTGTCAGTTGTCGTCGCGCGGATTATTTCTCCTTCTTATCACTTTGCAGATTGAATCAACCCCTTTCCTGCAGAGATCATCCGCACAACGGGTGGTGATCGTCAGTAAATCACCATACCCCTCCCTAACTAAACTTTAGCGTTAACGCTCTTCAATACGGGATTCACGAAATACACCGACCTTGGAAAAGCCGAAGTCTAACTAGTCTTAGATAGGAAAATAGTCCTAGTCAGCAGCCTTATCGAGCATAGATGGCCGGTCCCTCTGTGATTCCAGCAGCCCGCACAGTCACAATCTGTCGCGAACCACTGTGCCTTTTTGCCTCATCCCATGCCATGCTACGCTAGTTTGGGTAATATTATATGATCGGCCAATAGGATGCGATCCCGTGGCCTATATGTTAGGTTTAACGGTATTACATTTAGCAGTCTGTCAGCATCAATCGATCGATCGGAATCGTTGAAACAATTTATGGCGTGCTGTAATGGGGCCCGATTGATTGCTTTTCGGAGCTTCCCTGGAAAGGCAAGTCCATCCACTTGTGGAATCAGATAATAAGGATCGGGCACGGTGGTCGTTAAGGTACGTTGACTATAGATTGTAGAAAAATAAACGTGATTGATCGAATCATGTGGCTCTCATAGATTGATTTCCTTGGAATACGATTAATTATGTTGCGATATCTGGGACCACAACGAATCGGAGGAGATCAAAATATATAAGAGCGAAATGCATCGATGGATTAGACAATAGTTTAGTGAGCAGTGAAGTCGTTCTATTCCTATATGAGGTATCAAGATGTCGCAAGGGTAGCAATTCCGCATGGTGTATTCCACGTGGCGTACAATCCTTGTCGAGATAAGCGCGATCCCTTATAATTGTCCTGCGAGGGACACTGGAAAGGGTTAGCGCTGCGACATGGTTTTATTGCTAGATGCACAAGGTGGGGGACGTATAGTGGGGGTGCTAACTCGCGGAATCAGGCCGGTTTCTACTACTGAGATCAAGTAATATGGTTGCAGTTCTGGTCTCTAAAAGGTCCGTATGTACCTCTGTAAGGACATGCATTTTTCTGAAAGAAAATTTATAAAAATTCTGCTTGATATTACCGTTTTCGGACGCTTTCTTCAAGCTGCCTGTTTGAGACTGTTATAGTCTAGTCTTGGAGGGGATGATTTTTGTTCTATCTCTACGTAGTACGGCCATCCTCAATCAAGGTGTTTGCCCTCTCGATCTCGCTAGTTGCTTTACTACTAATTCTTTACGCAAGTGATTCAAATTTCATTACGTTGGTGCAAAGAGCATTTTTAGATAATAGAACTTCAATTGATAAGAGACTTCATGATAAAATTGCAAACGCATCTTCCCCCTTTATGGAGACATAGATTGCAAATGGACTAAGTTTATAACTATGTCTCTGCAAGGGGACATGGCAATGACCTTCTTTCAAAGGGCCAAAGTGTAACATAAAATAGACATTTTCCATCACAGCCATGAAACGCGACCGAGACAACCTCACGATATGATTGGAGGCATCGGATGAATAACATCGCGGACTGAAAGTCGAATTGAAATGCAGCACGGTGACACACGATTCACTAATGCAAACAAGACTGGCGATGGGAGGGGTGCGGTCACACTTGTCAAGGGTTCACACCCCAGAGTCTCAGAAGATGGAGCCAAACAGCTTCCATTCATGGCAGATCAGACCTTGATCTTCGCCAAAGCCAAGGAGTCGGAGCTATCCGGGAGAAACGCATAGTTTTGCGCCTCGGTAGAGTTGTAAAACACGACGGTAGAAGTTTGACCGCAGGATTTATCAATGTGGGCTTGCCATCAATCATTCAGCTGTCCTTGTCGGAGCTGCGAAGCTTCTCAATGCCCTCGCGGACAGTCTCACGAACACTGAAGCCACCAAAAAGCCAATCGTTTGAGTGCCGTCCGTAGTGGTTGACAGTTCCGCTATAATGACGGTAGTCTTTGCGGACTGAGGTTGTACCTTGCTTGGTCGCAAAGTCACGCTTTGGGGACCGAGATGAAGAAATTGTGGGAGACATCTCTGTCGGGCTGGTAGAGTGATATCGGTGGTCGGGGAAGTATGAAAAGTCTGGGTTGCTCCGTGGGATGTCTTGAGCCTGAGAGATGATCGAGTCCTGGCAGGAACGGCTCTTAGGGATATCGATTGGAGCAGGGGATTTAGACAGAAAGATCTTTGAGGACAGAGAAGAAGATCCGTCCCGTTTCTTCTGGGAGTGCTGACTGGTGCGAGAGGAGGTAGAGGTGGTTGATGCTTGGGAGAGAGATCTCTTAGGATAGCTGGAAGAGTGCATTTGAGGATACAAGACTGAAAGTAAGACAGCCTGAAAGTTGAGGGGGATACTAGCGTTATTTATGTCTCCTTGATCGTCATACTCTGTAGGGCAACCAACCAAATGCCGCATGCTGTGACAAAGGAACAAGACCGGGGCATAACCAATTAACGTGACTCTCAGATGCACTTCTCCCTTCTTTAACCAATAAAACGAACCATATCAAGCCCACCGAGTCCACCTGTAAGGCCTAGCGGTGAGATTCACGGGATTTCAGCGACAAAGTGCCCTATCGCACCCTCCCCGGCCAATAAGACATCGTGTCTGCCTTGGAGCCTCTTTTCCCGCTCTTCCCACCCCGCAGATTCACCGCGAGTCTTGAACTGAACTGACACGTCGACCTGCATATATTGCAGTTTGTCCTGTGACTCACCTGTCATTCCTATTCTTTACTACATACAGTACTGTACACTTCCAAGGTTATTCTATGCACTTTCTCGGAAACAGACATTCCAAAGGTATTTCGCAGATGACTCGAGTGGGTCGAACCAGGCCAATATGGTGCGGATCACCAAAAATGTGCCCCGAATATTGTAGCCTTGTGAGACAGCCCTATCATTCCTCGTCCCACGCCAATCAAGCTCAGTCATCCTCTTCTAGCGTCCTTCGAGAAGTCCCGTCCTAACCGAGGAATACACGTGTCTCACTGAGTCGCTTGGCTGAAAGTGCACTCGGCACGGTCATCCCGGAAGACATGCAATACGTTGCCCGCTATGGGGCGCTGTGGAGCTCGTCTAAATAGGGCGCATTGTTTTACCCCGGTCAACCACGATCATATTGACATCATTATCTGGCACAGGGACAGGCCATGTGCCCCTTCTCCGTACCTCTTATGTTCTCCGATGCCGGAGAGGAACCAGGGGAATACCTCGTTACACAACATCATATCTAATTTTGCCTGTCTTTTTTACTATCTCTGTGGATGGGTTTATCCCATAAAGTATGTGTTCTGTCTCACGCCGTGATATTATTCCAATTCAATCTCCATGTCTTGAGGTCGCAATTTCCAGATACACCTTTTATCTCCTAAATTTTTCACATACTCGTTTGATACGTATGGCACTGCATCTGTCCCCTTTCTCGGTGCATATCGGATAGAAATCACAGCCATTGTGTGACTTGCCTTCGGGTTATATTCCAATGGCCCAGAAACAAGAGAACCTCATCGCATTTTCAGTATTGATACAAATACTTTCACCGCTGACACCCAGAGAAGCATAAAATTATCATGGGAGTAACCTGGTCGCAATTCTTTCCACCTCCTCCCTCCCTGACAGAAACCAATCTCCCTAGCCCGGCAGGCAAAGTCTTCATAGTCACCGGTGGCTATAACGGAGTTGGATTTGAGCTATGCAAAATTCTCTACAAAGCAGGTGGTAGAGTGTACATCGCCGGTCGCTCCAAAGAGAAGGCATTGCATGCAATTGAAAGAATCAAAGCAATCTCCGAGTCATCCGCTGCAGGTGCAGACATTATCTTTCTCTTTCTCTCTCTGGACGACTTGACGACAATCAAACGAGCCGTGCAACAATTTACTAGCGCTGAATCACGCCTGGACATTCTCTTCAACAATGCAGGTATATCCAATCCTCCACGAGGGTCCGTCTCGCCTCAAGGCCACGATCTCCAGCTGGCGACAAACTGCCTCGGGCCACATCTGCTTACACAACTTCTGCTGCCTATCCTTCTGCATACGGCCAAGAGCATTCCTCCTGCTGGTGTTCGAGTGATATGGACAGGATCCCTCGTTGTCGATATCTCTGCGCCAGTCGGTGGAATGGAGATATCAGAGCTTCTTCGAAAAGAAACAGATCCAGCTCGCAATTACATAAATACCAAGGTAGGAAACTGGTTTCTGGCAAAGGCTTTGGCAGACCAAGTTGGCGCAAGTGGCATCTTAAGCGTGGTACAAAATCCAGGGAATCTGAGAACAGATATCGCCCGGCATTTTTCAGTGATTCTTCGGTGTCTCGTAGCACCGCTGGCATATCACGCTAAATTCGGTGCGTATACTTCGCTTTGGGCGGCTTTTTCTCACGAGCTTAATATTGCTGATGGAGGGAGCTATATTATCCCCTGGGGTCGTTTCCATCCCTGTCCAAGAGATGATCTGTTGCGAGCGATGGAAACGAAGCAGCAAGGCGGGACTGGGTCTGCGGATACGTTTGTGCAGTATTGTGACGATCAGATTGCAGACTATCTAGCATGAGTAGTCTTTCCTGGTTGATCTAAGCAGGAGAACGAACATTCAGCTTGAGTCTCATTCGTTCTATGGCTTACTCTACAAATGGATATTGAAACAACTGCCAGTGCCAGACTGCGTTGGATTTTATTTGTTGTGCGACTCGTATACTAGCGAACAAACGGTGCTCTTAATGCCATGAACTCCTTCTGAATTCAGAGAAGTCCTCCTTCATTAGAACTTGGACCATTACATCAAACCAGAAATGCAGAGATAATGCAAATATAAATGCAAAATGCAACAGAAAAAAAGAGAACGATCATTCTTCATGTTCCTGGAGTGTCCACAGCGTGGCACTTGGTCTCCTCCACGCACGCGGTTGTTCAGAATGACACCTTCGATGCCGTCTCTCAATCACGAACCTCGCCGCATCGGCACCAGATAGCGTCGACCTGCCCCTATCTGAGCCAGCACCCAGCGGTACCAACGCCTGAGGCTGTATCAAAGTAGACAGGATATTGGGACCACCGGTCATATTGGAAGGAACCACAAGCAACGACTGAGTTTTATTCAACGGCGGCCGACGAATAAGTCTGCGCAATACACCGCGATGAACATTTTTCCGGGTATCGACCGCCGACGCCGACAACTGGATTCCATCATTTCTTTCCTTGGAAGATCGGAACCAGGGTCTAGTCATCCGTCTTGGTGGTCGGACTATACCTGCCATCTCGGTATCATCTCCCAGTACGTCCTCTGTGAGGAGTGGTATGGTGGTAGCTTGGGGGAATGAGCGCTGGATGTAGTTTGCAGGTCCTCTACCCGGCTTCGAAATATGGAGATCGAGGCCGCGAGGCTCCAGCATACACAGCTCTGAGCCGCAGTGTGGCCAGGTGTGGTGCCTTCGGTGGTGGCGGGTGTGCGGCATAGTGGGATATGTAGTGGTATGGAAGATATTCGGTGGTTGAGAGTAATAGATAGTAAAGGCGGGTTTATCCCTTTTCCATGGTGAAAGAACAAGTCAAAGCCGAGTGTTTGTTTGTTCCTTGTTGATATGAAATGTGGAGAATGTGGAGGAGAACAGGCATATATATTTTCCTAGTAACTAGTATGATTTTCTAAAAGCAGTTGACTAGTCTACACGTGAAGGGCTAAGAATTACCGAGAGAGAGAGCCCGAATGACTCAGGACTCAGCTGTGGGTAAAAATGACCCGGGTGCTTATAGATCAGAATGCTGGGGAGGCGAAGTGCAACATTCAGGTTTGTCGAATAGTAGATCAGGGACGAAAGACAGGCGGGCAAAAGTAAAACCTTGTGCAAGCACTCCTGTCGACAGCCGTTATTTGGACCAATACAGACGGGGAAAATGAATCATTGAAACTGAATTAGCATCTTGCGCCATGTCGGGCGGATCTTCAGCTGGGAGGAATGACCTGCTAACCTGATGTGGTCAAAAGGACGGTCCGCATAGCCAGGTCCCGGTCGCATGACGGTTTTTAACAATCTGATTTGGAAGTGAATTTAATTACAAAGTAAGAAGCACTTTAAAGACTCGGGGTTTACTATTGCTGCCTTCCAAGGGTTTACAGTTATGTGGGGAAGTAATCATACAAATAGCTCTTAGAACATAATGTCAAATATGGCCGTTTACCACGTCAACCAGCCAAGTGGTCGAGCAGTAACTCGGTCATTCAATCTTCCTTGGTCTAGTGGTGATGATTTCCGCTTGTCATTAAAACCGATAAGCGCGGGAGACCGGGGTTCGATTCCCCGAGGGAGAGTTTCTTTTTGCACTTCTTTTTTTGTCCACCATGAGGCACTTTGCTTTTATCACTCAGTATTCTTTTGTTGTTTAATCTGGGGCAAGGAAGGGGAAAAAAACCCAGAAGCGCCCTTTGTAAAAATATGACGTTGGTTATAATACAACAGGTGTCATAAATGCGTGTACAGTGCCACTGGTGAAGTATTAGTAGTTTCTACACAAAAGCCGAGTTTTCCGTTTCCTATAGTTTTTTTGCCCTACTTTGACCTCTCTTTCTTCACCTCTTTTTTGCCTATTTTCGAGTGCCTCGGGTTAAAGTTGTTTGACAATGGTGGGTTAATCATAGAGAGTATATAGTTGAAGGTCCTTATGGCCTATGACTAACTCACCCCATCTAGCTTCCATAGAAAGTCCTACAGATGGTTCCCAAAATCCGCACCAGTAACCTGGTCTTCCTCGAACAGGCCATCAGATCACCAAGTTTTATCTTACATGTCAATCTCATCAAAAGGATTCTTTCTCTCTATGCTCTAGGTCCTTGAGGTCTAGCACAGATCCGTCCTCACTGAGCCCTCTGCGCATCTCTTTAAAAAGATACCCAGGATGTGCTATGCACAGTGCAACAACAGCCGCAACGCACATGCTAAAATACAAGACCAGTTAGCATCTTCGGCATTAAAACAATATACACCCCACGCCGACTTACGCAGATTCAAAAAGAGTGAAGCTAAACTCGTCCTGCATGATGTCGTTCTTCCACCCACCGGCCATCTCTACAACACTGCAGACAAATCAGCAAGTGCAAATTGCAAAAGGGTGTCCAAGGAACTCACCGGTAGACACAGCGGATATAAGTAGTAGCAAATGCAATAGCAATGCCCCAGAAGAACGACCAGAACCTCTGACTTTTCCAAACCATCTGAGCTTCAAAAGTCAACTCCTCTTTCGGGGCACATTGGATGCGCAAAAGGAAGTGGGCTGACGTCAATCCAAAGACCGTCAGAGTGATCACCTGCCAGACAATCCCAGCCGTCATGATATCGCTGCCCATGTCGATCTTGCTAGCTGTCTTGGCTGTAGCTGAAATGCCACCGCCAGCACCTTGAAGAACCAGAGAGATGATATCACAGGTGACAAATATATAGGGATACCACTTCGCCCGTATAAGCGAATATTGCGATCCCAATACATTCACTTTATGCTTCAGTGTCAGGTATATAGCAGCAGACCAGAAAGCGGGTGCGAGCGTCAGCGTGCAAATCTGCATTTGGAATCCGATTGATGAGTACGGGTTCTGATTGAGGAGTATACGACCTATATAGCCTGCTTGCCTGGTCAGTCTTTGGTTCCATTGCTAACTTTAACACAAGGAAACGATATTAGCGCACCAATCACTTCGGTCAACGTCCCGAGAATGACAGAAATGCTGAACGACCATAGACGCCATCTAATCATCTGGGCTAGCTGGACCAGACAGCAAATGGCGAATATGACACAGAATTCGACGGTTGTGGAATGATTTGGGGCATATCCGTAGATCGTTCCTTCAACTGGACATTCTGGCGTCACCTCTTTGCAGGCGTAAGTTGCAGCGCGAGTCGTCAACATAGATTTGATGTAGTGGAAAGTAACAGTTCCGACAGGAAGGGGATTATCCTCTGACATTTTGTTCTACTCTACAGCGAGGACTGCGTGTATAAGTAATTTGAACAAAAAATGACAGAGAGTGTGACCAAGGAACATATTCGGTTTCATACTCATCGAAACAGGTATAAAGACAAGTTTTTGAAAAAGAAACTTCACTAATTATGGACAGGGCGTTCGAACAAAAGCCTCCCTGAAACCCGAGCAAGGATCACAACCCCCTTGGCGACAAGGTACATATTCGCGTAAATGAATGATTACAGGGTGAAGTCCTGCAGAACCTCAATTTTCACGCCTTGTTCCAGGAAAATGCTAAGCATCTAGTGTGTTTCACAAGACAAGTCCCCAATGATAGACCCGAGGTATACTCCCGAGGCATACCTGCATCCTCAGGCAGAAACACCCGAAGTGGTCTAGCCCTTCTCCACGATCGACCAATGTCACTGACGCCATGTTCTATTTCGAGTGTCTGGATCTATATATATTCGCTCATTCCCACAACCCCATTCAAAATCCCCCTTTCTCCCAATTCCTACGTGCTACACCCACCAATTCCAATCCCACACATTATGTCCGACCCAAGCGCCGAGCTCCAATCCGCCCTTCGCAACCTATCCATTGGCGAAAAAGGGTCCATTCCAGAAATCGCCCGACCAACAAAGGAAGCCGCAGGGCCCAGCACGAGAAAACCAATCACCAAGAAGCCAAAACCAGTCGCAGACTCCTGGGAAGACGAGGCAGACTCAGACTCAGAAGCAGAGCCGGAATCGGAACAAGACGTCCAACCCCGCCCCGAATACGCCGGCCTCTCGCCAACTCTCAGCGCAGGAGAGGGACCTCTCGACCCGCCTCCAACACCTATATCCCCGCAAACATCCAATCCATGGGGTGCCAGTGCTAGAGCATCATCGCCCGCCTCGAAGGATGGACCTGCTCGGCGGCCTGAGAAGCAGACTGCTGTTGCGTCGCGGTTGATTGCTGGTGCGTTGGGGATCCGGGCGCCGAAGAGGACAGAGGAGCAGAGAGCTTATGATCGGTCTGTTAAGGAACAGGAGATTCGGCGCCGGAAGAAGGAGAAGGAGGAGGAGGCTAAGGCCCAGGAGGAGAACGAGAAGGCGAAGAATGCTGTGTGGGATAATTAGGTTTGGCTTGGGGGCGTCTTGGTTGTATTACAATATTGGGCTTTCTTTATGTGTGCGTGTATTTTCACTGGGGTTGGGTTGTTGATATCTGTGGGTTTCCGGCTGGTCCGTTGGAGAGCTCGGTGGGTATTTCTTTGTTGTTTCGTGTTTCAGGTGGTGGGATATTTGGATTGCCATGTATAGGTAGATATTTCTGTCTAGCTGGGCGGGAAGACGGGAAGACTTAATACTAATGCTTTCATTATCTGAACTCTGGAATCGATTGACTGATAGCTTGTTGGCAGGTGGCGCTTAAGCATAAGAACGACATAGATCGTGATGCGCTGGATCTGGTCAAATCCTTTCAGATATGGCGGATTTAGCATGGAAGGCTGTCAGGCTGCGATTCATGCATGTCATTGAGCTTTCTTAAGTAAAAGGGGAAGGGAAGCCCCTACCCACGATTCCCATTGCTATCCTCCTTGGTCGCGTGATGGCCTGAAGGTGACGACAGGCGAAGTAAGGCAGGTCGACCTTAGAACTTACGTCGTAATTTGTCTATTAGAATTGGAAGCGATACAAGATATGTAAAGTTGCACTACAATCTAAACAGATTGAGTGACTTTTGTAGATTCGTGTCTCATAAAAAAGCCATGTAACTCCCTTCCCTGGGCCATGAATGAAACATCTATCAAGAACCCGTAATCAGCTCATGTCACCCCTCCCTCATGCGTGGGAACCACATTATCAACCGCGTCCTGGCGACTCGAGATGCACAGAGTGAGATGTTTAGCAACCTCCGATCTGCTCTTGGTGGACCTCCAGGGTGTCGCCGTCGGCCATGTCAAGCTGTTTGCAGTGGTTAGTTCAAGATCTCAAAAACCCAACATGGCAAAAAAGAAAAAAGAAAAAAAAGGAAAGGACCGTACGGTTTCGGGGGAGTCCTCAGGACGGACTCGGGTGCCGTCAAACAGGAAGCGGACAGTTGAAATCTGCTTTCCCTGACGTTCGCAGAACGCATCCATCAGCTTCTTGAGCTGGGTGGTCCGCTTGATCTTAAAAAAGACCTCATTGTTGTTATCCGTGACCTTAATGTTCAGGTGTTCGGTGGGTGCCGCGCCGCCTTCCTTGTCAGACATTTTGGCTGATATTTGTTAGATGACTGATTTCGCAGACGCGACGTGGCGACAAGCCAGGAGGCTCACCTGAGTGGTAATGCTTGTGAAATCAGAATAGTGCGGGGTCTTGAAAGCGAGTCTGTCTGGAGTGTCGGAGGATGGTTAGAAGAGAAATTCAAAGAGGAAAGAGATAATGAGACAAGGACGAAGGACTCACTCGGTAGACTGGAGCAGTGGATGGTAGTGAAGAGGGCAAGTTGAAGTTGGAGAGAAGAGAGAGAGATCAGCGGCAGAATAGCGCCTCGCCCCCACGGCTTTAAAGCGGTGAGATTATTTTGCCATGCGGATTCCGGCTCACACTGCTTTCATCGTTCCAACGTACAGTTTGTCTTTGAAGCATTCCATTATGGTATGAGATGTCACTAAATCTTCACAAATAGGTACTGAGAAGCTGTAGGGGAACTTAAAACAAGATCTGTCTCATGAACCACCCTGTCACCCGCGCGCTGTATGTCTCCTGAAGCCTTACTGATACCTGGCCTTGCTAACAATGCCAGTGCGCCATCCAAGGTATCTGAGAACTAGTCCAGACGTACGACGACAGTCTCTAACCGAAGCTAGATTGCTTGACCAAGAATTCGTTTAAGGAGGACAAGTGCCAGACACAGGTCGACGCTTTATACGAATGCTGCAATGCCTTTTACCAGGAGCGAGGAGACCAGGCGTCGACGGTCAGCTGCCCCAAGGCCAATTTGCTGCGTCTGAAGATGAGACAGCGAGCACAGGCAGCAGAGGGCAAAAATTAGATCCCTGTAAACTACAATGTACATAAAGAGTTGCCTCCACAGGCATGTCACAATTCCCTTGCGGTCTGAGCTCCCATATAGAGGAAACCAGGCTAATTGAAGAACTGCAATTGTTCTAAGACAATCTTGAGCACGCAGAGAGGCCTCAAGGACCTGAACGAAAATTGAGCTTTCGTTCCGAGACTCTAATGAAAGCCTAATGACATTTGTGGAAGAAAAAAGAAGAAGAAGAACGGCGGAGGAGAAAATTCGATGAAATAGGTTCTCTATTGGCGCTAATCTACATTGGGGTTAGTCCGCCAACGCGCCCAAAAACCAAAAGAGACAAACACACGGCAATTCCTCAGAGCTTCTCTCTCCCTTGTCACGCCTCTCATCATGGCGCCCTTAACTCGTTCCGCTCGAACTGCTTCCTCGGGGGGTAACCTGTTCTCACAGGTATGTATCATGTCTTTTTTTCTTTGACTCCGCTGATCTGTTATAGGCATTGCCTCCTCCTAGGCAAAATGAGATCATCAGTGTTGAGGAGGAAGAGGACCAAAGCGGATCCTTTGACGAGAATGAAGGGTCAGAGGGTGAAGAACCAACCTCTGAAGATCAGGATGAGGACATGGATGAAGACATGGATGGCGTGAATGATGAGGAATCGGAGACCGGCTCAGAGGAGTCGGAGCCTGAGCCTGCTCTTCAGTCTGTTTACGAAATCCCGGGCAAGGGACAAGGTTGGCTTACACATAAACATTCGAATGACATCCACTGATGGATCGCAGATACCCCGCTGTTTACAGCCGCGGGCGCCCAGGAAGCACTGCATCCCCTTCGCCGAACCGCCGACCGCGTCACTCGTCAAATTGAAGCATTCGCCGACAAGCTCGATCAGTTCAAGCGCAAAAATACCACCGACGATTTCCAGAATGTCCAGGCAGCTTACAAACTGGTGGAGAGCTACCGCGATCTTGCGAAAGACGCCATCAAAGAAATTCAGACACAGCAAATCACCAACCGACACCGGGCGAGCTATCGAGCAAGCGATGTGAAATCTCACGAGCAAATCCAGCGATTGCAACTCGAG
>ERZ1673737.2661-NODE-2661-length-14634-cov-4.276219_pt1 | contig 14634 bp, 7 predicted proteins | sample MGYA00580211_ERZ1673737 | MGnify/ENA primary metagenome ERZ1673737 (study PRJEB41218, sample SAMN15661789) | gut metagenome | host: Homo sapiens | place: Canada: London | collected 2015-08-20/2019-03-30 | study: EMG produced TPA metagenomics assembly of... | reverse complement strand
TATTTTCCATTAATGGGGTCAATGTGTAAACGTTGAAGCTCAAAACTGGAATTCCATGCAAAAACTAATAAGTGTATCCGAAACCCAAGGTATACACAGTCTCCCAAGTAATTGACAAAGAAGATGCAGCAAATATCATGTCTCGTAGCAGGGCATCAGGAACGTAAACAATGAATCATGAGAACATAGAAAGAAAAAAAGCCGGTATTTAAGATAAACCAACAGAATGAAACAGCGAATTAAGAAGAGCCTTCCACCAGCCGTGTCTTCCCGGCAATCTTCTCACTTAAAGCTCTAATATTCTCCGCTCCCATGATATCCAAAAGAGAGACTTCAGCTTGAAGCTCCTTCGTAATCCACGAGCGGAACTCCATAGCCACGAGAGAGTCAATACCACCAAAGCCAAATCGTTGTGTGTCAAGCTCGGAGGCAGGAATGGCAAGTAGAGAAGCAAGCCGAGCAACAATTCCGTTAGAAATTACAGTGACGACACTCTCAGTGCTAGAAGTTGCTCTCAAAAGAGCGGCAGTGCTGACAGTCTTCTGCTCAGAGATTTCACTGGTTTTGGCCGTAGCTGTATTTCGGAAATGGGTGAACATTGAGTAGTTGAGGTATGTAGGCGCAGGCACGCCGTTCTGGCGACACATCTCTGCCGTTGGAAGGCCGAGGACAAGTTGAGATCGACCGGGTGAGTTATTGGTCGGCGTGTTGTCGTTTCGGGGATCAATGAGAAATTCCACGGCTGCGTGGACTTCATCTTCCCTAATGAGCTCGAATAATGGTGCTGTGTTCGTGCGAATCGTATCCCTGTTTTCGGCTACCCAGCCGACATTGGACACACTCCCTAGGTTAATACTAGACGCTTTCATGCCTTGTGAGACTCGATGTGCAGCTAGTGCATCCTGGAAGGTATTTCCTGCTGCGTAGTTTGATTGCCCACGGTTACCGAAGATGCCTGCGACGGAGGATAACATCACGAAGAAGTCCATGTCGTTTGGCAAGGTCTTGTGTAGATTCCAAGAACCTTGGACTTTGGGTTTGATAGCGGCTTGCCAATCTTCGTAAGAAAGCCCTTCAAAGGCGCCGTCCTGGGGATTTGTTAGCTTTTGTATTGTATCAGACACGCATCGACCTACTCTTAATACCATAGAAGCTTGGATGCATCCTTTGATTGGAGGCAGATAGGAAAAGGTTCCTTCGGACAGTACTGTGAGGCTTTGAATATCTGAAACATCACAAGCAAGTGAATGGACTTTGCAGCCCATGTTGGTGAGATCGGTGATCATTTCCACTTTCTCCGGAGTTGATGCCGATGAACGTGATAGGAAAATTAGATTTCTTGCTCCGCGAGATACCATCCATCGTGCGAGGCTGCGACCTAAACCGCCATATCCGCCGGCAAGAACGTAGGACACATCTGACTCGAACTGATATGGTGTTGTTGGCTGCGGGACAACAGGAATCATGGTCGATGGGTTCAGGGTGAAGACAATGCTTCCGGCTTTGCCACTGCTCTGAGCTTGGATACCTTCCTTGATTTGAGAAAAGTCCATGACAGTCACGGATTGTATCTCCTTGATCTTGCCCTCAGAATACAAGATAAGACTCTCTCTGAGTCGGTCTGAAAGAAGCGGAGTGAGATCCCCTCCTAGCTGAGCCATCAACGGTATGTTGACCCTATGTATGCTCGCACATCGGGGAATCGACGCCAGATCAATTGTGGTTTTGCCATCTTCATTTGAATCTGGAAACTCGAAAATCTTCCCAAATGGAGAAATGCATTTCAATGTCTCTTGAAGTGCCTCGCCGGATGGCGTGTTGAAACTGATCATGACTCCTTTGCCATTGGTGCATCGCATGACACCCTTGGAAAACATGAAATCTCGACTAGAGAAAATGTGATGCTCCGGAATGCCATATTCAGAGACGATGAACATGCGGTCTTCAACAGTTGTAACACAGACATATACTTCGGCTTCAATAGCTAGTGCAACTTGAATGGCCGCTCGGCTGACGGGAGCCATACCATCATGGATCAAGATCGTGGCCCAGCTTCCTGTATAACAGCTAATCTCCGAGAGGCTCAGTGCATAGTCTGTTGTCAGGAGCGCAACAGGCAGACTGGCCGCCATTTCGAACGAGATGTTGCTGGGGATCTTGGTTACCAGTTTCTGACAGACTCGGATATGCGTTCGGAAGCAACCGTCTTTGTCGCCGGAGACACACACAACTCTATCCCCAGGGCTTAGGGTTGTCACCCTGGACCCGACCTTCGTAACAAATCCGGCAGCTTCATTGGAAAGGCTGTTTGAAAGGCCAGGTGAACTGAGACCAACCGCCTGCATGTAGATCTCGACCTGGGTGTCCCCCAACGACGTTTCATGCTGCCGATCAGTAACCCAGACATAGTCACCAGTTCTAGAATCTGGCTCTTGCAACCGAATGGGTTGGTCAACGTGACCGATTCGTTGAAGCTGGGGCCCGGATCCAGATGACTGGCTGGCAAGGAATTGATCCGCTGCGTCCCATTCCTTCAAGCGACCAATGTGAGTTATACCATCACGTAGGAGATATTCAGCATGGCGGTCATTCTCTGGCTCATCCACAAATTGCCGCTTTACAATCTTGCAAATGTCTCGATCCAGGTTTCCCGTTTGGCAATTGTTGTCGTCTCCCACAGTGAGGATAATTATGTTTGAACCGTCGGGGTCTCGCTCCCAACGCAACGATCGAAGAAGACCCAGGCTCATGCTTGAATGCGGGCGGGATTGATGACCGGTTGACACCCACAGAATGTTGTGACACTTCGTCAAGACCCCTTTTAAGACCTGGTATTCCGATTCACTCATATTGTCGAGGCAGTTGTAATTCAGATCAAGGAGTGAGATGCAGAGGGAATCTGTCTTGACCTTATTTTGAATCGCTGATGGCTCCAGAATGAGAACATTGGTGTATCCCATCTCCCGTAGAAGGCTAACCAGAGACTCATCTATACTCTTTCGGTATGAACCGCTCGTCAGGATGAATGCGTCACCAAGTGTCTTCTCTTGGGAAGCAGTGACAGCAGAAGAAACCAAAATACTCTGCCAAGTCAGATCAGGATCATCAGAACTAGGGTATTCAATATCGACGCCAGAGAATCCCGACGCCTGTAAAAGGGTATCCCATTGAGTTGCAGGAATATAAGGACACCATTTCCTGATAGGTTCATTACCAAGCCACCATCCAGGAAGCTGTCCGAAAACAAGGGGATACCAGAGGAAGTCCTGTCTGATCCCTTCCTGCATGATGAGTTGGCCACTAGGTCGAAGCAGAGATCGCAGGTTCTGCAAAGTGGCTTGCAAGTTGGCCGTGGCGTGGATGACATTTCCAGCAAAAATCAGATCGTATGTTCCTAGTTGCAGCCCTTGATCAACTGGATCGCTTTCAATGTTGAGAGTTTGAAACTTCATGATATCCGCCCATGGCTGGAAGCGTTGCTTGGCCCTTTCGAAGAAGCCGGATGAGATGTCAGTAAACGTGTAGCTTGCTACGCTGCCTTTGCTCTTTTCTGGATCTGGGGACAAGACGGTAAGGACTTCTGCAGTGAAGCTACCAGTCCCGCCACCGATTTCGAGAATGCTCAAGTCAGAATGATGATGGCGAAGGAGAGACAAGTGGCTTTGGAGATGTTGAGGTAGGTTGTAGAGATGGAGGCCCTCCTTATAGACCTGCTCCATCAAATCATCTTGGCCGAACATGAGATGCAGTGGATCAACTTCTTGTCTTATGATTTTGCCAATATTGCGACCCATTCGGGCCGTAATAGCACCTTCAGCACTGTGTGACTCAATCTCTTTGCCAATGGCTTCCTTCAGAACAGGGTTCTGTGCAACTTGCTGGAATTCCCTGTATGGAAGGTGAATGATTTCGTTCGATTTCAGCAGCTGTTGATAATGTTTCATCCAATCAACGAATCTTTGCATATGTAAACCAAGCCTCATGAAATCAGCATCCTTAAACTCAGTAAGTGCATCTGTGACATAGAGCATTGTGGCAAGCTGAAGCTGTTTCACCCAGTACTGAGCCTTGGTGTCTGTAGATGCAAGAGCGGTCAAACCACAAGAAGTACCTGAATCAAGGAGATGGACATCAGGTTTCCACTCAATCGCACTGCATAGCTTGCGTTCAGCTTTTCGAGGAAGGTCGTTTTCGAGTGGAGTGAGCTCAATACCATCCATGCGGATACGCTGTATGTTTGACTCTTCATCCAGGATCCGAATCTGGCCCTCAAGCTTGTGGGACTTGGCCGCAGAAACACGTGCATGCCCTGTAAACTTGTGTGATGGGGCTGGGTTGAGATCTGCTGATACCCAGACATCGCGAATGGAAGTTGGCAATCTGATTTGGTCTAAGGTGGATCTTCCAGTGTAATCCATAACAGCTGCAATCATGAGGTGGATCATGCTATCCATAGTGGCAGGATGGATCAAATGGGAGTGCATGAACTGTTTTGGCATGTACTGTGCGATATCTGGAACAGTCACTGATCCGACGACAGATCCAAGAGCTGACTTGGGACCAAGGCCACTGCCACGGACCTCTGAAAGATTCTGGAACAGTGGGCCAAAGGCGAGTCCGGATTTTTGTAGGTCGTTGTAGATAGATTTGAAGTTGAGTGGACTGCTACATACTTTGTTTGCATGTGCGAGATCTGCTTTCCAAGCTTTCGTCTCCTCTGCTGCGTCACGGCCAGCATCCACGGGATCTGGTGGTGAGGCGTGCTCAACCATAATCTGTCCAGTGCAGTGCTCCGTCCACTCGTCGCTCGAGGCATTGTAGGACGTTATGTGGAAGCAGCGCCATATTCTAGACGCGGATGGGGAATCTTCGACATTGGCCATTGACAAAGATACTTCAATCCCCTCTTTTGTATCAGGTACAATCAAGGCTCTTTTCATAGAAACCCGTCGGAGATGGAATCCGGCGATTTTCGCTGTGGTCTTTCCATCACCAGCTAACTGTCGCGACGCTTCGATGACCATGACGAGATAGCCCACACCAGGGTAAACATAGTTGCCAGTAACCACATGGTCCCTCAACCAAGGGTTCTCGTCCAACCTAACAAAGTGCCTCCATCTGGGTGCAATTGGATTCCAATCCGTAATGGGTGCACCAAACAGGTCGTGACGTGGGAACTTCCTTGTTCGCAAGTTCTTGCTTAACCGACTCTCATAGAGGATTTTCTCGGTATGCTTGAAGCTGTATGGTGGCAAGTCCACCAAGAGTTGGGATCGCCTTCTTGCTTGTGATTGAAACGCTTGGTTCACGGCATGGAAGTCTAACTCGCAGCCGCTAGCACCTAAGAAGCCAACTGCGGTGAGGATAGTGTTCTGGTTGTGATCTGTTCGTTTGAGTACCGGGAAATACTTGTATTCCAGTTTGGGGCTTTTGGAGGTGAGAGTTTCTTTGATTGCGCTTTGCAGGGTTGAGTGTGGCCCTATTTCCACTAGGATACGCAAGGGATCTGAGTTGTTTGGACCAAGACAGGACGTAGATTGGGAAGACATTTCAGTCAAACCGCAGGTGAAAAGAACTGGAGAGACCATGTTATCCACCCAGTATTGAGCAGGCAGTTGGTGCTCTTTGACTTCCTTTCCAGTCACAGTAGAAAACATATGCACTGGATGTGGAGCTGCCAATCGCCTTCCATAAGGAAGCGTGCCCATGAAGCGGAGGTAGTCGCCAGCGATAGCTTGCATGTGAGCTGAGTGGTAGGCGTTCTTAACATTCAATTTTCGAGCGAAAACCGCATCGTCCTCAAGAAGGTCTTTGAGGTAATCAATCAAAGCCTCGTCTCCAGAAACAGTGTTGTTCTTGGGGCTATTTCGACAGGCAATGATTAGCTCCCCAGCGAAGACCTTCCGCACAGATTCCAGATATGGCTCTAGCTGCTGCACAGGGAGACCAACTGCCATCATTGCTCCTTTTGCCGAGAGTTGCTTAGAAGAGACATATCCGCGAAGGTATGCGACTTTCCAGGCAGCTTCGCGGGATAGCTTTCCTGCACAGTAGGCAGCCGCTATCTCACCAGACGAGTGGCCCGTTACATGTGTTGGGAAGATACCCCAGCTGGCAAAGAGGTCTACAAGAGCAACTTGCAGGGCAGTACACAGCGGGTGGGCAAGTTCGGGCAAGTTAACTCGGAGTGATGTTCTTTCAGTTACCAGTTCATCTAGAAATATTAGCGCAGAACATACAACAGTAGAACAGAAATCTTCTCACCGAGTAGTGACCAGGGACTACCAAGCCGACGAATGTAGTCGGATGCTTCCTCCAGAGACTCCCGAAAAACAGGATATACCATGAGCTCTCGGCCCATGGCTTGATACTGAGCGCCCTGACCAGTGAACACAAATTGAACAGCCGGCGATTGGGCCATTCTTATAGGTTTGACGTAATTGCATTCCGACAAATTCCATGCCAACTCCTTAACAGAAGATGCCATGACATAGCTCTTCCAAGGAAACTGGGATCTTTTCTTGGACAGAGTGAACGAAAGATCATCGAGGAGTTGTGTGTGGAGGCCTGACTGCTTCATCTTGCGCTTGAGATACTTGGCTAGTGCAGATGCATTTCGTTTGACGCCATCTTCATCGAATGCAGAGAGCAGGAAAACCTTCTGTTGGTCCCCCATGTTTGTATAGCCAGTGGAGGCGTACGTAGGTGAGGAGCAGAAGCCATCAGTTGAAGGGGTGTCATATCCATTCCCTGAGTGATCACTTTCCACTGCGCTATCTGAGAAGCTATGGTCTGTGTCTTTTGCGACGTTGGAAATGGCCAACAGCTGGCGCATTATATTCTGTTTTGTTGGAACAATCGGAGTTGTGCAATGAGCTCCTGGGAGATGGCGATCATCGAGATAGTTGTAGGCGTCGTCAAGGATGCAATGAGCATTGGTGCCACCAATTCCGAATGAGTTGACTGATACCCTTCGTAAGCCCTGCGAGGGCCACGGAATATTCTCAGTGGGGAACTTGATGCCCCAGTCTGCAGCAGGGATCTTAGGGTTGACTTGCTTCATGTCATAGTTGGGCGTGATGATGCCGGATTCAAGAGTGAGGATAGCCTTGATGATTCCTGCCACGCCGGAGCCACCCTCCAGATGTCCAATGGAAGATTTGATAGTTCCGATATAGAGCGGAGTATCTCGCCGGCATTTGAATGCGCGTGCAAGGGCGCCGGCTTCGATAGGATCTCCGGTGCTTGTTCCCGTGCCATGGGCTTCCACAAGTCGTGTATCTTCAAGATCCAGACCAGCTCTCCAGTATACCTCACGTATAAGTCTTTCTTGGGCATCGGCACTGGGCACTGTCATACCTGAAGTGCGGCCATCCTGGTTGACACCAGTTTCACGAATGACCGCACGAATAGAGTCACCATCCCTCAGCGCAGTATGCAGAGGCTTCACCACAATTGTGCCCACACCCTCACCTCGCGCATACCCTTCGGCACGCGAGTCGAAGCTAAATGAACGTCCTTGAGGCCCCAGAAGACCATGGTGGCTCATGCCGATGGTCTCTACGGGGTTCTCGAGAATGCTCACACCGCTAACGATGGCCTATTTATGCCCACGCGTTAGTCTGCTAGTATTTATCATCAATGACGGCAATAAAAACACACCATGCTGGTTTCTCGAGCCCTTAGGCTCTGCACAGCGAGGTGTAAAGCCACCAAGCTGCTGGAGCAAGCTGTGTCAATGGTCATACTGGGACCTTTGAAATCAAAAAACCAGCTGACACGGTTTGACAGAATGGCATTGGTGACGCCCGTAGGCTTGTACTTAAGGGACGTCTCTGGGTCAGAGTTGAGGATTCCAAGGTAGTCATGGTTGAATCCGCTGACAAAAACGGATGTGTTGGAGCCAACAGCACTGGATAGAGGAATACCTGCATTTTCCAAAGCGTGGTATACATTTTCCATGACCAACCTCTGCTGAGGATCAAGAGTCAACAGTTCATTCTTGGTGATATTGAAGAAAGATCCATCGAAGTAGGCGGGGTCTTCAGAGAGATAGTGACCTCCTCGGACATGAAACTAGGTACAGAAGGTCAGTGGCTGATAATACGGAAAGCATACAATGGTTACAACATACTGTTCCTCCGTGTTCGGGGTCAGGGTGGTAAAAGGCGTCTGAACTGAATCTTTCCTTGGGTATAGATGACCATGTCGAACGGGATTCTAGAAGCAGCTCCCATAGACCCTCGGTGGTTGAGGCTTGCTGGGGGAAATGGTTTGCAAGGCCGACGATTGCAATAGGTTCCAGAGCATCGGGAGCTATGCCTTCGTCGCTGACGACAGTGTCTAGCAATAAGGGACGCATCTTCCCTGATGCTGGAATATGTACAGGTCGGAGGTGTGTAGGGTATAATAGTCAGATGTAGAAGCAGGATGTAGGAATTGAGTGTAAGATTTAGATAGCGTTGGATGTTGGAATAAGATGGATGCCAGAAGCTCCCTGGACCTCACATCAATGCGGACCGGCCATATTTCTAGTCGCACAATCGTCCAAGCGTCGACAATCGCGATGCCCGAAAGAAACGGGATTTGCGTATGCGCTCAATTCCGCCGATCTCTGAGACAGCCTGAACCCCTAGAGCATAATCTTCTGGAGAGTAGTTCATGCACCAGCTACTTCCTCACGTGTAAATACACAACAATCCTTGGACGCTTCAACTACAGTTATCAAAAGAAAGTATTATGATATATTCATGTAATAACGTGGATGCGTTACACCAAGTCTACCAATCAAATCACAAAATATAGTTGGAATCCGGTTGTCGCGTGTTCCCCATACGTGCCCTGTATAACGTTGTATAGATCCATATGCAGCTAGCTACATATACTGCAGTCTAAGCAATCCAAAAATATCGAACCACAGAGTCGGATGCAAGGCCAACAATTCCAAGACGTTGGACCTCCGGAGAGACGCATATTACCGTTTATTTGTAGAACCCAACTTCAGCTAGGCAACGTTTGTGGATCGCTGTCAAATCCAGTGTTTTTCAGCGCTAAAAGCTATTATTATCGAGCTGTGATTGGGTGGACAATATGAGAAAACCCGCCGACTGCGACAAAGTCCACTAGTCACTTTCCTAGCTTTCCATCCCCTCCCCCACCTCTCTATTTGCAAAGAATCTTCCGTGGAAGCTCCTCCTAAACTATAGTGCGATTATTTTACAAAAGGTCGACTATTTAATATTAGCTGGTATACTCCTTGCCTTCCAGAGCCTTTTTGCCTGCCATTATATGTAAAATGTGTTAATTATTAGAGGATAAATTTAATAAAGAAACAATTGCCGAATGAACGATCCAATTGCACTAGGTATTGTTTAGGGTAACGTTACCTAAACCTTACATCCCTGCTAGAACACAGTACACCCCTGCTAGTTAGTACATTGCACGACAAACCCCGAACCCTTAGACCAACTTAGTGTCAATTCAAAACCTATCATACAACCTATCCAAACTGCCAAACCCATAAAACAGCAAATATCCATATCGCAACTACCGACCAATACCCTGTTTGTACTATAGAGCTCCTCCCGGCCCTCGGGACATTACTGATTAAGGAATAAGAACTACGCCCAGCACCGTGGCTAGAAGCCATGATTCAGGAGCTCCACTGAGTTCCTTACTGCCGTCAAAGGAATCCCGGCACTTGCATGCAGATATGTAAACCCCTCCACTTAGTTACTGCCATTCTCTTTGAGATGGTATGCACGATATCAAATATAGATACGAGATGCGCAATACAGATAAGCACAACGTACATCGATACGAACTTCCACTGAGCGACGTTTCAAAACAACGCCACAACGTCCGGTAGTTTGGCTATTCGTGCTTTATTCTGCAGAAACGTAAATTCGGATCGAAGACGCCTCGCTCCGCAAGCCTAGAACTAGAGACTGCATCATTCCTTGGCCCGTCTTGCCGCCGAGGTCTGTATCTTCCTTGCTTCTAGGGACTCTACCCTCAACGTGGACGGTTAACATTGGCTGCTCGGATGTCAGAATCCCGTATATCGGATTCCCCATATTTGGGGTTCGTGGTCGGAGATGCACGATGACGTCGACGAACCTGTCGACTCTCTAGACTATGTCTAATATACCGGGGCTTGGCTGTCAACATGGACGATCTGCTTTATGTAGCGGATGGCCCTTTTCCTTGCCGTGCGTCGTATCCTGGCTCCTCGGCAATGCTTGTAGATCATGAGTAGTCCATACGAGGGTACGGCTATCTATTCTGGCCATCCTTTCATGTACCGAATACCCTCGTTCGAGATATCATACTTTGCCGAGACAGTCTATTTGGAATACAGAGCGGGTTTGTGGAGCGTTTGAATTTGGAATGACAGGTGGGTCCGGCTTATGGTTTAACTTTATTTCTGTCCTCGGTTCGTTTGGGGTTTGAGCGGGGTTTGCTAGGTGAAGGGAGAATGAGGGAATTATGGATGTTATTTCCGTTGGAAGAGAGCTGAATATGTATTGTATTGGTAGATACTGAAAGACATGGTCTCATTATATATTAGAGTCTCAACATGTTGATGTTCCAAGAACATAACTTATAGATAATATAACTTGAAGGGTAATATAAGCCATGGCGCATGTATTCCAAAACGAGCACATGGCGGAACCACAAACCTTAGAGAACTCTATCATCTCAACACTCAGACCTCAAAAATACCATTGAATACGCTCCTATCTAATCCCATCAACCTCCCCAAAGTCCGTATCCGCGAAGTGGAGAAGCTTCCAGACCTGTTCGCACAACTAAACCCAGCTCAAATGAGCGCCAATCTGTCTCGCACATCACATCGCACGCCTTTCGTTGACATTAGGGCTCCACCAAGATACATGGACATAGATCTCTGTCCGAAATGCCGGTCAAGAACAACACGTCGGCAAGTGTAGTTGAACATGGGGCTTAGTTCCCAAACCACTGTCAGTATCCCTGCTTGATCCTTGCTCGATCCTTGCTCGATCCTAGCTAGCAATCTACTACGGCTAGACCGAATCCCCAGGGCGCGCTAACTCAAGCCGGATGGCAGTTGGTTAGATCTAGCTTATGCGCTGTACATGTAATCTCCCCTTCTTTTCTTTGTTTGCCCATCCACCGCCACTGCGGCTTGAAATGGGGTGTATGCATTGCGAACAAACGGTGCTAGTTTGTTACTGGATTTAGTTTTCAGTGCATTGGCGCGGTTTAGGCTTTGGGAATTGGTTTTGAGGCTGTTTGGGTTTCGGGTTTGTGGCAGGTCGGACGATATATATCCACGTGTGGGTGACAGTTATTAAAGTTAGGGCTGGAGTTACGCGCGCTGATGGAATTTGGATGAAAGGAAGATGTTGTATTTGCCACTACGCTGGTTATGTCGACTATCGTTTCCGAAGTATTTCAAATTGAGAACTCTAACAGGTTTTACAGTAACGTCGTTCATATACAGTTTTCTGCGAGAATCTTGCCCCATCCAAACGGCCGACTTCCGAGCCTTTCCCTGGCCCTTTCCGAGCGGGCTTTGGGTGATTTAATGCTTAACTTCGAGGGCGGTGCCTAACGTGTAACTTCACGCAGTCTGTCTATACCTGGCCAACGGCCGTCGGTATTACCCAACGTGGCAATATAGGAACGTGAAGTTCTAGAGGCCGAGGATAAAGAACCGTGCTTCGCATGGCTCCGAATGTCTTGTAGTACATGTCTGACCAAGGTCTATGCTCACATTTAACTACCAGGTCTAATATAATCCGGCCCAGATCTCAAATGCACGCTAGCGTCAACAGTATAAAAGATGAAAGCAAGAGGGAATCAAGAATCTAATAATCACAACTCATCCTTCCCCTCAGGCGAGTAAACAGGCCTCCCGCTATCCTTAGCCAAATCAACACCGACCTTCTTGTGCCACTTCTCCCAAAGCGAATGGAAGTCCTTCTCCATCCCACTCTCCATCTGATCCGGCAAAACAACAGTATATTCCACATAAAGATTCCCAGGCTCATCACTGCCCTCATTCTGATCATGCAAATGGCCATCGGAGTAAAACGGCATTCCCTCGCCCGCAACAGTCTCAACAGCAAGCGGCTGCACAACCTGACCACGCCCGCGTCCAAGCCTAACAACATGCCCATCAAGATGCGTAACATCCCTCGTCCACCCACCCATCCAAGCCTCTCTCAACGAAAGCGTCTCCTTCCAAAACAAATCCCTCCCCTTCCTCCGGAAGAACGTCCCATCAGTCCGTTCCTCCTCACTAACCCCCATCTCAGGCTCCTTCTCATCAAGAATAACGATCAAATCGCCGGCAATCCAATCAGGACTTTCATCCGCCTCATTCTCAAACACAAGTCTCGTCCCCTTATCCATCCCAGGCTCGATGCTAGCACTCGTCTCAATCTCCTTCCGCACAACCCGATTACCAGCACACACTGGACATGGATTCTTAATCTTCTTCCCCTTCCCTCCACACGCATCACAAGCCATCTGAACCTGCTGGAACATGCCCGGCGCAAGCATGTGTTTCTGGATAACCATGCCCCGCCCAGAACACCGGTCACAAGTGTGCACCACGTGGTCCTTGGATCCGGTCCCTTCGCACGAATCGCAGATCTGCTGCTTCTCAACGAGGAAGTTGATTTCCCGGCCCGTGTAGAAATCCCGTAGTGGTAGCGCGGCCCGTACTTCCATGTCTGGTCCGCGTCGGTGGCCCGGCGCGTGGCCCGAGTGTCCGCCACCGCCGAAGAAGCGCGAGAATAGGTCGAAGGGGTCGTGGCTTCCGCCGGCTGTTCCGCCTTTGCGGTGTTGTTCGACGCCGTCGTGGCCGTATTGGTCGTAGACTTTGCGGAGGGTGCTTGTTGAGAGGACGTCGTATGCGTCCGCGATTTCGACGAATTTTTCGCGGGCTGAGTCGTCGCCACTGGACAGGGGATTTAAATTAGATTTGCTTGCGAGAAGTGTGGAGGATAGTGGGATTGGGGAAGTGGTGTTCACTCACGGATTCTTATCGGGATGGTATTTCTTGCTCAGTGTTCGGTATGCCTTCTTGATATCCTTCTCTGAGGCAGACTTGGCCAGTCCAAGGACTTTGTAATAATCCTCGGCGGCAATGACGACGACTGAGAATAGGACGACGGCTAGCGCAACTAGAAAACGTAATAGTTGCATTTTGGCGGGTTAAGCTGCGCGCGCAGCTTGTGTACTCTATTCTGAAAGCGATCGTTTTCCTGGTATATTGCTTGTTGAGTTTTGGTGTATCTCCCTCCGGCTCTGCTAAAAGCTTCGATCCACCTGTCGGAGCTGCAGTTCGCAATTTTGTTTTTGGTGGTGGAATGGTAGGGATTGTTCGTTTATGGAGTCGGCATGGAGTGTGTTGGTTACACTAGGTTGGGTGCAAACCGAGCCGCTGACCTGGGAGAATTGAGAGGGTTGTTGAAGGTGGGTGTTAGCTCCGCATGCTGATAGCTGGATCTACTTTGATATGTGGCCTGAGAGGAACAATGTTCAGCCGGGTCACGTGTATAGATAGGAAGTGCAAAAGGGAGACGGGAAATGGAGTTGTAGCAGAGATTATATTTAATTTTATGATATTTGCAGTCGAATATTAAACTGAAGATGGCATTAAGTTCATCTGTGGCACAGCTTTTGAGTGTTTGTTACATGCGCATCGAGTCATTCCATTTCAGACATATCCAAATCGTGAATCATAAGAGATCCTTCACAGTTTGCCAACTTGACAAATCCCTAACAAAAATCAAATCAAATCACGAATCAATCTCAATCCAATCCCAATCTCAGTTTCTTCCAGTGATATCAAAGATATCATTACGCCACGTATGGCCTAGTCCCTGCGTCTCATCCCCATTATCAATAGCTTCCTGCGCACCAGTCGCCTCATCATGCCAAGTCTTAACAATACTCCCAGGAGCATAGACACCCTCGAAAGGCCCACTCTTTAACGGCGTAAAACCAATCCTAGCCTGGACATCCGAGTCGGCAGGTCTAAGTCGCGCAAGCACGGCTTTGACGAACAAGGCCAGATCCTGCGGATTAGCAATACGCGCAGCACGCAGACGCTCCCTCGCAAAGACCAACTCCCGATTTAGCGCAAGCGCCGCGGCGACAATCTCCTGGGCAATCTTCTTTTCCAGAACACGACGGACGAGATGTTTCAGGAATGGTTTTGTCAGCCAGAGCAGGAATCTCCACCTGCTGCGCTTGACGCTGTAATCCAGTTTGTGGATGCGCACACGCACGCCGCGCAGTGAAAAGATCTGCTCTAGGCGGCCGCGACCGACTTCGATGTCGAGGGAGATGTCGATGCCACGGCGGTCAAGGTAGAAGCTGGCGATGCCTTCGTCTTTTAGGTGGAAGAGGCCTGTGTGAGTGCGGAACCAGTAGCCGAAGTCTTCGGCGCTGATATTTAGGCCTTGGATTGTTATTGTGAAGGCTGTTTTCATGAGGGTTTCTGTGCGTTTGGAGTGGGTTTTTACGATGTCGATGTCATTGCGTGTGAGAAGATGCATACGGTAGGGGAGGAAGGAGGAGAAGTTTACTGTGTGGCCTGGTTCGAGGATTAGGTTTTCGAGAAGTAGATCCATTTCC
>ERZ1673737.2657-NODE-2657-length-14637-cov-4.746811_pt1 | contig 14637 bp, 10 predicted proteins | sample MGYA00580211_ERZ1673737 | MGnify/ENA primary metagenome ERZ1673737 (study PRJEB41218, sample SAMN15661789) | gut metagenome | host: Homo sapiens | place: Canada: London | collected 2015-08-20/2019-03-30 | study: EMG produced TPA metagenomics assembly of... | reverse complement strand
AAACTTTATGTGTTTTTGTTAATGCGCTTCCAGCCAGTTTACCCCTTCACCGCAGTCGGCGATCAAGGGAACTTGCAGTTTGATTGCATTTTCCATTTCATCCAACACGATTTGTTTCACTTTTTCCAATTCGTCCTTGTAGACGTTGAAGTTCAATTCATCGTGTACCTGCAGGATCATCTTGCTCTTCAGACCTTCGGTTTCGAAACGGTTGAAGATGCGAACCATGGCAACTTTGATGATGTCGGCTGCACTGCCCTGGATCGGAGCGTTGATCGCGTTTCGTTCGGCATATCCCCGTACGATCGCGTTATGGGAGTTGATATCCGGCAGGAAACGTTTGCGCTTGTAGATCGTCTCTACATATCCTTTTTCTTTCGCCACCTCGATGCTTTCGTCCATGTATGCACGGATGTCCGGATAGGTTTTGAAGTATCCTTCGATCAACTCTTTTGACTCTGCGCGTGGGATGCTCAGCCGTTCGGCCAACCCGAAAACAGAGATTCCGTAGATAATGCCGAAATTGGCCGTTTTCGCTTTCCGACGCATATCGGAAGTGACTTCTTCAACCGGAATACCGTATATCTTGGCGGCTGTGGCGGCATGAATGTCGGCTCCGCTGCGGAAGGCTTCTATCATGTGGGCATCCTGGCTCAGATGGGCCATGATGCGAAGTTCGATCTGCGAATAGTCGGCGGAGAAGAAAATACAGTCTTCGTTTTCGGCTGTAAAGGCTTTCCGGATTTCACGTCCCAACTCATCGCGTACTGGGATGTTCTGTAAGTTCGGATTGGTGGAACTGAGGCGGCCGGTCGAGGTGACTGCTTGGTTGTAGGACGTATGGATCTTGCCGGTTTCCGGGTTGATCAGTTCGGGTAGGGCATCGATATAGGTGCTGAGCAGCTTCTTCAGCCCTCGATATTCGAGCAGCTTTTCCACAACGGGATGTTTGGAACGCATTTTTTCCAGTATTTCTTCACTCGTGCTATAGCTGCCTGTCTTTGTCTTCCTCGCTTTCTCTTCTATCTTGAGGTGATCGAAAAGAACTTCGCCGACTTGGCGGGCAGAATTGATGTTGAACTTCATTCCTGCCAGTTCGTAGATCTCTTTCTCCAACTTCTTGAGTGCGGTCGTCAGTTCCTCGGACGATTGTTTCAAGGCGACGGTGTCAAGCGTCACTCCCGTATATTCCATTTCAGCCAATACATATATTAAAGGCATCTCGATGTCATAAAAAAGCGATTCGAGTCCTTCTTTTTCCAGACAGGGGGTAAAATAGTTTTTCAGCTTGAGCGTGATGTCCGCGTCCTCGGCGGCATATTCGGCTACTTGGGCAACCGGGACGTCACGCATGGTAAGTTGTTTCCTTCCTCTCGGGCCGATCAGTTCCTCGATCCGTATCGTTGTATATTTAAGGTATGTTTCGGCGAGGTAGTCCATACCGTGACGCAGTTCGGGATTCAGAAGGTAGTGGGCGATCATCGTGTCGAATAGAGGGCCGGCTATCCGGATTCCATATTTGCGGACGACAAGGATGTCGAATTTTATATTTTGTCCGATCTTGAGAGATTTCGGATTCTGCAGGGCGGGGGAGAAGTGGGCAAGAATTTTGTCGGCTTCTTCGCGGGCTGCCGGAACAGGGACGTACCAGGCCTCGTTTTCCTTCACGGCGAACGACATTCCGACCAATCCGGCCTTCAATGGATCTATACCATCTGTTTCCGTGTCAAAAGCAAAAAAATCCTGTTCGTTCAAAAACCGCCCTAATTCTATTCTTTTTTCCTCTGTATCAACAAGATGATAGGTGTGAGGAGTAGACTTTAAGTTCGCGAGAGTCGAATATTTGGGAACAGCTGTAGGTTCGGTCGCAAATTCTTCAAAGAGCGAGCCTTGAATCGGGCCTGCCGGAGCTGCTTTTTTTCTTGTATCGGTTTTTGCTGGCGCCGGTGCTGTTTTGGACTCCGTTTTGACTTTTTCCGGCTCTCCGCTCATTCTGTTAATAAATGTTCTGAATTCTAATTCAGTGTAAATCTCTACGAGACGTTCCTCATTCATCTTTTTACGGATGCATTTGGCAGCATCGAACCGGATCGGTACATCCGTCTTGATTGTTGCCAGGAATTTGGAGAAGCGGATCTGCTCCATGTTCTCCATGACCTTCTTTTGAAGGGAGCCTTTCAGCTTGTCGGTATTCTCCAAAAGATTTTCGATCGTTCTGAATTCGGCCAATAATTTCTGGGCGGTCTTTTCACCGACACCCGGACATCCGGGGATGTTGTCGGAACTGTCGCCCATCAGTCCTAAAAGGTCGATCACTTGGTCGACGGATGTCAGGCCGTATTTGTCCAGTACTTCGGGTACGCCCATAATCTCGTAGTCACCGCCGAAGCGGGGGCGGTACATGAATATATGTTCGGATACCAACTGGCCGTAGTCTTTGTCAGGTGTCATCATATAAACTTCGAAACCTTCTTTTTCGGCTTGCTTGGCAACCGTGCCGATAACATCGTCGGCTTCATAGCGCGGAACTTCCAGTATCGGGATGTTGTAGGCTTCTATGATATCTTTGATGAAAGGGACCGACTTGCGGATATCTTCCGGCGTCTCTTGCCGTTGCGCCTTGTACTGTTCGTAGGCTTCGTGGCGGAAAGTCGGACCTTTCGGGTCGAAGCCTACCGCAATATGGGTCGGGGTTTCACGTTTCAGGACATCTTCCAGACTGTTGATAAAACCGAAGATGGCCGAAGTGTTCATGCCTTTGGAGTTGATACGCGGGTTCTTGATAAAAGCGTAGTAAGACCGATAAATCAATGCATATGCATCTATGAGGAATAACTTCATCTCTTTTAACACGTTTTAGTGTGACAATTGTCGGTAAATGTACGAAAAAACTCGCTTACTCGATACTTTTTGTTACTTTTGCGCATCTTAGGATCAATTATGAAGGATAGAAGTAAAATAGAACAACCGGTTGCCGTAGAGTTTCAACGTTTTAATGATGAGTTTGCTGCTTCGCTGCGAAGCGAAACGAATCGTTTGCAATCGGCTATTGACCAGATACTGAATGCGAGCGGAAAACATGTCCGCCCCTTATTAGTACTTTTGACGGCTAAAGCATGTGGGCAGGTAACGGATAATACGATCAATTCGGCTGTTCTGTTGGAACTGCTTCATACTGCCACACTGATTCATGATGATGTGATCGACGAGACAAAACAGCGTCGCGGGGTTCCTTCCTTGAATGCCATATTCGATAACCGCATTTCTGTCTTAGTGGGCGATTATGTCCTTTCCACCGCGTTGATCCGTTCTATCCAGACAGGTAATCTGCAAATCATAGGTATTGTTTCCAATCTCGGACGCGATCTTTCGGAAGGGGAGATCAAGCAGTTGGAAACGGCCGAAGAAAGCATCATCGACGAATCCTGCTATATGCAGGTGATACGGAAAAAGACGGCCATGCTGCTTTCCGCTTGTGCCGAGATCGGTTCCATCTCTGCCGGGGCATCCGGTGAAATGGTGGAAAAATGCCGTGAGTTCGGCGAATACTTAGGTTACTGTTTCCAGATCAAAGATGATATCTTCGACTACTTCAAAGAGGCGAATATCGGCAAACCGACCGGCAACGATATCCGGGAGGGAAAGGTCACGCTCCCCTTGCTGCACGCGTTGCAGACGGGTAGGAGAGAAGAGGCAGAACATTGCCTTCATATCATAAATGAAAAAGACTTTACCACAGAGAATATAGATTTGCTGATTGATTTTGCGAAAGCGAACGGGGGAATCGAATATGCTGAACAGCGTATGCAGGTATATCATGACAAAGCGGTCGAGGTTTTGATGACACTTCCTGAATCGGAAGCACGCGAAGGTTTGCTGCTGCTTGCCGATTACATCGTAGAACGCCGTAAATAGGTTTTTACGTTTTACTGTCATACTATCATTTTCTTCTTGTATTCTTTGAATATCAAGCTGATTCAGATATGATAGTTGCTTTTCCATCTATCATGTTTATCTATCATACCATCATGTTCCCCTTTTGTTAAAGTATTATTGCTTGAAATACAGCTAAATAAAGATATCTCTCCGTTGAATGCGCATAGTACCTTGGAGAAACTTCCGGAAGATACGGAAAAAGATGAATGAACTGCTTATATAAACACGACGACACCCGGATGTAGGCGATCCCTGCATCCGGGTGTTCGTTTAGGGTAGATCCGGGTGTAGCGGGAGGGAACATCCGGGTGTAGCCGAATTTATGTCGTTATCTTTGGAAGAAAAGACTATGGGTTTGTGAGAAATATCCCGTTGCTTTTCTTCTTATTTTCCCAGACGGTGTTCGATGTCTTCCACCAAACTGCTGGCTCCTATGCGGAACAGGTCTTTATTCAACCAATCGTTTCCTAATACTTCCTTGACGATGGTATAGTAGCGGACAGCCTCTTCTGCCGTGCGGACACCGCCTGCAACTTTAATACCGACACGTTTTCCCGTGATGGAATGGTACTTTTTCAAGACTTGGCACATCGTGTAAACGGCTTCCGGAGTGGCTCCCGGATAACCTTTCCCTGTCGATGTCTTGATGAAGTCCGCACCGGAATAGACTGCGAGGACAGCCGCCTTCTGAATGCTTTCGGGAGTCTGGAGAGCACCTGTCTCAAGGATGACCTTCAGTTTGGCATCACGGCAGCTTTCTTTGATCTCTTGAATTTCTTCGCTAAGTTCGTCATAATTTTCTTCGAGGAAATAGCCTAAGTTCATGACAACGTCGATTTCATCGGCTCCCTGCATGACGGCCATCGCTGTCTCGGCAATCTTTATTTCCATGAAGGTCTGCGAGGAAGGGAAACCGCCTGCTACGGACGCAATCTTTACCTCCTGTGCGGAGAGGGCCTCTTTTACCGTCTCAACAAACAGGGGATAGGTGCAGATGGCGGCAACGTTGGGTACGTCGGGGCGGGTTCCTTCGAAATCGTTCACCTTGTCGACCAGTTTCCAGATGCTCTCTTTCGTGTCGATACTGGTGAGGGAAGTCAGGTCGATGAAACCGTGAATCTGCTTCAAAACGTCGGGAGTGAAGTTGTCGTTCCCATGTTTTCCGAGCAGTGTCTTTACCCGTCCGGTCACTTCTTCCGTTGTGCCGGCCGCCTCGAATTTGGCGAATGCTTGCTGGTATTTATTGGTGTGGAGATGTTCGGTGTCTTCATCATGATGGTGATGTCCGCATCCACATTCGTGATCGTGTTCGTGTACCATAATCTTATAGTTTTTTATTGTTTATATGTCGTTCTTTATCCCGGTTCGTTTTCTTTTGCAGGTTCTTTTCGAAAGCAGCCGTCAGGTCGACGCCTGTCTGGTTGGCAAGGCAAAGCAATACCCATAGGACATCGGCCATTTCATCGCCTAAATCGCGGTGTTTCTCGCTCTCCTTGAAAGATTGTTCACCATATGTGCGGGCCATGATGCGGGCCAGTTCGCCGACTTCTTCGGTCAGAATGGTCATATTCGTCAGTTCGTTGAAGTAGCGGACACCATACGTTTTGATCCAGCTGTCCACCTGCTCCTGTGCCTGTTTAAGCGTAATTTCTGCCATATCTTTTCATTCTTTGTTTTGTGAGTCGATCCAGATCGTGACAGGCCCATCGTTCACCAGTTCCACTTTCATGTCGGCGCCGAACGTGCCGGTCTGCACTTCCTTTCCGATCTGCAAGCCCATCTCGGCGCAAAAAGCCTCGTACATTGGAATGGCTATGTCCGGTTTGGAGGCATGGATATAGGAAGGGCGGTTTCCCTTCTTTGTGGAGGCGTGCAGGGTAAACTGGCTGACCACCATCACTTCGCCTTCCGTTTCGACGACAGAACGGTTCATAACGCCGTTTTCATCGTCAAAGATGCGCAGGTTGGCAATCTTCTTGCACAACCATTCGATATCTTCCTGCGTGTCGCGGTCTTCAATACCGACCAGTACGAGCAGACCTTTCCCGATTTTGGATTTCAGCTGTCCGTCTATGGTTACGGAGGCATGCTGTACCCGTTGTATCAATGTTCTCATATCTTTATTTTAAACCATTTAATAATGCTTTTGTTTTGGCTTCTCCGATTACCTCTTTCAGTTCGTCGAAGCCGGCTTCACGTATTCGTTTTACGCTCTTAAAATGACGTAAAAGTAATACTTTTGTCTTTTCTCCGATCCCTTTTATCGTATCCAATTCGGATTTTGTCTGGCTTTTGCTGCGCTTATCCTTATGGAAAGTGATGGCGAAACGATGCACCTCGTCCTGTATTTGCGTGAAGAATTTGAACATGAAACTTTGTATCGGCATGCCGATCGTTTCGGGAGGGAAGCCGAACAGGAGTTCCGAAGTCCGGTGTTTCCCGTCTTTTGCCAACCCGGCTATCGGAATGTCCAAGTGCAGTTCGTCCTGGATCACTTCGCGTACGACTTCCATTTGCCCCTTTCCACCGTCGGTGATGATCAGGTCGGGCAGGGGAGTCTCTTCGACGATGGCACGCTGGTAGCGGCGACGTACGACCTCTTTCATGGAGGCATAGTCGTCCGGGCCGACAACCGTTTTGATGTTGTATTTCCGGTAATCTTTTTTCGATGGTTTCGCCATTTTGAAGACGACACACGCAGCTACCGCGTCGCTTCCCTGTATATTGGAATTGTCGAAACACTCGATATGAGCCGGTAATTTGGGGAGATGGAGCGTCTCCTGTATCTCTTTTAAAAGACGTGTGCTGCGTTGCTCCGGGTTCAGTTTCTCCGCCTGTTTCAGCTTGTCGACCTTATACTGCTTCACGTTCATTTCCGATAATTCCACCAGCTTCTTTTTATCTCCGCGCTGCGGAACGGTGATCGAAACGTTTTCCAGTTCTATATCCAACGGAAAAGGAACGATGATTTCGCGTGCAGTGCTTTTAAAGCGGTTGCGCATTTCGATGATCCCCAAGCTGAGCAACTCCTCTTTCGACTCGTCCAAACGCTTTTTATATTCGAATGTATAGGCTTGCACGATCGCTCCGTTGCCGATATGCAGGTAATTGATGTAGGCGGAATTCTCGTTTTCGGCCAGTGAGAATACGTCTATATTGTGGAGCATCGGGGTGACCACTGTCGATTTGGAGCGGTAATTCTCGATGACTTCATACTTTTCTTTGATCTTCTGTGCTTCTTCGAACCGCAATTCTCCTGCCAGTTTCTGCATCTCTTCATACAGATGTTTGCTTATTTGCGAGATATTCCCGCGTAGGATTTCCTTTATTTCGGAAATGTTTTGCTGGTATTCCTCCAATGTCTGCAATCCTTCACAAGGCCCTTTGCAGTGCTTGATATGGTATTCGAGGCATACCTTATACCGGCCTTTCGCAATGGATTCGGGAGTAAGAGGATATTTGCAGGTACGTAGCGGATACAGTTCTTTCAGCATTTGCAGCATGACCTTTGCCGTATAGATGGAAGGGTAGGGACCGTAATAGCGCGAACCGTCCCGTACGATATTCCGGGTTTGGAATACGCGCGGGAAATATTCGTTCTTGACAACGATGGACGGATAGGTTTTGTCGTCTTTCAGCAACACGTTGTACCGAGGACGATATTGCTTGATCAGGTTATTCTCCAAAAGAAGTGCATCCTCTTCCGTGTCGACAACAAAATATTTGATGTCTCGTATCTGCTTGACCAGGACACGTGTTTTGTTGCTGTCGTGTTCTTTGTTGAAATAGGAGGAAACGCGACGCTTCAGGTTCTTTGCTTTGCCTACATAGATGATCGTTCCCTTCTCGTCAAAGTATTGGTAGCAGCCTGGCGATTCCGGTATGACGGAAAGGATGTTTTTTATATGTTCCTCGGTTGTGCTCATTTCTTTTGCATCTGTTTCTATCCTATTTTCAGTCTTTTACGCTATTGTTGTTAAAGTAAATGTTTCACGTGGAACATTCCACGTTTAGCGTCCCAGCATCACCAGGAGGATATTGATGTCGCTTGGGGAGATACCCGGAATACGGCTTGCCTGGGCTATCGTGTCTGGGTCTATCCGTGTCAGTTTCTGGCGGGCTTCCGTAGACAAAGACTGGATCGCATTGTAGTCAAACTTGCCTTTGATATGGATATTTTCCAGGCGGTTTATCTTGTCGGCGATGATCTGCTCGCGGCGGATGTAGCCGCTATACTTGATTAATATTTCTGCCGCTTCGATGATCTCTTCTTTTCGTGAAACAGGGACCTTGTCCAGCTCTGTCCGGAATGCCGGGACCAGTTCCGCGATATTCTCCAAGGTGATCTGAGGACGTGGAATCAGTTCGATCAACTTGCATCCGTGTGCGAGCGGGGTAGTGCCCAACGCCTCCAGACCACTGTTTATATATTGCGGTTTGATGGAGTAGTTTTCTGCGAAAGAAATAATCGCATCCCGGCTTGCCTTTTTCTCTTTCAACAAATCGTAGCGGTCCTGCTTTGCCAAACCGAGATGATACGACTTTTCCGTCAAACGCATGTCCGCATCATCCTGGCGGAGCAGAATGCGATATTCTGCACGTGAGGTAAACATACGGTAGGGTTCGTCTACGCCTTTTGTGACAAGATCGTCGATCAGTACGCCGATGTAGGCTTCGTCGCGTCCTAAAACGAACGGATCTCCGCCGTGGCAATTGATATGTGCGTTTATGCCGGCTACCAATCCTTGTCCGCCGGCTTCCTCATATCCGGTCGTCCCGTTGATCTGTCCGGCAAAGAAGAGGTTGCGGATTAGTTTTGTTTCCAAATTATGGTGGAGCTGCGTCGGATCGAAGAAATCATATTCAATAGCATATCCCGGACGATAGATCTGTATGTCCCGGAATGCCGGTATCTGTTGCAAGGCACGTAGCTGGATATCCAACGGAAGGGAGGAGGAGAAGCCGTTCAGGTAGTATTCCTGTGTCGTTTCACCTTCCGGTTCCAGGAATAGTTGGTGTTGTGGCTTGTCCGCAAACGTTACGATTTTTGTCTCGATGCTCGGACAGTAACGTGGGCCGATGCTTTGGATTTGTCCGTTATACAACGGGGAGTCGGGGAGACCTTCGCGCAGGACTGCATGACAGGCTTCGTTGGTGAACGTTGTCCAACAGCTAAGTTGTTTCAAAACGCGGTGCGAAGTGTCCATATAAGAGAACTTATGGAAGTCGTTTTCTCCGGGCTGTTCCGCCATTTCATCGAAGTGCACGCTGCGTGCATCGATACGCACAGGTGTTCCGGTCTTCATCCGTTCGGATTTGATGCCTAATGAGACCAGTTGTTCGGTCAGTCCGGTTGCCGCCGGCTCGGCTATGCGGCCGCCTCTGATTTGTGTCCGGCCGATATGCATGAGCCCGTTCAGGAAAGTCCCGTTTGTCAGAACCACGCTTTTCGCATGGAACTCGACTCCCATATAAGTCTTTACGCCGCATACGGTATTTCCGTCGAGCAACAGTTCGCGTACGGTATCCTGCCAGATGTACAGGTTCGGAAGGTTTTCCAGTATTCCCCGCCAACATTCGATGAAACGGGCGCGGTCGCTCTGGGAGCGCGGACTCCACATGGCCGGTCCCTTGCTTTGGTTCAGCATACGGAATTGGATGGCTGTCCGGTCCGTCACAATTCCCATATATCCGCCTAAGGCATCGATTTCACGGACGATCTGTCCTTTGGCGATACCTCCGACTGCCGGATTGCAACTCATCTGTGCAATCTTGTTCATATCCATTGTAATGAGAAGCGTCTTTGAACCCATATTGGCGGCTGCCGCTGCGGCTTCACAGCCTGCATGACCGGCACCTACCACGATTACATCGTAATTGAAAGTCATTGTCCTAATTGTCTTTGTTTCTTTTGCAAAGATAATAGTTTGTACGGGATTTTTGTTATATTTGTGAGTCTTGGAATATCTAAGTAATACTAAAGGAATAAGAGTATGGAAACCCGGATATCTTCTTCTTCGATGGACAATGCCAATAAAATAAAAACGTCTGTCATGCTTCTGCTTTTATATGGTATCTGTATATTTCCGGCTTGGGATGGCAATCTGTCTGTTTTGTTAGGTTTGTTTGCCGTCAGTTCGATCCTTTGTATGCTTACTCGAGGATTTATGCCAAACCGTTTTATTGTGGATGGAGAAAAACTGGTGATAGATGCGTATTTTCGGAAGACGTATATAAACATAGAGGAAATCCTTTCGGCTCGCGAGGTCGACCGGCTGGATTTAGGAATAATGATCCGTTCATTTGGTGTCGGTTGGTTGTTTGGTGATCTCGGATATTTTTCTTCTACTGCTATCGGACGTGTAAAAGTTTTTGCCCGGCGTTCTGATAACCGTATTCTGATTACGACTTCCCGCCGTGGTAACTTTATCATTGCACCCGATGATCCTGAATTTATCCATTATCTGAACCATGCGATGCTTTGAAGATAGGATAGGAGAAACAATACGATCTTGTCGTAACAGCCTGTGCAACGTTTGACTGGTTTTGAGCATCTTATATTTATGATTATAAGTCTAAAAGAAATGATATGAAAAAGTATGTACTTTTGTTAGGGCTGTTGATACAAGCTGTGTCGGTTTTGGCCCAGGAGACGTCTGTCGGGAAGTCGATATTCTCCGTTCATGCAGGGCCTTCCTGGTATTTGGGGAAAATGATCGGGATCACGAACAACTCCGATGCTTATCGGAATGATTTGCGGAATGGGATCGCCTGGGATGCCAATTATTATTTCTTAGGAGACAAATATATCTTCGGTTCGTTTAAACTCGCTCCCGGACTTATCTATCAGGGTGGGCGTTATAAAAACACTCATGACGAAAGTTCCGACAAGATCCTGATGCATTATTTCGCGCCTCAGCTTGCCTTGTTTATGGTGAAGCAGAAATACAATCTGTCTTTATCGACTGGGGTGGGATATCAGCATTATAAAGATAAAAGTTTTGTGTACGGCAAGCCGCGGGATGTGTCAATGAATAAACTGGCCTATAATCTGTCGGCGGGAGGCGAGTATCGTCTTTCTCCGCTGGTGGGGATTTCTGCAAAATTGAATTGGATCGTTACCTCCTCTGAGAGCTATTCGGTCAGGTATCACGGTCAGAAATGGCAGGTCGAATCTCCTGAATTGAGTGGTGGCGGAGGATGTTTCTCCCAATTATCCTTATTGTTCGGTATGAATTTACACTTTTAATCAGATACGGTTATGAGACATCTGTTATTTATCTGTTTGTTGCTGTTTTGTGTGGCCTGTGAAGAGAACGAATCGGTCGATCCGACGATCATGCCCGAAGCTACTACGACCGGGGCGAATACATTTGGTTGCTTGGTTGACGGCTGGGTGTATACAAGCGGCCGGTGGGGGATGCCTTCTGCGGAATATTTGGAGCGGGAAGAGGGTTCCAGCGTGACGGTTTCGGCGCAGGTCGGTCTCGGTTCGTATATCCGTTTTACGATTGCCGATCCCAAGGAGGGAGAAACGCTTCCTTATGTGAATCTCTCTTTTGAAAATCAAAATATGGAAGATGGCAAGGTCTACATCTCCCGTATGTCGGACGGCGTGTTCAGCGGCACTTTCGAGGGAGGACGCATTACGGAAGGCCGTTTCGATTTGAAATATAAGGAATGAGCAGTTATTTAGATGGCTTGGTTTATAATTGTTTTAATACTTCCATCACATAGTTTCGCCGTTGGCGGGAAATGCTGACCGAGGCTCCGTCCTTCATGCGTATATATCCACCGTCGCTTTTGATGAAACTTTTGATTTCATCCAGGTTGATCAGATGTGATTGGTGGACGCGAAGGAAATGGTAAGGGGCCAGTAGTTCGTCAAACTCCTTGAGTGTCTTCGATACGATCAGTTTTTCTCCCGATTTCAAATAGAAAGTCGTGTAGTTGCTTTCGGATTCGCAACGGATGATGGAACCGATTTCTACAAACTCTATCTTATCGGCGACCGACAGAGCTATTTTCTTTTGTTTGTCCAATGCTTGCGTGTTTTGCAGGAGGTTCTGCATCCGTTTGTTCTCCTGTTTCCGAAGGACGACCTGGACCGCCTTGTCTACGGCATGCGTCAGTTCTTCCGGGTCGATAGGCTTCAGCAGATAGTCGAGCGCACTGAAGCGGATGGCCTGGATTGCATAGCTATCGTAGGCGGTAACGAAAATCACTTCGAAAGGAATTTCCGGAAGGCTGCCTAAGAGGGAGAAACCGGTGTCGTCGCCTAACCGGATATCCAGGAAAAGGATGTCCGGTTTAGCTTCGGGCAGCACGGTACGGGCTTCGGTGACGGAGCTGCAAATGGCCGATATCCTGATCTGCGGACAATAGTTCCCGATCATGCGGAGCAGGTTCTCCCGGTTCCCCTGCTCGTCATCTACGATTGCTGCGGTTATTTTGGTGTCCATATTTTGTCTTATAAAGGGATGGATAGCCGGACATGGCAACCGGAAACAGATTCCTTCTTCTGCCTGTTTTCGATCGTTATGCCGATTTCCGTATTGTACAAATCCTTTAATATCTCGAACTCGTTGCTGATGGCACGGATACCGAAGCCGCTTTCCGTTTCAGTTACCATTCCGGGACCATCGTCGATGATGTCGATAACCAACAACTGGTCTTGCAAAGATAATCGAATTATGATTTCTCCCGTACCGCGCGGAGCGATTCCGTGTTTGACGGCATTTTCGACGAAAGGCTGTATCAGCATCCCCGGAATCTCGATCGCATCCGGTTCGATATTATTGTCTACCGTCAGCGAGTAGGAGAAGGGGAAACGGAGCTGTTCGAGCTTCAGGTAGAGCTGCAACTGTTCGATCTCGTCAGAGAGGGGGACCAGTTTCTTTTCGGAAGTCGCCAGCACTTTCCGCAACAGGCGTGAGAAGTCGATCAAATACTTATTCGCCTCCTGATTGGCCGAGCGGTTGATCAGATTCTGGATCGAACTGAGCGCATTAAAAATAAAATGCGGGTTCATCTGTGAACGGATGGCGCGTAGTTCGAGTTCACGGATACGGCGGCGGTTACGTTCCTTCTTTTGCTTCCCTTTCACCCTGGAATAATAAGCGATACCGATGATTGCAGCGATTAAAAGCGTACCTAATACTCCTTCTTTGAATCCTTTTAGAAAATCGTTGAAAGATTCGTCTTCCCGTTTCAGGTCGTTTTGAATGATTTCCAAGGCGGGGCTGGGATCAAATTGCCAATTCGTAAATTGCCGATGGAGGATGGTCCCGTCTTCACGCATCAGGATAGTCACGGTGCCGAGTTCCTTACGCCTTAATTCTTCTATTTGCAGATCGGAAATAGCTTTAAAAGGCTTTACCCGTTTGGCATTGTTAGATTGGAATTTTGAATATAATTCGAGTTGTACGATGGAGGCCAGCCCTTCCGATTCGAGGCGTTTCTTGAAATCGAGTGCATTTTGAAGGCTTGGCGCTGGAAGACCTTGTTCCCTCGTTGATAAAAACAGCAGGATGTATTTTCGGTCGCTTCCTTTCACCAGATGCAGGCTATCGGCTATCATAAGGCCGCTTTCCCGGATATTTTTTCCGGCTTCGAAGGGCAATAGTTTATCGTATGCTCTTCGAAGCTGATTTGTCAGGCTGGTATCCGGACAGGAGCGGATAAAATCGTTGTAATCTTCTTGAGTTTCAGCTAACGTTTTATCGTGCATTAAAAATTGTAAATTCATTCCGTTTACTTGATATTTGGGAAAGCCGGAGAGGATATGTTTATTCAGATAATAATCATCTGCCGGATTCAATAAATATTTTTCCTTCGCTTTTTGTGTTTTTAGGTTCAGGTTATCTGCTTTCAATTCCTGTTTCTTATACATCGTGTAAACATTCAAAAAATAAAAGTAATTAGCGACCTCCGGTCGATGCATGCTGTATGCAAAATCGATAAGTGGATTGACCGAGACGAAATAGGGAGCTTGCCAGTCGACCAAGCCGCTTTTGTGCCAAACTTCTTTATCGCTGGCATACATATAGAGATGAAGGGCAAGCGCCCCTTTAAGATACTGTTCCGAACGTTCGAATACCATCTGCCAATAAGGATCCATGTTTTTAAAATCTTTCGCTAATACATTTTGGAACAAAGATTCGCGGAGTTGGAAGGCTTTTTTCATTTTATCGGGAGATTCGAGGTCCGAAGGGTACATATAAAGGTCTGATTCGTACAGGTCGGCGAATCTTCGGTAGCTGTATTGGAAATTGTTTTGTTCGCTTCCCCGTCCCTGATAACGTCTTTTGTGTGTTGTGGTAAATAATTCTTTGTCTTGCGTGATGGAATCCCCCGGAGTAAGCAGGATCGTCACCCGTTCGCCCACTTTGTGTTCGGTCGGGTAGGCGATGAATATCTTCTTGTGGACGGTCGAATCGTCAGACAAGTCGAAATTGACATAGCTACACGTAAATTCCGTATTCGGAGGAAGGGAGAATGAGGCGTCGATGACCCGCATGTTTTGTGCCAGCCGAGGTATCCCGTCTTCCTGCCAGCCGGTCAGGATATCCTGTACCGCCGGTGCAAGCAGTTTGTCCAAGGGTAAGGAATCCTGGATAGTCGTTTCCGGATAGGCAGACAACCCTGCCTGTCTTACTCCGAAAGGAACATAGTTTTTCGAGTAAGAAAAGGTCGTTTCTT
>ERZ1673737.2656-NODE-2656-length-14641-cov-4.394008_pt1 | contig 14641 bp, 13 predicted proteins | sample MGYA00580211_ERZ1673737 | MGnify/ENA primary metagenome ERZ1673737 (study PRJEB41218, sample SAMN15661789) | gut metagenome | host: Homo sapiens | place: Canada: London | collected 2015-08-20/2019-03-30 | study: EMG produced TPA metagenomics assembly of... | reverse complement strand
ACACAGTGCAAGACCGTAAATTGAATTAAAAAGTCGACCAAAGCCACGTCTGGTTAGCCTCGAGGATCAACGAGACGACAAAAGACCCACCGACCTTTTAAGGTTGAGAGACCGGGGGATCCGACGATCCTGCGATCCCAGCCAAGAGGTTTTACAAGTAGAGTATCATACCTAAGTACGGAGTACCGATCCTACTGAATACATGTAGGTGGGATTCCGATAGACCCCTTTTCCCGGATACATTTGATTCCCCTTGAAAAGTGGCTGCGATGGATATATCGGAGTTCCTTCAGCACATGTTCGACGGAAGCCCCGGGATTCGTCCGCGGGCTGGGCCGCCAAGCTTCATTACTCCCAGCTCAATACCTCGAAACACAATTTCACGTTTCCTTATCTCTTTATAGTCTACTTAGTCCACTTGTCATTTTGTTTATTGGAACAGGCTTAATCGGACCCGGTATGGTGATATTTACCCGAGGATGATGGAAAAGGGAGCAAGATATGATGTCATGGTCGTTCCGACCAGAGAGTAAGGATCATGAATTTGAGTGCAGGTGCAACGTCAGCTGCATAGAGACTACGTATACTTCTGCTATCGGACTCGGTAGGAAAACATGCACGAATCCACGCCGATCCCAAGGCAACGAGTAAGGGGGTGCTTCCAATCGCATGCATTCACGATCTTCATCTTCGTCCCAAAACCCCAAATTATACAATACCGCGGTATTTCAAATGGTCGTATAATTCGAACAGGTGTACGGAGTAATGGATCGATGCGTGGAACCGTCCCTGGGGTATCTAGTATGGTTTACGAGAGGATGCTCCTCTCCGTCCCTCTGATTCATTGATTTGGATCTCACGAATGTTACCTTGGCAATTGAAGGAACCAAAATTAGCAATAAGCCACCATATTTCCTGCTTAATTCCCCGGCTTCTTGAGTGAACTTGCACGTATGTCTCTCTTATTGAGACGCTTCACCCTTACTTGATCCTTCACCTCCAACATACCTCCAAGCCGTCAGGAGTCCTCAAATTTGCATGCGATGGCTTTAGTTCCGGGCTCAGTTGGCTATTCTGAGACGGTCATCTCAGCGGATGCCTCGACTGTGCCGACAACCCCCGATGACAGTCTGAATGGTGGGACAGATGAGCTCGACGAAGAATCCAACGGCAGCAGAACCACTGTGACAGAAGACAGCGATCCAGAATCTATCACCAGTGTCTCACTCGTTCGGAGTATTTGCTGTGTTGGTGCAGGATATGTCGGTACGTCCAAATCTATTCGCAATGATGCTGCCATAGCTCCCGACAGGATAGATATGCTAACTCTCGAAAAGGTGGACCAACTGCAGGTGTTATCGCGTACAAGAACCCACATCTTCGAGTCACCGTTGTGGATAAGGACGAACGTCGGATTCGGAGATGGAACTCCCAACATCTTCCCATCTATGAGCCCGGTCTTGCCGAGATAGTTCGCATTTCACGAGATGGACTTCGTGGTGACTCGACTCCGACCTCTTCTGACGAAGCGACCGCAGAGCCACAGATTTCTACTGAAGGAGAACAAGAGAATGCCGAATCAAACAGCACAGTTGCATCATCGGACAGGAAACCAAACTTGTTCTTTTCCGCCGACGTTGCCAAGTGCATACGCGAGTCGGACATTGTCATAATTGCGGTCAACACTCCCACCAAGATGCGAGGATCAGGTGCAGGTAGTGCAACTGATATGACAGCATTTGAGGCCGTGGCTGCAGACGTCGTGCAACATGCCAGAAATGGTGCGATTATTGTGGAGAAATCGACAGTCCCTTGCAGGACAGCCCAGATGATTCAGGAGATGGTATGTCACACTTACTTCTCTATAACCATAGTTCGGCACTGACAAGACTTTATAGATCTCTGTTCGTCGGCCTAGTGTGCACTTTGAGATTCTGTCGAACCCGGAGTTCCTTGCGGCAGGAACTGCTATCCAAGATCTGTTGCACCCCGACCGAGTCATCATCGGTTCTGCAACAACAGAAAAGGGACAAGTCGCCGCGGAGACCTTGGCTCAAGTTTATGCTGGATGGGTGAACCGATCCCGCATCATCACCACAAACATCTGGTCGTCGGAATTAGCCAAACTCGTGGCTAACTCTATGTTGGCTCAGCGGCTTAGCAGTATCAACAGTATCTCGGCCATTTGTGAAGCCACAGGTGCAGAGATCAATGAAGTCTCTGCTTCGATTGGAATGGACTCCCGAGTCGGTGACAAGTTCCTTCGGGCAGGCATTGGATTTGGCGGCAGTTGCTTCAAGAAGGATGTCCTCAGTCTCGTGTATCTTGCCGAGTCCTTGGGATTGAAGGAGGTCGGAGCATACTGGCGCCAAGTGGTGACCATGAATGAGTACCAGCGCAACCGCTTCACCAGTCGTGTCATCAAGTGCCTAAACAACACTCTGGTCGGCAAGAAGATCACCTTGCTCGGCTATGCCTTCAAGAAGAACACCTCAGACACCCGAGAAGCTCCTGCCCTTGAAATTATCAAGACATTGCTCGATGAGAACCCAGGAGAAATTGCAATCTTTGACCCTTGCTGCAACCCTTATGTGGTTGAGAGCGAGATTCGCCAACTCCAGTCACTTGGACCTCCGGCTTTGAGAGACGATGGTGGCGCTGTGAAGGTCTACTCTGATGCGTACGAGGCCTGCGCTTCATCAAATGCGATCCTCATTGTCACAGAGTTTGATGAGTTCCGAAACAGCGACCCTGTTTCTTCTCCAGACCAGAAATCCGAATCTGCAGTTTCTGGTCAGAACATTCCCACAATTGCACAGGAAGCGATGATCTCTAAGCTCTCCAAGCCAGAGGAGAGCAAGAATACAGCTTCTTCCCCGTCAATCGAGGATAGGTTGATCCCTCAACCTGATTGCGCTGCTGATTGCCCGGATTGCCAGCGGGAGAACGGACGCGACATTCCAGCGCGCAAACTAAGTGAAGATATTCCCAAGAAGCAGGTTGACTGGGAGAGGATTGCCGAAAACATGCAAACACCCAAATGGTTGTTTGATGGACGGTGCATCATAGAGACCAAGAAGATGACCAAATTGGGTATTCGAGTCGAAAGCATTGGCTCTTCGGGCGATGCATTTTAAATTTTGCAAAGTCTCTCTGTGAGCTTTACCCAACGGGTAGGCAGTGTAAGTATCACTGGCAGGGTTGGTTTCGTTTTCTGTGATCATGATTATACCAAGTGCTTAAGTGTCCTAGACTGTTCATGTAGATAAGTGAGATATGCAGATGTACCATAGTGGACCTCCATAGTTAATATAGGACTCAAATGGGTCCAGAGCCTGAGAGAGATGGGGTTCTCAGTATTCCAGTTCACCAGAGTATCCTGGCATGCACCATTAGGACTATCCAGCGGAAAAACAAGAATAATAGAGAGCACCTGCACTATATACGAGAATATATCCAGATAGAGTGAGTGCAAGCAGACCAAAGAGGAGTTAGGAGACACGTTGATAAAGTGGCCTTTTAGAGTCTTTGTCATCACCCTCCTGTTGTGGATTCGCGTTCTAAAGAGAGGCCAACTCTCTTGAGGCTGACATCCAGGCGTCCCTACCTATTGGTCGTTCCTCACCAGCAGTGGATACTGCATCGAGGCTATCAATGTCAGACATCTGAGGAGGCTCCGGGACGCTCTTGTGAATGGCGTAGCCAGTAGAGATAATATAGAGGGTGAAAAGGACGATGGCGATTCCACCAGTCGTTTTATTCAGTTGATTGAAAAGGGCAAAGGCCACAAATACAGTGCTGAAGGAGGCAGGAGCGCAGAATATATCTTTGCGCTACTATCGAATTCCGTTCCGCCAAGATAATAGAGAAGACCCAGAGAAAAGGCACCGAGGATGTTGGAAAGCCCAGATCCCGTAACGTTGCCAAAGGGCTAGGGGCTGTAGTGTTGTAGGATTGCTGCAATAACTACAGCTAACTTGCGACACGTTATCGGTATAAATATAATAGTGGAAAGGGAACGAGCAACTGTGGTAGCTCTTCATACCCAGCGCCAGCAGTCAGAAGGAGCATAAGGTTCGGCTAAATGCCAAGCCGCCGTCCCGCAGTGACAGTACGGCCAAGAAATTTGTCTGCCCATAGTTAAGGACGAAGACACCAGCAATCAACGTTAGCTGTTGATGTGCTACTGTAGTATGAATTTCTGTTGTTGCCCTAGCAAGAAAGTTTGAAAGTGGCGATGGATGAGTCATTGACTTTGGCTGGTCACATGATCACAACCTTGGACTCGGCAGCCGCTCGATATGTTGCCCTGATGGGCTCGGTTTTGGAAAGCAACGCCATAATATACACAGTACATCTCGAACCTGGTGTTACAACCTACATACTTCGATAGTTCGGAAAACAATCGTAGAATGTAGGCGGTGACACAAGTTTCGAGATGTACTGTAATACCATGGTGGAGATTCATTCCAAGTCCATCGGTACGCGCTTTTATGATGTTTGGAAATTAGGTTTTTAATCTCTTTTCTCCAGGCTTCAATCGTAGCGTGGGACCAGTAATTATTGATCCGCTTACACAAATCAACGTTCGAAAAATCAAGAATATTAATCGCTATCGCGGTCAACGGCACTATTTAGCATTGCCAGCCCTCGGGTTAATTATCTAGATCATATAAAGTTGGAGGTGTGGAAGGACTTATGCCTTATGCCTCTATATATTAAGAACCATTCCCGCAACGTCCTAGAAGTAGATGAGGACCCACTTCCTTCCCTTCTCATACAGTCACAGGCCAGAACTCCTTTCACACCCTGACGTTTATACAATCTATATGATTAACCGGAGGCACACGAAAATGAGCAGAAAGGAGATGGAAAAAGAGAGGTCAAAGGAGAGCCAAAACAATGCGTGAAATAGTATACTCGCATCGAGGCTTTCGTGTACTGTCCAATACTTCATGGCACTGTATACACATTCATGACCCCTGGTGTATAACAGATCCATTATATGGCTATCCCTTAGGTGCGACTGCCATTCCAATTGATCGTACCTGCGCTGTGACCGATCTGTAGACCCCCCTCATTGTGACTATGTGAGAAATCGATGCTATATGTGTTGCCACGTGGGACAGACAATGTCGAGAGTATTTGGGAAACAACGCCAGAGGCAGATTGGTCGGCTTCTAGTAAACGGGATTGCTCTTCGGTCTCTCGAATGGCCAGAGTTCGCTGGCCGTCATCTTCCTCATCTTCGTCCTCTAGGCTTTCAAGCTCCTTCCTCCGCTGCAAAGCGTCGTCATGTTGTATTTTTGTGAGCTCGATGTGCTTCTGGATAGCAGTCTCGAGAACTCGTAGTTGTCTCTCAGTCTCTTGCCGTGCAGTTTTGGACGCATTTTCGGACCGTACTAAGATGATTCTTCGATGGATTAGCACATGTTTTCTAGCATCCATTAGATCACGTACAACTGGGCGCTGTCGATAGCAAACTGGACAATCGACTGACAAGAATGGACCTGCATCCTGAATGTCCGGATCTTCTCTCTGTTCCATAAGCCGACTGACAGTCGATCCCTGATGGAAAGCTCCGTGGTATTAGAATGCTTCGTCCATTTCTCAAGCCTCTTTGAAAACTTGTCGCACGCCTGCCCGCATTTGTTCACTGCTTTAGCAATGCCGGTTCTCTCCAGATCCTGTTTTGCTGCGAGATATGTCGGTTCATCAGAAATCTGAAGATCCTCGAGGGTGGAGAGTGGATGCCGTATAGCTTCTAACTCAAATGTCACGTCTTGCATCACATCGTTCGCTTCTTCGAGGCCATCAAGAATTCCCCGAAGTTTACTAATGCTGGATAGAGCGAATTCTGTGATGCCAATAGCGCCGACGGAGATACTGAAGGGGTCCATGTGTGTAGAATGGGACGGCAGAGTCCTTCAAGTGACGCAGATGGATATCAAGAGAAATAAGATGCTAGGTAACTCTATCAAGCTCTGCGGATATCAGGTGAGAACATCGTGACCACAAGATTGCACCTATCTGGGCTCAAAGCAAGATGGTGACTATTGAATGTTAAAACGTGGCGGACTTCTATTGGCGGCGCTAAGGCTGAACATACATGAACATATTGTACGGAGTATGGCGGGTTTCTATGTATACTCTCCCCTTGACCACAGCATTAAGCGCCGGATATGAGGGAACTGACTGAGGGTACTGAGCAGAGTAGTGTGTTTGTCTTGTTTGCAGATACGATACTGGTCCACAGAAGCAAATCTTATACTCTTATGGACAGCTGTAGTGCCAAGAAAGGACTTCAATGACAGAATAACTGTAATAGGTATAGCATGCTTTGAGGGTTTGAGAAAGATTTTTGAAACCGGTGCAAGCGATGTAAATCCCGTCTGGATAATCTAAAGTTCTATTTCCGTACCCTATAGGGCGGCTATACGGAGAGTGATTTAAGGAGAACTACAAGTGAGACAGGGGGCCCGGGATAGCCGGGCTGAAACAGGGGCAAAATCGCGACATCTACGGCCAATGAATCTCTGATAACGAAGCCTCTTGCGTATGAGGGCTTGGCACTTGGGGATAACAAAATAGGATACGGTTGGTTTAGCCCTATGGACGCGCCCCCATAGACATACCGTGATTTGGGACGAGCACATTTACAGTAGATTACAGAGCATGATTATTTATACAGCGATTTATTGGATATATAAATGTGGTTATAACAATGGAAAACCGGACGCCAATTCTATAAAATCCTTCAAAAACTCCCCTCAATTGATGCGAGGTTAGGTAGGTGGCTGAAGGATGCCGCACGCCAAGCGAGACACATTGCTTCGCCAGGATAAGCACTGTGCCGTTTAGCGTTCAGGATGCTGATTATGGATATGTCAGGATTAGGTATGTCGTAAATGTACAAGCCAGTGTTGAAAGGCTCGCGACTCCAGAATAGTCTACGTCTTTGGTTTGGGCCAGCCATCAATGTCAGCAAAGAAACGCGACCGGTAGATCTCGTCCCCCTGTCTGATCTCATGCCGCACGCCATCCACAACAAGACTCGTGTGGTTGCTGCGGAAGAGTTGCCAGAGAGACTGCACGTATAAGAAGCTGCCATCGGGGGCCAGGCTGAACCCTTTCAGGTCCGACTGGGGCAGCTCTTCGTATTTGCCTTGGCGGTTGATCCCATGGCGATCGTTGGTGGTGCATTCGAAGCCAGGCATATATTTATCGATAACCTCCTCGTAGGCGGCAGTGAACTGCATCGTCGGAATGTCAAAAGCGTGCAGGCCGATGTCGTTGGAGACGAGGAAAACCCGCTCGTTAGGGACGGGCACCAGATCATGCGGTCCTGACCACCAGCTGTACCCGTGGCCCCATTCGGTGTCGATATCGTAGTAATGCGGGAATCGGAATCGGTAGGCTTGATCTTCACGCAGAAGACCAGTCGCGGCATCAAATGGGTAGCCCTGGATGACGCCGTAGGCAGGCACCGGATCGGAGCCATCCGCAGCCGCATCGGTCCCAGCCGCCCACAACATCTGGCCCTGTTCATCCCAAATCAACGCGTGAATGGCGCGTAGGCCCTCGATAGTTTGTAGGATTGGAGGTTCATCGACGAGCGGATTTGCCGTGCTGATGTTGTAGACTTGGATGCCATCCCAGGGTCGCTGGCCGGTGGTGCCCACCGCAAGGCGGTCCCCTGGTAACGGTTCCAGAGTGTGGGCATTCCATAGCATGGGACTGTCTCTGCTGAGGGCGAAGGTGATCTTCTTATCGAGGGAGGGTCGATCGGGGGTGTGGTTGATGACGACGACGAGGTTGCTGTAGATGGCGGCGACGCTGGTACCACCTCGCATCCACTTCATGTCGGTCGCATCGTTCGCATTGCTGTATAGCCCGCTCCGAATACGAGGCGGAAGGTCCTGCGCGACATCCGACCGTTCCCAACTCCATTTCACCACGCCCTGTCGGTCATGGATTCGGAGTACCGGGGGATGGCCGTAATCGCCGGTGATGATATCTTCGAAGCGCCCCTGGGCGGGAATGACCTGTTGATTCTCGGCTCGGAGACGGGGTTGCGGTTCAATGGGAGGTATATCAAAAGCGAGTGGCTCAAACAAGAGCGACACCCATCCCAAAAGGCCCAACATGGTAATGTGGCAGGTGGACCATTTCCCAGAAGAGAACAAGGCAGAGAAAAGACAGAATATTTTTAGGAAATCACGTATCGGGCGGAGCGGGGCCAAGACTTGGCGTTTGGGGGCCGACGAGGAACAATTGGAGGAAAAAGAGGGAAAAAAGAGGGCAGGGACGGAGGCTGCAACCCTGTCTCCACGCGACCCTGGCGCTCTCCAACCCCGTTCTCTTCTCTTCTTTTTTCCAACTCCTCATGCCGGGGGAGAGTACATAAACCATGAAAGTCGTTCATGCTGTCCAGTCGTACTTGAGTCACGGCATTCGTCGTGTTCGCGTCTCCCCTGCTGAGACCCTGGATGCCGTGTGGGACTTTGCCCGCCGCTACTTTTTTACCTTGGCCTTTCTCTCGTTGTTCAGCGCAAAATGCCTGCATCTTTACGCTCACTTGTACTCTCTACCGGCCCCGCGGTTCTTCCTGTGGGGAATTACTTTCTTTTTCCAGGATGTCGCGATCCTGTTGCTCTTCCGGATCTTCGCGCAGAAGATCGCGTGGCGACCTGGAGCCGCGCTGGTAGCTTTGGTGGTCATCCCAGCTAGGTAAGTGTCCACGTGCCCCTGATGGACCCCCGGTCGACGACCTCAGTTCCCTTGGAAGGCTAATCAGGAGAGCACAGTTTGATCGTCTCGTTCATGGCCTCGGCCAATGCCTCCTTTTACGTCTTCACCGGCGCCGAAATCCACTGGCGCCAAGCCAAATCCTTCAACGGCGACGCCGCCGCTATCCATACTCTGCTCACCGGGTTGACGGGTTTCCTCATCGTCGAGGGCATCCTGCTGACCGTGTCGCTGTTTGTCGCTCGTCCCATCCATGCCATCACGGGAGGAATCCTGCATGTGTGGGCGTGGCCCGTCCGGTGGGTGGCGGCGCGCGTGCGACCGCACGTGGAGCCCTTCGTCCAACGAGTCTGGCCTCGCACTCGTCATGAATCCCTTCCGGATCCCCAAATCTACGAACAGATCGCCCTGGAAGACAATGCGGACCTCAGCGACGAGGAGGAATCGGACACCTTGTTGAACACCCAGCTCCCCAACCCGCTCCCGGAAAACAAGCGGGTGACCGATGGGGTGCCACAACGGGCCCTCGTCCTCACTTTGTTCAGTCTGTTCCTCCTCCTCCGCTTCCTGCGACCCTCCGACCCAGTGTACATGTACCTCTCGACAACGTTGCCATTGACCACCATCGTGGAGGGCGCTCACCGAAACTCTCCGGTCGACACCACCGGCATGCCAGACTACTTTGGTCATTTGGAAGGTCTCTCTGCATTGCACCCCCCGCCCCGATGGGGATGGATGCCCAACCCGGCCCCAGAGGGTTTCACGGACTGGGATCCGACAGACCTCTTGGCTCTGCACTACAACCCGCGGGAGGATCCATTGCATATCTCGAACCTGAACAAGCCAGTGCTGGAGGAGATCCACAATGCCCTGGCCAGCGGCGATGTCAAGATCAAGCACGTGGTATTCTTGAAGTTGGAGAGTGCCCGCGCCGATATCTTCCCGCTGAAGAAGGATGAGTTCATGTACAAGCGCATCGCCGAGACGTGGAAGGACAAGAAGATTCCTCCCGTGGTCCAGGACCGCCTGTCCAACCTCACCCGCACGGCCGAGTATCTGACCAACTCCCCCAACGGATTTGACCATGAAGATACCCGCTTCCCTCGCAAGGCCTACGGTGGTGTGAGTGCCAAGAACGCGGTCACCACGTCGACTTACACCCTGAAGAGTCTGGCGGGCAGTCTCTGTGGTCTCTCCCCACTGGTCGCGGACTTCAACCGCGAGTTTGAGCACCACGTCTACCAGCCGTGCTTGGCTCACGTCTTCAACATGTTCAGCAAGCAGCCCGATATCAGCAGTGAGTCCGACGACTTCACCAAGTGGCCGTGGCACCCCATGTTCATGATGTCGGTCACCGAAACCTATGACAACCAGGAGAAGTTGACTCCGGTGTTGGGATTCCATGACAAGCAAACCAAGGAGACCATCACCAAGCCGACTGCCAAGCACTATCCAGTGACATCTAAGGAGGTAAACTACTACGGCTTTGTGGAACAGGAGCTCCGTGAATACATTCGAGATGCCATTGACGACGCCGAGGCCAACCATGAACGTTTGTTCCTCACCCACCTCACCAGTACCACCCACCACCCGTGGGGAGTTCCCAATGATGACTTTGACGAGATCATGGGCTCATCGGCAGGTCCCAACAACGACCTGAACCGATACCTGAACTCGGTTGGGTACGTGGATGATTGGTTGTCCGAGATCATCGACATCCTGGAGGAGAAGGGAATCGCAGATGAGACCCTGTTTGTCATGGCTGGAGACCACGGTCTCTCCCTTCCGAATGACGGTGGTGTCACTCCCTACGACAACCCTCACATCGGCAGTTTCCAAGTTCCCATTGTGCTTGCCCACCCCAAGTTGCCTCCCATTGAGATTGACAGCCCGGTCATCAGCAGCCAGATTGTTCCCAGTATCATCGACTTGCTGATTGAGTCGGCCTCCCTCAGTGAGGACAGCACCAAGGCCGCCCGGGACCTCCGATCCCTCTACGAAGGACAATCCCTGATCCGCCCGCAGATCACCGAGCAAGATGGTCGCCAAGCCTGGCACTTCACAGTCATGAACACTGGCGGTTCATGGCTCTCGGTGCGGTCCGCCGCGCGACCAGAATTCCGTCTGGTCATTCCCCTGGTAAACGATGTCGAATGGCGATTCTCCGATCTCTCCAAGGATCCCAACGAGCTAAGCCCGATCGAGCGCTTCAGTCTGCCGGATTTGGCTTCGACGATCAGCAAGCGCTACGACGAAGACGCTCTCAACTGGCTCTACAACGCCGCTTACGTCGCCAATTGGTGGGTGACGGAGAACTGGGACCGCTGGCGCTTCTCCCCAGAAGCGGAGAAGAACAAAACAGAATCAGCCGCATGAGCTTATTGGCATATTCACATTTATCATCTCATCTACTTAATATACTTGCATGCCATGTGTTCTTTTTGGAACGGGCACTCTGAGCGACGATATTATGTCACCCGCACAGCCCAGAGTCCAATCCGGTCGCCACGGAGTTGGATCCTGGATATCACAGGGTCGGGATTATGAGACATGCAGTGGATGTCTGTTATACCATCGCGACAGCCTGGCCGTGCCGGTCTGGCTGGGCATAGCCTCGAAGATGAGACGCGCTCATGTTTCAAAACATCTCCCGATCCGCATCGAGACGGCAGGTCGTTCGGAGTAGAAGCGATTTTCATTCATGTTCTTGTGTATATATCCAATCTATCCCTTTTTTTGTACTTGGTATTCGCATGTGCATTCTGGTTCAATGAAAATATGGGTTTTTTTCTTTCACTATTGCTTGACGTGTAAACTGGAGACCCAGTGGGTAGGTCACACTGTAGTTGAAACGCTTTCAAGTCTGAACTAATGCATGGAACAACGCGTGGTTCAAACAAGCTATGTGTACATGGCTCGTAGATGATGTGATGGTTGGATTCGGCCTAGCTGCACGTGCAGGATATCAGTATCAAACCTTTCAATCTCTCAGCTTGAGGTATCCCAAATATAAGAAATCATTGGTTATGCTAGGTTTGGATAAACGTGCAGACATTAACTGCTATTGTGCACGTTGAGTAATTGTATTATATATATCTGCAAGGTTGGTAGGTTTCGGGCCGACCCTTGCGAACTACACCTTGGAAAGACCAATCCATTTCGGTAGAGTACACAAGAGCAATGTTCCAAGGTTGAGTGTATTACTCCGTGCCAGTAATTCAGAACTGTTGCAGGGCATAACGCAATGCAATTCTTGCAAAACAGGGGCTGGTTCCCCACCGGTAATTTCCAGCACTTGCACACAATACCGATCGCAAAACACTGTAGCATTACCACACTTTTGCACCTGGACACAGAAATGGTCAAGACGTACTGGAAATAAACTAACACCATGTGATGCATTGCGCCTAAGAGCACAGAGTCTACAGAGTATAGTACGGGAATTGGGCATTATCTTACTGCAGAGGCACCGCAGGCAATGCGAACCACCCGAAACTGCTTTCCCCGCACTAATTCAAGATATCTGCACACAATATAGTCATCGTGGAAGATTCAACATGCTTCCGTAGATTATAGTACAGAGGACGGAGTACAGCCAAATCGACAGTGTTGATACTTTACATACTCATTTTAAATGACATAGCAATTTGACATGACCAAAATAGAATCAAAACGTGAGACGCAGTTTCGGTTGAAATAGCCGACAGTCAAAGCGTATAGATCACACTTGGATACGAGAGTTGGGAATAGAAACGGGAGACGGGATTCTTCCCGTATAGATCGGATTGGGCGCTTTGGCCTATTGACAGCACCAAAGTGTGCATACTCTAGTTATAGCCCGTTCATACCATCATAGTGGTTCTGACCAAGTTCAGCAGCTGTGTGGGTCTCATCTTACATCTACAATACATCTACCCCTCACATGGTGGTCTGTTGTAGTGGCATATGCAGTATAATCATCTTACTACATGTAATCGGGCCTAGTTTAAGTTTGATATATGAGGGAAATCAGTACTGGAGGAGGGTTCGAGGAGAGATGTAGTGTATCCTTCTGACATCTGCCAATTTCGTTCTCGGCAACTTCGGTAATAGGAAACCCCACGAACTGGATCGAGTCATGCTGATCAATTGCGTTCACGGGCCAAATCATATGGAATAGGATATCTCCAAGTGGAGATCCGTTCTTCTATATAAAAAAAAAAAAAAGAATTTGTGAACAGAAAGGGTTGAATATGATGAGTGGTGACGTGTCCACAAAGTAAGCCTATAAGTACATCATGTACATGCCAGGGATTCTTGCAGCTGTCAAAAGTACGGAACGAAAGATTTGGAATTCTAGGATTTACGTCAAGGAGCGAAACACACAGATGTTCTTGCCAGGCGGCATTTACTAATATACATGTACAAAACTAGTGTTATAAGCGCCCCACTCTGTCGAAGCGAATCTGTTCTTCAGCCGGCCACTAAATGTCCGTGATGCACCTGTTCCTCGTTCACCTCCACACGACCCATCAACCTAATGCATCTCGTCGAACTAGACTGAATGGACCCAGCCACCCCCCCCTTTTCAATCTCTCCGGAGCTCCTCGGATCTTGGATTGCCGGATATACACTGGCTTGGTACGTTTCCAACGACGCTGGAACGACGTTGGAAAGGATTGTCAACCCCTCGTGTCAACATACAGACATTGGAAGCTACATCTGCACGGATCGAGGCAAGACTCAATATCCAAGTGGATCTCTTGCGTCAGCACTGAATCATGCATGGTTCTTGACAGTCCATTGATCGGCAATGGCAGGCAAACCCCCCCGCGCGAGGTGTGGCGATGACTCGCCAGGATGGGCTAGTTCAAGGCCAATCGATTGACAGTTCGTTCGAAATGTCCGCTTTTGCAGCGATGGAATGTCCATTGGCTACCCATGCGACGGATGGAAGGGTCAGGACCCGCTGCCATATATGGCCGAAAGTCGCATCTTGTCAGCCAGCCACAACGCGCGCACGGAGATCTCATACTTGCGCTCCTGGACGCATCCAGGCGCCAAGGTCACAGCTGGAGATGTATCTTGTCGAAATTAACGGAGACTCCGACAACTAGTTTACCAGCAAGGATAATTTCGCTTTCAGCTGGAGTGGATTAATGAATACTCCTGACTTGTGCCGCTGCTGAAGAAAAATGGGTCTCGACCGCAACTGAGAAGCACACATGCCAGCCACCTCCATCTTCATGCAGGTAGTTTTGCAATGATCCACGTTCCTATGAAATGAGCTGGGACACGGGATGCTGCTGCAATCCACAGGCGCCTTTCTCCTGTTGCATTTGTCCGTCATTGGACGATCATGCCTCACCACCAGCCTGGTCCTGGTCCATTTCATGCAAGGTTGAAGTTTGGATCTTCGCAAAAGAAGGATGGATGACCGCATTCGCGTTCTTGGAAAGGGCCATTGTCCCTTGGCTCCCCCACTTGCTACTATAGCGAGAGATCCAACTCTGCGGCCGATCCAGCAATGGCGAGAGGTGGAGGGTAGATCGTGAGCTCCGAAAGCTGAAGCTCACGTCCACTTAGGGACAATGAGGACGTCACTACTATGTCAATGCCATGCAAATCGATCCCACCGATCTCGCACCTGAGAGAAAAGAAAGAAATATGGGCCGGGGTTTCCACCCGAGCTCTGCTACAAAAGCCCAGGAGCTTCCCCCCCATGCCGGCTGACCTATTTCCTCCACTTTACCTTTTTGTACTTCAATGTGGTATCATTATACTCCCTAGAATCTTCTTTCAAACCAGATTGCCGGTTTGTGTCGATTCTTCTGTTGCTTTAAGAGCTGCCGCTCCAAAGAAGCTATCTCGGAAACCAACCCTCCTCCCCGACATACCTCCCCTCTTCTCAACG
>ERZ1673737.2655-NODE-2655-length-14646-cov-4.572682_pt1 | contig 14646 bp, 16 predicted proteins | sample MGYA00580211_ERZ1673737 | MGnify/ENA primary metagenome ERZ1673737 (study PRJEB41218, sample SAMN15661789) | gut metagenome | host: Homo sapiens | place: Canada: London | collected 2015-08-20/2019-03-30 | study: EMG produced TPA metagenomics assembly of... | reverse complement strand
CTTTCCCATTTCGGCGCGAAGAAAGCTGCGCGCGAATCTTGTCACGGTCACTGATACATTGGCTATCATGCTGGCAATTATTACGGAAAGCTTCTTGAGCGGATCAGAGGAAGAGCTTGCATCGGCTGAATTTCTCGATGCAGAAGCCAGACACCGAAAGGCCTATGGACAGCTTGATAAGCTTGTTCGAGAAGCTAAACTTGAACATTATGTGTTTGGAACCGAAAAGGAGTATAGGCTTGAGAAAAAGCTTGTCCGCTGGGTGCAAGATATCACACACAACATGGGAGGGTTGCGCAATGCAGCGTCCCTCCAGTTCAGTTTGATCCGCGAAACTATCGCCCGTGAGTCTAGCTCAGCGGGTGATCACCCGGGTGCCTCAACTCATGCCGACTACTTTACACCCATTGAGCGATCATGGTCATTCCCCGACGGGTCGTTTTTGGAGCCTATTGTTGAGCGACCAGAGGAGGAACTGTCTCCTAGTAGCTCCATGCGTTCCCGTCAAAATGAAAGCGCCCAATCGACACCCAGACCATCACTGCTTCCAGCAGATGTTTTTACTATTTTCATTTCGCACTTGGGGCCTTCGATGGTAAGTTGGAAACAGAATATTCTCTTTATATAGAAGCTGACTGGATGAAGCGATCGTTGGCATTCACATTAAAAGAAATATTCAAGGAAATCCCATTTGGACCTGCTCCAAACTACAAGGTCTCAGTGAATGGTCGTCTGCGGATCAGTCTTGACCGGGCTTTAGAACTATATAAAGACTCGCGCCAAAGGACACTTGCATCTCTATACCAGCAAAAGGAAACTATGAATATGAAGACCCACGAAGCCGAGGCTGACCTTGAGGAAGTCTCAGCAAGTTGTGGCCACTTCAGTTTTTCCCTTCTTGAATTCGGAGAACAGCTCCAAGAGATGCTGGCTATCTTGGATGAACTGCAGCTCGAAGTTGAGGAGCGGCCTCACGGACGATCCTGGTCCTGGCTTAAAATCTGGCAGTGGTCAAGAAGCACAAAGACCGCCAAAATAGGTGATTTTGATGCCGGTAAGTACACACAGTACGTCAAAAGGTCTCTCAACGTTGTATTGACCTTTGCAGAGCCAACTTCCGGTGCACATACCAATAATCAGATCAACCACCGTCGCCATGCATCGGACGGATTGATTGCACACGACAGAGTGCCTGTTAACATTCGTGCCCACAAAGCACCCTCATCAAGAGATACGACGAAACAAAGACTAGGCTACCGTATATGGAAAGGCCTTGGCTTTTTACGAAGAGATGACACAAAATACGCCATCAAGGTCGGAGCAGGAGCTGCTCTTTACGCCCTGCCTGCGTTTCTTCCTTCGACTCGCCCTTTCTATACACACTGGCGCGGGGAGTGGGGTCTGTTGTCGTACATGTTGGTGTGCTCGATGACAATCGGCGCTTCGAATACGACGGGATATGCCCGTTTCCTCGGTACTTGCCTGGGGGCAGTCTGTGCCATTGTAGCATGGGAGGTCACGTCAGGAAATGTATTTGGCCTTGCGTTCCTGGGATGGCTTATGGCTATCTGGACCGGATACATTACCATTGTTCGAGGTAATGGTCCGATGGGCCGGTTCATCATGCTCACATACAACCTCTCTGTGCTATACGGCTACTCTCTTGCCCAAAAGGAGGCAAACAACGACGAAGACGAAGGCGGCGTCAATCCAATCATGAGTGAAATTGCCCTTCATCGAGTCGTTGCTGTGCTGTCCGGATGTATTTGGGGAATCATCATCACACGCATGATCTGGCCCATCAGCGCAAGGCGCAGACTGAAGGAAAGCCTGAGTCTTCTCTGGCTGCACCTGGGTCTCGTCTGGAAGCGGGACCCCCTATCGATCATGGCTGAAGAGGGGAAGAATGTTGTGTACATGACTCCGCGAGAGAAGCTTGAAATCGAGAGATTCTTGGCACGATTGGAGTCTCTTCAAGATGCAGCGGGTTTCGAGTTTGAGCTGAAGAGTGCATTCCCTGAAGCCTCCTATGCCAACATTGTCCGCCGCACCCGCATCATGGTGAACTCATTCCATACCATAAACATCGAGCTGATGAAGAATGATCCTGCTACTGAAGGCGAGATCAGTCTCCTTCGATACACAGCAGTAGAGCGACAGCAACTCTCTGCTCGCATTAGTCATCTATTATCAGGTTAGTATTTACGAGTTGCATTTATCTTGTGACGTATCGTGCTAAGCAACATTTCAGTCATGGCTTCATCAATGAAGCTTGAATATCCCTTGATCGACGTGCTTCCTAGCATTGAACATGCCCGTGACCGGTTGCTAGCTCGCATCTATCGCTATCGTCTGGACTGTGAAGCATCGCAGCAGACCACAGATGAAGACTGCGCTTTGCTCTATGCCTACAGTGAGTTCTGTCATGTTATCCCTTTCGATCCAGCGCTGACGCTTATACCCAGTCCTCGTGACCGGCCAATTATCAAACGAGATCATGGAGATCATTGCGGAGATTGGACAGCTCTTTGGTGTATTGAGTGAAGACGTAGTGCAGCTAGCTTGAAAGTCTATTGAGCACCTATTCGGAAAGGCATTCAAAATGCCATTGATCACTATCGAATTGATCTACACTGTAGATGCCAAGATCTCGGAGATCAATGCGGAGATTGGGCAGCTTGGGGTATTGAGTGAAGATGTATTGTAGCTAGCTTGAGACCCTATTGAGAAACCCATTGAGGAAACCTCTCAAATAATGCCATTGACTGCCATTGAGGCGATCTCCAATGCCAATGTATAGGCTGAGTTCGGCGCAGGTCGATGTATCCGTTTCTGGCGGGGAACTCGCAACTCGGAACCTCCCTTCCACCCAAACCCATCGCAATCTCTTTCACCTCATCAGTTTTCATCATCTATTCGTCGGTTTCCCGTATGAAACTATCTTTTCTTCAATTAGATCTGATTTGATCCCCGGAATCCTCCTTGATGAAGGCGTAGGTGCCGATATACCCTGCCCTTCGGCGTAGCCCGTCGCGCTCTCCAACCATGCAGATCGACCCGGCCGCCTTGAGTCGGAGTGACTCTGCATCAAATAACAAAGGCGCTGCGCCAAACGGTGCAGCCTCAATCAAGACTTCCCGGGCTTTGATATCGGTGCCGCGGCTGGACCTGGAGCATGCCTACACGGACCTGAAGGCCGCCATCGGAGACAAGTGGAGCGAGTACAAGGAGGCCACAGCCCTTTTCCTACTAGGTATGAGCTGAATCGCATTGGATGTCTGACAAGAGAGTGATAGCTCGAGCTCTAAGAAGACTGTTCCCTTTCTCCCCACGAATTGGACTTGGCTCGCTGACCTCCTGACCTCTTGCCCGTTTCTAGGACATTACAATCAGAACGAGTACACGTCGCGAGTCGACTATTTCCTATGCGCAGATCCGAAAAATGAACATCTACATAACAACTTTGTATGCGCGCTCATCGGAAATCTCACGCGCGACCTCCCCGATCATGGCGTCGCAAACTGGGTATCGGCCAACGATAAGCCATCGGCCATCTCGAAACCCGTCTCCGGAGATGCTGCGGAACAAAGGTTGAAGACTGAGGTTATGCAACTGCCTCCGAGGGATCGCCGGCGCATAAAGGCCATCACCGAGGTATGTGGTCACGACAGCGATATCTTTCCTCCCACAAGCGGCTGACAACACAACTAGCGCGATAACTACGAGACATTGCCCACGGAGCTTGAGGAATCCCATTTGGTCAAGCAAATAAAACTACCCAGTCAGGTACCTGCAAGTGCAGGAGGGCTGAACAAGACCAGTAAGGCGCCACCACCCCCTCGACGGACAAAATATCAATTTCGTGCCCGTGGACATCCCTCTGCCAACAATAGGCCCTAACAATCTTTCTTCGCTCTAGACTGGGAACTGGAAATCCGAAAACGATATGCCCAACCCCTCGCCGCAGAGACGGGTGAATTCCCCGACGCCGAATCCATCTATTCACGAATGGTCCCCATATGTTACGAAGAATCCCTCCCAAGCGGTGCTGGTCTCCCTTGCGCTGAATTTATGGCCATTGCGACGGAAACATTTGTCAAGGAAGTTTTGTCTGCGGTTTTCTCGCGCACACGTTCGAACGGACCTTCAGGCACAATCAACAACATGATGATGCGCAAATATCGACAACAACTTGAGATCGAGGAACTTGCATACACACGTGGGGAGATTGCGAAGGATGCTGCGACGGGCTTGCTCCCCGTTGAAGCACGTGAGGCCAGTGTTCGGAGACCTCTGGGCGTCAGAGACCTGCGGCTCACTCTGGAGCTGGGTGGCGGTGTTCTCGGCCATATGCCGCTCATTGTGGACCAAATCATGGGCGGGTACTTTGAAGATGAGCTCGAAACAGAAAAGCAAGATCGCTTGGAGGACGGAGTTGAACCGCATGAGGACATCAAACAACCCGCAGAAGACGAGATGGACTTGGACGAAGATGAATCTCTGCTGGACTGGGAAGGAGGCGGTGTTGGTGACCGGGAACAGTTGAGCTCATTGCTTGACGAGTGTCTGTCCATGGCCGCATGAGAATTTTATACCCACCCCATTTTCCATTTTACCATTTCTCTTTGTTTTCCTGCGTGCTGTCACATTATATTTTTCATTCTCCTTTTTGTTTCTGTTCTCGGTCTGGAGGAAGGGAGGCTCACGGCGTCCAGGTACTACTAAGGGAGGCTGCCACCGTTGTGGCGCCGCATGATTTGCATATGGATTCGGAGTTTGAAGATATGTCTTTGCGATCCGTTCTCGATTGTGTCTTTCTTGTCCTACTTTCCCACTCTCCTCTTTCTCGGTCGTTATCAAGGCGACTTGGCGATGTATAATATCACACACTTCCTACCGAAAGGACAAGCTTAGGGCAGTTGAGACGGAGAGAATCACGAGGAGGCAAGAAGGAAAAAAACCGAAACAATGGCTCATTTCCCTGCTGGGGATAGGAGGTCAAGCTTGTTCGATACCCATGAATTCCATTCGTTCACTACATTTCTTTCATCCACGTTGACGAGCTGTTACAAGTCCACGGCCATCAAACTTGTCAGTTGACTGTTTTATACGTAAGAGAAGATCGACCTAGGCGTAAATGTAGAATGGAACCAATTTCCGTAAACCAATATAGAAGTATACGTAGCTTCCCGCTAGTTCGCTGAACGCCTTCGACGTAAGGCCGTAGAAATACGTCATATCTAAATGAGAAATGTAGAACATATTCAGTGTCGAATATAGAAAAAGACAACCAAGAAGCTAGTAAGGGCGGCCAATCGTTCAGAGAATTACGACCCAAAGGAATGGAATTCCATCAAGATGCATGGTGATATGGAGAACCAAAATACTGATTGCCAATGCAATAGGTGAGGTCCTCCTTTTCAAGTGCTATTGAATAACATCAGGCGCATATAGATCTAGCTTGATAAAGTGCAAGAGCCGCATGCACCGGCTTCCCCTTGAAAGAAACGGTAAACTTGGACATAGAGAGTGATATGCCATACGCGGTACCAGTGAATGGCGCTTTGAGGAACTGGCTGGGAGCCGGCATGGGTCGTAAAGCACGCATGAACATCCTCATAGGCGCCGGCCACCTCGGCCAGCGTGCCCAGCAGCCTAATACGGCCTGGCGTTCACCTCTAGCAAAGAGCGCACATATGATCTGTTTGAACTTCCACTTTATGCCGTGGGAATAGAATGTAAGGATCAGATCCATTTAGACTAGATTCTATGCGTATTTCATAATTGTAACCTACGTCTTATCATGAAGTAGGGGACTCATTTATCTCTAGTCTATCTAAATAGACTAGACGCTGCTTTCGTTTTTGGCTTCAATTGGTCATGAGTCTAGGCTGAAGCGCGAAAAGTCCATATTGAACTCGAGCCTAGAGTTTCCAATCTTCAAATGCCATCACCAGATGTGTATACTTGGATATAATGTCTGTAATAGTTGTATCATGCGGTATGTTCAATTTGCAGAGTTGTGCAGCCGCTAGGCATGCGGTTAAGAGTAAATATTCTTTTATCTATTTGCGACAGAGCTGCTCAATATGAATTGATTGGTCTCTGCAGTACAAATTCAAATTGGTTGCTAAAGAAAAGCACTTTTCGTGAAGCTAAGACTTTTGCTTAGTATCCAAGCTTCACAAACGTTCAATCTGCATATCCCAAATCATGGGGTCCGATGCATCCTGCGGTGCGCTAGTAGAACTTGTGCAGATTTTTCTCATTGCCCAGTGCTGATGGACAAGGGCTATTATGCGGGCCTCTAGTCGATACCCGAGCTTCAGAATGGACCGTCCACAATACGAGCGGTAGCTATTGTTTGCTGGGCAGTCGGGCCACACCAGGGCTATCACTTGAAGATCCCAACAATGCGGCTCCCCGTGTAATTCCAATACATCTGGAGTACACTTGGCTTCTCGAGGGGAGCATCACATTTGGTGTAAAACCGGCTTGATACCAGTGAAACGGTACTTGGAGGACGGTCATCTCAAGGCGACTGGGCTGAAAGAGGAATTGATATCACGGTTGCAAACAGCAGTGAATCAATGCCAGTGAATTAGACCTCAAGAGGCGCGTACTTGATCCGTAACACATCACAGATTGACCTGGAATCGTGGATGAGTACGAATCCTCGCCCCATACCTCCAGAAGAGAAAAGGCACGGCACACATTGCCAACGCAATAAATGCCAACAATGAGTTGCCCCACCCCAGCCCTAGAGCAGCATACATCGACGGCCCAGCCAAAGGCAACAAAGCCCCGACCAACGACCGCAGCGCCGTGTTAGCCGCCGTGACGGACGCAGCATATCGCAAATACGAGTCAACCAGATAAGTGCTGGCACACATAGACCGTCATCAGACCCACGGCGAAGACGCCGGTGCCTAGGATAGGCACGATCCAATGGGTGCCAGCCTGGGCTGACCAGCCATACCAGAACAAGCCTACAGGCATGAACCAGCAGCCAACCATCATGGGTAGCAGACGAGATTCAGGCGTGAAGCAGCCCCGTTGGATATGGTTGGTAGCGATACGGTTTGCCACGGCGCCGGTGACGACCAAGCCCAGCATACTCCCGATACCAAAGCCCAGGTACGCCAGCCCGGCGATACCATGCGAGAAGCCGTATTTCTCCTCGAAGATGGAGGTGATGGTGGTGAACATGAGGTAGAGATAGCCGTACGTCGTGGCGGCGAACAGCGCCACGAGGAACACAATCGGCGAGCCGAAGAGCAGCTTCAACGGGCGGGCCAGCGCCGAGAGGAACAGCTTCGGGTCGAGTTTGCCTTTGTCGTGGATTGACCGGAGGTCAGGGTTGCCGGTGGACTTGCGCAGACGAGCAGCCTTGCGCTCAAGGACGACGGGGCCATAGGATTCGCGATACCAAATAATAGTCAGGATCATCATCACGCCAGTCTATTCACCGTCAGCTTTAGTGTGTAAGAAACGAGGAAGAACTGCAAACACACTACAATGGCAATGACCCAGAACACCCAGCGCCAGCCTTCGGCTTCAGCCAGAAAGCCACCAGCGACAGGGCCAACGACCGGACCGAGGATAGGACCCATAGCCCAGATGGCCATGATACCGGCTCGCTTCTCCTTGGGAACCATATCGGCGACGGTGCCAGAGCCAATGGTCAGAGGACAGACACCTGCCATGCCGGCCAGCAAGCGAAAGACAATGAGCTGCGGCATAGTTTGGGCGAGGGCGCAGGCGATAGTAAAGATGAGGAAGAGCAGGTTGCAGCTGTGATATAATGCCACACGGCCATATATCTCGGAGAGAGGGGCGATGAGGAATGGACCGAAGCAGTAACCCAGGGTGTAGACAGAGACGACGAAGGAACCCAGCATGCTGCTGGTGACGTTGAATTCTCTCATTACATCGCTGACTCCTGGGGTAAACATTGATGAGGCTAGAGGACTACCTAGGCGTGCTGTTTAGACTCGTTCAACTAGAAGTACCAGCGCGACTCACGTTATGAATGTATTAAAGGCCATCAAGACCAACTGGCGTCCTTTTTTCCATATGGGCCAGTTGAATGGGTTCTCTGTATCATTTGGGCCGTCGAAATCGACGAGATTGGCATCCTGTTTGACCTCCTCATCGTGAGGAACAACCTGTTTCTCGAGGTCTGCCATAGTGTTACAGAATATCTAACAGACTACGAGCCATCGCTACAGATATATACAAAAACCGGGTACCGGCACGACTTCGGCTGTTCTATACATATCACCCCGGTGAATTCTCCACAGCCCTGTCAGTTTGGCCAATCGCCGGCACTTCTGGCGTCAATTGTGGCTTATGCTGGAGTTTCTATGCGGACATAAAGAATGATTATGCGGACATTTGGGGTTAGTGGTGTCTGCATCGTATTACTTTTTATACGCTGGTTGGCCCCTGTCTAGATTTTCACGTTGATTTCCATTTCTGGACAAAGGCTCTAGACTTTTGCTGTCTGATACATACGTACATCCTTGTAATTCAATTCCACGGGCTCTATACCCCCATAACGCCTTTGAAAAGACCAAATCAGCTAGTTGATGGTATTCGCGACAAGCTTCAGGATTTCCTCGGTAGATCGGTACGCATTGACTGGGTCCTTAGCAATGGACTGCCAGATCTCGCCGTGCTTGGGTTCCATCGATGTGCACTTGGAGACGACATCTGATCGTTTTTCCTCAGTGCCGTGCTGCATAAGGAACTTGTAATACCAAGCCCAGCCATCACCGTAATCGCTATCGGCAACAATGGCCTTCTCAAACCAGGTCATGGCCTTTTCCAGACGACGCTCACCCCAGAAGATGCGAGCAACAGTGATGAACAAGATCGGGTCGTTCTCAACCTTCTTGATAGCCTCCAAACTGCGAGCCTTGCGCTGAGCCCGCGGCTCGAGGTGCCAGATGCTTTCACTCCACAAGAGGCCTGATGATGGGACTTCCTGGATAGCACGTGCCATGAGAACCTTTGCCTGGGGAATATTGTTGGCGCGGCGTTCAACGCGCACACTTTCAGTCCAGAGCTCAGCGCTCTTGGGTACAGCCAAACGAGCACGATCAAGAACAGACCGAGCTCGGACGACGGCACCGGCTTTCTCTTCCAAGCGGGAGGCGAGAAGCCACAAGGCAACGGATTTGGAGCAGGCTCGAGTGCCTGTACCATATGCCTCTCGTGCTTGTGGGAACTTGTTCTGTGCTTCGTATAGTTGGCCCTTCATCATCCAAAGCTTATCAGCCTTCGGGAAAAGCTGCAATCCTTGGTTGACCAAGTCGAGGGCGTCGTCGGTGTTGCCAAGCTGGCGCTCGAAAGCCACGCTCTTGATCCAGACACGATCTGTGCCTGCTTCGCGACGAGCCGTGGCAAGAAGCTCTCTGGCCTGGTCGGTCTGCTTGGCGTCGGCCTCCAGCTTGACAGCGGCCAGCCAGATGTCTTCATTGTTGGGGTTTTGGTTGAAAGCACGGCCGAGAACTCGGCGTGCGTCGTCAATCTCGCCGGACTGCCACTTCTCCTTGGCGAGTTGGAGCCAGAGCTCTTCACTCTGGGGGCATGCCTCTACGGCTTTCTCGAGAACCTGCCAGAGGGCTTCTTTGGTGCCATGATTACGCTCCAAGTCTGCTGCTGCCAGCCAGATTGATCGGCGATTGACGAACACCCGCAAGGCGTAGGCATAGATGGCACGGGCGGTCTCATATCTACCACGGGCAATACTGGACTTCGCGTCATCCATCCATATGTCCTTTCGGTCGTCATCCTCGTCCAGTCCCCATCCGAGCGTCTCTTGGATGATACCGCCACAGGTGAGTACAGCGCCTTCTGCTTCGCACTTTTCGGCCTCTGTAATCCATTCCTCTCTCTTTAGCATGGCATTCTCGCGAGCCAAAGCCTGAATAGCACGTTTCATAACGTTAACCCTAGCAAAAGTGCCCATCTGTTCCTGGAGTCGAGCTGCGGCAATCCAAATCTCGTAGCTGGTAGGGACGGCCTTGCGAGCAGCGTTCAAGACCTTTTGTGCGTTGTCTGGGGTTTCTAGGCGAGCAAGGGCAAGCCACAACTCGACTGATAGAGGAATCATCTCGACAGCCTTTGCCAGAAGTAGACGCGCATCAGCGGGATCTTCTTCCAGGTTGACGGCTTCCTTCCAAATCTGAACGGATTGAGGTATGTGTAGAATGGCCTGTCTGAGAACGTTCTTCTTGGCGCGAGTGTCGGTTTCTAATTTCATGGCTTCGGTCCAAAGTCTTGTAGAACGGTCATTGTTCTTGATGGCGTTTGCTGCAATGACCTTGGCGTTGTGACCTTCATTAAGTCGAATATTTTCCAACCATGCGTCTTCACTCTTCGGACAAAGCTCACATCCCTTGGCGATGAGGTTTCTAGCGGCCACGATCTTGCCAGCAAGCTCCTCAAGACGGGCGAGTGCAATCCAACCAGGAGCGTGCTTCGGGTTGGTTTTGGTGACGGATTCCAACAGAGTCCGAACTCGCTTGATATCGCCCACCTCGACTTCACCGGCTTTCACTTCTGATTGCGTCAAACTGGTCAAGTAGCCCTTAGGGTCGATATTCGTGGCGCTTCCTGATGATGTGTCCGCAGATGATCCCAGTGCAGCCTGGTCAAGTCGGACTTTCAACACTTTATCACGCGCCGCGCCGATGTCTGCAAAGTTTGTCATAGTACCATCGGCTTCTCCATCACCGGCATCTGGTTGCGCTCCATCGTCGGCGACTGTTGTACCGTATTGGGCCGAGTCTCTAGCGCCAGCGATGACGCTATCCGGAACGGCGTAGAACCGCTGTCGAAGGTTCTGCTTCTCTCGTCGATTCTTGCCCGTCAAATCACCAACCTCGGGGAGGTTGGCCCAATCTTCTTCAGACACCGAGGCGAGGGTTCGTTTCAAATCGGCGAATTGTTGTTGGATCTTCGGGTTTTTGCGATTGTAATCTTCTTCTTCGAGTTTCTCTCGGGCTTCCCTGTAGGTGGCGAGCGATTCAAGTCGGTACTATGTCCAAACAACCGGGGCTAACCCGATGAACAAATGATATTGAGGGGAAGGGGAGTGTAAGACTAACCTGCGAGCTTTTCGGCGCCTGTCCATCTTCTCATCTACCTCTTGGTAAATGCGGTCTGCCTCATCGTCCTCTTGATCGAACTGTCCGTATGCGAACAGTCCCACCTCATTCTCCGGGTCTTGGAAGCGCTCATCGTCTTCTTCCTTCTCGTCCTCTTTCCCTCCTTTCTCGCGCGATTGGTTTCCGTAGGCAGTAGGTGCAGCGGCTCCCAGTTGCTGTGCTCTCTTGTTTAGAGCAGCTTGGATTTGTTCGGGTGTAGGTCCTTCGCGCGCTGGGCCAAGATCGGAGCGAGTGGTGAAACCGGTCGCACCACGACCAAGACCAGCGACATAATTGTCAGGCGCTTGCTGGCTCAGGAAATCTTTTCGTCCGGACGCCATGTTGGGCACGACACAGCTCAGGAAGCTCGAGATCACAGCGAAGGAAAGGCGGGCGTGAGAAAAGTTAATCCGGTGCCGGCAATCTTATCGGCCAAAAAAAGTTGCCCACATTGAAGTCGATGCGCAAGCCTTCTTCTTTCCTTAATTCTTGAATCCTTGAGGTTCTTTCATACAAAATGCCTAAAGTCGCGAGACAGAAGCGTAATAATGCTTCACAAGGCCTTTCAGATGCTGCTGCCAAGACCAAAGCTGCTCACAGCATCTTCAAGATGAACACTGATATTGGCCAGCACGTTTTGAAGAACCCTGGTATTGCAGGTAAGCTACTCTTTATCTACAGTATATCTTTTATGGCTAATAATTGGATGTATAGCTGCTATTGTGGAAAAGGCCGAGCTCAAGCAAAGCGACGTGAGTTCTCGAGGCGATTGACTAGATTTACAAACACTGACGCTATATAATCTCCAGATCGTCCTTGAAATCGGTCCCGGAACTGGTAACTTGACAGCCAAGATTCTCGAAAAGGCGAAGAAGTGTATTGCCGTTGAATTGGATCCTCGTATGGCTGCTGAAGTCACCAAGCGATTCCAATCTACCCCATACCAAAAGCGTCTGGATGTCATTCTTGGAGACGTGATGAAGACCGAGCTCCCATATTTCGACGTCTGCATCAGTAATACCCCCTACCAGGTATGTAAACCCCACGGTTTCAAGGGTCGCGACTGTTTCTAATGCAGTATAGATCTCCTCTCCTCTCACATTCAAGCTTCTGGCTACATCTCCGGCTCCTCGCAGTTGTATTCTCATGTATGTCATTGCCAAAACCGTCTTGCGAAAGCTATGTGTATCGTTAAGATCTAACGTAACTCTCATACAGGTTCCAACGTGAATTCGCCCTGCGATTATTCGCCAAGCCCGGCGACAAGCTTTACAGTCGACTTTCAGTCAACGCGCAAATGTGGGCCAAGATCGACCACATCATGAAGGTCGGCAAGAACAACTTCAAGCCCCCACCTCAGGTCGAGTCCAGTGTCATCCGAATGGTTCCCAAGAACCCGCGGCCACAGATCAACTACGACGAATGGGACGGACTGTTGCGCATTGTTTTCGTGCGTAAGAACAAGACCCTCCGGTCTAGTTTCATCGGTACCATGAGCATTATGGACATGCTAGAAGGAAACTACCGAACATGGTGTGCACAAAACGACATCCCCGTGGAGGATGGTCCGGCCGAGGTCGCCAACGATGATGCGATGGCAATGGATATGGGCGAAGAGCAGGAGCAGGCTCCTGAGGAGCCCGCCGACGAGGTCATGGACATGGACGATGACGATGTCCCTGACTTCTTCAAGGAGGAGACCAACGCTCGCATTGAAGCAGCACTTAAGAACGGAGCGTCGCGCAAGAAGCGAGGCAAGGTTGCAGAGCTCGTCCGTGAAAAGGTGCGCCAGGTCTTGGAGGATGAGACTGGACTCGCAGAGAAGCGTGCGAGAATGTGTGACGAGAATGATTTCTTGAAGTTGCTGTGGGCATTCAACCAAAAGGGAATTCATTTCAACTGAGCGAAGCACCATGTCTCTGCCCGGAAACATCCCATGGAAGCCGGGAATTTGGATGATGAATTATGATTACTATCAATAAAAGATACCATTTTCAGGAGGAACATCCCCAGCAGGCCGAAGATGAGCGCGCGAGTCCTGGAACAGACTCTGCCAGATGAATGCCTCGCTGAGTAAGAGCTCAATGTCTTTCTCGGTCCAGTCCTTCGTAGGCAATGCTTGGAGGAACATCATAACCTCCTAGGTTGATGTTAGTATAACGGGAGGGTGGCCATTTATGCTAGCAGTTCATACCTGGAAATCCATCTTGACCAATTGATCCGTCCACTTGACCAAAAATGCGGCGCAAACATAAAGGTGGAATCGAGAGAAGCCCTGCTCCTCGGCCTATCATGACGGTCAGTATCCGTTGAAAGCACCTCCAAGTAGACCCAAACATACCATATAAGTATCCCACATGCGTATCGTATTTTTGATGTTCATTTCCCGCATGAGCAAGCAGTTCATCCATCGGAAACTAAATTGCATAAATTCCACACCCTCTTGCTCTAAGTGCTTGGCGAGTGTCGAGTCGATGCGCATTGTCAAGTCCCGTAGCGCCCTGACCTGTCGATGAATACCGGGTTGAGCATATATGTAGTTGTCCTGGATACCATCCAAAAGCTTTGTAAGACACCAGAAAGTGTCGGCTTCTACCGCGTCCAGCACGCTTCGGGGTAACTGGCCGGGATCCATGCCTTGTTCAATATTCAGATCGGTAATGTAAACACCTAAGAAGACCTGCCAGAATGGTGTTACCAGGTCGTTAATACCTTGGACGTAGCCGCTTGCCGGGTGACGAATAGCCCAGACGTAGAGGATGCGTTCCAAGGACCGCTGAGTGGCTTCATATCCATACAACGGAATGTGAGGACTGGTGCGCGGGACATCGATACTGATTTGATGCCAGACTGCTTCATCCAGTCCTCTGCCGCGACCCTTGGTCGAATCGGGCGGTTTCGTGGAGCTTGCTCCACTGCCTCGTTCAAAGGCTTGTCGGACTCCATCAAGGTATTCCTTGCGCTTCCGCTCCAGCGTGGAGATACGACGCTCGCTGTTTGTAGGGAGATATCCCAGCAGAAGTTGCCAAGTCATTGGCCGCACTTCTTCCGGAACGCCTGACCAAGCGAGATTCCGCAGTTCAGTGGGGGATACCGTGCTTGCCTGCAGAATGCGCTTGAACTTGTTGATTCGTGTAAGGCGACTAGAGTGGATGTCTCTCTCTTTTGGCGATGCATTTGTGGGTGGCGGAGAGTGATTAATGAGGTTCAACGCATTGGCAGGATCTAGGGCCAATTAGCACAATCCAGTCTTCTTACCTCGACCCATACATACCTTGCAAGATGTCTTTGTATTGAGGCCGGAGGATCTTGCCCTCTCCCTTTCGCGCGGTTGGATACATTGGCGCACCTCGTTCTTCCGCAATGTCTGCACTGTCCGCCCGGCTTCTGTTATTCGAGGCCAACCCATATCCAAGCGTCGATAGATTGCCTCCAGTCCCACCACCAGTATCCAGATTCTCCGGTTTTAACTGCGCGGACCGTTTTCTTC
>ERZ1673737.2652-NODE-2652-length-14669-cov-4.463597_pt1 | contig 14669 bp, 7 predicted proteins | sample MGYA00580211_ERZ1673737 | MGnify/ENA primary metagenome ERZ1673737 (study PRJEB41218, sample SAMN15661789) | gut metagenome | host: Homo sapiens | place: Canada: London | collected 2015-08-20/2019-03-30 | study: EMG produced TPA metagenomics assembly of... | reverse complement strand
GACTTAATATCTTCTGTCTTGCAACTATCCCGACCTGTCACCCAGCCCCCTCGCGATCTCGGTCTGGTCTGCAATTTCGGGCGCGATATTTTCGGGGACGCCGAAACATGTCAAATGTCAGCCGGATCGGACACTTGATTTTGCATCCCCTGGTTCCTGCTTTGACCATCGTCAAGATTCAATTTTGAATCCCGGCTGCTTGACTATTCCTGATCGCATGATGTGTGGATGATCATATCTACAAGACCCCGACAAGACCTCCATCCGCACCCCTCGGTGTCGCAGCCGTGACAGCAGGACAAACCACCCTGCAGAAGATTACGCGCCAGGGCTGGCTTTGGCCTTCACAATGGACGGACGACAGCAGTACATCCCAGGGCCCCCGCCTTCATCCCAAACACATCCCATGAATCTACCTCCCCCTCCGCCTCGCCAAGTTGTACCGCCTCCTCCCCCCGGACCGCCTCCGGGGTCGACATATACCCCAGCGACAGCGTACGGAGTTCCTACAGGGTGGCAGCAGCAGCAAAACTGGGGCAGACAGGCGCTGACCCCAGGCTTCCCACCACCCCCGCCCCCTCCGCTTGCTGGCCCTGCACAAAATCATCATCTAGCGTATGGCCGCCCACCGGCTCCGTTATCAATAATCCCGCCGCGCCCTCCCAATGAGTCCCAACCGTTGACGTCCGCCACCTACATACCCGGCAACGACACAATTGGAGTCGGCATCCCGGGGCTCTTTGACACTCATGGAAGAGCTCAATATGACCCGTATTCCCACTCCGGCACGGCCGAAAGACAACGGTTGGGTATGAACCAACCGCATGAGCTTATCAACACACAAGCTCCATACAAACTTGACCCTAGCCTCCCCCAAACTCCCGGGGCTCGCACTGCTCCCCAATCTTTCGGTCTTCACGGTAACATTCACGAACTGACATCCAACGACAGCTCCCAGCCCCAGGCTGGTGAGATTGTCAAGTCGTCAAGCCATCGCCACAACCCGAGCGGTGCGTCGTTGGGTGGTTTGTCGCACAGCGAGGCTGCGATTCAGTGGCCGCTGGAGCGAGTGCTCATTTGGCTCGCTAGAAACGGTTTCTCCAATGACTGGCAGGAAACTTTCAAGTCTTTGGAACTCCAAGGAGCCGACTTCCTCGAGCTTGGCCACGGCTCTGGCGGCCGAGGTAACCTGGGCAAAATGCATCAGGTGGTTTATCCTCAGTTGGCCAAAGAGTGTGGCCGAAACGGTACAAAATGGGATCCTGGCCGTGAACGAGACGAAGGCAAGCGCATGCGCAAACTGATTCGTCAAATTCACGATGGCTCGCAAGATACGGTTTCTACGCCTTTGCAGCCGACACAGCCGAATGCATTCCCTGATAGTAGTTTAGGGTGCTTTTCTAATCATTTCCCCGAACCGCGTTCTGCTGGTCCCATCGCTGGTACTAACGATGTGAGCCCGGAACATCTTACTGCGCTGCAAGCCGCCAATCAGAACCAAAAGCTGGCTGGACAGCGTTCGGTAACGATGCCGGTTCCTACTGCTCACGATTCGCCGAGATATGACTCTCCCGCGCGCGAGTCGCCAACCTGGCTGCGATCTGACTATTCGCGCAATGCCCTGGCTGGAATCGGCGAGCATCGACGCCAGAGCCCTTCGATTGGTAGTGAAAGTGGTACAATCCATGGTGGTACCCTTCGACCCCATGAGGGTAGCCCGAAAAGTGGTAGTCCAGCCTTGCCACATGTGACACCCGCTTATACGCAACATCCAACGTCATCTACTGGGGACTTATCCCTGAAATATGACCACTCTCGGGGGAACAGCACCGACTCCATTCCAGGTGTTGGGAGGGGCTCCACGTCCCGGTACTATGGCAGACAAGGCCAAGAAGGCGCGCGCCCCTCTCCACAAGATGCCTATTCTCGCCAATGGAGTGGAGATACCCCTTCTTCGTATAGAGACCACAGTAAAGGCTTCTTGGGTTTCCTCAAGAAGAAAACAAGACCCAATGACTCCAGTCACCCATCTCCTGAGCAGCAGCAAGACGACTCATCGCCAACTACCAGTCCAGAGACTCGTCCTTATGGGGCTTACCTCCCCTACTCAAAGCCTGGGTATAACTCTAGTGATTTGTCCGTTGGCGAGCGTCCAACTACGGGTACAACAAAGACCAAAAAATGGGCTTTTGTGACCGTGGATGGATTGAACTTCCGCCTGGTTGATATCTCCGACATGGAATCAGTCGAGAACCTCCGCGCTGAGATCTGTCGAAACATGGCAATCTCTGACTGGACCAGTGCTCAGATTTTCCTCACAGAACCTGGCCAGACTGAGCACGAGAATCCTTTGAGCGATGCGAATCTCACGCACTCACGCCGCAGCAAGTCGGATCAATATGGTTCCCTCAAGCTGTTTGTGCGGGGACCTATTCACCCTCCTACTACTCCTCGGGTCGATGGCCTGGGTGTTTCGTTCGCCGACAAGCAGAGCTTGTCTCCAACCGCAACGCACCACCAGGTTCACAGAAAGCCACTAGACGAGGACGCCCTGAATCGCATTTCACCGCACCATGCTATGCCAAGCTCTCCATCCTTTGCCTCTCGGCAGACCACGATCAAAGCTCCAGTGAGGACCTCTCCGGCGGAAACCACTCCAGGTCCGAACCAGGGACTAGATTCTGAGAAAGCCGATCTACTCGCACGCCATGAGGAACATCTTCGTGAAGTTGAACGAAAACAAAAGCAATATTTCCTCTCCAAAGCGCCGCTGTCTCAACAAAAGGCCAATGCCTATGGTGATACTGGCTACAGGCGTAACGAAGTCATTGATTTCGACAGTCCTCGCATTTCGCCTTACGATGAAAAGAAGGGAGAGTCGCTTGTGCCACTTCGCAAGCCGCCAATGGCACCGATTGAATCCAACACCCTCACCAAGGTCAACTCTCTCAGTAGAAGACCTAGCGAGGTTAGCTATCTCAGCAGAAGGCCTAGTGAGCGCCCTCGAACCCGGCCAGATGTCCAAACACACGGCCTTGGGGCTGCAATTGCCAGTGTTGGCCGTATTACAAGTGCCATTGGCACTCCATTGCCTTCAGTGGCTCCATCTTCGCCTACCAATGGGGATAGCGTAGGCTCAGAGTCGGATCGGCCTGGGACACTTGACTCTGCTGGAACAGTGTCAAGTAAAACAACTTTGGGTAGGTACCACGCCCTTGATTCTTGTTTCTTTGTTAACCATCCATTAGACTCGCGACCCTCTTCCTCGAGGAATTCTCAGCCCGAAGTATCGTTCGCCAATCAACCGTCTGAAAAGTCTGATATTGACGGTCCATCGAGGCCTACATTGCAATCCCGCAAGTCCTTTGGACCGGAGTTCGACTTTGAAGAAAATCAAGTGTCCTTCCAGCGAACTCCCCAGCCAGAAGATGATTCGGACGACGATTCAGACGATGGTCTTTTCCAAGTCCGACCTTCAAGAACCCAGGAGGAACAGGAAACGGAACCAGAGCCTGACAGAAAGTCAGAGCGGCCATCTCTCACATTAAAAACTGGAGACCGGCTCAGCAAGGGACTATCTGTTCGTTTCAAGTCTCCCAGCACGGCCGGTCCCAGTTCTGGAGATGCATCGGATGGCAGGGAACCGTTCTCTGCCAACCCTTACGAACCCGTGTCGCCTGAAGATGAGAGGCTGCCTCGTCGGGATTCTTTTGCCCGAGATGTCTGGGCTAGCAGACCTGCTGTCGAAGGCGTTATTGACAAGCTTGACGACTTCTTCCCTGACGTTGATCTTGATGCTCCTTATTTGGATGAGCCTCCATCACCCACCCCCAAGGTCACTAATGCTGAGCATGATGCAAGTCTCAACGAAAAGAAGGAAACCCCACAGCCTGTACCACATCCCACTCCCCTTTCTAACAACCCCTATGGATCTGATGCAGCTACCGTCAGACCACCGGACGCTAGTATTGTCGCTCGGCGCAATATCGCACGGGGTGGTGGCGGCGGTGGTCTGTCTCGTATGAAGTCTATTCGTCAAGTGGCCCAGGGAGCAAACCGGACGAAGAGTGTTAGCGCTGTTGGTCCTCAAAAATCGGGTGATCTTCTACGCCGGAAGAGCACGAAGATGTTCGGCGCCAAGATCATGCAAATCAGACCTCGACCTGGTAGTCGGATCAGCCAGCTCGATCCCATTCCGCAGAACAGTAACCAAGTCGCATCGAATGCTGGTTCTGTTCCTCAGCGACAGCCCACTTTCCGTATCATCCGCGGTCAACTTATCGGCAAGGGCACCTACGGCCGAGTATACCTAGGCATGAACGCGGACAATGGTGAAGTTTTGGCGGTGAAATTGGTCGAGATCAATCCCCGCATTGCGGGGACAGACAAAGACAAAGTTAAGGAAATGGTTGCTGCATTGGATCAGGAAATCGACACCATGCAGCACCTTGAACATCCCAACATCGTGCAATATCTCGGTTGCGAGCGTGGCGAATTCTCCATCTCTATCTACCTAGAGTATATTTCTGGTGGATCCATTGGAAGTTGTCTTCGCAAACACGGCAAGTTCGAGGAGAGTGTTGTGAAATCGCTCACGCAGCAAACACTAAGTGGTTTGGCCTACCTGCACGACAAGGGAATCCTCCACCGAGACCTGAAAGCAGACAATATCCTCTTGGATCTCGATGGAACCTGCAAGATCTCTGATTTCGGTATTTCCAAGAAAACAGATGATATCTACGGCAACGACTCGACAAACTCAATGCAGGGTTCTGTCTTCTGGATGGCTCCCGAAGTTATCCAGTCCCAAGGCCAGGGATACAGTGCCAAGGTCGATATCTGGTCTCTTGGCTGTGTGGTATTGGAGATGTTCGCTGGCCGAAGACCGTGGAGCAAGGAGGAGGCCATCGGTGCCATCTTCAAGCTCGGAAGTCTGAGTCAGGCTCCTCCTATTCCAGAGGATGTGTCTCTGAACATTAGTCCGGCGGCTCTTGCGTTCATGTATGACTGCTTTACAATGTATGTGCAACCCCTTCTGCCCTTCACCGCTCTCGATCATAGCTAACATTTTACCAGCGACTCGGCTGAACGTCCTACTGCCGGAACTCTGCTCACACGCCACCCCTTCTGTGAATCCGATCCAAACTATAACTTCCTGGATACGGCGTTGTACGCTAAGATTCGCGTCTGAGGTGTTTATTCTTTTCTTTCTCCTTAGCGTGAGCCGGGCTTTTTCGATTAGTTTTTTGAGTCTTGGATTTTGTCCTTTCTTTGGATCGTACATACCCCATCCCTGTCTTTTAGTTTTGAAGCGATACTAGATGATTTCTGGGGTTTCCCATTCAGCTGTACATACATACTTTGCCTGTGGATCATGACATGAATTTGGGATACTGGATATTTCCTTTACGAGCTGCTGTACTATATATATACATCAGTAACCGGGAAGGGCAGCATTTGACAAGATCACATATTCGTATTTCAGGCTTATGTACAGAGTTGCGCCATTCCACGCGGTATCTATGCTCAAGATGCGAAGGGGGTTTAGATAAAAATTATAAGAAAAGAAGCCATCAAACCCTAAGAGCTGGTACTCAAAAGATCATCATCATCATCCTCAGGAACATCGGCCTGCAAGCCAGCAACGCCAACCCGGAAAACACCCTCGCACCACTCCGCAAAGGTATTAACATCCCAGACAGCATCTTCACGACCCTTCCCCTTCCTACTAACCGAAACACCCTTCCCCTTCTCGGAGGAGATATACTTCTCAAAGAAATCCTCATAAATCTGAATCGTGCGGTCCTGCACAGCCCCAACAAGCGTCTCCTTCATGCGCGTATCATCAATATACTCATTGAGAATCTTCCTCAGCACAGGAACCTCCTTCTCAATAGTCCGACAAGAAGGCAGGATAAGTTCCCCGCGCTGCAAATTCCTCGTATCGACAAACTTAGCCGGCAGCGAAGCAGTCATGCGCGCCGCGAACGCATTGATGAAGTCGTTGATGACAGTCCGGAGCCGCCCGTCCAGCTCGACTTTTGCGTCAAGCATGTTCTCCACAACGCGTGGGATTAGGCCATGGCCGACGAGTCGCATTAGGTTACGCGGGTTGAAGAGGCCGCCGCGTTCGCGGAGTTCCCAGAATGTGCTTGTCACGCCGGAGAAGTCGAAGGAGACTTCTGGGGCGACGTATTCGATGTCGAAGGCTACGATTTGTTGTTTTAGGATTAGGAGGTGGCTCATTAGGAAGAGTTGGCTGTCTGCTTGTGTGGATTTGGCGGAGATTTGGGTGCTGGCTTCTTGGAGGGAGAGGGTTGTTTGGTGGACTATTTGGTGGGCTAGGTCGTCGAAGACGGTGGACTGGGGGTTTGTTAGCTTGGTGGTTTATTCTCTGGGTTGTAAACGGGAATGGCTCTTACGTTCACTAGGCGGTAGATCCGGCTTAAGAGCCAGATCGCTTTTCGTAGGGTCGGGTACCAGCCCTTGAGAGCGGTTTGGGTCTCAAAGTCCCATTTTCCATATTGCTCTTGTGATTCACCGTTGTCGTCGCCTTGCTTGGCTGTCATGTCGATCATGGTAGCGGCAGATGTGTCCTTCTTGCCTGAGATCTGGGTGTCTGACACGGTCAGGGATACTTGGCGGTTGCGCATGGGGTAGTCGATGTCTTCTGGGCGAGGCTTGTATCGTTCAATTTCGTCTTGCAGAACGGCCAATGCGCGGAAGACAAGTCGGGCTTGAACATCTTGCAAAGCTGGCTGAATTAGAACAGAAAAGTCAAGGTGGTTTGTTTCGACTTGTTCTGGCTCGTCTTCTGGGTCCGAGAAATAGCGGGTTTGTAGAAGGGTGCACAGTTGGCAGAGTCTGACAATGTCAGACTCGTGGATGATTCGAGGGCGGAGATGGTCATAGAGGGGCTCGCATAGTGTTTCAAGGAAGTCGTATAAACCTCCCTGTCCATGGAACCATTCTCCCCATAGATCATACTCGTCTAGACAAAGTCCACGAATATAACTGATACTTGCGCGAGCAAAGGCAACTAGGTCCGTAGAAGAACTAGGCATCTGGGTAATTTCACCAAGCTTTTTGCGGGCGAGTGGAATGATCAGCCGTGTACGGGTAGCCGAGTAGTTGCTGTGGAGCTCATTCATAAGACTTTGGTATTCGGCTTCGTTGTTTTGGTCTGGGTTGAGTGGTGGAACAGCTCGTTTCTGAATTTCGACCCCAATTTGCTTCAGCTCAGGCGCTCCGACCCTGAACTTGGCATACAAGAGAGCGGACAAGGCTGTGTCGTTCAATTGCTGATCTGAAATTTTTTTGGAGACGCTCTGATAGATATCTTTGAGTGAAGAAACAAAATTCCCTCGGATGAGCGTTAGAGCACGCGTTAACAGTAGTCGATATCTGGAGCGATAAACCTCGGCCTCTTTTTGGTCCATCTGCGTTGGGTTAGCCATGGACATGTTTCGAAACCGAATTCACTCACATGTGTCTCCATATAGTCCAAGCACACGTCAAGACGCCTCAGCATATCCGAGAACTCCTTATCGCGGACAGTATTTCCTGCACCGGGGGCATTAAGCCGTCGCGAAGCTGGGTCCAGAAAATCATAGTAGTGGAGATTGTTCTGGATCCCATTTGCAAGCTTTGTATCACGTTCCTGGGCGGACAAAAGCCCCTCGCATTGCTTCTCAAAGTTTGATGTCTGGGTCTCGACCGACTTGAACGATTCGGACAAGCTGGATAGGTCGTCCAGAAGGGTCAAGGTATTCGCCAATATTTCGTCAATGTGTTCTTTCGATTGTTCGAGCTCATCTAAACAGTTCCTAGATAAGCTCTAATCAGCAAAGGTTCGAGCCTATATTCAATTAGGGGCCGTACGTGTATTCGTCGTAGCTCTCTTCAATTAGGTCATTCTTGACACCATTGAGCCATTGTGAGAACTCCAGTTCATTGTTCCAACCCGGAGCTTTCCACTGGAGAGAGCCAGGGGATTCCTCCTGCGGCGTGTCGAGGGCTGGCTGAGTTTCATATGCGGTGGGTTTGCGCGGCGGGCCAGAGGGAGCGGTCTGGCGGCGGGCTCGTTGCTGTTTTGTGGAAGGCATGGTGCATTCAAGGCCCGGGGAGTGTCTTCGAGATCAACCTGCAGCTCATAGCTCTCTGCTGGCTTTTTCCAGAGTGTGTTTCGGGCCGAGTAGAATGTTGTAGCCGACCTGCGATGTGGTCAACTCCGGTCCCGCTGTAGAGAGATGTTCTGCCACGAGCTGCCGCCTCCATCTGACGCAACAAATCACAGGCCCGACATTTCGAGCTTCCCCGGATACAACATTTGCTTTGCCAGCTGCTTGGGCTTGATATGCTCTAATTGGTGATCCCATATTCTACGATGCTGTCCACACATATGCGACGGCCTGCGGCACGCTCGGTCCTCGCCTTTCGCCCTCCCAGAGCTCCGGCCCAGTCACTCAATGCACCATGGTCCCGATTTGCGAGCAGCCAACATAAACCTCAGTCGGGCTCATCGCACTGGGTTCGCAACTCCCTTGCATTTGCAGTGACAGGAACTGCAGCCGTTTTGGGCTATTCTTATATAACCGATGGAAAGGAAGCTTGGACTAGTGCTCCGGAGCCAACGAAGAAGGAAGTCATCGACGTCAACGATCTCCGTGCTCAGTTCGTTCAAGAAAAACGAAGCCTCAAAAGCCCCGCCGTCTACACATGGGGTTCCAACGTTCATCGTGTGGTGGACCCTGAATCTAAAGACACTGACATCAAGGTCCCGCGGCGGTTCAAATACTTCAACGGCCAAGTACTGAGAGATCTCAAGATCGAGGAAAAGTCCGGTGCAGCAATTACTGAAAATGGAGATCTAGTCCAATGGGGCTATGGCTTCTCGGAGACGGAATACAAGCCCACTGAGACTCTGACCGGCAAAAACCTCACCTCACTCGCTCTGTCGGAAAGCCGAGTCATTGCGCTTTCCTCCGATGGAACTGTATACTCCTTACCGACATCCAAAAATGAGCAAATGGGTGGCACAAAGACACAGGAGAGTTCATGGATCCCATTTTGGGCCAACCAGTCTAAACTAAGCTATCGTGTGTTGGAGCCATCTTTGAAGCTGGGTGAGAAGGTCATCACAATCAGTGGTGGACAGGAACATGTGCTTCTTCTCACAAGCTCCGGTCGAGTCTTCTCAGCGGCATCCTCTACCGAGAAATACCCTTCCCTTGGCCAACTTGGTGTTGAGGGACTCACCTGGTCAACCAGGCCCAAAGGGCCGGCGGATTCTTGTCATGAAATCACAGCTCTTAAGGGCTTCAAGATTGTCCAAATTGCGGCTGGAGATTATCACTCTCTAGCCTTGAGCAAGGATGGTCACATGTTCGCATTTGGTGATAACTCCCTCGGCCAACTGGGTGTCGATTGGGACGTAGAACGATCATTCAGGGATGCTCCTTCCATTCTGGACGTGGAAAAACTCTATAAAAAGAATTCATATTTGCCAAAGGTCACCAGCATTGCTGCCGGTGGTGCGAACACTTTTTTCACCGTTGATGCCAAGCGTGTTTTGGCACCCAAGGAAGACCCTACCGATGTCCGCGATCTGGGAGTGGTGACTGCAGATACATGGTCTTGTGGTAGGGGAATCTGGGGTACTCTCGGCAATGGCAAATGGATCCACATGCAAGATGCGCCCACCAAGGTGAAGGCTTTGAGCGGCATGGGCGAGTTCGACGAGAAGAAGAATGAAATGTCGCCCATCCGTCTTCGGGATATCTCTGTCGGTACTACCCATGCTTCGGCTGTGCTCGACAACAAGACCAATGTCGGCAAGACAGCCAAGGACTCCCTGGACCAATCCAAAGATTGGGGCTATGATGTGCTGTGGTGGGGAGGCAACGAGCACTTCCAGCTCGGCACAGGCAAACGCAGCAACCAGTGCAAGCCAATCCATATCAATGCTCCTCCTGAATCAAAGAAAACTCAGGCGGAGGCGCGATTGCAGATCATTCCCCGTCACAAGGGCAAGGTTGGCAAGCGCACTGTGAGCATGGAGCAACGGGTTGAGTGTGGACGTCATGTCTCTGCTATTTATTCTGCTGTATAAAAGAAGTAAGGGAATTTGTATATTATTTATGTCATATTAATCCAATTGTAATACTCTACTCTGTGTTTCTTGTTAATATTTGGCTTGATAATTGATAGCAACTGCAAACAGAGCAAACTTCTTGCGCCGCGGAGACGCTTGGACCACCGCTTATCCAAAAAATTTCCAGCGATCCAGGCGCATCTTTCCTCATCACACAACTACAATGCCTCGCGAAAAGGAGAAGAGAGGCCGCAGGGCCGAGAAAAAAGCTCAGAAGGATGAATCCAAGCGAAAGTTCGAGGAAGCGCCCGATGCCCCCGTCGCGAAACGCATGAAGCCCTCTACCGATGAGGCCGACGAGACCATCGAACAGCAACACCACGAAAACTTTGAGCACAATGAGGATTATATTCCCTTAGACCAGGGAGAAGAGATGGACACACAGGGTCAGGAGGATTCTGGTGATATGCCCTTCTACGGTCTTCTCGACGAGGAAGAGTCGGAATATTTTTCTCGCGCCAACGAAATGCTGGAGTTGAACCAATTCCAAGACGCCGAAGAGCGCAGCTTGTTCGTCGACAGTGTGTACTCAGAGGCCAACGGCAAGGAATTGAAGATCGCCTGTAGTCAGGGTTGCTCGAGACTCATGGAAAAGTTGATCTCAATGTCAGACGCTCGGCAATTGCGTCGAATCTTTAGCAAATTCGTTGGCCATTTCCTCCACCTGGTGCAACACCGATTCGCCAGTCACTGCTGCGAAACACTTTTTATACATGCTGCGCCTGCGGTCATGCAAAAGGCATCTAAAGCACAGGCCAAGAAGTCAGACGAAGAAAATGAAGAGGAGGAGCCTGAACTGTCCCTCGCAGAGATGTTCATGGCCGTTATCGAGGAGCTGAAAGAGAACTGGGGTTTCCTGTTGACGGAGCGCTTTGCGTCGCACACTATCCGAGTGCTGCTTCTGGTTCTTGCCGGTGAGCCAGTGGATGTCACGTCGAACGAGTCAATTGTCGCAAGTCGCAAGAAGGAAAGAATAGACATCCCAATGGTTCAGGGAGAAGAGAAGACACAACCCGAAAAGCAAAAGCGGAGCGTGCCAGAGTCTTTTGAGCCAGCACTTAAAAAGATCATGAGTGATATGGTCTCCGGTCTCGACGATACCTATCTACGAGCCCTGGCCACCCATCCAGTGGGTAACCCGGTGCTTCAGGTCCTTTTATTCTTGGAGCTTTCCCATTTCGGAAAATCCAGTGCCAAGGATCCCAAGTCTACTATCCGGCGACTGGTTCCAGACGAGTCATTCGAGGAGGAATCAGACAGCGCAATCTTTATTCGTGGACTTCTCTACGATCCGGTTGGCTCTCGTTTGTTAGAGACAATGGTGCGGTATCTTCCTGGCAAAGCATTCAAGAACCTCTACAGAAACAACTTGAGCGACCGCATCGGGTCTCTTTCACGAAACAGCACTGCTGGATATGTAGTCCTTCGGATCTTGGAAAGACTCGGCAAGGATGATTTGAAGATTGCTATGGATCATATTGTTCCCGAAGTGACAGGCTTGATTGAAAGATCAAGACTCATTGTCCCCAAGGTGTTGATTGAGCGATGCGTCGCTCGTAGTGTCGACACGAAGCCTCTCGCTGAAGCACTCGAGGGTGCTTACGACAAGGACCCTACCCTCAGACTACAGCAAATGCTCAAGTTTACTCCTTCAGAGAAGCCAGCTTCGCAATCCGAAGACCACAATATGGATGGTGACGAGGAGAATGGCCGCAAACCTCGCTTTGCGCCTCAAGAATCTGCAGCGGAGAAAGCAGAGAAACTGCATGGCTCACTCCTGGTTCAAGCCATGCTGACGGTCCCTGGCCCGCTCAGCCAACTTGTTTACACAAGTCTGCTTGCTCAGCCCTCCCACGTCATTATCCAACTTTCTCAAGAACCCACATCTTCTCGCGTCGTCCAGCAGGCGCTGACTTCCTCTACATCCACCACTCAAATCCGCCGACAACTCACTACCCGCTTCCAGGGCCATCTGATGGAGCTTGCTCTGAACAGCAGCGGGTCTCGTGTTGTTGATGCCCTCTGGTCCGCAACCAAGGACATCTTCTTCGTTAAGGAGCGCATGGCGCAAGAACTCTCCCAGAATGAAATGGCCCTTCGTGATTCCTTCTTGGGCCGCGCAGTCTGGCGCAACTGGTCCATGGATCTCTTCAAGCGCCGACGGGGCGAGTGGACTCGCAAGGCCAAGGGTATTGAGGAGCGAACTGAGTACAATGAAGGTGCCGAGCGTCCCAAGTCTAAAATCGAGTTGGCGCGGGCCCGGTTTGCAGCAGCCAGGGAGGCAAGTGCTGGTGAGAACCAGCCTGCATCTACCGAATGAGGGATTGAATCACGGCATATTACCAGACAGAGACATAAGTTATCAACTAAAAAGTGTTGATTTATCTTCCAATTGCTTCATTATCACCTAAAGACTTGAACAGACTGAACATAGTTATAAATTGTGGCTGTTAGATGTATACATGCAGCCCCTCTATGGAACAATGCAGCATGGCGCACAGTGCGGGTTCCTGCAGATTCGCCCCAATCTTAATTATAGTATTCTGTAGTTGGCATCGAATTGCAGCAACAAATCATAGTTATATCTATATCCATGGAGAAATAACTGACAGGCAGTAAACTGTACGTTTATAGTATCTCACTATCACCCCACAGTCGGATGATGTCAAGCTCTGCGGGATTGTCGCCATCTCCGAGATCGCCGCATGGGAACTTTTTTCCCCCGCCATCCGGTTCTTTTTTTCTCTTTTCTTTGTCTTCACATAGATTCAATTGATCCTCTTTGCTCTTGTACATATACAACGTGAGCATTTGTACAAATGTCGGGCATTGCGCCGTGCACCAACCGCGCTGAAGAAGTGCAAAAGGTGAGTCAACTGTGCCCGCAATGATCTGCAGTCCGACGTTGGATCCTCTTTACAACGCCCATTAACTGACATGTCCATTGGATAGCTTCTGAAAGCAGTAGAAGACCTTCTCATCCCATTCATTCGATCCGCAGACGAGAATCCCCGCGGGTCCTCAAAAAAGAATGGTGCCAATGGACATACCGGCCTGGCAAGAACATCGCTGGTAGACTACAAGAAGCCCGAAGAGCTGCGGGACATTCTCCAGCTCGAGATCCCAGAAAAGGGCACAGGGCAGGAAGGTCTGATCGAGACTCTCCAGAAGGTTCTGCAATACTCGGTCAACACCTGGCACCAAGGATTCTTGGACAAGCTCTATGCGTCAACCAATGCCCCCGGTGTCGCGGCAGAGCTCATCCTCGCTACCTTGAACACCAATGTACACGTCTACCAAGTCTCGCCTGCGCTCACTGTGATTGAGAAGTTTACTGGCCAGCGGTTGGCGAACCTCTTTGGATTGAACGGCCCCCGGGCAGGAGGTATCTCAGTCCAGGGAGGGTCAGCGTCGAACACTACATCTATTGTCATTGCGCGCAACAACCTCTACCCGAGCACAAAGTCGGACGGTAATGGCGATTACAAGTTCGTGCTCTTCACCAGCGCCCATGGCCACTACAGTGTAGAAAAGGCAGCGCAGATGCTCGGATTTGGCAGCAGTGCTGTCTGGCCCGTTCCAATTGACAATGTAGGCCGGATGATTCCAGCCGAACTAGAAAAACTGGCCCAGAAGGCCCAAAGCGAAGGTCGGACACCATTCTATGTCAATGCTACTGCGGGTACAACGGTCTTGGGCTCTTTCGATCCTTTCAACGAGATTGCTGCGATCTGTCAGAAGTATAACATGTGGTTCCACGTCGACGGATCCTGGGGAGGCTCATTTGTCTTCTCCGAGCGACAAAAGCATAAGCTGGCCGGCGCAGAGAAGGCGAACAGTATCGCCATCAACCCGCACAAGATGCTCGGCGTGCCTGTGACATGCTCGTTCCTGCTCGCATCGGACATGCGCCAATTCCACAAGGCGAACACCCTTCCTGCTGGGTATCTGTTCCATAACGAAGACACTGAACCTACTGCAAACGGCGATGGAGAGTCAGAATTGGAAATTGAATCGCCGGAAGTGTGGGATCTGGCAGACCTCACTCTTCAATGTGGCCGCCGTGCGGATTCCCTGAAGCTGTTCTTGGGCTGGACATACTACGGTAGCGAGGGATACGAGCAGCAGATCGACACGGCATGCGACATCGCCGCACACTTGGCTAGCACCATCGACCAACATCCCGATTTCACTCTTATCAGCGAGAACCCCCCGCCTTGTCTGCAGGTGTGCTTCTACTACACACCAGGCAAAGAGTTCGTCTTCCCGCGCGGCGTTGTCTCAAATGAAGCACAGCGCGCGAAGAACAACAGTAAGGTCACTGAGCAGGTTACTCATGCTATTGTACCCAAGGGCTTCATGGTGGACTTTGCGCCTCCCAGTGGCGATGAGGATGCTGTTGGAAATGGAAAGTTCTTCCGTTGTGTGGTGAATGTCCAAACAACCACTGAGACTGTCGATTCACTCGTCCACGCCATTGAAGAAGTGGGTCCTGGTATTGTTAAGGGATTGAAGG
>ERZ1673737.2651-NODE-2651-length-14670-cov-4.123982_pt1 | contig 14670 bp, 12 predicted proteins | sample MGYA00580211_ERZ1673737 | MGnify/ENA primary metagenome ERZ1673737 (study PRJEB41218, sample SAMN15661789) | gut metagenome | host: Homo sapiens | place: Canada: London | collected 2015-08-20/2019-03-30 | study: EMG produced TPA metagenomics assembly of... | reverse complement strand
TCTCCGGAAAGGGTAGAGGACAAAGATGTGGTGGAAGGTGTGGACCGATACCGACGGCGACGTTCTGGGAAATCTCTGTTCTCCAGATTAATGCCTTGAGAAGTGAGCTCAGAAGGGACTTGGCTTTGGAATTGGTAGAATCTCTGATCTCTGAGATTGATTTCGGCTTCACCTCTGGCTTGATCATTCGCCGAATCGACCATGAGAGGTACGAGAGAGGAATCTGGTTCAGTAGAATCAGGAAGAGACAAGTGTGCACTAAAGCGAGAATGTACCATGATAAACAGATCACAGGAAGACAAGAAAGGATGAGGACGCGTATGAAGAGTAGAAGACGCGTACAGGAAGAACAAGTAGTACGCGCTAGATGAGAACAAATATTTTGATTCATATTGCACATGGGGTAGTTACAAGATCGTTCCTGCCATATGGGCAGGTTTCCTCGCATCAGGGCTCTTGGGCCTTGGATTTATTAATATTCACTACTCTCTCCAATCTCACACACATCGAAGACACCGGTCTCGGGGATATTGTGACGCTTAAGTGCGTCCTTCAACTTCCTTGGGGGCTCAAGGACATCTTCCTCGGTAAGAACCCACGTCCCCCAGTGCATAGCCAAGGCATTCTTGCATTTGGTATCCTTGAAAATTCGCACGGCATCATGAGGATCAGCATGCGCAGCGCTAAAGATATGGCGAGGTGCGTAGGCTCCGATGGGAATGAGACCTAGATCAAATGGACCTCGGAATTCACCAACCTGCTTGAAAGCAGGGCATATAGGAAAATTATACTTGGGGTCCCAATCATCTTCTCCCTTAGGTATTTCGTCCACCGCGCGGTAACCGGAATCTCTATACCCAGGGTTAGACAGCGGCCACGTGACAGTCACTGCCCTATTTGGATTTTCACTTACCCAGCGAAATACACCTTACTACCACCGGACTCAATAGCCCATGATGCCCACAGAGTCTTGCATTTGTCGAATGGGCCACGAGCCGTGATGTGTTGGCAAGGCATGCAACTGATACGCGCTTTGATATCAGCCGCCATTGAACCCTTTCCTACCGGCTCAACCGCCGTCGCCTTTTCCTCCGCTGGAGACATTGCAATATCTCGCTCATCCCACCAATCCAACTCGGTTACATTGTAGATTTTGGAGTCATGGAACCACGATTTGTTTCCGAGGGGCGCGAAGAAATGGCAATTGGGATGTTGCTTGGCGATTTTACTGACGGTAGGGTAGGACAGATGATCATAATGGTTGTGGGAGATGACGACAGCATCAATGACAGGGATATCCTCGATCTTGCATGGGGGGTCGGTATAGCGCTTCGGGCCGAAGGAATATGGCCCACAGCGACCGTCAAATACAGGATCGAACAGCACTCGGAGCCCGCTTGGGAACTCAACGTAGTAGCATGCATGTCCAAGCCAGGTTGCCCGAAGCTTGGGTGTGTCTCGACTAGGAAGGAATTCGGGCTTGCGAGTAGCTGGAGGTGTCATGTCGGGCGCATTCGCTTCGCCTTTCAATCGTCGAGAGCTAGGGCTTTAAATTAGAACTAATTTGATTGGAGCTATTGTTATTTTCCTCACAGTAGCATTCCCATGATATCCTTGGGACTGTGATCGCGATAGGACCTGCCGTCCAAGGTTTCTGGTTAGTGCTCCGGCGCGAACTGCAGGAGACTGCAGGAGACTAATACATACTCCCATGGATTTCTGAACCCAGACTTCGTATGATGAGTCTTCTCCAATACATCTTCAGGTCCAGGTCGCGCCGGGGAACTGGAAACGGTCAGTGCATACAGCACTGTCGCAGCAGTGGGGGTAGTCATCTTGCGTATTGTCGAGTGAGGAGCGCGTTGGTATAGAGCGCGCCGACTGAATGGCGAATGCTGGAAAAGAAATCGCATGGGGTGCAACTTCATTTTAAACATCCGCCTGGCCCAAAGAACAAGAAGGCGTCAGCTTACGCAGAAAGAGAAGAAGGGGAAGTTGGAGCACAAAAGCCCCTTCTATCCCCGATAACTCCGACTCGGGGCATTTGGGCCCCGACGGGCCCATGTGAATGCCGGACCGATCATCGACATGGGATACGAGGGCGCCACCCCAAGATAAATCATGGAGATATTCTGGAATACGAGAAGCCTTGTGTAGAGTACAATCTTTGTACACTCCAAGTGCTGTAAGTGCTGTCATGTGTTCACACCATATCGGGCGGTCGGCCCGTTGTAACTCCGATAGTCCTCCTTATCGATAATTCCTGCCACTTGCGACTCTCGCACCAACTACTGGCATGGAGCCAAATGGAGTTTCCAGTCCTGCGCCTGCGCCTTCTGCAGGTGACTTGATTCTCCAGCAGAGAACCGAGGCGCTGCAGTCCGCGCAGAAAGGCGATGGGAGCCTGTTGTCACAGCTGACGAGCAATCCCTTGTTCACCGCGGTAGGTGATAAACTGCTCGCTGATTCAAGTCGACTTACTGACATACGGTCGCTGTAAGGGTTTCGGACTCGCTGGCTTAGGAGCTGGATTGACCTTCGCGCAAAAAGGTGTCCGACATGGCGCCGCACTTCTCCGCCGCCGGATGCTGGTGGACGTCGAGATCAGCATCAAGGATGATTCCTACCCATGGTTTTTACATTGGATGACCCTCTATCAGCAGTCACAGCTCAATGCAGGCAAGGCTGCAGCGAATAGCACCGGTTACATGGACCGCTTCCTACAAAAAATCACCCCCGGCATGCGCCACCTCTCCATACAAACGCAAAAAGTCGAGCACTCCAACGGAGCTATCCACACACATTTCTCACTAGTTCCGGGGCCGGGGAAACATGTTCTTCGATACAAAAACGCATTTGTGTTTGTCAATCGTATGCGAGAATCGAAGTCGCGTGATATTCAAACCGGAAAGCCCTGGGAAACAATCACCCTTACCACCCTCTACTCTCAACGCCACATCTTCGAGGACCTCTTCACCGAAGCCCACGCATACGCCGCCAAGTCACACGAAGGCAAGACCACCATTTATAACAGCTGGGGAACGGAGTGGCGGCCATTTGGAAACCCTCGTCGGAAGCGTCCTCTGGAATCCGTTGTCCTGCAAGAAGGAGTCAAGGAACGGATCGTGGAGGACGTAGAAGACTTCATCTCTAGTTCATCGTGGTATCACGATCGTGGTATTCCATACCGACGAGGGTATCTTCTATATGGGCCCCCGGGTACGGGCAAGAGTTCATTTATCCAGGCACTAGCAGGCGAGTTGGACTACGACATTGCCATTCTGAATTTGAGTGAGCGCGGTTTGACTGACGACCGGTTGAACCACCTCCTCACTATTGTTCCGAACCGGACCCTTGTTCTTTTGGAAGATGTGGATGCCGCATTCTCGAACAGACGCACGCAGAGCGATGCAGATGGCTACCGCGGAGCCAATGTCACGTTCTCGGGATTGCTTAATGCACTGGACGGAGTCGCGAGTGCAGAGGAGCGCATCATTTTCCTCACTACCAACCACGTTGAACGATTAGATGAAGCTTTGGTACGTCCCGGTCGCGTGGATATGACTGTGCGCTTGGGCGAGGTGACTCGCTACCAGGTTGGCTGCCTCTGGAATCGATTCTACGAGGAGCTCGATACCGATGGGGCTTACCGCAAGATGTTCCTGGACCGGCTCCAGGAACTTGGTCTGATTGAAGATGAGGCTGGTCACAAGGCCGATCGGTCCTTGAATACCAGTGCTGCTGCCCTCCAAGGCTTGTTTTTGTACAACAAGGGCAACATGGAGGGTGCGATCGCCATGGCGGAGGGACTCACCTACACCGCTCATACTGAGGCAGTGGGCCACGACCAAGGAAAAAGGGACTAAATGTACACTATCATGTAAATAAGATCAAATGTATAGATATCCAGTTCACCCAAGCATTAACTGGGATTCAAACACCCGCAAATCAAAACGTCGGGATCACCTGGGGTAAATCTCGGGGATTTTCCATGATCGGCCCACCATGATTTCTCTCACCGAGTGACAAAATACGAGTCGCAGCTATTTAAACGTCAGAGCCCTGTGCCCCTCCATTCGAATTCACCCCGCATCAACATACTGCATCATGGTTTACACTATTGTCGTCCGTACGTGCCATCCCTATACTCTCAACATCTTCACTGTTAACCATTTTAGACCTCCGCGCTAAGGCCGATGAGGAGTCCATCTCCAAGCTCAAGGCCAAGCTTGTTGAGGCCTCCAACGTTTACTCTAACGACAAGGAGACCATTTCGTGGTTTGTGATGCAGTCCGTCTTCGACAAGCAGGACTTCACCATTGTCGAGCGTTACGAGAAGGAGTCTTCCCAGGAGTACCACCTCAACAATCCTTACTGGAAGACCTTTGACCCCTACGTTATTCCTCTGCTCGAGAAAGATATGGATATGCACCGCTTGGAGGAGTTGGAGGGCTCTACTATGTAACTCAATTTTGTGACATAGGAAAGAACATAAATTAAAATTGCATTTCACATACTACTCGGATACAAGGGTTCCTTTTTGCGACTCCAGGGATTGTTCATGAAAAAAATGAGCATGAAGAATTGGAGATGGACACCGGCTATTGGATCGTGGTTGGCCGATCGTCATATTGGTTGCGCCAATAAGTATGCTTTTCATAGTCACAACCTTGGTTCTTAAGCGCCTCTACAGAGTCTATCCGAGATGCGAAGTTGGACGTCATATCACCATTGTATACTCCGAATTCACTAGATCCGACATGCAGGGTTTAGTGAGCTAACTCCCCGACTTCTTCACAGCGAAAATAACCAGCCAATCTGATGGCAGACTTGCGGTAATTATAGAATCTCCAAGGCTCAACCACCAATCAACTGTCAGGGTCGAAGCGCCGCTACTGCAGAACGAGGTGCCTATCCCAGGACCACGGCCAATCACACCCATAATGAGTTAAGCGCCCACTGTACAAGCAGGGTTGTCACATAGCTCAGCAAGCCATGTTCTCTGTTTGGTTTGTCGAGATGAGCACTTTTTCGGTGAAGATGGGGCTATATCTCACTCATATTCCCTGCAGTCGCGCTCTGTACTTCCTTTCTACGGTGTCCTACCTCTGCATTTGATCCTTCTTAACCGGCACAATGAGTGCTAAAACGAACCAATTTCAACTATTCCCGCCTCCTGCGGCTGAGGTCAAGAGGTCTAATAATCCGTTTCGAAAACCCGGGAAGAAACCAGCTGTAAAGGCTGAGCCAGGCTCTCCAATCCCTCTTGAAGAGATCAAAGACCCTGCGAAAACTGAGTCTCTACTGCTTCAGATAATCGAAGATACTCAAACGATTCCACCTCCACCACCTGGAAATCCCGAAAGATCCAGATCGCCGCCTTCATTGACGAAGACCGCCCATGATTCAATGTCCCCTCAGTCCATGCACAGTCAGAACCGTCAAGCTAAGAAATCGAATCATCAAACGGTGGTGTCACACAATAGCCATAGCAGTAGCAGTAGTAGCTATACTGCGGCATCCACTGTTTCTCCACAATCGTCGAAGTCTTCAGCATCACCTATTCCTATGAGATCAATGTTCCCTCAATTTGATCCGAGTTTGCCTGTCAATCAGCAGTCGTATCAAAAGCAGACGCCGAATAACTCACAGCTCACCAAGTCCACTCGCAAACCTCCTAAGCTTACGCTCACCACAAGTAACCATATTGACCATGTTCTTGCGCCAAAAACTGTGCCGGCGAGTGTCCTTGATTTTCCGACTGGTTCTTGGGAGCCAGAAGAAGTGAAATACTCCTCCAATGAGGAACTGATGATGCTGTGGGAAACTGCCAATGGGCAAAAGCCTGAGAATCTCGTCGGCACCTTGAATCTGCGGATGACAAAGTAATTTCACTTATTCTATATTGTCGCAGAGGTACTAACTTTTCTCAAGGACAGGGCCTGCTACGTTCACACTCGGCAATTCCCAAAAGCCATTCTATACACTGCAGACATATTCCACCGACGAACTTTCCCTCGGTAGAAGTGACCCATCAAGACCAAACAACGACGTCCCTATCATGATGATGAGCCTGGAAGATCGCATCCGCCGCGAACATCCCAACGACGGCCTCGTCACACTGCTTTTCTCAAGACTAGCTGCCATGCTAGCTATTGACCAAGCAGAGGAGATCAGCAAACAACATCATCTGGCCCCTGCTGAGGCATCCGAAATTGAAACCGATGCTTTAAAACGAGCCGCAGCGCAAGAGTCCTGCCGACTCTCCTGGAACCGCCATCAACGTCTCTACGAATTGAGACACCCTTCCCTATCAAGACGTCAAGTACCCGCTCTGGTCGGCGCAGCTGGTATCCCACTATCCCCAGTGCGCTCCCAATCCTCGGGAATGGTCCACATAACAGTCTCGGCACCATCGAGCGATAGCTCACTTCACCAACCACCAACAATCATAGTGACGGGACCAGTATCATCTACAGCAATGGAAGCCGCACAGCAAGCTGCAAACCCTAGAACATCCACGCTCCCAGTAACAGATCTCGACGAACCTCTCGCCTCATTGGACTTCGGCACCAAAACACTTTCTATCTGCCCGGCAGCCGTGCTAGCAACTATCCCATCCCTCTACGCAATCGACTCCCTCGTCGCAGCCATTTTCGCAGTCGCCGTCTCAGACGAAGCCACGAACCCCATCCTGGCAGATATGGTCCTCGGCTCGCCTCAACCGCCACGACCGACTACATCCCACACTGCCACGGCCCATTCCCAGCCTGTTTTCCAGGGTAAACTGGTTACGACAATTGCAGAGCGCGAAGAGGCAGCTGAGAGTATGTTCCTCGCATCGCAGATCAAATCTGCACAGAAGAAGTCCAAAGATTCCTCCGACAGGAAAGGGTCCTTCGCATTTTGGAATAAATCTTCTAAGCCGAAACCGCAGGACGGTAATCGTGGCAAGAAGAGGCAGAATCAACAGATTGCTGTTGAGGAGTTCGATCTTGAGAAGTATGGTCGGTATGGAGGTGGGACGCGCGAGGGCAAGAAATTGCCTGGGATTACGCGTAGTATACTGCGAATGTTGTTCTTTGGTCTTGATCTTATTGTTAAGGGGTTGACACTTATTGTTAAGATATTGGCCTGGTTGTTGGTTAATGCGACGCGGTGCGTTACTAGTGAGAAGTTTTGAGCTGGGCTTGGACTAATAATTTTGTCTGTTCTTCTTGTGGTTTTCGCCTTATAGGTTGGTTTCTTTGGTATGTTGATAGCGATGAGATATTTGCAGACGATGGTTATACCCAATTTGATATTATTCTTTTTACGATAACATTCTTGAATGAATTGTGCGGTCATGTTATGCATCCTAAGCCTTGATCATAGGTTCTCGTACTGGCAATTTGGGCAACACTTCCACCCACAACTAACGCAGGTGTCGATGACTGCCACATTGTGAGGACCAAAATTGCAGTTGCGACAATACCACAAAGTTGGGCCTCCTGAATTTAGAGCTTTTGAGATCATGGACGCCTTGGGGTATGGCAAGATCGCCTGCTACGCCCCGAACCCAACTCAGCTACGTGCCGATCACGAGGCTCTACGGGGTCTATTTTTTTCACTTAAAAGAGGCTTACCTGGACAGACACATAGGCAGCCAACTATCCCGACCATGATGACACCAACAATCAGCTCCATCCTAGCTGCAGAGCCCTGGTACTATGACGACGACAGGCGGTGCGTCAAGTTCCGTGCTGACGGCGCCGGCGAGGTACTCCCATCCCCTGTTGTCGCAAAAGACGTGAGCTCAACACCAACAGATCTGGGACGGACACGAGACGGCCTTTACACTGGGCGCGAGCTTCGACTGGAGAGCTCTGAACCTCACAGCCCTGAACGAGCAGCCGGCGATCACTACAGGTAAGACTGCGAAGATTCTGGCCCACCTTTGCCTGGAGACCACCCTTACGGAACGCCGCTGTCCCTGTCCCAAGGGCTGGAATTTTGATGAGAAAACGCTCGAACGGATTCGGATGACCACGTCAAGTTTCAGGGAGGGCGCGTTCCAGCCCAAGACGTTTACTGTCCGCCTCGAGAGCGGGAGATTCGCCAAACCTTTTATGGAGGATCATGGCGGCGTGAAGAAATTCGGAGACCAGGCTCACAGCTATGCGCTACGGCTGGTATTTGACAGGTGCCCGTGGCCGTTGCCGGAAGACTATATCGGCGGTCCAATTTGGGGTTATAAAACAGAGGTGACTCGGTTTGTATGTCGAGAAACGGGCCTGTATAATTCGTGGATGGGCGGTTGTGTCCCAATGTAGTCTTATAACAGATCTGGAGATTGGCCTATAGGCAGTAATTGTGCTTCTAGACAACTTTCTGCATAAGTGGTCTATCACATGTAGCTCTTGGCTAAACGGCCACCACGGGTTTACATCCAGCGGGCCGATGAGGCTGTGGCTAGTAGGGACTGGCGACAAGTCGGAGCAACTCTATTCATGCCGGATTATCTAGTTAAACTACTATGCCAGGGTCAAATAATGCCTTATATACCCAATGGGAACATCTCGATTGGGCAGCTTGAGCCTTCGTCCCATCCCCGGATGAGCGGAGAAGATCTCTCCCCGTTTGTACTAGGTGGCTTTGCTGTAGATGGTGAAGATGTGCGTTGAGTGTAACTTTGCTATTAGCTCCTGGGGCCTCTGCAGACTTTGACTACAATGATGTGGTTTTTCAAAAGTCCGCATCTGAACATGTTTTGCGGCCTCTATGGGAAGAGTGCCGATCAACCTGAGAACTTTCAACGCCGGGTTCAATTCCACAACTCTAAGACGATTGCATATAGGTCTGTCTAATTCTATAATTAACGGAACGGCAGTTCAGTCGCGCCTGGAATTGCCGTCCCTATCCTGTACAGACAGAGCTGCTTTTAAACCTTGAGCCAATTCGAACCTCAGTTCCAATATCCTGCGATATGGTGATTAACGCACCCAGAGACCACAGTTAGAGGCCACGCGATAGCACTGCGGACCCTGGAGAATAGTGGACTTGTTGACAGATCCTTGGCAAAGTGGATGCAACCGCGTCGCAATACGAGGCGCTCACTTCTCGTAAGACTCAAGCTCGAAGACCTTGCTAGCCTTCCACAAAAGCACCATTTTCGATATGCAGAGTTTCCGGGTATTTACGAGATGGAGAGGCATTACGCCGGCCGAGTCATCTCAAGGGGAGATCAAGCGAGAGCACACCCAGCAGGAATCAGCACTTACATCAGTCTCGATTGATGTGCCATCACAACGCGGGAAACTTCCAACTCAAAGGCAAGTCTGGACCAGCGGCTCATCTATGACGGGCATATTCGAAATGAACGATTCCAACAAAACAGTCTTTGACGCAGTCGTGGCACCAATTCTCCCGCAAGTCCTACAAGGAAAGTCTTGCAATGTCTTTGCATACGGCCATTCCGGAAGTGGCAAGACTCATACCGTCGTCGGATACCAATATGAAGCAAGAAGTGATCTTGGGCTCTGTCTAGCCACAGCTCGTCAACTTGTCGAGGCCCTCAATCGCCTGAACGAACAGAATGCATGTGATCCACTAGGCGTTGGAGTCCGTATATATGAACTGCGAAGAAACAACGCATACGATCTTTTCAATGATCGCCGTGAATGCTTCGTCCGAGAAGGCTCTGATGGTCAAGTCTATATCCGGGGCAAGACGGAGATGCTCGAGAACGGAAAAGTGCGAGTAAAACCTATTGTGACCAAAGCATGCTGGAGCTTTGAAGATCTTTCTAGAGAACTCCAAGAAGGGCTCAAACTTCGCGCTACGGGAATGTCGTCTGTGCATGACCAAAGCTCCAGAACTCATGCAGTCATCGAGCTTGAAATTGTTACCAAGACGTTGCTTGAGGCGCGTGACGCTGTGATTGAGCAAGAGTCTGAGCTGGTTCCTGTGGGCAAACATGCGACTGATGTTTATATTGAGGAGCAGAGCAGGGCTATCATACGAAACCCCGATGGTGGATATGCTCCCAATCCCGACTATCAACTGGACCAAGTGCGAATCGATGCTGCAGAAGCTAGGAAAGCAGAGTTTGAAGCATTGGTCGATTTGGCGAAAGAGCATGAGTCTCAAATCTTTGGTACTACAGCTCGCAAGCATGCATGTCTAGGAGGAAAGCTCGTTTTCGTGGACCTGGCTGGATCCGAGTACTATAATGACAAGAGCGGACTGAAAATGAACCAGAGCGCACATGAGAAGCAGATAGGAAGGCACATCAACACGGATCTGCTAGCTCTCAAGGAAGTCATACGAGCCCGGGCTCAAGGCTCACCCCGAATTCCTTTCCGATCATCGCCTCTTACCATGGTGCTGCGCCCGCATTTCCAGGCATCTGAGGATTCTCACTCTGCTATGATTTTGACGGTCTCGCCTTCGTCTAGTGAGTTTGCAGCGACTATGAATACACTCAAATATGGAAATCTGGTTGGAGCCGCGGGAAATACTAAATAGATATGGGCATCTTTCCATCACGTCACAGTCCAAATATCACCGAAAATTTCAAATCCTCATAAGAGCTTGCTTCCTATTTACATACGAGTAGTGGACCAAGTTTGTGACAATAGCCTGATCCATACGGAGGGTACGCGGGAGAGTAATGCAAGACGAGATATGACTGTTCAAAGTTGACAAACTTCTTTTAGTTGATCATGACGGGGTTTTAAATGCCAAATACCTAGGATGTAGAGCCATAGTCAATGCTGGATGGATGGCTCACGATGTTAGCATTAAAATATTGCAGGCCAGTAGGGACCGGAGCCGTAGGTATTTGGCACGAATGCCTGTAAAACCTGAATTGATTTGATCAAGATCATGCACATACCATCGCATCGAAAATTGACCGACCACGGTCGGGTTCCCAATTGAGGATTGTAGGATGAACATCCTCCTTAAGTGCCTGTTGATCATTCCCCGCTGTACCGTCGCAGGTGCAACATCGCCACACCACAAAGATGCATTGACATTTCATGTGACATTTTTAGAGTGTCACGAATTCAATTCCCAGAATAAAAATAGATAGATTCGAGTTGAATGCCTCGAAGTCACGGGTTGTACTAGATATCATCACGTGCGGGTCGATGCACGAGTATGGAACAGCCCTAATTCACGCCCATAGCCAGGACAAAATATGCCTTCTCCTTCAATTCAAAGGAGAACTGCCTACGTTGGTCCTACAATAGGGCAGCGACGATCAAAACTCAATGGAACAGGCCCTTCGTCTCTCAGTTCAACATTCCTCGGAGTTTAAGGGCCCTAGGGATGAGAAGGGAAGCGCCACAGAGACATGGCAACTGGCACATTCCTGTGTCATTCCAAGACAACAACAAGGGTGCTTGTATACGTATCAACCTGTAGGTATCAGTCCAAAAATGCCACGTAAAGCTTATCCTCTCAGAATAGACACGTTACCTATATCAGGTATAATCCACCACGAGAATGCCTGGACGTCATCACCTTCATTCGCGCCCACCATTAAGGGATCAAGGGGTGTCATTCACAAGCAGTTATTTACCCTTTCTGTTAGTGTCATAGAATCTACATTGTATTTAAATCATCGACCATTTCTCGAGCCCGGCCCGTCGGTTCTATTCTCTTCTTACCTACCTTCATTGTCCGATACTAGACTATACTGCTAGTAACCCTCTCTCCCAAAACCCCCTAATATCAATAACCACATCTGCAATGCGTCACTTCATCACCGCCTCAGTGATCATCGGCGCCGCAGTCGCCCAGACCGCGGACGGCATCATCGCGTGTGCCGTAAGTACCCCCCAAAAAACTGAAAATACTGCAAACCCTAACCCCAAAGCCAGAACGCCGCCATCAGCAACGTTGACACCGCCTCATTCTCAAACTGCGACGGCAAGTCTGCCCAAGACTGCTTCTGCAGCAACAGCGACGCCATCTCAAGCCTGAGCCCCTCCACCGCAAGCGCCTGCTCAGGTATCGACATAAGCACCCTAATTGACAGTCTCTGCCCCTCAAAGTCAACCTCAAACTCAACCTCAACCTCGAGCTCAGCCTCGCGCGAGACCCACACAACCCCGTCCCGCCACGCTAGCAAGCCAATGGAGCGCGTGCAGGCCCCGAACGCACACATGAACATGGAGCGCGCCTACGCACCCGCCGAGCCCGCCGTCCCACGCGTCGTCTACGTGACCGAAACGCGAACCGACTGCAGCTGCAAGACCACGCCCGCTTCCATGGCTCGTATCTCGCAAATCCCAGTCAATGTGCCGGCTAGCTCTAGCATGTCTAGTATGATAGCTGCGTCGTCAGCTGCTCCTTCTGCGTCTTACTCGCATGGTATGATGGTTAATGCTGCTTCTTCGTCTGTTGTCTTTGGATCGCAGGCTTCGGCTGCTACGCCTTCGCCTTCTGGTGTTGATGCCAACCGTTTCAGCTCTTTCCAGGGGGCTGGCGCTAAGAGTGTTTCTGTGCATGGTGGTGTTGCTGCTCTTGGTGTTACTGCCGTTATGGCTCTTATGGCTGCCTTGTAAGGTGGTTGTTGATGTTTTGGGCGTTAAAAGGGTTTCATTTGGAAGGTGGTTCTTGTTTTCTTTTTGGGGTTAATGCGTCTTTTGCGAGTTTATATTGGAGTCTTTTGGTGATATTCAGATTAGTTTGCTTTCAAATTGAGTGGTAATGAAAATGAAACATGTCTGGTTAACTGTTGCAATGTTGGGAAGCTGAGTACTGAGTACCTTTGGTGTATACGTGGTCTAGTTTACACCATGCAACACATCTCTCCTCCTTTTGGTCCATTTTCTGGTGCTGAGAAACAGTGGATGTGCTATCCCAGTACTTGAACTACCTGTCCAGAGATCCAAGATGCTTCACTGTATGCGTCGTGTTCCATTGTCCATTAATTAAGTTGTACTTCCATTCAATGCTCGTGAGTCATGATATGACTATAGCCAGTGACCCTTGAAAGTAAAAACATGCATACTACTACCCTCTTGATCCATACATCGAGGCAATGATCTACCACTCATGCGTGGACCGCCTGCTGGACCTGAGGATAAAGCTCAACGAGCCTGTAGTAGATCTCCGGGTGGTCATTAATCATAACCTGAGGATCCCAGCCCATAGCCACAAAGATAGTCTCAACACCACTACCAATAGGCGTCATGAAGACCTGACAGATCTGCAAACCAATCAAGAAAGCAAAAGCCATGATGACAGCAGTGAAGTTGCCATCATTGTTGTACGCGGGTTTGGTGAACTGCAGATAAAGATAAGCCAGCAGAGCGCAGACATAAGCGACGAAGGTCGAGCCCATGGTCAACACCGGGCCCATTAGGCAATCCTGCACAAGGGCGTCAATGCCCCGATCGCGCATCATGGTCCAGGTATCCTTCGCAGCGGGGATATACGCCTTGCCGTACAATGCGATGTGGCAGAAGGCGTAGCGATTGAACAGCGTCACAAGCCAATCAAGTAGCGAGATGAAGCATCCCAATACCCACATAGCGATGCTGCCAATTAGGTTGCCCTGCGCGGCTTCGTGTCGCTGAGCAATCGAACATGCCTGGCGCAGCATCTGGATGAATGCAATGATCAGACTGCCCAAACTGATACTGCCAAAGGAGTAAGTCGTCGCACGTCGGAACGCGCCACGGGTCGAGCCCTTGGGCATACCGCCAGCAGACTTGCTCCAGAAGTACCATGATCCATACACACCAGCGATAGTCGTGTGCACGGTATTCTTGATCCACTCACTAAACCAGTACATGGCAAATGTCACATACACAACCAATCCAATGACCTTAGCTCTGCTGCACCCGCCATTCGCACATGAAGGATTGGTACCAGAGGAATCAGGCTCGTATGCGACATAGATCGAGACAAGAGTCACAGAGAACCAGGCCGAGAACGCGACAGTGACAATTCCACCCAGCGCACTCACGAGGAAAATGTGACCGTATCCACGCGCCACGTCCATGGCGGTTTGCAACATGAATGCGGTAAAAGGGATGCGCGGGATCCAGCTGATGAAACAGATGATCGCGAAGACGCCGAATAGCAGAAACACGATTCCGCCTCCATACTGCTTACGCGCGATGTAGTAGATACCTGTCGCGAGTGCGAAAACGATGTTGAGAATGCCAGTCGCCCAGATGAAGGTTTTGGTGAAGTATCTCGCGCCCATAAAGTACAGCCAGGATAAGACAAGGGCAACAACGAGGACAAAAATGAACAGGACGAGTGTATTGGTGTTGAGCGAGAAATCATTGGTCGCGTCGTAAATGCCTCCTCCGCTGAAGCCTTTGTTAGTTGCATACTTGTGGATAGTGAGTCCAGATACGGCGGCGTATCCCAGGAAGACTGCGATCAGCTGTAGAGGTATTAGTTCTGCGGTGGTATGAGCTTGCAGCGCTGCGATTGCGACAATCATACCAAGATACCAGCCCACAGATCGTTCCATTTAGGCTTCTCGACCTTGAATGCCTCATCAAAGCTGTATCCAGACTGTGGCATATTCTGCTGGTACGGTGGGGAAGGTTTGGGCTCAGCTGCAGGCTGCTGGTACTCAGGCTGTTGATACTGGGGCTGCTGGTATTTCCCATTGTTCTGTCCGTTGTAGTTATATCCGGGTTGAGGCTGGCCCTGACC
>ERZ1673737.2648-NODE-2648-length-14689-cov-4.287003_pt1 | contig 14689 bp, 17 predicted proteins | sample MGYA00580211_ERZ1673737 | MGnify/ENA primary metagenome ERZ1673737 (study PRJEB41218, sample SAMN15661789) | gut metagenome | host: Homo sapiens | place: Canada: London | collected 2015-08-20/2019-03-30 | study: EMG produced TPA metagenomics assembly of... | reverse complement strand
GATACCTTTAATGGGTGGGGTGCCACACTTGTTGATTCCCTCGATGCGCTGATTATTATGGGTCTGGATGATGAGCTTGAGCTGGCTCTCGAGGCTCTGGAAGAAATCGACTTTACTACGACGGCTAGTAAACAAGTCCCGGTTTTCGAGATCATTATTCGGTATATGGGAGGCTTTATTGCTGCTCATGATTTGACGAATGGCAAGCATCCTGTGCTCTTGAAAAAGGCCGTGGAGCTGGGTGAGATGATTTTCAATGCGTTTGATACGCATAATCGCATGCCCCAGATGCGCTGGGAGTGGATGAAGTAAGATATTCCCACGGCGAGTCCAGCCCGCTGTGATCCTTCGGTGATCGCACTACATGTAAAGAAAGCATATATTAACTGTGCTCAGATCTGCCAAGGGCGAGGAAATCAAGCCTTCTCCTCGCAGCAGTTTGGCGGAAATCGGTTCCCTCACAATGGAATTTACCCGCCTAACCCAATTGACAGGAGACCCCAAGTACTATGACGCCGTGCAGCGCATCATGAACGAGCTGGAGATTGGACAAGACAAGACCCGACTGCCCGGAATGTGGCCAACATGGATCAACACCGACAAAATGGGATTCGACGACTCAGAATTCACCATCGGCGGATGTGCCGATTCCGCATACGAGTACTTCCCTAAAGCACATATCTTACTGGGAGCACAGACAGACCAATACCGCCGAATGTACGAAAAAGCCATCGAAACATTCAACGAGAACCTGCTCTTCCGGGCAATGACCAAAGACCAGGATCAGCATATTCTCTTCGCTGCAAATATCATCGCCATGAGAGGTAACGCGAAGTCTTTCCAGTACTCGCCTGACCACCTCAAGTGTTTCATGGGCGGCACTGTGGCAATCGGAGCAAAGGTGTTTAACCGGCCGGAGGATATGTATGTCGCCAAGGGGTTGACGGACGGTTGCGTCTGGGCGTATGATGTTATGCCAACGGGCATCATGCCAGAGGTGTTCAAGGTCAGTCCCTGCCGACACCACGACGACTGCCCTTGGGATGAAGAGCAATGGTATGAGGATGTGCTTTCGCGGTCTATCGACAACGAGGAAATCAGGGAGAGAGCCGCTGATCAGATCGAGGCTCATCGACTGCCGCCCGGTGTTACTGATATTCGTGATGCGTCGTACAACCTTCGGTATGTTTTATTGTCGTCTTCATATTTCTGTCCAAATCTTCATACTGACATTTATATTCAGACCTGAGGCACTCGAGTCTGTTTTCATCATGTATCGGATTACTGGAGACAAGACTCTTCTGGATACTGCGTGGCGCATGTTCCAGAACATTGACAAGGCGACTCGGTCTAACTTTGGTCATTCTTCTATCAATGATGTGCGCGAGAGCAAACCGAAACAGAATGATAAGATGGAGAGCTTTTGGTTGGCTGAGACTTTGAAGTATCTCTATCTCATCTTCTCGGAGCCTGATCATATAAGTCTGGATGATTATGTTCTGTATGTCTTTTTCTCTGCGCAGAAGTTATATCTTGCTTTTTGGAAGAATGAGCTAATCGTTTTCAACAGGAGTACCGAGGCGCATCCCTTCAAGCGGGCAAACGCTTCTCATTCTTGATGTTTTTCGTATTTTCAAACCATTGGGCGGACCGGCGTTATGGGGCATTCAGGATTTGTATTTCATCCAAGGCCAGATATAGTATGGCACCAGCCTACTTTACAGGATAAACCCGAAAGAATGAACTAAGCAGAAGTCTTAATCTATGCATTATATATTAGTTCCAAATAATACATCCCAAAATACAATGCTAGACTATACACAAGCAGAAACATCAACACAATTCTTTCTTAAAACCTCCTGCGCATACTGCCTCGCCTCGACATCCTCATCATCTTCATATTGAATTGAATACCGAACCTCCTTATGAATAACCATCCTATCCGGATCTTCACCATCGCTTCGGTCATCCCCACGACTCTCATGCCGAACATGCGGTCTCGGCACAAGCTCAATCAAATCCGAGTCTGTTGGAAAGACATTCCCCTCTCCACTTCTCGTGTTATGCTTCTTCCCCTTCTCCGGCTTGGGGATACTCTGGTTAAGAGGTGCACCGAGGGGGAACATAGATCGACGTATGGGTGTGCGTGAAGTATCAGTTGCAGAGCCTGGTTTCGGACATCCGCCACTCATAACGGGGTGTTTCTTTCTCGGCGATCCATGTGCATGTGCATGTGTATTCCCATCGCGAGAGAGGACATCCTTCGACGAAGAGGGAATACCCAAACCAGAACCAGAACCACCCGTCTTCAGATTCGAATCCACGCCCAGATGCGGCATAAACCGCGACGCAGTCCCGGCTCTTTTGCGCTGAACTCGTGAATGCGATCTGGACCTGGTAGCTGACGCCGAGTTCGAACCAGACCCAGACCCAGATCCAGACCCATCTTTAGAACTCCCTTTCGTCCCTCCTGATCTCGACGCACTACTCTCCAATGTCGAGTCACCCGCCGTACCGTAGTTCGTACTGACGGCTGCCATGAACGGTCTGAGACAGAAGACGCTGCATGCGACTAGGGCGTAGTGTAATTCGACCTGCATCCAGACAGCAGGTCTGACAGAGGCGAGGGTTGTGTCTTTATTTTTGAGGGCGTCGTTGAGGGAGAAGATGTGGATTAGGGAGAATATTATAAGGCTGTTTTGATTTTGAAAACGAGATTAGTCTGAGTTGTTTAGATCGAGGGATTAATATGGATACCCACGGAAAGCGGAATATAAAAGCGAAGCCGATTCCTAGTTTGCGTCGGACGGACATGAATAGGCCTTTTAGGAGGACTATTGCTAGTATGAAGAGGAGGAGTTCGGTTATTACGTCGACTGTGGCGATGAATTGCCATCTTTTGAACTGTTTTCAACCATGGTATTAGTATTTGATGCGGGTTGGAGAGATGGGTTGGATTGGATACCTGGGTAGGTAAGTAGGTCTATACATACCAGATTCTTGCATTGACCACCGTCGCCTCGCCATGGTGTATTCAATTCACAGTTGACCAGCACTATGAATATAGCCGGTATGACCCATGCAGTGCATAGAGCTAATGTCGCCCACGATGCTCGATTGTGAGGCTTCTGTGGCGTGAGGCGGAGGTAGATGGCCACGACGCAGCATTTGGAAAGGTAGATAATGATCAGAGCGAAGACATCGCTTGTTGCAATTAACTAAACGCTTAGTTTGGCCCCACATACTCGTTTGAACGAAAGAGCACTCACTGCTTGGATCTGATTGAGTCGACCATCGATTAATAGAGTAATCGATGTCCCGAATCCACGCGAACAAGCATAGAATACCAGACTTGATTGCACCACTGCGAGAGCCTAATCAAAACCAACATAGGAAATCAGCATCGCTTCCACAGCGCAATCCATCAAACCATGATATAGTCCAAATCCCTCAAAACTTACAGTAGCACCCAACAACACCCAATCATCCCGCGCAAATGGCGGAATAAGCATAAGCCTCACATAAAGCCGAATCAAAAAACAAACGAGAGAAATCACCAGTCCAAGCGCCGCGGTGATAATCAACCATGCGCCATGATGCAATTCATCGACTACCTCAAAGGGCGGCGAGTGGCCGGGGGGCACGTACGGGCCACCCATAGCAGGGAGGTGGCAGCGGGAAGAGCAGAGCAGAGCAGGAGAAGGAACACCCAGGACGATGGGACCTAGGGATGCCTCCTGCTTGTGTCAATCATGTGGGAGGGAATATAGGATGTGTGTGAAATGAAACGAATGGAAGTTACATGTATAAACATAAACTGGTTTACCGTCAGATGTCAGATCGGAGACCCATGTGGGCTAGATAGTGGAATGAGAAGAGAAAGAAAGAAGGGATCGACTTTGAAACTGGAATTGAGATTGGGGATTCGGGATTCCGGGTACTTTACATTTACATGTACTGCAGTGGAGGCATGCGGCGATTAAGAGTATGAGTATGCAGGCTACAATAAGCATGGCAAACCAATTTAGTGTTGCTAGCTCCTACTTTATTTAGTATTGATATGGGACTGTGATACAGTCCGTTGGGCGATCATATGGCGATAGCCCATCCAGGCGAAGATCTAACTGATTTAGCCTTGTGCAGGGGTGGTCTCCAGGCTTCAGTATATTTCTGGATGATAAGGCGAGATGGGTGCAATGTCGACTTGAGATCAGCGGTGCGTGGCAGGTATTCTGTATCTGGATCAAATTATCCCCTTTTTCGTTTTTAATTGGAGCACAACGACGCCAGTTTTGAGATGTTATGAAAAATCTGAGATCACACTCTGGATCGAATGATTATTGCCTTGCGCCCTCACGTCGAGAACATGGCGTTTATCGATGATCGACGGTTAGTGCTTCATGTTGGCGGTAGGGTTGTAGATCAGCATGCACGCCCCTTGGGGGAATGGAGCGTGGATTTGAATGTCTGGTCTCCGATAGGTTGGCTGTGTGGCTTTCAACAAAGAAAGCGAGGGGTTGCATATTCACACACCCACAGTCTTGGTCTAGGGCGTGGCTTGTGGCGGAATATCTGGGGGATAAGCATCAAGGGAGGGATTTGCGCCCTAGATTAGAGGCTGGCCTGGCGCGATGCATCAGAAATGCAGTGGTGTGTGCTGGCAGTGAATATTGACTGTTCGAATGGTTTGTTTTGTTCGATCACACTCGAACATCCCCGGTCTAGATAGCAATCTTCAAAACGAGAGGCTGTTATAGGACAGAGCATGAATTACAAAAGAGATGGCTCTAATATTATATGGACCGCAAGCCAATAAATCAAGTCCGAAACCAAATGCACGTCCCTCGGGATGCAAGGTCCCAATAGTCCCATTCCAGGCAGAACCATCAAGGGATAAGCATCAAGCGCCCCAAAAGAATGAATCTAACAGTACCACCCAGCTGGACTAATCGCAGCTCGATACTGTAGACAAAGGATGTGTCACTCAGGACTGGCCGTGTCTACTGTCCAGATTTTCCCACATGGTTTCTCTCGCGCGCGAGAATCCCTCCTAGGCCATGCCTTGCTCCCACGCCAATACCACGCTTCCTCTCTAAACCCTGTAATGCAGTGGCTGTCATGACCCCGACGCTTTGGGCTCTCTCCTAATACCTGCTCCTTTTGATTACGCCTGCCTTTTGGATCTGTGGTGGTATTCTGTTCGGGTGCCTTATATACTTCTGATCCTTGATTCTTCCGGGCGTTGAGTTGAGGACTGCGGAGATATTGGTTGTTCTTTTGTTCTTTCATTCTGGAAATCTCCCTTTCCTGCGAGAAACGCTATCCGGTCTTGTCTTGTTCTCTGGACTGGATGTTTTATCGGTGTTGTGTTCAAAATGACTGTTTTCAACAGATCCAGGCCTGATTCCCAGCAGGCGGTGACTGGTTACGACAATGATAATGATGAAGAATATGCGCAGAAAGGCCTTGTGGCGCCCCGGTATATGGGCACCAAGGCTGATCAGCAAGATATGAATGCTCTAGGTCGAGTACAGGTTTTGCGAGTAAGACCTTTCCTTTCCAAGTTACTGATTTAGCATCACTGACATTATCAAGAGAAACTTTCGATTTATTTCCATTGTTGGTTTTGGATGTACCTTGATCTGCACATGGGAGGTGATCTTGACGTACGTTCATGTCCACCCACGCCATGTGGTCATGCAAATATTGACTCCATTTATAGATTGTTATCGGCTGGCTTGACTGATGGCGGTACAGCGGGTCTGATATGGGGGTTTGTTGGTGTCTCCCTTGGATTCTCTCTGGTGTATGCCAGTATAGCTGAGATGGCCTCGATGTAAGTTGTCGATCCCCTTGACCTGGCTGGTTGAATTTCCCTTGCCAACATGTAAACCTCCTTTAGGGCACCCACTGCTGGTGGACAATACCACTGGGTCTCCGAGTTTGCACCGAAAGGAGGACAAAAGTTCCTAAGTTATATCACAGGTACTACAGCTCAATCTATCTGAAGCTCATTTAGCTAACAGTGTATCCCAGGTTGGCTCTCTGCAATGGGATGGCAATGTGCCATCGTATCCATCGCCTACCTCGCTGGGACCATCATCCAAGGTCTGATAGTCTTGAACCAACCAGACTATGACTTCCAAAGATGGCATGGCACAATGCTCGTGATAGCTATCTCGACATTCTCAATTCTATTCAACACATTCCTGGCCAAGAATCTACCTTTCGTGGAAGGACTAATCTTGATTATCCACGTTGTCGGCCTGTTCGCTATCATCATCCCGCTATGGGTTCTCGCACCGCGGAACAATGTTCGCGCAGTCTTCACCACGTTCAACAACGGGGGTGGCTGGGATAATTCAGGCACGGCAACACTGGTGGGCCTGTCGACTACCATCACGTCGATGCTTGGTTATGACTGCGCGGTGCACATGTGTAAGGCTCACCTGTTGTTTCTGTTTACAAGTTGTATCTTACTGACACTGATACTGGACAGCCGAAGAAATCAAAGATGCATCAGAGACTTTGCCCAAGGCTATGATGTCCTCAGTTGCCGTTAACGGCGTGCTAGGCTTCGTCATGCTAGTCACGCTGTGCTTTACTCTAGGCGAAGTCGACAAAATCCTCGATAGCCCGACCGGATTCCCATTCATTCAGATCTTCTACAACACAACCGGCAGTATAGCCGCTACGAATGCGATGACGGCCGTGTTAGTTGTAACACTAACAGCCAGCACAATCACCGAAGTGGCGACCGCATCGCGACAACTGTGGTCGTTCGCTCGCGACGAGGGACTACCCTTTTCGTCATTTTTCGCATATGTAAGTTAGCCCAGTGCAAAAGCGCAAAAGTGCAACAAACAAGAACAGAGATTAATAAGCCAACCAAACAATCAGGTCACACCGGGCTGGAACATCCCCCTCAACTCGGTCATGGTGTCACTAGTAGTAACGATCCTCCTCTCGATGATCAACATCGGATCCCAAGTCGCCCTCAACGCCGTTATATCACTTACTATAACGTCACTGCTCTCAGCATACATCGTCTCTATTGGCTGCGTACTCCTCAAACGTATTCGCGGAGAGTCACTCCCACACCACCGCTGGACACTGGGGAAATTCGGTCTGGCGGTCAATCTTGGGGCTCTGGCGTTTTTGTGCCCGATGTTTGTTTTTTCTTTCTTTCCCTTGACCACTGATGTGACGATTGAGACGATGAACTGGAGCGTGGCGATGTATGTTGGCATCATTGGATCGGCGTCCCTTTACTATTGGGCTTGGGGGAGACATCATTTTATTCCGCCTGTGGCTTTGGTTAAGAGGGATGAAAATCTTTAAGCGGTCCCGGCTACAGCGGGCTTGGGCTTGGTCTGGGCTTTCTTTTTTTCTTTCTGTTAAGTATATGTATTTTGGTTTATGCTCTTGTCATGGGGACTGTACGTTGATGGGTTAGGAGATGTATAGATGTATATAGATTATCATGTTCAGATTATCGTTATTGTTACCATCGCTAGGTTTTACTCCTAAATACATGCTGTAGTTGTCCCAGCTCCGACACAATATGACGTGACAAGTACATGTACAGTAGCCCCTGTGCTGATAGTTACTCGGTTGGGAAACGTCTCGGAAACTTTCATGCCCAACATTCAACTCAAGTCCCCGCCAAAGTTATCAGATGGGACCGTTGAGACGGGAAACCAAACAAACAACCTTGCATCCTCAACCTGCGACAAGAGTGGATCAATCCAAGCCGCAATACACACACACACACATACGCGTATAGTGACACACCGAATATTACCTGTAGAAAGCCTCTGAGCAAGGCTCAAGGGTGTTTCAAGCTATGTGTTAATGTTAATAGAGTAAGCAGTCAGCCGCCCCACGGCTCCAAGACTCTAAGACTCCCTATTCCAGGAGGACGGGAGACTGAGACTAGGAGGGAGGCTAGCTGTCTGGGAAACGCGCCCCAGGGGCTGATTTCGAAGATCGGGCTATCCCTTTTTCTAGAACAGGCCCGAACATCCAATGCGCCCCACTGATTGATATCGAACGGCTTGCGTTACCCACTCTGGACCCGGTGGTTGGGAAATGATCGTACTGGCGTGGAGGGCTCGGGCAAAAGTACCTGTACCTGTATCGGGCGGGAATAGGGCTAGTGGGTGGTTTGGACCGGCGATTCGGAACGTGGGGGAGTCTATAGAGTGATCCATCTCGAGATGGAGAGTGGGGTTAGGTGATGAGGTGTACATGCCTAGACAACTCTAGAAGTAATGATTGTATATTCAGATATAGAAGTATAGATGTAGAAGTAGGGAGTGGAGGTGTAGACAATAAAGAGTGGGGGAAAAGAGAAAGATCATGTGAAGCTGTCACGGGTTATCAGATGCGAATGTTTCCACTTATGTAATATGATAAGTTACGATACAGGTATTATCTGATTGATCTGATAGCCGAGGTCTTTTTTTGCCTTTTTTTTCTTTTTATTATTTTATTATTTTATTTTCTTTTTCTGTATGCTCATTCTTCATTTTATTTTTCAGTCAGCCCACCCGGACCTGACTCTTCCTTATTGCTTTCCCCTGTAAACATGCCATGTCTATGACGGGGGGACCCTGTCTGGAGCCGGAAGTCGCCTCGGGTTCCGTTCACGCCGGTAATAGCTTTACAACTTTTTCTATGCACTGTCGATCTGGAGAGATGGATACAATAACCCCAAACGGAGACAGCGTATCCAGTAGTAGAGTCCATATTACCACGCCATTAGTACTAATGTTATTCCTTCATTACCCTAAGTCGTGTTTGATTGCCGGAAACGTGTAACATACCCGGTGGCGAATCTGATAATTCCTTACCGAAGCATCCCTATTTCTGCGGAACTGCGATCCCGAAGAATTCCTCGGGTCCATGCTTCCAACCTCATCCCACTCTCCTCTCTTTATTATTCGTAGGAAAAGGGGTTCTTCAATTTATGACGTTTGTATCCTCTTGACTTTTATACCCTGATTTTTCCTTGCTCCGGTTTGCCTCCGTCGCCACTTGAAACACCCCTCCACAGTTCCCCTTGGGTATGCTACGAGTCAATCAAGAGACACACAAACACACAATCTGACAGTTCCTAGTCCACGCAGTCCAATTCGTCATGCCATCAGCAACCTATGCTTCCACGGGGCCTCGCACCCGCAGAGGCACTTATCAGGATATCCCGGTGTCCTCCACCTCTCACCCAGACAACCCAATTCCCGAAGAGCCTCGAGGCGTGCGTGCTCTTTCTGTGACCGACACCAACTTCAATGTCATCTCCCCTGAATCATCTCAAACCGCCGAATCGAGTAGCTCAGATTCCCCCGTTACTCCTCTGACACCGCCCGAGTCCCAATCCGATGAAGAACTTGCAACCGACAAGGTCGATGGCACCCGCCAACGACGACGGGCGTCGACCGTCCTGATCTCCCAGAACTCGGACGATATGAGACGGGTGCTAGGAACTGTTGGCACCGCAGGTACTCAGAAGCTTGAGTCTCTCTGCTGTGGTGGGGGTTGTTGCCGGGGACAAGCATTGCGCCGTATAGATGGTCCTATCTCAGGCTTCAATTCCATCATTGGACCCTCCGATAACAAGGCTTTCGATAGTCTCAGGCTGAATCTCGATCTCCTTACTATGGACAGCGAGCTCTCCAATATTGCCCCGCTCCCCGAGAAGACAGTATCGTTCAAGCCAGTCCCCGCATCAGCGGCCAGTATGGCATTCGGCCCCGCAGACCACCCTCCAGAGTTCGTGCAACCGCATCCTCCTTACCAAGTGTACCGCGCCCCTCTCTTCCACGCCCGTGAGTTGACCGGTCCCGGCGCGGAGAAGCGCACCTACCATTTCGACATCGATGTCACAGACTACCCCGCCGAAAGTGGGATGGTCGACTTCGTAGTAGGCGGCGCGATTGGTGTGTGTCCCAAGAACAAGGACTCAGAAGTCGAAGATGTACTCAATCTGCTCGGTGTGCCCCGCTCAATGCGCGATAAGAAGATCCTCATGCACACCACCAAGGGCCGCTGGCCCACGATCTGGGGTGACGACAAGCCCCGTGAACTGATCACAACCCGCCGCGAAGTCCTAAGCTGGTGCTCCGATATCCAATCCTACGCCCCGACAAAGCCTCTCTTCCGCCTTCTCGCCGAGCACAGCAGCGAGCCAAACGAGAAAAAGATTCTGGAATACCTCTCCTCGGCACAAGGCCAAGGCGCCTTCTGCGATCTCCGTACCAGCTCCTTCGTCTCCCTTTCGCAGCTCCTCCACGCCTTCCCTTCCTCCCAACCACCCCTCGATCACCTCCTCTCCGTCCTCAACACCCTCATGCCACGCTTCTACTCCCTCTCCCAAGACCCCCAGATCTCCTGCCAATACAAGGGCTCAGAGTGCCGCCGCCTGATAGAAGTAGCAGTCACAGTCGCCGAGTCAGACGACTGGCGGGGCGGAACCCGCACAGGCGTGGGATCCGGGTACCTGGAATCCCTCGCCCGCCGCGCCATCGCCGCCGAAGCCAACGACGAGAAACTCGACCTCCACGTCCCCATGTTCCGTGGCCTAATGGCCAACCCGCTCGCCACGCGCTTTGCGTCCGACGGACCCATGCTCCTCATCGGCGCCGGCGTCGGCATCGCCCCATTCCGCGGCTTCGTCCAGCGCCGTTTGCAGTCCGCCAATTGCGCAAACAAAGTCTGGGTGTTGCAGGGTGTGCGCGATTCCCTACTCGACGAGTTGTACAGCGGCGAATGGGGTGTCCACGAGGACAAGGTGCGCACTGTTGTACAGAGTCGCAAGGGCGAGAGTCGCTATGTGCAAGAGGAAGTCCGCCACCAGGCCGATCTGGTCTGGTTCGTCATTAACTCGCTCGATGGACGTGTCTTCGTCTGTGGTAGCGGTAAGGGTATGGGCGAGGGCGTCGAAGCCGCGCTTGTCGAAGTCGCCATGGCCAAGGGTAATCTGAATGCCCAGGAGGCTGATATGTTCTGGCAGCGCAAGAAGGAGGCTGGCCAATATATTGCTGTAAGTTATGGTTGCCTAACTGGTTACTGGGGGGCTGTGCTGACTGGTGCTTTTTTACTATGCAGGAAACTTGGTAATCAACTCGATTCTGGTTGATTGCATGGCGTAAGCCATTTTGAGTGATTGATCTTCCTTTATCGTGTCGTCTCTTCGTGGAGTATGTCTCCATGAAATGGCTACATATTCACTGCAACGCTAAGTCGGGCAAAAACACATCTTTCTTTGGTCGCTTGTCCTTCGTACATATTTCTCTTTGCATCTGCGTACCCTCCGCAGTTTCTTTCTTCTTGCTTTCTGTTTTTCTCGACAAGCTCCATCCAGTATGGCTGATACCTCTGACTGGGTATTTCGCTATCATCCTGGCTTTTCCATCTTTCTATGGACTTCTTCTTTTGTCGTATTTTAGCGGGGCGGTTATCTGTTCTCATATTTTGATTTGGTTTTTCTTGTCTTTTCTTTTGTTTTGCATGCATGGCTTTCCTTATTCTCTCATTTCTCGGGTTTGCGTTTCTCGTTCTTATACAGTTGTTGAACATGGATACATTTCTTCTTTATCATATCGGATCCTGAATTATCTGCTATATCTCAGTGGTTTGGCAACAGGGATTCTTGTTCCAGGGTCCGCCGTCCCTTTCAGCGTGACTGTTCATATACATAGCACCAGTGTCATCTGGCTTATCCGCCTTGTCCAGGTCAACAACAGAGATTGAAGATTTCCTAAAACCTTGGGGGCATATTATACACTAGGCTCTATTCCATTCTGCCAACCGAGTTGATCGAAAGCGAAGCGTCCGCTGGATGGAGTATCTTGCATATAGCCCTTCCTCACACACGTTTCAGGGCAAGACGTTCAAAGGATCAAATTGTCACGCCTTCGTTCCTCTGCGATAATCCGGTACCTTGCTTATCCTAACTTCGAACAAGACGTGGGCGATGTGCTTTCACTCGGATTGGAATTCTGAAAATTTACCTCGGCGACTTTGCGGTTTCGGGTTTCAGGTGCCTCGAGATCCTTTTGAGCATGTTCTATAGACGGATTAGGCGTGGACAAAGTGGTCTCACTCATCAAGCTTCATCAATTGGACTTCATATTTCTTTCTTCCTTCGGACTCTTTTCCTTCGTCGATTCTCATACAATTCATTACTCTTCTACACTCTTCTTTCCTCTCTCTTAAAGCACGGTTCCTTCTTCGACTCATCTTCTTCCTTCTTCACACCTCTTCCTTCTTTCTTTCTTCGCATTTCTTCTTCATTCCAGAACACCTCTTCTCTCTTCAATCATTGAAGGTTGCTTGCCCTCCAACCTATCATACCATCCCATTCCCTCGACAGGTCTCTGTACATCGGAGAAAACCAACCCAGTCATCTTCGCGGTATCAGGCTTGTCCACAACGGCCTTCTTCCTTGTGAGTTCAAGAAAGTATTTCTTTACGCATGCGTCCTCTTCTTTCCTCATATTTCTTCCTTCCTCAACGCACTTTCTTTCTTGCTCGATACCACTCCTTCCTCCTTCACGCTTCTTCATCCTTCACACTTCTTCATCCTTTATCGATCAAAGGTCTTTTCCTTTTCTACCCATCGGATTATCCGAGAGAATTAACACTCACTCTTCTTCGTGACATAAGTCTAGTCGAAACCTTCTTTCTCGTGAGTACAAGAGCCTGCTCCTTTTGTATTCACGTCCGTTATTCCTTACTTCCTTCATACTTTTGAACATTTCCTATATTTACCCTATCCGTTCTTCTCTCAAGATTTCTTTTTTTCGTTTACTCTATACCCTTCTTCGCTAACATCAATCTGGTCAGTCTGAGAAGACGTACCTATACTACTTCACGTTGCACTGCAGCGGCTTCCTCTTGACTTTTCTCCGGTCTGCATTACATCCATTGCAGATCATCTATTTACCGTTCCCGTGTCAATTCAGCCTCTAGTTACATCCTTCTCATGGATTTTACTAATCTTCACTCATTACAGGAATTGTTTTGTTTTCGGTGGCATCAAACACACACCGCAAGAGACCAAAAGAGAGGCCAAAAGCCCCATCAGTGGCTATCAACGGTCAAGGGCTCACTGCAAGTAGTCGGCTCTACTCCACATGTGGTCTCGCAATGAGCGATACTGATATTGCCTCCTGGAAGAAGTTTTGCGCGATCCTTGCTCAGCTTTATCCACCAACAAACATCGACGATATCCTTGCAATTATGGGAGCTGCTGATCAGCTTCGGCTGAGCCGCTCTGTGCCCAGGCTCAAGGGAAAATCGAACTGGATGTCCTGGTCCGAACGTCTTTTCGTGATCCTCAAAGACATCAAACCGGTTTACCTCGAAATCCTCACTGGGAGATACCGTTGCCCCGTTCCACTGACAGGCGAAGGGGTGACAAAAGTGGACCAAGCAAAGCAGAAGGCCCGCATCGCCGCCTGGAAGGCTGACAGCTATCGGGTCCGCGTTTATTTAGGTTCAACTCTGGCTGATGAACCTGCCTCTCATGTCAAAGACATCTACGACACCCACGAGGCCTACCAAAAGCTAGAGGCTCAGTTTGCGGAGAAGAAACTGATGTCCGGTTCACGATGCTGGTCCGAATGGACCAAGCTGAAATATGACCACTCGGAAACCACTGCCCTGGAGTTCGTGCGCCAGTTTCAACAGGCTATCTTCCAATTGAAGATGACCCAGAGGTCGGGCTTAGGACCCAAGCAGCAACTGCCGCAATTCATGCAGGCTATCAACATGCCCGGATTCGCCACTTTCCTCGCGAGCATCGATCCTGACTTCGACAGTACGGATCTGATGGAGATCGCATACGCAAGCTTCATTCAATACGTTCAGTCAGGAGAAAACCCCGACCTAGCTGTGTTTAGGACAGTCACCGACCCGTTGAGGTCGGACATGGCGAAAAAGCCAGTCACCACTGACAAGGCACCTCCTGCAGCCAACTCCCTCAAGAATACGGACAAAGGCAAGAAACGGCCTAGCGAGGGTTCAAGTGATCAAGTTGTTCGCAAGCCTCGACTGAGTGACGAGGCTCGGAAGGTGTTCCGTATGACCACGACGGGTGTCGTCACCCCTCGTCCACTCCCATCAAACAGGTCAGCTCCCAGTTCTCAATCGAATGACAGGCGTGCGGATTCTCCTCTCTTTTTCACCCTGGATAGTAGTGATGAAGTCGGCGACGATGGAGACTCGCCGTTAGTCATCGATGAAAACGCTCTTGACTCGGCGGCGCGGTCTTAGATGCTTGAATCTATTCCAATGCGCAGGGATGCATATACCATGGAGGGCGGTATTGCTATTTACCGGAGGTTATGGGTTATTCTTATTCTTTGCTATTTATTTCATTGCGTTGTCCTTCTTTATTCTTATCATAAGAGCCGGCGTTTCATGGTTGACGGTTAAGGATTGCTTATTCTTATCTACTTCGGGTGATATATCATTTTTTACAATGGGACTGCATTATTTCTACATGCTACTATATGCCATATTAACCATGAATGCAGCATTCTTAACATCCATGAGTTAAAATCAATTGGGGTTGGCATATCAGGGTACTTGTAATGAAGCTATGTATGGATTGTCCTTTTATTGGCCTTCGTGTTTCGGCTCATCCCATTCATAACTATGATAGATCTTCAAAAAGATAAAA
>ERZ1673737.2644-NODE-2644-length-14696-cov-4.244792_pt1 | contig 14696 bp, 14 predicted proteins | sample MGYA00580211_ERZ1673737 | MGnify/ENA primary metagenome ERZ1673737 (study PRJEB41218, sample SAMN15661789) | gut metagenome | host: Homo sapiens | place: Canada: London | collected 2015-08-20/2019-03-30 | study: EMG produced TPA metagenomics assembly of... | reverse complement strand
CCATGGTGCTCTCCGACCTTACAGAAATCGAGAACAAACTTTCCCAGTGTCACCGATACGATTCGGTCAAATTCTACGAGCGTACGGCAGAGGAACTGGCAATGAATCGAGATTACTGGACTCCTTGGCTCAAGTTGCAATTCACCTATCATTGCATTCTGACCGTTCTCAATCACCCATTCCTTTACATCGTCGCATCACAGTACAACGACAACCTTGCAATCCCTAACGCCTTTTGGAGGCGGTCCTCAGAGCTGGTTCTCTTACATGCCACCTGGCTCGTCCGCATGATAGATATGGTTTCGGAGAAGAAAATGCGATTGATCGATCCATTCTTTGGATACGCCGCTGCCATTGCAGCTACAGTGCATCTGTACTATTGCTGTGCTGCGGATCCCCGACTCAAATACAAATCCAAGGTGGACTTTACAAAATGCAGAAAGTTCCTCAAAACGTTTGTGAGCTTCTCGTCTGCCTGTGCAGTCTTGGTAGGTTCTTTTTTTTTGGAGTAATTGACGGGCAAGCGCTAAGGTCTACAGGATCAAACTTTGGACAAGATGACGCAGATTGCTTCTGGCTCGGAAAATGTCGACTATGACTGGGAGCCTGAGAAAATCCATCTCAGTATTCCGTTGATGTGGGATGTCCTTCAGGTCAACTGTAAACCCAAGCCACATGAAGTGTCTACAGGCGGTTTGTTACATCCATCATTAACTCCGACCGTTTCAACAGAAGAGGCGGATGACAGTCCCACCTCCACTCTAGAGGTCATTGTCGCCATGTCTCCGAATGTCACCGTGAACACTGCGGATGGCGGTCAAGCTGCCCACATGCCTCCGAATCTGGCACGCACTTCGGCCGGAAATTGTTCACCAGACTTGGGCCTCGGCGACAGGCTACTTGCACCAGCTGACAGTCTAATGACCAACACTCCCTGGCTATGGGCTGACCCCTCACCATTTGTTGACCTGGAAAACAGTGTGGGATACGCAGATTCAGAGTCAGCCCTCGGCAACATTGAAGGATTTTCCACATGGTGGGACTTTGGAAACTTATAGAAGTAATAAGTTCATTGACTTCTACTACGGCTTCACTACGTCCTCAAGCCAAACTCCAGTCTCAGCCTCCGACACTCCTGCACAAAGCCTCTTGCGAGATGTCCCTTTGCCTAAAAAAAAAGTAGAAAGGAAAAGCCCCCTTACAAACGCCAGGTAAAAAGTTGATGCCCATGCGCGCTTCCCCAAAAGATCAAGATCAAGCCGCCGCGACCGTCTTCAACTTCTTCTGCAAAGCAGTAAAACTTTCCTTCGTCGCACTTTCGGTAACTGAGCCCCAGTGACCATCGGACACTTCTTCAGCGGCCCGTGGATCGAAGCATCCTTAGAAGGCTGATTGAAATAAGCAATGCTATACCGATTACTAAAATAGTCCCCGGCCTCAAACGGCGCCTTAACCCGACGGAAAGTCGACTTGAACCTGTCGTCCGATCACGACGTGAGTAAGTCCCAATATTATAGACAATCGCCTCAATGCTCTCCTCGACTTTGGTCCATTCGTCCCCTATCCCGAATTCAGTGGGCATCTCGCCAGCAGGACAGATCTCCAGCCCACTCTGCCCTTTCCTTGGAAAGAGTAAAGTCAAAAAGTCCCAATCGTCAAGTGCCCCGGCGCGATGATCGCTAGTTTAGCATGATTATACTATATACTCGGTAAAGTTGAAGAATGAAGGGTACTGCAACTATTTCTTTTGTTGGTAGCCCTGGGTTGTTCCACAACCGGAGACACGTAAACGGTGGCATGTTGTGGCATGAAGTACTTCCATTTATCTCATAGTAGCTCTGCAAGAAATTGGTGCATGAGGAGCCGATATGGGAAGCATTGTATTTGGCTGGATAATGTCTCACTTAAGTTGTTAGCCTGTTTAACTGCTCTTGGTGTTCAAGTGTGCGATTGAGCCGAAAGCTGCCAGCAATGAAATGGTTTGACATATTTTGTCCAATGAAAGGCTGCGCAAGCATAAATAACATCCAAGCATCGCTTCCGCCCACTTAATTTGGCGCTTCCCAGGCCTTGAGTGGTAGATGAGCAGAGAGTCTCTGGAGTAGATAAGCAAAGTCTGATGCATGGAGCTATAGGAATATACACTTGTGGATACCGCGTCACGCATGATAGGATTTGGAACGGCACATATCCTAACGGCGAAAGGCATCGCGAACAATACGGTAAGCATGGGTACGGTCCCGTATTGTATCAATTCGCAGCAAAGAAGTCCTTAAGTAACGTAGTTCTGCCCTATAACTTATTTGCTGTCACCTATGTCCACACGCTGGAGACCCGCTTTTATGTTGCGTGGCATGCAGAGGCGTGGTCTGTCCTCGTGCAGCAGAAAAGTGAAAACAAAATTTGGGCACTTCTTTACTCTGACCATTTGTGCGGATGGTCGTTGATCTTCCGCGCGACATAAATCTGTGCAGGGGCAATTGTGCAAAGAACATTCTTTTTGTTTTGATTAAGCGAAAAGAGGAAGGGACAACTTTCTTAGTCTGAGCAACCAGTCTCAAAGTATGCTAAGGATTGACACAAAATACTGAACACTGGCTACAAACCGGCCAAAAGCAACAATTCAATACAGAAGAAAGACAGAAGCGTACTGTACAGCAATAAAAATGAATTCTTTGGGCTGGTAATCCAAGAAGTTCATTAATTGCATAGAAAGAAAAGTGAAGTGGTGTCAGAGGAGGTATAGTAGACTATCTGGTCAATCAATTCTAAGCAAGCACTTATTTTTTGCCGCCGGTTGGGTATACATGAATGAAAGTACATGGCCATGCTTAAGGTCTTGCTAAGGGGCTTGGGGGATGTAAAAAATGTAAAGAATTTCGTTCGAATCCGCTCACTCTCCTCGTTATCTGTTAATTGCATGTCTAATCTTCATACCCAGTGCCCTAATTCAATTGCTCCCTCCCGTAGGGCGATACATTTAAGCTGCCACTAAATTTGATACTTACAATTTGTGGTCTTTTTTTTACAAGTTTGCAATTCGCCCATGCGGGTTGTTTAATGCCCTTCAACAATTTTAAATTATACTTTTCGGCTTTCCAGCTACGATTTTGACTGGATTGCAATTAGACGAATGCAGCTTCGTCTTATTCTCTCTTTGTGAGGTGGTGTACACTTGGTCGCAGCCTCGAGAACTCACGTTTGCATCTCTGTCTCCGCGTTGCATCTCTTTCTCAGTTTTCTGACCTGACCTGAATAATCCCCTAATCCACTAGTCAGAGCCTTTTCTCTAGCACAATATCAGATCACGTACAATCGGGTGCTATACACACAGATAGGATAGCAGAGAAACAAAACCAACACCATGGCTAGCTACTGCTCTGTCCAGTAATTGGTTGGGAGGCCGAAAGGCATTATTTGTTCGGGCTGGCAGTTGAAGCAATCAAACAAGCTTAGTTGCATAAATAAATTATGGGTAATTCAAACCTCTACGTTATCTAATAAAGATGTTCGATGGCAGTTTCAACGTATTAGCCTAGAGGATGATAGCAAATGGTTGGGGGCATTGTAGTAATACGTAAACAGGCAATTAGATAATGGCAGGGAGAGCGAAGTGCAGGTTCGACGAAATAAATAAACTGCTCAACCGGGACTTAAAGCAAAGAGTGGTTTGTGTGTATTCAATCGTTTTGCCCACCAATGCTCTAAAATCACAAATATGGACAGATAAATCAAACTGTCAGGCCGAACCAGTCGAACGATTGTGAAAAAGAATTACCTGTCTAAGATCAATTGACCAGGTAAACTACCCCGTCAAATCAACGCTTCCCTCTTCCCCATGCAATTTTATGAATAAACATATTGGCAACCAACCCCCAGCAGTTTCTGTTGAGGTTAACGAATCAAGCGGTAGTTTGGTTGTATCAATTTAGGTGCGCCTATCTTTTCCAGTTCCACAATGCCTACGGTGTCTGTTAATGAGGATACGTACAAAACGCGAGGCAAGATAAAGTAATTGCACATATTCGATGTTTCGTTTACAGTATCAATGACATGCTTGACTTCACTTCCACTCCGTCCACTAGCACGTCTGAAATGATGTGATCAATATAACACCCTTTGGGACTTCAAGATGTACGGAGCCAGCACAGATATGCCTAACAATAGAAAAGCTCCATTGACTACTATTGCGTGTGGCAATCCTCATACTATGACCGTCGCATAACATATCTGGAGCAGCCAGCTCGCAGCCACAGTACGAAATAACCATGCTGGCTGTCGACATGCAACAAACGATTCCGCTTCCAAAAGGATGACCAGTGTTTCTCGATTGCCGCAGACGTACAAATTAGCGTCTAGGAAGCGAAAGACTTTGCATACTTAAGTAGCCAGCAATTTCCCGTTTGCAACTGAGTCAGTACTGTTGGTAAGGTCGATTATTAGGCAACTCGGCAGCGGAAGTAGTTGTCAATGAAGGCCGATACAACACCGGGAAAGGTGATGGGTTGGTCGACCAGATCGGGGTTGAAGAACGCTAACAGATTAGGAGAGAGGGGGAGCCTTGCGCTAATCCCGCATTCGCCAGTGGCATTAGCTCGGTGCGGAGGCCGTCGAACCCTATGCTCGCACAGCGGTCGCTTATGAAGCCCAGGATCAACCTTCGCGCGACTGCTGGCATCCTTTTTGGTCGGAGGTGGGCGTCCAGGCTCACTTTGTTGACTCCTTTGAGGGCTCCTTCTAGGCTCAACGTAATGGATATCAAAAACTTGTGTTTATACCACGCCCGGTCAACCGCATTGATGACAACTAGCAGGGCCTGTTCGGTTGTCTCTGCCCGGTCGTCCTCCGAGTTGCGTGTCTGGTAGCAGATTTCGCTTTTCAGAGAGATACGATAGTCGTCGAGCCATGACCGCTTCGAGTAGTTTGCTTACGGTGTTGAGAAGTGAAAAGGGGTGGTAGGCTTCGGGAATCGAGTAATCCGACTTCCCAGGTTTCCGCAGCACCACAATCTTCGCACTCCGCCGTCGCTTTAAGTGATAACCTAGGTCGAGTGACACAGTGGAAATTCCGGCCATGATCTTCTTAAAGAACTTCCAAAGGTCTTCCATGCGAGCGTCGACAGGCCGTCCTCGCCAGGTGCCGTGGAGCCTTTTGCGGCTTTTTGAGATCGCTGTATCTCTAGCGCGGTGATGGGTTGCCATGGGAGTAGAATTATTAAAATTAAAACAGAAACTGGCCCGAGAGTGTTAGGTTAGTGGGCCAATCGATGAGAAGACTGTTACCAAGGCACGAATTCCGAAGTCAAATAGCGTCATATAACAAGTACATGAAAGTCCGGCGTGGGCAAGTCAGCCAACAGTTTATTTAAAATAGGATTATCTGCCTGGACCCATGTACCTCAAGACGTTGAGGAATCAGCCTTAGTTGCCGCCGATGTCCCGTACGGAACATTTCTTTGACACGGAACCTCCCCGTGTCCCACTAGAGAAGTGTGTTATGCTGTTTTTGTATGACAGACAGTTGTATTCTTTAATAGTTCAAAATACTCTTCCCTTCAGTGGTTAGTCCAACCCCTGGCTCTTCAATCAATCTCATTTTGTCTACTCTACATCGTCCGTACGGAGAGTTTCTAACACACATCTCCTCAAAAAAGAGATACAGGTCCAATGCACAACAATTGGCGAGGAAAAAAGGATAAGGGGAAAGAACCAGCAACTACGGTTGCTAGTTTTTTGGAGTAGTAGGTGTATTAGCTCTTATGCACGGGCCCAACCTACGTTCGCATCTCATAGAGGCTCCGTATACTCCGATCATACGGCGGTACGGTCACACGTTTCTCCAATCGTTTCGTCTACCACATGAAACGGTATCCGCTCACCTTTTGCTCCTGCAAGCAGTAACCCGTCTTCCAGTCAACATGGGATCAAGTAATCTAGCGAGATGATCCATTGATAAAGCGATTTGTCTTCATAAGCAGTCAATATGGCAGTTTGCGGTATTTCTGCGCGGTAGTTGATGCGATTCAGACGCGCCGATAGCGTAGAGCGGGGGACGTCAAGAACCTCCGCAGCTTTGCGTGTAGAGCTAAATTCCTGATTCTTAATAGTCCGAGTAGCTAATAGTCTACCCTCTTGTTCTACGCGTTTTTGAGAGTTTTGAGACCGAATTGGTGGCATGGTAGGTGGTTGAAAAAGAGAGCCTAATTACGGGGCGCATTTTTGGTTGGGTGGCCAGCTCGCTAGGGAAATAACTTACGTTATATATTGTAGTGGTGGAACCCATGACAGTAGCGTATTAGTGGCCTGAGGTATCACAAAATGCCTCAGGAAGCTTGCATGCAGTCCTTTTCCTAGAGAGAGCAGCATCCTAGCATCATCAATATGACTACAGTTTTCCACCAAGTTCTTCTTTCATGATACAGCTTCATTTCTAGCACTATAGCCACCTACAGAGACCGCTCTCTACGTCTGTACAGGGCCTGGGAGTGGTCGGTTGTGCTGTCCTCGTTGATATCGACCCGTCTGCTATGACAGACTGCCATCGTGCCATCCCCATTTCACTACTTAATTAACTATATAAAACTCCCCTTTAGGTATTTAATTTTTGGGTGCCAAGGCATCCTCAGGAGTATCTATGCCATCCAGGCACAGGCCCACGAATGGGAAGACCCTTTTCACGACGCATGTGCGCAACGGTGCTGTGAAGGGACCAGGGACCCCTGCTTTCTATCCTTCCTTGGCCCGCGGAGCCAAGAAACGCCTGGTTACTTGTTTCTTGTACTTTCTAGTAGGTGAAATCTGTGTTTAGGAGGGGCTAAAAAAAGGTCCCCTCAATTTGCATTCCCTCTTCTCAATTCCTTTAATACAATTTATCAAGGGGGCACCAGACACTCACATCTTCCTACCAAAATGGTTGATGAATCGATCTAACCAGAGCGACATAGGCTGAACAAGCACAATCAGTTCATTGCAAAGTTTATCGGAGGCCCCATGAACAAACAATCCCTTTAAGATAGCTTGCCTGCAATTACCGACGTTGGTGCCGGTACTGGGTAAGTGCAAAGCTAATTAAGCTATTGGCACCGCGACTTGATACTCGGGCTCACATTCCAAGGGATATCTTAAAGTTGTTTCGTATAACATGCCGCGAGTGGTATTATCAGTTCTTAATCTTTCTCAATCCCTTGAAAGAAGCCGCATTACGGGTTTCACGTACGTAATATCATCTATTCTGCCTATTTTTGTACCTAATTTAGTTTGCTTGTTTTTTCATAAGCTCGGCTCTCCTCGCTCTTCAATACCGGACACGAATACTTCAGCTCCATGACATTGTCTAAAAGATCACGGAGCGCATAAATCCAAATCTGGGCTGGTCACACGGCTCAGCTTCATTTTTTCACAAAGTCTAATCCAGAAATCGGGAAGCGAAAACGAAGTGGTAAATTCAAATTCCACCGAAAGGGCATAGCTTGACCAAAATAGAGTAACATGAAGGGTGGTGTGCTTACTCCTCCTGAGAACCTCACTTTTGTTTTCCTGTTTACCGGCCTTTGTCACGCCAGTATGTTGCTGCACACTATGTGTAGGTCGATTAGCATATGCAAAGAGTATATTTATATTTTCCTGAAGATTAAATTAAGCATAAAATCTAGCTGAGATCCTCATTAGTTGTTTGTTCTGATTGCCTCTTGCGGGAAACAAGTTTTGCTAATGAAGCAAATAAAGATTATGCCTCCCCCACGCCCCACCCCCATGAGCTCCCAAACCACGCCAACTCGCACGATCAGTGCACAGACCCTAAATATAAGATGCCCATTCGATGCATTGTATAGAGTTCGTTTGCACCCGCTATGGCGGATAGAGTGTTCGATGTCTGAGAGCGAAGTATCCTTTAATGACAAAACGATGATAGACGTTGTATCCTAATTCTGTTAAGTCCAATGCTGTATTGAACTGGAATATCAGCTGTTGGAGTCAATTCATTCTACAAGGCACACACGTGCCTCTGAGGTGCTCTAAAAATACGTATTCTAGAAGGTGTCGCCCTGAGTAATTTGGCCATGCATTCGATTCGCTTCGTTTTGTTGTAATATACAAAAAAATGGTATATAAAACAGGCATAAGTAATAGATGGCAGTAAAAGAGATGATCAAATTCTGAACCCCAAATGGAGTGTATCAGGGTATCTCTACAGCTGTTTCTAATGGTAAAATTCAGCAGCAGCAGGAACCTTTGGATTTGAATCACAATTGGTGGGATTCTCCAGACCACAACACAAACACTCACGATCTGGTTTCGGCCCGTATCCCGAATTTGGTATGGAGCGGTCATCAGCAGTTACCAGGTCTGGTTGTCGGATGAGTCATAGTAAAGTACTGTAAGCTTTCGTGAGATTTCTCTCGAGTTTTCATCGCTCGTGACGGCCCATGCCCGCCCTTATATATCTGGCTTCACCGCCAGTGTCTGAACTGGGTGGAATCTCGAAATTAGATCGCGTTCTCAGTCACTCCGTCTTCTACTTCCCGCTGCCTCCTCCGCCCTTCGTCTCGTTACTGTATGTGAATATGTCTGTTTCCCCTTTCCTACCCGTTCGGCCTCAAATGACACCTACCAAAGGAGCAGTAGTTGGTCAATCGGAAAATGAAGTATCAAAACGAGATGCCAGGGTACGCAGACGGGCAACTGCCTGCAAGGAATGTCAGCGTCGACGGACAAAGGTAGAGAATTACAGGAATAAATGCCCATGCTTGCTTTTGGGTTGTCGGACAATAGTGCAGCGGTGGAAATCCGTGTTTGGGATGCAGCAAATGCGATTGTGTCTGCGTTGTTGATGAGAGCTCTGAGAATCGACACACACTCTACTCGAGTACGATGGAAGAAGAACTTGGGTATTATATGAAATGACGACTTTCTCGTGGCAATACGACTTCTAATGATGCTGATGTCCGACACATTATCGATGTTGTGCGATTGGGATCATCGACCAGTGAGATAGATACAGACTGCAGTTAGTTGCATCCTTACGGAATATCTTTCTTCCAAGCCTTGTTCCTGAATTGCGCAAAGAGAAAGGATGGAGTTGTCTTCGGATGGGAAATCTGTGGTTGCCTGGGTTTTTTTTGTCTTCTCGTCGGCGTGATGATTGGGGTACCCAAGTACCTATTACCAAGATTCCAGATGCTATCAATACCACGACGATAGCTTTGATCTTCAAGGTGTGACGTCATGATCCTGCACTTTAACAGCGCGGGCGAAGTACTCGGTGACTTCAGTGAACTTAGGGAAAGTGCTGCAGGCTTCCAAATTGCCACTGATGCCATCGTGCATGGAACAGATGGGGATCATTGGGGTGACGGCGTAGAGAATCCTTTTGCTTAGTGAAAAATTTGCGTGGAGGAGAATTCGATGCTGAACGACGAGACGGGCCGTAACAAAAGATGCGGACGTGAATTGGATAAATCATGGTATGTTCTTCGGGAGACGAGGGTCCTTCTGGCTGTTCCAGCAGATCATCCTCATCATGTGATTCCAGTTGATTCTGTTGTCTTGGCTGCTCGGTTCGCGCAGCCGCAAGAGTGTAGCCATATCCTTGGTAAGCTGGATACGACGTGCAAGGAGCTTGTACTTGTGAAAAATTTCCACAAGGCGTGCCCGTTCAGGGATTACATGTTTCCGGGTGGGTAGCTCCTAGTTTTCACCGTCACAACTGTCAGTATCATATCCTTCATTAGACCTTCGTTGAGAAGTTGCTTGATTTGACTGTCTTGAAACACAGGCGAATTCTAGAAATAGACCTTCCTGGCCGCCTCTCGAGCGTCGGTTGCCCGGGTTTTCCGAAGTTTGGCCGGTTGTTTTATTGACGGCTTCATGCTCTAGGTACAGCTGCGGAAATGGCTTTCGGGCATTCTTCACAGTGCTGGGCGGTGATCGCATCTCTGCCACGAACTCCCTCCCACCTCGTCTAAGCTGCAAGATTTCGCGATGCTGGCAAATAGCAACCTTGTGCGCACCGATAAGATCAGATGGTGCTAACGGATCTGTGATCCTGGACATGCTTCCAGCGACGAGTAGTAGACATTCCTGAGACGGTTGGCTGGCACCGCAGCCAATGATTGCGATTAATAGTTCCTTTCGACAACCCCGTCGCCAGATTGACCAAGCACCCTTTGCCGCAAATTTCCTGTGAGCAGATAGTCAGACCCGATCAAGAAGATCTCCGTTGTCATAGCGGAAAGACTTTCATCCAATTGCTTGCTTTTCTCCTCCTATTATGTGTTTGCATCCAATTGGCATGCATACGCCTGCTCAATGCCCACCGAATTCCCGGTTTCGCCCATTGTGATCTTACTACTCAATGCACCGCTCGTGCGAGCATGCTCGTTCCCGGGGTTGCCGTACGGAGAAAGCGAGGCATTTGGACGGCGTTTATATCCTAGTGGCTTCGAATAGTTATGGGGAAAATGTGGTAATGCTTGGGAGGGCACTACAGAAAGCTGACGTCTTGGCCTATCGGCATGCAGCGAGCTTGCGCCAGGCAAAAGTGAACTATTCCATATCACTAAACCCAAGCTAGACGTAAAGAGAAAGCCACTTATCTATCCGCAGTGTATTTCATGAATACGATATCCAGGGAGCTGTAAAGGAGCGCCACTGAGACATCAGGAATGTTTTTAGGCATTCGCAAAGCCTCCAGTTGAGAAATTAACGCATCTGTCCAGAAAGAGAATACACATCTTGAGTCACATGTACAGGTCGGCTGGTATCCACCATCGACAAGATTCACATAAAAGTCTGGTCGACACAGAAATTTTATAATACCTACGCCCCTTGCGCCTAAAGCTTCTGCGGCAGTTCTGTCTAGCATTTCTGCCTAGCTGCTAGCTGCCTATCCTTCCATCCTAGGCTGAAATCTGTTATAACGCGATATAGATCAAGAATCCGTGATAGGCTACATGCGTTGGGCGAGTCATGCTTTCCTTAGTTTGCTAGACCCAACAGGCGATATTCGCCGTAATACATCATCCCAAGCGCCATACCACAGGTAAGTATACGGATATCTCAGGCCGCACGGGGTGCTGAGTAATGAACACCGTGGGAAAGGGGGCGGAAGTTATTGCCAGCCAACAAACACCTTGCAAGCAATACCTAGTTAGCGATTTTACTAGGATCCTGCTGCCGTGTGTGCATGACCTTGTAAAATCCGAATAAAGATCAAACAAACCCGTTCCTGGCAAAGAACACGTCGACTTTGTGGGATTTGCAGCGACTATCTCCGCGGACAGACTCGTGTCTCAGTTGCTTTTGCTCGCTAATGACAGATACAGGTGATGATTGGCCAGCCGCCCCTTTGTTGCCGAAAAAGCTTTGTAATCGGCAAGTACCAAGGAGCACTTGTTTGTCTCACTCAAAAGCAACTTTTTCCGCTCGGGCCGTTCCTGTGAATCTTACCTCGCCTGCAGCCTATCGACGGATGCAGTGGAAACTAGTAATGGGGCGCGTGCCTGATAAAAGTTGTCGCTCGGCCGAAAGTCTTGACGCTCTCCCAGTCCTATCCCTGGTCGGATCCAGCGATTCAGCTTCAAATAATCAGTCAATCATAGAGAAAGGGTAGGAGTCAGACAATTGTTGAATATGGGCAGATTGCGGGAAACCGACCGAACGGAGCCAACAGCAACGTCTCCAGGCAAAGCTCCATTATGCCAACTGCCAGTCAAACCAATCATGAAGGTGTTTTTTATTCTTAGGTGCCTTTCCCGCTACTGTAGGCGATTCGAGGGGATTATATCCTAATGTTTTACCTGCGACCGTACGTTATTCCCTGCATCTTTTTTGGTATGTCTATATAGATCTCACTCCCGACCTTGGGACTACCTCCTAGCCCAGTCCGATCTGCCTACTGGGCTGAAATTCTCCCGTCCACGCAATAGGCCATCGAATCAAGCCCCAGAGAACGGTCCACATTGACGGCAAGCGCAATCTTTCGCAAACCAAATGTCGAGGCGATTGTCGCAGCAGTATGGCCATCCTACGGAAGATAGGCCTTGCACTGAGGCCGCCTCGCACCCCCATGACGATGGTCCACTGCCTGTTCCCTATCAGAAGTACCAAGCCGACGGCCTTCTACAGAACCCAACGAAGTATGCCAGCTATGAGACCCCCATAATGCTCATCTCACCTGATAAACGGCTGGCACCGTCCACTTTCTTCACCGAGCGGAATCCGCATTCGATCCGCACACCCTTGAACGAAAATACACATACACACTGGCCGACCCTGCCGCAGACGCTCCCACTGCGATCTCACTACCAGCCAGATGCTTCCATAAGCACAGATTTAAACCAACCTGCATGTGAACATGCACCGAGATTCTTGCTGAGACGTGATAGTGGGGACGATAGTCATTGGGACAGGACAGACAACCTAGATTCTCGGTAAAGCCTCTTTTTTGTTCTTCTTCTCAAGCTCTCGAGTGTCCTATCCGGTCTTTCAGATCAAAGGACCATTGCTGCGCACTCCTCTCAAGGGCTTCTACTCAAATGTGTATTTCCATGAAGACTGACGATGTTTGAGCCATTCGTACCTGTACAATTGTATGAAGCTTATTCTGACATCCAAAGGCACAACTGCAGCTCCAGCAACATCTCTTACTCAGTCTACTCCAAAGATTTGGCATCCACTTTTGCAAGCAAACCGACCACCAAAAGCCGGAACCAACAAGACCCGGGACACAAATCATGCGAGGCTAGCTACAGCATACCTCGTGGGTTTGAGAAGCTCCTTCAGCAAGCGCAATTGTCGCCGCCATCCCACGCATCGCGAAAACAATCTAACCAGTCTCGATATCATCTCCATGTACGGGAACAGCCTATAAAGGCGCGCTCTTGCGGTACACGCGACCGATACCGTCGTCTTGTTGATCCGCCCCCAATTGTACAGATGCTACTTACGGACTTCGACCCAGAATCGCAAGAAGACTGTGCTATTTTCCGCGACCCGAGATTCACGGTGAGCTGCCTCTTGTTCCCTGACTCGGCTTCATCCCAACCTTCTCCGCCCTTAGGTGCAGACCAACGAGGCTTGGAACAGAGACCAAAATGTGATGTTGATGACAACACAAATGATACAATCCCTCTATTATCTGGCAAAACTTTCGTTTCCCCCTTCTTTGTTGAAGCTGATCCAGATCCGGCCTCTGCTCCTATGCATCCTTCATCGGACACAGCCGTATCTTCAACGCATTCTCTCTCAAATCTTACCGCCTCCTGCACTCACCAAGCTGCAACATTTTTCGTCTTTGCTGACCTGTCCGTTCGGTCCGCCGGTGTTTACCGACTTCAGTTCAAGTTGATGAATTGGGGCTGCGTCGAGGATACTGGTCAGTCAATACCAGTTTTTGCGGAGACGTGGTCGAATTCGTTCCGCGTTTATCCACCAAAGGATTTCCCGGGGATGCAAAATTCGTCACTTCTAGTGAAGGGACTGAAGGACTTGGGCTTTGCGGAATTGAGGGCACGAGGAAAGGATGACGGAAAAGGGAGGAGAAAAAGGTAGTGAAGAAAATCTCTCAATTTGTCCTTCACTTACTTTTCCTCTTCGTTTCCTTTGCTCTTCAAAATTAGGTATGGAGTTTTCATCATAAGTGACATGACTATTACTAATTTTGTACAGCTCTATTGTCTTCCTGGCCGGCTACGTCGCACCTTTCTTCCCACCAAAACGCTCACGTTGGGTGGCCCTTAAGGAAGGGTCCGGTCCAGATGTTCTTCTGATCCCAGATATAATGGATGCCATAGGCAATGACTTAACCCAATTCACGCTCTATTTTACCGAGCCTGCCACCATTATAATGCTCATTAAATATATTCTACTGTTGGAGACGTCGTCTTACGGGCGGTCAGCGGACATCTGATCATGCTGTCCCCTGAGCCCTACAGCAAGAAAACCCTCGATAACTTTCCTCTTGCTGAAAATGGAAGGTCAATAAGTCCTATGAAGGAGGCTGCCCCATCAGTGAAGAGACACTCGCCGGAGGCGCCACTGCCGACAATGCACTTCTGGGGTCTAGGGATAAGTAGGCCTTTCCTTGTTTTATGCGCATTTTCTGTCACTGTTCGTATAAACAACAAATAGATATCCATAGCTGTATCCAGATACAAACGTGCACATCTTCATCATCACTATCAAGAAACCGGTCACGCTCCTGTAGACGGTTCTATCAGTGCTAGGAACTCATCTCTTGGCCCTGGGAGTTTTCTTGCTCCCGGGGGCCCCTGGAACGTTTTTGGGAGCAGAGAAGCAGCTTCTAGGAGCCACGTCGCCCCCAGGAAACCCAATGTGGCTTCTGGGGTCTGGTATCCCCACCTTGAGGAATCAAAGCCGCGTTCCTGTTGACGATTTTGTTTATTCCTGAAGCGATGATTTGGCGTTCTAGAAGTGATCGAATAACGCAGATTTCTGTGAAGGTCTGGTGAAGGTGTCTTGTGAGGGATTTCTGCGACCTCAGTGATTTCTACACTCCATTCAACAAGCACAAGGGGTTGTCTGTCTCTTGCTTTTGGTTTTTCTGCCAACAATCTTGTCTTCACGCGACACGGCTCCACTGAGATCAATCCATGTCCGTTTCTTTAGTCACTGCTGTTAGGTACAGATACAGGTCATATGTTCTTACCCACTGCCCCACTACAATTTGACCCGGCA